>Ga0136612_10000911_pt1 | contig 11928 bp, 12 predicted proteins | sample AntDryUQ224A2306_2_FD_106644 | JGI IMG/M metagenome (GOLD analysis project Ga0136612, IMG submission 106644) | Polar desert sand microbial communities from Dry Valleys, Antarctica - metaG UQ224A (23.06) | ecosystem: Environmental > Terrestrial > Soil > Desert | place: Antarctica: Dry Valley...
GCGTGTCCGAGGGGCGCTCCCGGAACCCGATCACGGCCGCCTTCGTCGAGGCCGGGCAGCAGGCCGGCATGCCCTTCAACGAGGACTTCAACGCGGCCGAGCAGGAGGGGGTGGGGCTCTACGACCTCACCCAGCGCGGCGGCTACCGCTGCTCGACGGCGCTCGCCTACCTGCACCCCGCCATGGAGCGGCCGAACCTCACGGTGGTGCCCTACATGCGGGCGACCCGCGTGCTCTTCAAGGGCAGCCGGGCGGTCGGCGTCGAGGGGCTGCAGCTCGGCGACGTCACCGAGTTCCGGGCAAGGCGGGAGGTGATCCTGTCGGGCGGCGCCTACAACTCGCCGCAGCTGCTGATGTTGAGCGGCATCGGGCCGGCCGAGCACCTGGCCATGCGGCAGATCGAGGTTCGCCTCGACCACCCGCAGGTCGGCCAGAACCTCCAGGACCATCCGGCCGCGGGCGGCGCGTGGACGACCGACCAGCCCGTTTCCCTGATGGTCGCCGCGCTGCCCGACACCGCGGCCGAGCACCTCGAGGACTTCACGCAGAACGGTCACGGGCCCCTGACCTCGAACATCGGCGAGGGTGCGGGCTTCTTCCGCACGAGCGCGAGCTTCCCGGCGCCCAACGCCCAGTTCCACGCCGTGCCGGTCATGTTCATCGAGGAGGGGCTCGCCGATCCGCCCGACCACGGGATGCTCCTGTCCGTGTGCCTGATCAAGCCCGAGAGCCGCGGCGAGGTCACTCTGCCCTCCGCCGACCCGACCGCCAAGCCGGTCATCCGCCACAACTACTACTCGGCCGACTCCGACATGGAGCAGATGGTCGAGGCGATGCGCAAGGTGATGGACGTCGCCGGCCAGGACGCGCTGCGGCCGTTCGCCCAGCATCCCCACGAGGTGCCGACGTCGGACTCCGACGCGGACCTGCGCGCCCACATCCGCCGTCAGACGCAGACGATCTACCACCCGGCGGGGACCTGCGCCATCGGCACGGTGGTCGACTCCGAGCTCCGCGTCCAGGGGCTCGAGGGCCTGCGGGTGGTCGACGCCTCCGTGATGCCGACGGTCACCCGCGGCAACACGAACGCGCCGACCATCGCCATCGCCGAGCGGGCGGCGGACCTGATCCGCGGGGCGGCGCCGCTGCGGGCCGGGCTCCAGGCGGCGGCGACGGGCTGATGCGCCCGAGTCCTCGGTCAGAACTCGGATGGTGGGATCCAATGCCGATCGCGACCTCCACCTGAGCTAGGCGGTCTTGGACCGCTGCTTGGGCTTGGGCTGGTCGCGCGCGGGAAGCTTGAGGTCGCGCTCGGCCCCTGGGATGCCGGCCTTGATCTGGTTGGAGCGCTCCCGCTCGGCGTTTAGCTGCGCCCCGAGCAGGATCGCCTGGTTGGTGATCCACAGCCAGACGAGGAAGCCGATGATCCCGCCCAAGGTGCCGTAGGTCTTGTTGTAGGAGCCGAAGTTCGCGACGTAGAAGCCGAACAGCAGCGAGAGGATGACCCACACGACGACCGCCACCAGCCCGCCGACGGTGATGAACTTGTAGCTCGGGATCTTCGCGTTGGGCGCGGTGTAGTAGAGGAGCGAGATCAGAAACGCCACCACCAGCAGGAGGATCGGCCACTTGGCGATCGAGTAGACCGTCACCGCGGTGTCCCCTAGCCCGATCGCAGCACCGATCGACTCCGCCAGCGGCCCGGACGCCACCACCAGGACGGCCGAGATCGCGAGCAGCATCACGCAGACGAAGGTCACGACCATCTGCAGCGGGCGCAGCTTCCAGAATGGGCGGCCCTCGTCGACCTCGTAGATCACGTTCGAGGCGCGCATAAAGGCGCCCACGTAGCTCGAGGCCGAGGACAGCGCGAGCAGGATGCCGATGATCAGCCCGATGCCGGCGCCCTCGCGATTGGAGGTGACCTGCTCGATCGGGCCCTGAAGCGCCTCGGCGCCGCCAGGGGCGACGCCCCGCACGATGTCCGTGAGCGTCGTGGTGACGGTCTGGGGGTCGCCGAAGAGGCCGACGACGGAGACCATGGCGATGAGCGCGGGGAAGATGGCCAGGACGGCGTAGTAGGTGAGCCCGGCCGCGTAGTCGCCGAGGTTGTCCTCCTTGAACTCTGCGAAGGTGCGCTTGATCGTCGCGCCGGTCGTCGACTTGCGTTCGTACCCCCGCTTCTCGAGCTCCGCCATGATCCCGCTCCTTCCCGCGGGGGCGTCCCGCGAAAACGCCTGGCCGAGTTCAGCCTGTGCCCGAGCCTGCGGTACGTAGCGAGCGTCCGGGGGAGCGCCGGCCCAGGGCGTAGGCGTCGGGCAGGGCTGAGCCGTCGCGCAGGGCGGCGAGGATGGCCTCGGCGAGGGCTGGACCGTGCTTGAAGCCGTGCCCCGAGCCACCTCCGATCAGCCAGTGAGCGGGTTGCCCGGCGCGGGGCGCGGCGATGAAGTGGCCGTCCGGGGAGAGCTCGTAGCGGCAGGTGCGCGAGGAGCGCAGCGCCGCCCCGGCCAGCGCCGGGAAGCGGTGGGCGAGGTAGGTGCGGGCGTCGCGCTCGTTGGCCGGATCGACGGGCGGCAACGGGTCCTCGGCGGCGAGGTCGGGGCCCTCCGCGTCGGGGGCGACCTTCACTCCGTGACCGTCGAGGTCTCCCGTCCCGTAGATCGCGGCGTCGAAGTCGACCCACCCCGGCGCGCCCGCGGGACCCCAGTCGGGGGGCGCAGCGAAGAAGAAGAGGTCCTGACGCGTCACCCGCAGCGCGACCTCGGCGGGGAACAGCGCGCCGAGCCACGGGCCACAGGCCCAGAGGACGACGTCGGCCGCGAGCCGGCTGCCGTCGTCGAGCGCCACCGCATCGCCGTCCGGGTGGGCCTGCGCGCGCACCACCCGGGCTCCGCTCGCCTCGGCGGCGTGGGCGAGCGCCCGGACGCCCCGTTCGGCGCGCAGCACGCCGGCCTCCGGCTCGAGCAGGACGAAGGCGAGGTCGTCCGTGCGCAGCGAGGGGAACAGGCCGGTCGCCGCGTCCGGCTCGAGCCGCTCGGCCGGGATCCCCTGCGCCTGGAGCGCCATGGCCGACTCCGCCTCCCAGCCGTCCTCGCGCCGGGCGAACCAGGCCACGCCGCATTCCTCGAACACCGCTTCGCCCGACTCCGCCTCGAGCTCCCGCCACAGCTCGCGGGCCCGGCGGGCGGAGGCGGTGTAGTCCGGGTCGGGGCCGTGGGCGCAGCGGATGAGCCGCGACTCGCCGCCCGAGGAGCCGCGCGGATCGCCGGGCCCGTGCTGATCGACGAGTGTGACCCGCACGTCCGCCCGCGCGAGACGCCAGGCGAGCGACGCACCCAGCACGCCTGCGCCGACGACGATCGCCGAGTCCGGGCCGCGCCCGACGCCCGCACCGTCGTCCGTCCCCGCGTTCATCTCCGCGACCGTACCGATGCGCGACACTCCGGTGCGTGCGCGTGCTCGCCCTCCTCTTCGCGCTGCTGGGCGTCGCCCCGGCGGCCGCCTCCGCTCCGGCGTCGGCCTCGCCCGAGGTCATCGGGCGCTCCGTCGAGGGTCGCGCGCTGCGCGCCACCCGGATCGGCGATCCCGCCGCGCCGGTCACCGTCCTCGCCGTCGGCTCGATCCACGGCACCGAGCGGGCGGGCCACGCGGTGATCCGGGCGCTGCGGCGGGCGAAGGTCCCGGCCGGCGTGCAGCTCTGGCTCGTGACCACCGCCAACCCCGACGCGACGCGGGCCGGCACCCGGCAGAACGCCCGCGGAGTCGATCTCAACCGCAACTTCCCGCGGCGCTGGCGGGCCGCCGGCCGGCGTGGCGGCACCTACCACCCCGGGCCGCGGGCCGCCTCGGAGCCCGAGACGCGGGCGATGCAGCGCCTGATCCGCCGGATCCGGCCCGACCGAACGGTCTGGTTCCACCAGCAGCTGCGGATGGTGAACCTCTCCTCCGGGGCGGATCCCGCCGTCGTCCGCGCCTACGCCCGCCGGGTCCGCCTGCCGGCCAGGTCGCTGCCCAACTACCGCGGGACCGCGTCGAGCTGGCAGAACCACGTCCACCCGGGCTCCAGCGCCTTCGTGGCCGAGCTCGCGGCCGGGGAGCTGGGCCGGGCGGGGCTCCGCCGGCACGTCCGCGCCGTGCTCGCGATGGGGCGTGACTCCGGGGGGCGGCCGTGAAGGTCATCCTCATCCGCCACGGCGAGACCGAGTGGAGCAAGACCGGGCGGCATACGGGGCGGACCGACCTGCCGCTGCTGCCGGAGGGCGAGGCGGCGGCCCGGGCGGTCGCGGCGCGCGTGGCCGCTCAGGCTCCGTTCGCCCTCGTCCTCGCCAGTCCGCTCGACCGCGCGCGCCGGACGGCCGAGCTCGCGGGCCTGGAGCCGGAGCTCGATCCCGACCTTCAGGAGTGGGACTACGGCGAGGCCGAGGGCCGCACCACCGTCGAGATGCGCGAGACCCGGCCGGGCTGGACCGTGTGGGGGGACGGCTCCCCCGGCGGAGAGACCGCCGACGAGGTGGGCGCGCGCGCGGATCGTGTCATCGAGCGGGCCCTCGCCGAGGGGAAGGGCGCGACCGTCGTGCTCGTCGCCCACGGGCACCTGCTGCGCATCCTCGGCGCGCGCTGGCTCGGGCTGTCCGCCTCAACCGGCGGCGGCCTCGCGCTCTCGACCGCCGCCCTCTGCGTCCTGGGCTTCGAGCGCGACCGTCGGGTCATCGTGCGCTGGAACGACACGGCCCATGTCCCGGAGCCATAGCTCCTTGGCCGCTTTGGTCAGGGCCTTGATCCGGTTCTCCTCGCGCATGGCCGCGCTGCGGTCGGGCTGCGGCACGGCGAGCGCGAGCGCCACCGGCAGCCGCGAGCGCGTGTAGCGGCTCGCCCGTCCGGCGGCGTGGGCGGCCAGCCGCCGCTCGAGGTCGTTGGTCCAGCCGCAGTAGAGCGAGCCGTCCGCGCAGCGCAGCAGGTAGACCCAGGCGGGGTCGAGGGGTGCCGGCGGGCCGGCGCTCGGAGCCCCCCCGCTCATGCGTCGGCGAGCTCCGCGAGCAGCGGCGCGTGGTCGGAGGGCTTGGTCCCCTTGCGGTAGTTGCGATCGATCCCGCAGCTCTGCAGGCGTTCGGCGAGCCGCGCGCCGAGCAGGAGGTAGTCGATCCGCAGCCCGAGCTTACGGTGGAAGTGGCCCTGCCGGTAGTCCCACCACGTGTACCCGACCGCGTCGGGGCCGTGGACGCGGCGGTAGGCGTCGACCAGCCCCGCCTCGGTCAGGGCCGCGAAGCGGGCGCGCTCCTCCGGCGTGACGTGGGTCGCGCCGGCGAAGGCGGCCGGGTCGTAGACGTCGGCGTCGCTCGCGGTGACGTTCAGGTCCCCGGCGATCAGGTCGAGCTCGCCCGACGCCGCGCGCTCGCGCATGGCGTCGAAGAACGCGAGCTTGCGCGGGAACTCCGGCGAGTCGAGCCCGCGGCCGTTGGGGACGTAGGTGCTGGCCACCCGCAGGCCGCCGACCGACGCCTCGATCCAGCGCGCCTCCTCCGGTGCGGCCTCGCCGCGCAGGCCGGTCTGCACCCGCTCGAGCGCGACGGAGGCGGGCGCCAGGACCGCGACCCCGGCCCAGCGCCCGGCGGAGTGCTCGACCGCCACGTAGCCCGCGTCGGCGAGCTCGGCGAACGGGAACGCGGCCGCCTCGGTCTTCGTCTCCTGCAGGCAGACGACGTCGGGCGCGTGCTGGGCGAGGAACTCGAGCACCCGGGGCAGGCGGACCTTCAGCGAGTTGACGTTCCAGGTCACGACCCGCATGCGCGGCCACGGTACCCCGTCGGCCGGCGGCGCAGCTTGAGCCGCTCACGAGCCGGGTACGGATCGACGCATGTCCCAGAACCTGGCCCGCATCCTCACCGAGACGGCGGCGCGTCACGGCGACCGCATCGCGATCAAGCTCGACGACACGGACGTGTCGTACGCCGCCCTCGACGAGGGCTCCGCGCGCTTCGCCGGCCTGCTCAGGGCGAGGGGCTTCCAGGCGGGCGACCGGGTGGGGGTCATGCTCCCCAACGTCCCGTACTTCGCCATCGCCTACTACGGGACGCTCCGGGCCGGCGGCACCGTCGTGCCGATGAACGTGCTGCTCAAGGGGCGCGAGACGGCGTTCTACCTCACCGATCCGGGCGCGAAGATCGTCGTCGCCTGGCACGACTTCATCGATGCGGCGCAGGCGGGCGCGGACGAGGCGGGCGCCGAGGCGATCGCGATCAAGCCGGGCGAGTTCGAGCAGCTGCTGGGCGGCGTCGAGGAGCCGTTCCGCGACCTCGCCGAGGTCGACGAGCACGACACCGCGGTGATCCTCTACACGTCGGGCACGACGGGCCAGCCGAAGGGCGCCGAGCTCACCCACGCCAACATGTACACGAACTGCTCGATCGCGGCGGACTCGCTGGGTGAGATCTCCGAGGACGACACACTGCTCGGGGCGCTGCCGCTGTTCCACTCCTTCGGGCAGACCTGCTCGCTGAACGCGTCCATGTACAAGGGCGCCCGGCTGTCGATGATCCCGCGCTTCGATCCCGACAAGGCGTTCGAGATCATCGCGCGTGACGGGGTCACCCTCTTCCAGGGGGTCCCGACTATGTTCAACGCGATGCTCCACGCCGAGAGCGCGGACTCCGCCGACGTCAGCTCGCTGCGGCTGTGCATGTCGGGCGGCTCGGCCATGCCCGAGCAGGTCATGCGCGACTTCGAGCAGAAGTTCGGCTGCAAGGTGCTCGAGGGCTACGGCCTGTCAGAGACGTCGCCGGTGGCCTCCTTCAACCACCCGGACAAGGAGAACAAGCCGGGCTCGATCGGCACGCCGATCGAGGGCGTGGAGATGCGGCTCATCGACGACGACGGCAAGGAGGTCGGCGAGGGCGAGGTCGGCGAGATCGCCATCCGCGGCCACAACATCATGAAGGGCTACTGGAATCGCGAGGACGCGACGAAGGAGGCCATCGACGACGAGGGCTGGTTAAAATCGGGCGACATGGGCAAGCGCGACGACGACGGCTACTACTTCATCGTGGACCGCAAGAAGGAGCTGATCATCCGCGGCGGCTACAACGTCTACCCGCGTGAGATCGAGGAGGTCCTCTACGAGCACCCCGCCATCGCCGAGGCCGCCGTCATCGGGATCCCCGACGACGCCATGGGCGAGGAGGTGGGCGCCGCCATCGTCTTCAAGTCCGGCGAGTCCGCCGAGCCCGACGAGATCAAGGCCTTCGTCAAGGAGGAGGTCGCCAACTACAAGTACCCGCGCAAGATCTGGATCGTGGACGAGCTCCCCAAGGGTCCGACGGGGAAGATCCTCAAGCGGGAGATCTCGGCGCCGGAGTAGCAGGGTCGGCCCCCGCCCCGCGCAGCGCCTCGGGTAGCGCGTCGAACCACCCGAGCGCCGCGCGCTCGTAGGCGATGCCGTAGCGCAGGGTGGCGAGGGCGTAGGGCTCGTCGGCGCCCGAGGCCAGGGCGGCGGCCTCGTTGGCCTCGTAGCCGGCGAGCCGCTCGGCGTGCCTCGCCCGGTGGTGATCGAGGAACGCCGCGAGGCGCTCGGGCTCGAGGTGGCGCCCGAACCTGACGGTCAGCAGGAGTGGATGGCGGATGAGCTCCGGACCCGGCTCGCGCTCGAGCCACTCGAGGAACGCCTCGCGCCCGGCCGCGGTGATCGCGTAGGGCCGGCGGTCGCGCGGGCCGCGCTCGCCGGCCTCGACGAGACCGGCCTGCGCCATGGCGGCGAGTTCGCGGTAGACCTGGCTCTGGGTGATGGACCAGAAGTTGCCGATGGCCGCCTGGGTGACCTGGATCAGGTCCCATCCGGTCATCGGCCCCTCGTGGAGGGCGCCGAGGAGGGAGGCGGCGGTTGGATTGGGTGGTCTCCCACGCGACACTTGACATTCCATTGTGGCAGGTCTACCGTCGACGGCTGACCTAACAATGTGGAACGTCAGGAGCCCCGATGCTCGCCGTGCCCGCTTCGCCCACCGCCGCCCGGCTCGACGCTCGGCGGCCCCCGATCCCCCCGGCCCTCGAGGTCATCGGCCTGCACAAGCGCTACGGGGACCAGGTGGCGGTGCACGACGTGTCCTTCTCCGTCCGCCCGGGAGAGATCTACGGGCTGCTCGGGCCCAACGGCGCCGGGAAGACCAGCGTCCTGGAGTGCGCCCAGGGGCTGCGCCGCCCCGACGGCGGTCGGATCCGCCTGCTCGGGCTCGACCCCCACGCGGATCGGGCGGCGCTGCGCCGCCGGGTCGGCGCCCAGCTCCAGGGCTCCGCGCTCCCGGATCGCCTACGCGTCGGCGAGGCGCTCGACCTGTTCGCCTCGCTCACCCCTGACCCCGTCGATCCGCGCGAGCTGCTCGAGCAGTGGGGGCTCGCCCCGCACGCGCGGACCGCGTTCGCGAACCTGTCGGGCGGCCAGCGCCAGCGGCTGCTCGTGGCGCTCGCGCTCGTCAACCGCCCTGAGATCGTGTTCCTCGACGAGCTCACCCAGGGCCTCGATCCGGCCGGGCGCCGGGTGGCGATCGACCTCGTCCGCTCCGTCCGCGACCGGGGCGCCACCGTGGTGCTCGTCACCCACTTCCTCGAGGAGGCCGAGGCGCTGTGCGACCGGATCGCCGTGCTGGACGAGGGCCGCGTGGTCGCCGCCGGATCGGTGGCCGAGCTCGCGCAGCGCAGCGGGCTTCCGACGGTCGTCCGCTTCAGCACCGACGCCGACGTCGGGTGGCTCGCCGGGCTGGATCCGGTCGGCTCCGTCGAACGGCGGGACGACCAGGTCCAGGTCACCGGCACCGGCGCGGTCCTCGCGTTGGTCGCCGCCACCCTCGTCGAGCGCGGGATCGTCCCCGCCGACCTGCGCTCGGACCCGCTGTCCCTCGAAGCCGCCTACCTCTCCCTGACCGGCCGCACGGCTGCGGAGCTCGACGCATGACCATCCTGCTCGCCCTCACCAGGGTGGAGCTGCGGCTCTTCCTCCGCGAGCCATTCGCCCTCGTGTTCACCTTCGCCTTCCCGCTCGTCGTCCTCTTGGCGATGTTCGGCTCGTTCTCCCCCGGTGACCCCCAGTTCGCCGGCGCGGCCCCGGACGACTACTACCTCGCGAGCTACGTGGTGATCGTGATCGCCGCGATCGGGCTCATCTCGCTCCCCGTCCACCTGGCCACCTACGCCGAGCGCGGGGTGCTGCGCCGCTTCGAGGCCTCGGGGGTGCCCCTGGCCGCGGTGCTCGGCGCCCAGCTGATCGTCGGCGGGCTGATGGCGGCGGCCGGCAGCCTGGTGCTGGTGGCCGTCGGCGCGGTCGCCTTCGGGGCCGCGCTGCCGCAGTCGCCGGCTTCCGTCCTGCTCGCCTTCGTCCTGGGCTCGCTCGCCTTGCTCTCCGCCGGGCTGCTCATCGCGCGGGTCACGGGCACGGCCCGCGCCGCGCAGGCGGCCGGCATGGTCCTCTTCTTCCCGATGTGGCTCCTCTCCGGCGCCGGCCCACCGCCCGACGTCATGAGCGACTCGATGCGGACGGTGTCCGAGCTGCTGCCCCTCACCTACGCCGTTCGCGCCGTGCAGTCGCCGTGGCTGGGCTCCGGCGTCGACCTCCTCGCGCTGCTGGTCCTCGCGGTGCTGCTCGTGGTCAGCGCGGGGCTCGCCGGGCGGCGCCGAGGAACGGCACCACCGTCCGGACGACCGGGGTGACCTACGGCAGCGCTGCGCGGATGATGCCGGCGGTCGCGTCCGGTGCGTCGAGCATCGGAAGGTGCGCCGTGCCCGGCAGCTCGACGCCGTGCGCGCCGGGAACGCGCGCGGCGACCGCGCGCGACTGCTCGACCATGAACGGGACGTCCAGCGCACCCCAGCCGACGTGGACCGGCAGCGTGACCTCCTCCAGCCGGGGCCACGCGTCGAGGCCGCTGGCACCGGCGTCCTCCTCCGCCGGGCTCGCCAGCGCGATGGCGTTCATGGCGAGCGCCAGGTCGCGCACCTCGCCGCCGACCCGTCCCTCCGGTCCGTCCGGGCCGTCGAGCCAGAGCCAGGTCTCGAGGCGATTGGCCGCGTCGAGGCTCTCCGCCGCCTCGAGCTGGACGATGATCGCGCGGGTGGCCGCGTCGAGCGCGTCGGGGTCCGGCTCGGCGGCTCCGCTCACGCTCGGGGCGAGCAGGACGGCGCCGGCGAGCCGCTCCGGCATCGCCAGGGCGGCATCCAGGACCACCTCGCCGCCCATCGAGCAGCCGACGAGCCAGGCCGGCCCGTCCGCCACCGTGTCCAGTACGTCCTCGAGGTCGGCGAGGTGGGTGAAGCCGTCGTCCGTGGGTGCGTCGGCCGCCTCCCCGAATCCGCGGCGGTCGTAGGCGACGACGGCTCGCCCCTCGGCGGCGAGCCGCTCGCCCACCGCCCGCCAGCTGCGGCGGTCGGCCACGCCGGCGTGCAGGAGGACGACGACCGGCCCCGCACCCGGCCAGTGGTCCATCGGCAGCGTCATCACCGGGAAGCTACCGGCGCCGCGGGGCTGGCCCGCGGCGACCGCGCGGCTCGACCCCCCTCGCAAGCCGCGGTTGACGTTCGGCGACCGGGCACCCGCCCTCACTCCCGCGCCAGCGCGTCGAGCTGGATGCCCGCCACGAAGGTGATGCAGGAGGCGTACAGGTAACCCGTCAGCACGACGAAGGTCGCCAGGAACCCGAAGACCGAGCCGTAGGAGGCGAGCTGGGTGAGGTAGACGCCGAAGAGCGCTGACATCGCGAGCCAGATCGCGATGACGAGGACCGCCCCGAAGGACACCCAGCCGAGCGGCTGGTCGCGGAGGTCCGGCCCGAAGCGGATGAGCAGCCCGACGAAGAGCACGAGCAGTGCCGCGGCCGCGCCCCATCGGACGATGAACACGCCGACGGAGACGATCGCCGACGGGTCGCCGACCAGGAGCGGCGTGAGCCGGACCATCGCGACCGCCGCGAAGACGAGCACCGTGCCCACCACGGCGAGCAGGATCGAGCGCGGGAAGCGGTCCTTCCAACTGCGTTCCTCCTCGACCTCGTGCACCCGGTTGAGCACCTCCATCGCCGCCCGGACCGCCCCTGACAGCTGCCAGACGGCCAGGGCGCCCCCCAGGGTCACCCAGAAGACCTGCTTCTCGCCCAGGATCCGCTCGATCGTCGAGTCGATCACCACGAAGGTCGGGATGTCGACCTGCTCGGAGAGCCGCGGCCGCAGATCGGAGCTGTAGAGCTCGGCGATGTCGAAGAACGCGACGAGCCCCAGCCCGAAGAGGGCGAGCGGCACCACCGCGGTCAGGATCTGGAACGAGATCGCGCTCGCGAAGAGGAGCAGGTCGTTGCGGCGGAAGGCGTCGACGAGGGCCGGAACCTGGCTTCGCAGTCCCCGGACCCGGCGGGAGGCGAGCGTGCCGGTGGCCATTCGCCCAGCCTACGCCGGGTGCACGGCCTTCTACCGTCATGACACATGGCCCGCCGAGACGACCTGCGCAACGTCGCGATCATCGCCCACGTCGACCACGGCAAGACGACGCTGGTCGACGCGATGCTCTGGCAGGCCGGGGCGTTCCGGGCCAACCAGGACGTCAACGAGCGCGTCATGGACTCGATGGACCTCGAGCGCGAGAAGGGCATCACCATCCTCGCCAAGAACACCGCGGTGCGGTGGGGCGGGACGAAGTTCAACATCGTCGACACCCCCGGGCACGCGGACTTCGGCGGCGAGGTGGAGCGCGGGCTGATCATGGTCGACGCCGTCGCGCTGCTCGTCGACGCCTCCGAGGGGCCGCTTCCCCAGACGCGCTTCGTGCTGCGCAAGGCGCTCGAGCGCCGCCTGCCGGTCATCCTGATCATCAACAAGATCGACCGGCCGGACGCCCGGATCGCCGAGGTGGTCGACGAGGTCTACGAGCTGTTCCTCGACCTTGACGCCGACGAGTCC
>Ga0136612_10000913_pt1 | contig 11915 bp, 9 predicted proteins | sample AntDryUQ224A2306_2_FD_106644 | JGI IMG/M metagenome (GOLD analysis project Ga0136612, IMG submission 106644) | Polar desert sand microbial communities from Dry Valleys, Antarctica - metaG UQ224A (23.06) | ecosystem: Environmental > Terrestrial > Soil > Desert | place: Antarctica: Dry Valley...
TCGCGATAGAAGGCGGTGTCCTCGGTCCCCTTGGCGGTGACGGGGGGCGAGGTCTGCTGGAAGCGGACGACGAACTCCGCCGGCGCAGGTGCCTCGAGCAGCAGCGCGTCCCCGAGCGCCGAGTCCGGCCCGAGCGCCGCAAGCACCGCCTCGCGGTCCTCGGGCTCGACCCGCCCGGACCACGGCTCCACGTAGGTGCGGTAGACCGGCAGGGCGGCCAGGGCGTCGGCGATGGGCGGGGCGGGATCCCATCCGAGCAGCGCGCGCAGCCGCGCCACCTCCCGCGCGAAGGTGGTGACCGCCTGGTCGTGCTGCGCCTCGAGCGCCACCCCCGCGAACGGGCGCCCCGATCCCGTCAGCCCGTCCCACAGCTCGGTCAGCGGTCCCTCGGCGGCCGGATCGACGAAGAGCCCCTGGACGTCGTTGAGGAACTCATAGCCCACGGTGCCGGAGACGGGCCAGTCGCGCAGCGCCTCGCCGGGATGGAGGATCTTCTCGACCCACACCCGTCCCGCGCCGCCCTCGCGCAGCCGCCGCAGGTAGCCCGCCGGGTCGGCCAGGCCGTCGGGGTGGTCGACCCGCAGCCCGTCGACCACCCCGTCCGCCACGAGCGACAGCACCTTCTCGTGGACCACCCGGAAGACCTCCGGGTCCTCCACCCGCACGCCGGCCAGGTCGTCGATGTCGAAGAAGCGCCGGTACCAGCCGTCGGCCGGGTCGTAGTCGAAGAAGCGCGCCCGGAGCTCCTCGTCGGCCCACCAGGGGTTCTCCTCCCCGATCCCCATGTGGTTCGGGACGATGTCGAGGATGATCCCGAGCCCCTCGCCGGCCAGCGCCCGCAGGCCCGGCTCGCCGCCGAGGGCGTCGGACACCCGGGTGGGATCCACCACGTCGTAGCCGTGGGTGGAGCCCGATCGCGCCTGCAGCGACGGGGAGAGGTAGAGGTGCGAGATCCCCAGCTCGCGCAGGTAGGGGACGAGCTCCCGCACCGCGGCGAAGTCGAGCTCCGGGGAGAGCTGGAGCCGGTAGGTGGCGCGCAACGGCTCAGACACGCCTGAGGACCATCAGGGAGCGCGAGACGACCCGGACCTCCCCGCGCGCCGCGACCTCGAACGCTCCCGGCTCCCGCTCCGGCTCCGCGGTGCACAACTCGAGCGTCCAGGTCTCCCCGAAGGACCGGTTGGGGAGGGTGAAGGCGCGGTCCTCGTGGCGGGCGTTGAAGAGGAGGTAGAACGAGTCGTCGACGACCCGCTCGTTGCGCGCCGTGCGGTCGGCGATCTCCTCGCCGTTGAGGAACATCCCGAGCACCCCGCCGCCGCCCTCCCAGTCCTTGCCGGTCATCTTGTGGCCGTCGGTACGGAACCACCAGACGTCGGGCAGCCCCGAGCCCTCGTGCTCGGTGCCGGTGAGGAAGGCCTTGCGGCGGAACACCGGGTGGCCCGAGCGCAGGTCGATCAGCCGCTTGGTGAAGTCGACCAGGGCCTCGCGGCGCTCGACCGTCCCCCAGTCGTACCAGGAGAGCTCGGAGTCCTGGCACCAGCCGTTGTTGTTGCCCGCCTGGGTGCGGCCGAGCTCGTCGCCGCCCAGCACCATCGGGGTGCCCAGGGACAGGAGCAGCGTGGCCAGGAAGTTGCGGTGGCGGCGGCGGCGCAGCTCGACGACCTCGGGCTCGTCGGTCGGCCCCTCGACGCCCGAGTTCCACGCGCGGTTGTCGTCCGTGCCGTCCGCGCCCCCCTCGAGGTTGGCCTCATTGTGCTTGTCGCTGTAGGCGACGAGGTCGGCCATCGTGAACCCGTCGTGGGCGGTGATGAAGTTGATCGAGGCGAACGCCTCGCGGTCGTCGGAGTAGAGGTCGCTCGAGCCCGTGAAGCGCGAGGCGAACTCGGCGACGCCCGCCTCGCCCCGCCAGAAATCGCGCATCGCGTCGCGGTACATCCCGTTCCACTCCGACCACAGCACTGGGAAGTTCCCGACCTGGTATCCGCCCGGCCCGACGTCCCACGGCTCGGCGATCAGCTTGACCTGGGACAGGACCGGGTCCTGGTGGATGACGTCGAAGAACGCGCTCAGGCGGTCGACGTCGTAGAGCTCGCGGGCCAGGGCGCTCGCCAGGTCGAAGCGGAACCCGTCGACGTGGCACTCGGTCACCCAGTAGCGCAGCGAGTCCATGATCAGCCGCAGCACGCTCGGGTGCACCACGTTGAGCGAGTTGCCGGTGCCTGTGAAGTCCATGTAGAAGTGCGGGTCGTCGGGCATGAGCCGGTAGTAGCTCTGGTTGTCGACGCCCTTGAGCGACAGGATCGGGCCGAGGTGGTTGCCCTCGGCGGTGTGGTTGTAGACCACGTCGAGGATGACCTCGATCCCGGCCCTGTGCAGCGCCTTGACCATGCCCTTGAACTCGCTGACCTGCTCGCCGCGCTTGCCGCCGGCCGCGTACTCGGAGTGCGGTGCGAAGAAGCCGATCGACGAGTAGCCCCAGTAGTTGGTCAGCCTGCGGTCGGCCAGGAAGGACTCGTCGGCGATCTGGTGGACGGGCAGCAGCTCGACCGCCGTGATGCCCAGCTCGGAGAGGTAGGCCAGCGACGGCTCGGAGGCGAGGCCGGCGTAGGTGCCGCGCAGGTCCTCGCGGACGTCGGGGTTGCGCATCGAGAAGCCCTTGACGTGCGTCTCGTAGATCACCGTGTCGGCGAACGGGGTCTTCGGGGGGCGGTCGCCCTCCCAGTCGAAGGTCGGATCGACCACCACCGACTTGGGGACGGCGTCCGAGTCGTCCTCGTCGTCGGGCTCGAGGTCGTCGTCGTCGGAGCCGTCGGTGGGCGAGTAGGGCAGGACGTTCGCGCGCTTCCAGCGGACCTTGCCCTCGATCGCCTTGGCGTAGGGGTCGATGAGCAGCTTGGCCGGGTTGAAGCGGTCGCCCCGCTTCGGGGCGTAGGGGCCGTGGACCCGGTAGCCGTAGCGCTGGCGGGGGCCGACGCCCGGTAGGTAGCCGTGCCAGACGTGGGCGGTGACCTCGACGAGGTCGTGATTGGTCTCCTCGTGATCATCGTCGAACAGGCAGAGCTCAACGCGCTCGGCGCGCTCGGAGAAGAGCGAGAAGTTCGTGCCCTCCCCGTCCCACGTCGCGCCGAGCGGGAAGGGACGGCCGGGCCAGACCTCGGTCACGCCAGTACGGCTCCCGAGCGGGCGGGGAGCCGTACGCCGCGCCCGGCGCGCTCGGCTCCGCCGGTGCTCAGCACGATGTCCGCGCCGTCGGTCGGCACGGTGGTCGGGCCGTCGGCGAAGTTGCACGCGATCTCGTGGCGCCCGCGGCGGAAGCGCAGCCACGGGCCGTCGGGGTCGTCGGAGCCCTCGACCTCCTCCACCGGGAGCCCGGTCAGCTCGCGGCGCAGGCGCAGCAGCTCGGCGTGGAGGCCGGCGAGGCTCTCGTCGCGTCTCCCGGTCAGCTTGGAGCGCTCGAGACCTTCGAGCGCCTGCGGGTCGGGGACCTCCTCGCCCGCGAACTGCGCGAAGGCGGCGAACTCGCGTCTGCGTCCGTTCCGCGTGGCCGTCGCGATCTCCTCGTCGATGTGGTCCGAGAAGAACTGGAACGGCGCCGGCTCGCCGTATTCGTCACCCATGAAGAGCATCGGCGTGAACGGCGACAGCAGCGTCACCAGCGCCGCCAGCGGCCGCACCGCGGCGGGCAGGCGATCGCCCAGCGCGCGGTTGCCGACCTGGTCGTGGTTGGCGCTGAAGACCACGAACTGCTCGGGCGGGCGATCGCCGGCGGGCGCCCCGAAGCGCTTGGCGCGGAAGGTCGAGTACTGGCCGTCGTGGAAGTGCGGACGCCCGCCGAGGCACTTGGCCAACGCGGCGACCGAGCCGAACTCCTCGTAGTACCCCTCGCGATCGCCGGTGAGGAGCACCCGGAGGGCGTGGTGGAAGTCGTCGGCCCACTCCGCGTCGTGGCCGAGGCCCCCAAGCTCGGCCGGGCGCATGACGGCCGGGTCGTTGCGGCCGGACTCGGCGATGACGAGGGCGTGCGGGCGGGCCGCGCGGACCCGCTCGGCCAGCGTCCGCAGCAGCGGGTTGGCGCCGGCGTCGTAGACGGCGTGGATCGCGTCGAGCCGCAGGCCGTCGAGGTGGAAGTCCCGCACCCAGCCCTCGGCGGACTGCAGCACCCACTCGCGCACCGGGTCGCAGTGCTCGTCGTCGTAGTTGAGCGCCTTGCCCCAGAACGTCTCGTACTTCTCGGTGAAGTAGGGGCCGAAGGCCTCGATGGCCTGGAGCCCGGAGGCGCCGAGGTGGTTGTAGACCACGTCGAGGAGGACCGCCAGCCCGCGGGCGTGGGCGGCGTCGACCAGCCGTTGCAGTCCCTCGGGCCCGCCGTAGGAGGACTGGGCGGCCGACTGGTAGACCCCGTCGTAGCCCCAGCCACGGGCTCCGGGGAACTCGGCCACCGGCATGAGCTCGAGGTGGGTGATCCCGAGGGCGGCGAGGCCGTCCAGCCGCTCGATGGCGCCGTCGAAGGTCCCCGCCGGCGTGAAGGCGCCCACGTGGAGCTCGTAGAGGACCGCCTCGGTCAGCGGCCGGGCGGCGAAGCCCGCGTCCGTCCAGGCGAAGGCGGCGTGGTCGACGACCGCGCTCGGCCCCCGCAGCCCGTCCGGCTGCCAGCGGCTGCAGGGATCGGGGAGCGGTTGCGCGCCGTCGAGACCGTAGCGATAGCGGGTGCCGTGGCTCGCCGGCGCCCGACCCGCCCACATGCCGGCGCCCTCCGCCACGAGCGCCTGCTCCTCCTCACCGGCGCGCACGGTGGCCGTGGACGCGTTGGGTGCCCAGACCCGGAAGTCGGTCAGCCCGTCGCCCACCGGCGTCGCGCCGAGCCGGCGCTCCCAGGGGTATGTCTCCGGGTCGCGGCGCACGCGGCGTCGGGTACCACGCGGAGCCGCGGGCTAATCCGCCCGGCAGTCGCCGCAGATCCCGCTGACCACCAGCTCGGCGCCGGCGGGCTCGTGACCCGCGCGCCGGGCGGCCTCGATCGCCTCGGCGGCCGGCACCGAGGCGGGCAGGTCGGTCACCTGCCCGCAGCGCCGACAGGCGAAGTGGTGATGACCATCGAGCACCGGCTCCCACTGGGCGGGGCCCGCGCGCCCGGAGATGCGCCGCACGAGGGCGAGCTCCTCGAAGAGCTCGAGCGTGGCGTACACGGTCGGTGCCGAGAGAGCCGGCAGCCGCTCGGAGACCCGCAGCAGCAGCTCGTCGGCGGTGAGGTGGTGACCCGCCCCGGCGAGCTCGCGCAGGAGCAGCACGCGCTGCGGTGTCACCCGCTGCCCGCGTTCGCGCAGGGTTGTCCGAAGGGCCTCGTCCGTCATGGTCGGCATGTTAGGCCCACCTTACTAGAACCAAGTTGTTATAACGAGCGGTATGAGCACGACGCTGACCACCCTCCGTGAGTCCTGGACGCAGGCGGACGACCGCCAGCTCCTGCTCCGCTACGTCCAGCCGAGCCTGATCGGGCTGATCGACGGGACCATCTCGACCCTTGCTCCCATCTTCGCGTCCGCCTTCGTCGCGGGCCCGCGGGCCGCGCTCCTCGTCGGGCTCGCCGCCGCCCTCGGGGCCGCGATCAGCATGGGGATGTCCGAGGGGCTCTCCGACGACGGGTCAGTGACCGGGCGCGGCGGCTCGCTCGCCCGCGGGATCATCACCGGCACCGCCACCTTCCTCGGCGGCTCGCTGCACGCGCTGCCCTTCCTGATCGACGACCTCGGCACCGCGCTCGCGGTCGCCTACGTGGTGGTGTCGGTCGAGCTCGTCGCCATCGCCTGGATCCGCAAGCGCTTCCTCGACGTCTCGCTGTGGCGCTCGCTGATCCAGGTCACCGTGGGCGGCGTGCTCGTCTCGGCGGTCGGGATCGCGGTCGGCCACGCCTGAGCGGGCTACGCCGCCGCGGTGACGTACGTCCAGCAGGCGTTGAAGTGGGGGCGGCCGCCGAAGAGCATCTCCATGGCGTGGCGGATCAGCTTGAGGCGGTCGCGGACCGCCGCCGGAGACGGGGCCGCACCGTCGATCTTCTCCGTGCCCCCGACCCAGCCGAGCACGGCGTCGTGGTAGGCGCTGAGGAACTCGAACCAGTCGTGGACGCTCGCCTCGATCGTCTCCTCGTGGACGCTCTCGACCTCAAGCCCCGCCCGCTCGAGGGCGTCGAGGTAGTGCTGCAGGGCCCGCGGCGGGAGGAAGACCCGGCCACGGAACTCCGCATGCCGCGCCATCCGCTCGGTGTCGTCGAGCGCGTGCGCGTAGGCGGCGTACTGCGGGTCCGAGCGCACGAGCCCGATCGCGAGGTCGGCGATCACGCCGACCGTCTCGTCGATGATCCACTCCGTGGCCCCGGCGCGGGGGTTGCGCAGGTTGCCCGAGTTGATGAAGACCCGGCCGCCGGGCCGCAGCGCCCGCTTCCACGCGGCGAGCGTCTCGTCGAGCTCGGGGTAGAGGTGGACCGCGTTCGTGCAGGCGATCGCGTCGACGCCGCGCTCGAGCAGCTCCGGCCCGATCACCTCGTCGAGCGTCTCGAGGCGGCGCTCGGCCTTGATGAAGCGCAGGAGCCGCAGCGCCACCAGCGGGTCGTCGCGGTACTTCTCGAGCGCGACGCGGAGGAACTTCCCCGACGCGTCGACGATCAGCGTGCCGATCCGGCGGTCGAAGATCCGCAGGCGCAGCCGGTCGAGCAGGATCCCGGTCCCCCCGGAGTAGTCGAGCAGGACGTCGCCGTCGCGCAGCGCCCGGGCCAGCTCGTCGACGGTGCGGTCGAGGTTGTCGTACCACCCGTGGCGCTCGACGTGGTCGTAGGCGAGGCCGGCCTCGTCGACGTCGGCGCCGACCCACGGCTCATCCGGGATGGGGACGAAGCCGGCCGGCCACGCGAAGCCCGCCGAGGGGCGCATCTCGTCGGGCAGCGGCGCGCAGACCTCGCGGTGCAGCTCGAGCAGGCCGCGCACGGCCGCCGCCCCGCCCCGTCCCCACCCGCACTCGGTGGCGGCGCCGAACGGCATCCGTACGTGGCGCGCCGCCGTCGCGATCCGCTCGCGCGCGCCCGCGACGCCGTCGTGGGCGTGTACGAGACCCAGGTAGAGCTCGGTCTCCACGGGCAGCCGGAGCTCCGCGAGGGGTGCGAAGTAGGCGTCGTCGAAGCGGTCCTCGGGCACCGGCAGGTGGATCCAGTTCAGAGGCCGGCCGACCGTCGCGGCGAGGCCGTTGGCCACCTCGACCATCCGCCGGGTGTCGGCGGGCTCGACGAAGCGGCCGTGCTCGTCGTCGCCGTAGCAGAGGTGGAAGCCGAGCTCGACCTCCGGGGGGACGTGGCGGCTGAGGCGCAGCAGCCGCTCGAGGATCCCCGCCCGCACGTCGGCGAACCACACGTGGATGGCTCCCTCGAGCATCGCGAACTCGTAGCGGGCGTCCCACTGGATCGCGAGCTGGTCGTGGGGCACCACCGCCAGCACCCGGTCGACCTCGGCCAGCATCTGGCGCTCGTAGAGCGGTTCGAGCGCGGCCTGGTCGTCGAGCGCGACGAAGGCGCTGACCGGGGCCAGCGGCGTGGGCAGCGTGAGCTGGAAGCGCACGCCCGGCGGGATGGCGCCGTCGCGCTTGAGGCGGGCGAACAGCCGGTAGGAGGCGATCGCCGCCTGCGCGTAGCCCAGGTCGTCGAACGACGGCTCGGCGCCGTGCAGGCCGGCCCGCAGCCGCAGCTGTGGCAGCGACCGGAAGGAGGCGGGCCCGGGCGGGCCCACCTCGAACTGGGGCAGCGAGCTGAAGACGGGGTACTGCCAGACGATCCAGTCCGACCGCGGGCCCGTCTCGCCGTCCGGGATCCGGCGCAGGCGATCGCCGAGCACCTCGGCGGCGAGCCGGAAGACCTCCTCGGCGCTCGCCAGCGGAACGCTGCCCACGAGGTGCACGCCCACCGGCACGACGCCCTCCGGCCCCCTCGTCCCCGCCTGGACCAGACCCGTCGCCTGCGACATCGCACCCTCCCTCATCGGTGGAGGCAGCGTGACCCTGTGTGCACTATGCGTCAAGCGCGAGCTGCAGAGACCCCGACGCGGCCTGGTCCGGTCCTCGCACTAGTCTCGACCGGAGCATGCAGCTCGACTCCGTCCGAGAGCTCAAGGCGTCGCTCACGCCGGTCACCACGCGCTCGGCCGGGGCTGTGCCGGCACCGGCGCTCGGGGTGGTGCCCGCCGTCGGACGCGGGGCGTTCCGCCTCGCCGTCCGTGTGCAGGACCGCGCGCAGCTGCGCGACACGACGCTCGACGAGATCGAGCGGGCGGCGCGCGGCGAGGTCGACGTCCGCCACGTCGGGCGCATCGTGGCCCGCGAGGCACCGCCGCTGCGCACCCGGCGCCGGCCGCTCGTCATCGGGGCCTCCCTCGGGCACTTCCGGGTGACGGCCGGCACGCTCGGCGCCGTCGTCTCGGTGAGCGGGGACGACCGTCTCCGGCTGCTCTCCAACAACCACGTGCTCGCCGACGAGGACGCGGGCGTCACGGGCGACGCGATCATCCAGCCCGGTGCCGCCGACGGCGGCCGCGATCCCGCGGACCGGGTCGCCGAGCTCGCGGAGGTGGTCGCGCTGACCGACGACGTGCCGAACCTGGTCGACGCCGCCCTCGCCGTGGTCCTGGACGGGATCGACGCCGACCCGGCGACCCTCACCGGGCTCGGCCGGCTGGCCCGTGAGCCGCTCGCGCCCGCGGAGGCCATCGCCGCGGCTAAGGTGGGCCGGACGACGGGACTGACGCGCGGGGAGGTGACCGCCTTCGAGCTCGACGGCGTGCAGGTCGCCTACACGCGCGGCACGTTGGTCTTCGACGATCAGATCGAGGTCTCGGGCACCGGCAGCGGGCCGTTCAGCCAGGGCGGCGACTCGGGCTCCCTCGTCGTCAGCGCCGACGCGCGGCGGCCGGTCGGCCTCCTGTTCGCCGGTGGCGAGGAGGGCGGCGAGGACGTGACGTACCTGAACCCGATCGCCGTCGTACTCGACGCGCTCGGGGCGACGCTGAGGGTGACGTGAGCCCGGATCCCGCTCTGCAGCGGGCGCGGTCGGCCAAGGCGGCGGTGGCCGAGCGTCTCCGGGGAAACGCTGCGGTCAACGGCGTCGGGGTCGCGCGCGAGGGGAACGGCTGGGCGGTCCGGGTGAACCTTCGCGAGCCGGTCGCCGACGACGAGGTCCCGGCCGAGATGGACGGCGTCGCCGTGCACTGCCGGATCGTCGGCGAGATCGTGCCGCGCGCGTCCTAGGAGGCCCCCGCTTCAGAAGACCACGGTGTGCCCCTCGTGCACGAGGACACGGTCCTCGAGCACCGCGGCGACGGCCCGGGCGAGGACCTGGCGCTCGACGTCGCGGCCGAGCCGGGTGAGCGCCGCGACGTCGTCGCGGTGCGACACGCGGACGACGTCCTGGTCGATGATCGGCCCCGCGTCGAGCGCCTCGGTCACGAAGTGCGCCGTCGCTCCGACGATCTTCACCCCGCGCTCGAGCGCTCGCGCGTAGGGGTCGGCGCCCGCGAAGGCCGGCAGGAAGGAGTGGTGGATGTTGACGACCGGCGCGCCGACCCGTGCGAGGAAGTCGCCGGAGAGGATCTGCATGAAGCGGGCGAGGACGACGAGGTCGGGCTGCGCGGCGGTCAGCAGCTCGAGCATCCGGGCCTCGGCGGCCGGCTTGGCCTCCGGACCCGCGACCGGCACCACCTCGTAGCGGACGCCGAAGGCGAGCACGTCCGCCGCGTGGTCGGGATGGTTGGAGATCACCAGGGGCACCTCGGCGGCCAGCTCGCCGCGCCGCCGTCGCCACAGCAGGTCGAGCAGGCAGTGGTCCTCGCGCGAGACGAGGACGGCCATGCGCTTGGGCCGCACGTCGGGCCAGTAGGTCCAGTCCATCGCGAACGGCTCGCCGACCTGGGCGGCGAAGGCCGGCCCGAGCCCCTCGCCACCGCCGACGAACGCCATGCGCATGAAGAACGTCCCGCCCGTCGGGTCGGTCGAGTGCTGATCGGAGGCCACCACGTTCGCCCCGCGGGCGAACAGGAACCCCGCGACGGCCGCCACGATGCCGGGCCGGTCCGGGCACGCGATGAGCAGTCGGGCCGGCGCCTAGGACCCTTCGTGGACGGGGCCGACGCCCGTGGCGGTCCCGGCCGGGTCCCACCGGTCAGACCGCGCGTGGACCGCGATGGCGAGGAGCGGTCGGGGCATGGCCGCATCGTAGGCGGCGGCCGCCCGGTGCGAGGCGGTCGGGCGGGCGAGGGCGGTCTTCCGCCGGGCCGGGTGCGAACATGCGTTCGTACTATGCGACTCGCGATCCTCCACGCCGACGTCGACGCGTTCTTCGCCTCGGTCGCGCAGCGAGACGACCCGGCGCTCCGCGGGCGGCCAGTGATCGTCGGATCCTGGGTCGTGATGGCCGCGAGCTATGAGGCCCGGGCCTACGGGGTCTCGAGCGGGATGAGCACGACGAGCGCCCGGCGGCGGTGTCCCGACGCGATCGTCGTGCAGTCCGACTGGGAGGCGAACGTGGCCGCGAGCCGGGCGGTGTTCGCGATCTTCGACCGCATCGCCGCACGGGTCGAGCCCGGCTCGATGGAGGAGGCCTTCCTCGACGTGTCCGAGGCGCCGGAGCCGGCCGTCCAGCTCGCCGCCCGGCTCCGGCGGGAGGTCCGCGAGGAGGCGGGGCTCCCCCTCAGCGTCGGGGTGGCGCGCACGAAGGTCCTCGCCAAGCTGGCCAGCCGGTCGGCGAAGCCCGACGGGCTGTTCGTCGTAGCTCCCGAGCGGGAGGCTGCGTTCCTCCATCCGCTGGCGGTCGAGCGGCTCTGGGGCGTCGGGCCGGCCACGGCCCGCCGGCTCCACGCCCACGGGCTACGGACCGTCGGGCAGGCGGCGGCCCTCTCGGAGCCCGAGCTCGTCGCCATCCTCGGCAAGGCGGCGGGGCGCTACGTCCATGCGGTGGCCGGCAACCGGGAGCCTCGGCCGGTGGTGCGACGGCGCGGACGCCGCTCGTTCGGGGCCCAGCGAGCGCTCGGCCGGGCGCCGCGCTCGCGTCCGGAGCTCGAAGCCGCCCTCACCGACCTGGCCGAGCGGCTGACGCGCCGCATGGAGCGCAAGGGCCGCGCCGGGCGCACCGTCCTCCTGCGGCTGCGCTTCGGTGACTACACGCGGGCCACGCGCTCGCGCACGCTCGCGAGCGCCACCGGCGAAGCGCGCCCGATCGCCGCCGCGGCGCACGCGCTCCTCGACGCGGCGATGCCCCTCGTGCAGCGGCGCGGCATCACCCTCGTCGGGCTGGCCGTCACCAACCTCGAAGGCGAGGCCGGCGGCGCCCAGCTCGCCCTGCCGCTGCTTGACGAGGGCGCGCCATGAGCCCGCGCCCAGTCCCGTCCCCGGCTCCAGCCGCGACGCGCACGGCCGGCGGCCCCGCCTCAGGGCTTCGTGCAGGCGAACGCGAGCTGGAGGCCGCCCCGCACCGAGTAGAGCCAGCGCCGGTAGGCCGTCCGGAGGCGCGGCCGGCGCCGCGCGTGGTTCGCGACGGCGAGCCGGAGCCCGCGGCGCAGCCGGGTGTCGAGGTCGAGGGTCCACGGCTCATCGCGGAAGAACCAGTGGAACGCCGGCTCGCGCATCTCGAACTCGAAGCCCGCCCGGCGCGCGGCCCTGGCGTACTCCGAGGCGAAGAAGGCGTGCTCGTAGCCCTCGAACTCGGCCACGTCGCGCCCGGGCCGCAGGTTGGGGGCGAGCGGGAACCGGCCAGTCTCGTTGATCGCCAGCAGCCGCCCGCCGGGTCTGAGGACGCGGAACGCCTCGGCGAACGCGCGCCGGAGGTTCGCGCGGTCGTTGTGGTGCAGGACCTCACAGCAGAAGACGACGTCGAGCCCGCCGTCGGCGAA
>Ga0136612_10000914_pt1 | contig 11901 bp, 11 predicted proteins | sample AntDryUQ224A2306_2_FD_106644 | JGI IMG/M metagenome (GOLD analysis project Ga0136612, IMG submission 106644) | Polar desert sand microbial communities from Dry Valleys, Antarctica - metaG UQ224A (23.06) | ecosystem: Environmental > Terrestrial > Soil > Desert | place: Antarctica: Dry Valley...
AGCTCGAGCAGGCGCAGGTCGGCCTCCGGCGAACAGTCGCGGCGTCGGGCTGTCAGGCGGTCGACCGCCTGACAGCCCGACGCCGCGACTGTTCGCCGGAGGCCGACCTGCGCCTGCTCGAGCTGCGCCAGGCCGCCACCCGGAACTACGCGACGGGGCCTGGGCGCGCGCCGTGGCCGCCCCCGTACGCCGACCCGTTCCCCGACGTGGTCGATCGCCTGCCCGAGGTCGAGACCACCGATCTCGACGCGACGGTGCTCGGCGGGGCGGTCAGGCACCACGGTTGCCTGGTCGTGCGGGGCCTGTTCGCGCCCGACCAGGTGGCGCGCACCATCGAGTCGATCCGGCGCGCCGCTGCGCAACGCGAGGGAAACGCTGCTGCGGCGGCCGAGGACGATCCACGGGTGTGGTTCCGTCCGTACCCGCTCGACGAGGTGAGCGCGGCCGTGCGGCGCAGGGTCAACAAGAACGGCGGGACGTGGTTGGCCGATTCACCGGCGGCGACGGCCCAGGTCCTCGACGATCTCCGGTCGGCGGGTGTCATCGACGTCATCACCGAGCACCTGGGCGAACGGCCGTTTTTTTCCCTGCAGAAGTCGACCTTGAGGCGATCACCCCCCGATTACGGCGTCACCGGCTGGCACCAGGACGGCTCTTTCCTCGGCCCGGACGTGCGGACGATGAACGTCTGGATCGCATTGTCACCCTGTGGTGGCAACCAGCCCTCCCCCGGCATGGAGGTCGTGCCGAAGCGCGTCGAGGAACTGCAGCCGACCGACGGCATCGGCCCGGTGGCCATCACCGGAGTGCGGGTCGAGGAGGTCGCCGCCGGCACCCCCATGCTCCACCCGGAGTTCGCCGCAGGAGACGCAATGCTCTTCGATGAGCGCTTCCTCCACCGCACCTACCTCACCCGGGAGATGACCGAGGACCGCTACGCGCTCGAGACGTGGTTCTTCGCTCCGTCGCGCTTCACCTCCGGCTACCTGCCGTTCCTCGTCTGACGCGAGCGCCGACCGTCCCGAGTACGTGTTCAACGTCTCCCGCCGCGTTGGCGTGACCCAATGCTCTTCTGGGGACCACCTTCACCGAGCACCCCTTCCGGATCCGAAGCGGTGCGAAGAAGTGCCTCAGATCGTGGAACGTGCGGTCATCGGGAAGGCCGTCCTCGGCGCAGGGTGTCCACCATCCGCGGTACAGCGTGCGCGGCGTGATGCCGAGCACCTCGTGGCCTGTCGAGAGCCACTCGCCCTTGTATGCCATCACGGCCACCCAGGTCTCTCTGGTACCCTTTCAGTGGACCCGGCGTGCGGCGGCCCCGGCCGAAGCCGAAAGCCGCTCGTCTCTACATCTGTGGACACGACTACGCCGGCCTGCCGTAGATCGGTGGCGGTCTCGCCGATGGTGGTGGTCACTATGGGTGCTCCTCTGGTTGTGTCTTAGGTTGACGAGATGTCCGAGGAGCCCTGGTGGAAGCGGGCCGTGATCTACCAGATCTACCCGAGGAGCTTCGCCGACTCGAACGGTGACGGGGTGGGCGATCTCGAGGGCGTTCGCCGTCACCTCGACCATCTGGTGTGGCTCGGGGTGGACTGCGTCTGGTTGTCCCCGTTCTTCCCGTCACCCATGGCGGACTTCGGGTACGACGTGAGCGACTACTGCGACGTCGACCCCCTGTTCGGCACGCTCGCCGACTTCGACCGGCTGTTGGCCGCAGCGCACGAACGGGGCATACGGGTCCTGATCGACTGGGTGCCCAACCACACCTCGGATCGACACCCCTGGTTCATGGCGTCCAGGTCCAGCCTCGACGATCCCCAGCGCGATTGGTACGTGTGGCGCGATCCCGAGCCCGGCGGGTCGGTCCCCAACAACTGGCGCACGGCGTTCTCCGATGCGCCGGCCTGGACGTTCGACGACGCCACCCGGCAGTGGTACCTCCATCTGTTCCTCGCCGAGCAACCCGACCTGAACTGGCGCAACCCGGAGGTGTGCGCAGCCATGCACGACACCCTGCGCTTCTGGTTGGACCGTGGGGTCGATGGCTTCCGCATGGATGTGATCCACGCCATCGGCAAGCACCCGGACCTGCCCGACAACCCCCCTGAGACCTCCGCCATCCCCCACTCGGCGCTCAACGACGATCCGTCCACCCACGGGCTGATACGCGGCCTACGGCGTGTGCTCGACGAGTACGAGGGAGACCGGATGATGGTCGGCGAGGTCTTCCTGCTCGACACGGCGACGGTGGCCACCTACTACGGCGACGGCGACGAGCTCCACCTGTCCTTCAACTTCCCGCCGCTCTTCACCCGTTGGCAGGAGGACAAGTGGCAGAAGCGGCTATACGAGGTCGTCGAGCACGTCGAGTCGCGCAACGCATGGCCGACGTGGGTGTTGTCCAACCACGACAACGTGCGACACCGGACGCGCTACCAGTCCGAGGAGCGGGCGCGGGCGGCGGCGGTGTTGCTGTTGACGCTGCGGGGCACACCGTTCCTCTACGCCGGCGAGGAGCTGGGCCTGGAGGACGCCGTCGTCCCACCGGAACGGGTGCTCGACCCCGGTGGCCGCGACGGGTGCCGGGCGCCGATCCCCTGGGACGCCACCCCCGGCCACGGCTGGGGTACGGCCGAGCCGTGGCTGCCCTGGCCGCCGGAGCCGTCGGAACGCAACGCCGATGCCCTCCGGGCCGACCCGGGTTCGATCCTCCACCTGTACCGACGGATGCTGGCTGCCCGGCGGCGGTCGGCGGCCCTGCAGGTCGGCCGACAGGTGCCGGTCGCATCTCCCGACGGGGTCCTGTGTTGGCGGAGGGAGCAGGAATCGGACGTTCGGACCGTGGCCGTGAACTTCACTGACCAGCCCGTCGTCCTGGCCCTGGACGGGGAGGTCGAGGTCGCCAGCGACGGCGTCGGCGAGGGGCAACCTTTCTCGGGCATCCTCGGACCGAACCAGGCCGTCGTACTGGCGGCGACGAACGAAGTCGTGGCGCTCCGCCCCCTTGGTCAGGAGTGAGCGCGCCAAGAACGAGCTTTCAGCGGATGCGCTGGCCGGAGCGTTCCTCCAGCACGAGCCCGCCGTTGCCGTCGAACGCAAGCGCAGCACGTCCGGCGACGAGACGCCGAACCGGTTCGCCGACCAGTTGATCCCGCCAGCCCAGACCGAGCCGGGCGTCATCGGCCTGGCAGAGGAGCGCTTCGATGTCGGAGCGCGTCCCGAGCAGGGAGGGATCGATCCGCAGTTCGCGGCCGAGTTGACCGAGCCACGCCGACACCAGCGTGACCGCCGGGCGGAGATGGCGCTCGACCTCCTGCCCCGCATCCGGTCGGGGCCGATCGACGGGGTTGGCGAGGCCGTCGGCCACCACGGCGAGGATCTCGTCACCGACCGTTCCCCGTAGCTGACGGTCGTCGAGGCCGCGAATCCCTCGGAGCTGCTCCCGATTCGTCGGCATCCGCTGGGCGATGCCGACGAGGCCGAGATCGGGCAGCACGAACCGCACCGGTTGATCGATGGCAGCGGCCCGTCGCTCACGCCAGGCGGCGACGGCGCGCACCACACCGACGGTGGCGCCCCGAAGGTGACGCGCTTCTTTGATGCGCAGCCACGCCTGATCGGGGTCACGGAGCGCTCGGCTCCGGGTCCGCAGCTCCTCGCACTCGTCGCGGGCCCAGTCGAGGCGGCCCAGCGCCTCGAGCTCGGAGCTCAGGCGGTCGTGCAGCTCGAGGAGGTGGGTGACATCGGAGGCCGCGTAGGAGCGCTGGTCGGCGCTGAGAGGGCGGCTGAGCCAGTCGGTGAGGCGGTCGCCCTTGGGGAGCACGACACCGAGCTCGCGCTCCACGAGGGCGGCGAGCGACGGCGTGGCGTGGCCGACGAAGCCGGCCGACAGCTGGGTGTCGAACAGGACGGTGGGCACCGTGTCGCAGGCCAGCTCCATGACCTCGAGATCCTGGCCGGCAGCGTGCATGACCGCCGTACCGGTCCCGTCGAGCACCTTGGCCAACGGGTGCAGGCTGACGGCGAGGGGATCGATGAGCACAACCTCGTCATCCCACGCCAGCTGCACCAAGGCGACCTGAGGGTAGTACGTGCGTTCCCGATGGAACTCGGTGTCGACCGCGTACCGATCGGCGGCCGTGGCTGCCTCCACGACCTCATCGAGCGCCTCCCCGTCGGCGACCCACCGGGGTTCGTTCACCCGTCCTGGTCTCTGGATCTCGATCCGGTGACGACGTCTCGGCCACTCTCGATCCAGGCCTTTGTGCCCCCGCCGACGTTGGTGGCGTCGATGCCGGCACCGATCAGGAACTCCGAGGCGTGGAGGCTGCGGCCGCCGCTCTGGCAGATCACGTACACCGGCTGGTCGGTCGGGATCTCATCGATCCGGTCGCCGATGTCGGCCAAGGGGATGAGCCTCGCCCCGGGGACGTGGCCGTCCTCGTACTCGTCGGGCTGGCGGACATCGATCACCACGGCGTCCGCGCCGAGGCCGGCGAGCTCGGCGATCTCGATCTCGGGTGTCGACATCGCCGATCTCCTGTCCGAGGCGGTGCGGCTGGTGCGGGAGCTTACCGCCCGGACCGGGACCTATCCGGTGGGCCAGGGCAGCTTCTCGTGTTCGGCGGCGCAGACGGAAGGTCATGGGGATGGTCGGCGTCGACGAGGGTGCGCGGATCGACACCCAGGATCGGGAGCATCCCGATCCGCTCCAGCAACGACCGCAGCGACCGTTCGCCGGAGTCGAACGCAGCCCGTGCGAGCGGTGCGAGCGGCCCGGCGAGCACGGCCAGCGGAAGGGGCGCAGGCCCGACTCCGCCCCCTCGGGTCGCAGCCACGACGGCGAGCGTCGAATCGGTGTCCAGGGCCCGGGCCGCTCGGAGGAGGGCTCCGATCGTGGCCGCCGTCATGCGGTACTGGTCGCAGGCCGCGACCACCAGCACGTGGTCGTCGCCCTCCTGGGCGGTGTCGAGGGCCGTGCACAGGCCGCCGAGGGGACCCTGGCCCGGGTGCCGGTCGGCCACCACCTCGAGCCCCAGCTCTGCGAGCCGTCCTCGGTCGCCTCCGATGCAGACGACGCGTCCGGCGCCCCCGTCCCGCATCGCCTCGACCGCTCGCACGGCCATGGCGACACCTTCGACCTCCAGCAGGGCCTTGTCGGTACCCATGCGCCGACTGGAGCCGCCGGTCAGGATCGCGCCGAGGACCCGTTGGCGCTCGACGGGATCGGCGGGACCGCTCAGGCCACGCCGCCGTAGGTGGCTGCCTTGCCCCGGCTCTGGGTGTGGTCGGTGACGGCGTCGGCGAGGTCGGCGAGGAACTGGTCGACGATCCGGGCGTGGTAGGGCGAGACCATCAGGTGCAGCCCGCCCTGTTGGCGGTCGAGGTGCCACCCCCGGTCGTCCATGACGTCAGCCACCGCAGCGATGTCGAAGCGGTCGGAGCCGAACTCCATCAACGACATGTCGGGTGACCCGGTGATCCGCAGGCCGTCGATGGCCACGATGCCCTCGGCGAACCGACGGGTGGTGTCCCGCACCACCTCGGCCATGCGCATGTAGCCGTCGACGCCGATGTGGTTGATGGCCGACCAGGCGCCGACGATGGGTGCGGCCGGTCGGGTGCCGGCCGTGGTGCCCGAGGCGTAGAGCCCGCCGGGCCACGAGTCGTACCAGAAGAACTGGTGCTGCAGCAGCTCACGGGTCCGATAGGCGATGATCGAGGCCCCCTTGAACGTGTAGCCGTACTTGTGGACGTCGGCCGAGATCGACGTGACCCCCGGAACCCGGAAGTCCCATGGCGGCACCGGTTCGCCGAGCCGCTCCCACCAGGGCAGCATCCAACCACCGAGGCAGGCATCGGTGTGGAACAGCACGCCATGGGCCGCGGCCAGATCGGCCAGCTGAGCGATCGGATCGATCACCCCGAACGGGTAGCACGGTGCCGACCCGACCACGAGACCGGTGCGTTCCCCGATGGCGTCGGCGGTGGCCGCCACATCGGCCCGCCCGTCCGGGCCGACGGGCACGAGCACGTGTTCGACGTCGAGGTACTTGGCTGCCTTGGCGAAGGCCGGGTGGGCGGTGGACGGGGTGAGCAGCTGGGGTTCGGTGATGCCGCGGGTCGTGCGGGCGTGGTCGCGGGCGACCTGGAGGGCGAGAAAGATGCTCTCGGTGCCGCCCGAGGTGAGCGAACCGGCGTTGGCGGGTCCGCCGAGCAGACCGCAGGCCATGGCGATCACCTCCAGCTCCATGCGCAGCAGACTCGGGTACTTGAACGGGTTGAGGGCGTTCTCGTGGAGGAAGCGACGGCCGACCTCCTCCAGGAGGTGCTCGAGGGGGTCGTTGTCCGGGTTGTAGACGAGGCTGAAAGCCCGGCCCCCCCGCCAGTCGATGTCACCGGCGTGGAGCTCGTCCACCTCGGCCAGCACCTCGGTCGCCGGGCGACCCTGCTCGGGTATGGCAGCAGGAGCGTCGGTCATGGGCACGACAGTAAGGCGTCGAGCCGATAGGCGAGACGACCCGACAAGCACGGCGCTTGTTGCGGCGAAGCCGCACGGCTTTCGGAGCCAACGGCCTTACCTATTCGCTCAGGCCCGAAGGCGTCGAGCCGATAGGCGAGGCGACCGGACAAGCACGGCGCAAGTTGTGAGCGCAGCCGCAGGGCTTTCAGCGACGACGGCCCTACCTATTCGCAAGCCCGAAACCTCGATCGCCGCCGGCAGCCGCCGGCTTGCGTCATCCGCAGCCGAAGTGGCCTTGCCCACCGCCGGCCCGACGGGGGCGACACCTGCGTCGATCCGAACTCGTCGGCGCAACGGGCAGAATGGGTTGATGATCACCCGCCAGACCGGGTACCTCACGTTGCGGACGGACTCGGCGCCCGAGGCCTCCCGCCACCTCCAGGAGCAGGGATACGCACTCCTGCCCGGCGTGTTCAGCCCGGATGAGGTCGCAGAGCTCGAGGCGGACATCGATCGCGTCTTCGACGAGCTGCCGCCCGATGTCCGTACCATCGCACGGGAGCCCGGTTACTACGATCCCTTCCGGTACGAGATGCTCAACCGGAGTGCGGCCTGCCAGCGCGCCATCTCCCACCGTGGCATCCTCGACGTGGTCGAGCCCTTGCTCGGCGAGGATTGCCACGTGATCGCCAACACGGCGTGGCGCCAGTCGGGACCCCAGCAAGGCGAGGCGGAACCGAGCCGCTTCTGGCACATCGACGCCGGGCCGCACGTGCCCCGGCCGGACGGGGTGGCCTGGGATGTCCGCATCCCCTATCCGGTGTTCGCCGTCGCAGCCCACATCATGGTGCACGACTCGCCGCTGGAGTGCGGCCCCACCGGGGTCATCCCCGGGAGCCACACCTCGGGTCAGGCTCCACCGGTCGATCGTCTCGAGGACGACGATCTCACCTGGGGCGGTCAGGGCGTCGTGCCGGTCCTGGCCGCAGCCGGTGACGTCGCGCTGTTCGTCTCGGACACATGGCACCGGCGCCTGGCTCCGGCCGCAGCCGACACCGGCCGCTACTTCCTCCAGTGCCACTACGGGCGACGCGACCTGGCGCAACGGCTCCGCACCACCGGCCGGGCCAACCCACTCTCCGAGGAGGCGATCGCCCGTGCCGGGACGCACCGAGAGCGGGCCCTGATCGGGTTGCACAACCCTGGCTTCTACGACGCCTGATCGGACCCGCATCCGACTCGACACCTCCCACCGGCGTCGTCGCGCTCCTGGGCAGCCCGCCACCGGGATGGCGGCGGCCTGACGCTTCCCTGCCGTCCCTGCGCAGGCTGTAGCTTCGAAACCTTCTGTCAGTCGGCTTCCGAGGAGCACGCGTGTCGCTCAGACCCATACTCGCACCGCGACTGCACGGGGTGGCCGACTACGGCGCCGCCCTCCTCCTGATCCTGGTCGCCGTGGTCATCGGCGGTTCCGGAAAGGCGGTGGGCACCGGCGTGGCCATGGGTGTCGTCCTGTTGGTCGTCAGTCTCCTCACCGCCTATCCGCTCGGCGTCGTCAAGGTCATCCCGTTCCCCCTGCACTCCGCAGGTGACTACGTCGGAGCGCTGGTGCTGATCGCCGCCCCCTTCGCCTTGAACTACGTCGATGCCGAGACGAAGCTCACCGCGTTCTACGTGGCCGTCGGGGTGGCGTTGATCGCCATCAGCCTGATCACCGACTACGAGGGCGCGACCACGGGGGTCGGAACGACCCGGCCGTGACCCGTAACCCCACCCACGGCACGCTCCTCAGGGGGTCAGGAGTCGTCGCAGCTCAGCCGCACTGCCGACCAACCCGTCCAGCGCCGAGAGGAACGCCGGGTGCGGGTCGAGGAACTCGACACCGCACAGCAGGACGTCATCGGGACCGATTCGCCCCCATACGACCCGGACCAGGCACCAGGCGTCCTTGACACCGAACTCGAACACGTCGTGCAGGATGATCTCGGCATCGACCGGCATGCGGAGCGCGGCTCCCCCGGCCGAGACGTCGACGATCGTTACCGGGTTCATGACCTCGGCCGTGCTACGCGGCTGCAACGTACGGACTGAAGCGGCATCGGTGACAGCGCGACGGAGTTCCGTTCGTGGAGTCGACCGGTCGAGGGATCCCTGGCTCATGGTTCCCTGTCGGCAACTCGTCTCCCAGGTTGAGGGATGGCCGGACAAGGAGTTGTGTGCCACGTAGCACAATGGAGAGATGTCTTCGTCCCGTGAGTCCGGACTTCAGGTTCCTCCGGAGGTCCGCCGGGGTGCCCACAACGATCGAGAGGAATGGTTCGAATCTGCCGTGGCCGCCCTCGACCTGTTGCGGCGCACCGTCGACCGGCCCGACCTGGAGGGCATCGAGGTCCTGGATGTCGGTTGCGGGACGAAGCTCAGCAAGGCCCTGCTGGACAACCGGGAACCGATCGGCCGCTACGTCGGCGTGGATGTCTCGCCAACCGTGATCGCCTGGCTGAGCGCCAACGTCGAGGACGAACGCTTCGAGTACCACCACCTCGACGCCCGCAACGACCTGTACAACCCGTCGGGGACGCCGCTCGACCAGCTCGAGCAACTGCCCGTCGGCGGCCGCCGCTTCGACTTGATCAGCCTCTTCTCGGTCTTCACCCACCTGGATCCCGCGGACTACGTCGTCATGCTCCGTCTGCTCCGTCACCACGTCAACGGCGACGGGCGGTTGCTGTTCTCGCTGTTCGTGAAGGACCCACAGCGGCCGTCGCCCTACGACTTGGCCTTCAAGGCCATGGTCGCCAGCTCGGACCCGGCCGTGGCCGAGAAGGCCAACGATGCACTGGCCCGAGTCATGGCCCGGCCGAATCGCCGGTTCGTGGACGAGGTCCCCGGCAAGCCGCTCCTGCGCGCTCGCTACGACGAGGACTACGCCCTGGAGCTGATCGAGGGCACCGGGTGGGAGGTGATGAGCTTGAACCCGCCCGAGCGCCACATCCAGCACTACATGATCTGTCGTCCCGTGTGACGCCCCCGCTCGCGGAAGCCGGGCGGCTCGCTCCCGGTCCGGCCCCTCGGGGGCGCGGATCCGTACCGCGCCGAGGCTCGTTCGACCAAGGCGTCGAAGAGACGTTGTTGCGCCGGATCGTCGGCGGCGGTGTCCTCGGGGTGCCACTGCACGGCGATCACCCAGCCACCGATGTCCACCGGTTCGACCGCCTCGATCACGCCGTCATCGGCACGGGCGACGACGGTCAGGCCGGTGCCGAGGCGGTCGACCGCTTGGTGGTGGTGGCAGAAGCTGATGGCTGATCGGGCACCGACGGCCTCGGCCAGGCGAGTGCCGTCCTCGATGCGCACCTCCACCGGCGAGCCGCCGCCACCGTTGGGTATGCCGTGGCAGAGCTGGTTGGGTTCATCGGTGATGTGCTGGTGCAGGGTCCCGCCCCGGACGACGTTGAGCACCTGCAGGCCCCGGCAGATGGCCAAGGTCGGCACCCCGTCGGCCAGCGCCGCTTCGAGCAGAGTCATCTCGAACCCGTCGACCAGCGGATCGCAGCCATAGGTCTCAGGTGCCGGCACCTGTCCATAGCGAGCTGGGTCGATGTCGATCCCGCCGGTCAGGACGAGCCCGTCGAAGTGCTCCAGGAGCATCGAGGCCGGAGCCGCTTCGATTTCCTCGGGCGCCACGACGACGCCGAGTCCGCCGGCCCGGGCCACTGCCGCCGCATAGGTGGCCGGGGAGGCGAGGGCCGGCTCCAGCCACCGCTCGATGCGTCCCGCCGCCAGCCGGCGTCCGGTCACGGCGATGAGCGGTCGGAGCGCCGTCGTACCCGAAGCCGGGCCCGGACCGCTCACAGGCGTTCGAAGCAGCGCCGCAGCTCCCAGTCGGTCACGACCCGGTTGAAGGTGTTCCACTCCTGTCGCGCCGTGTTGAGCAGATGGAAGTGGACGTCGTCGCCGAACGCCGAACGGGCCACGTCGGAGTGCTCGAAGAGCTCGATCGCCTCGACGAGGGTGGACGGGATGTGGACCACGTCGGGATCGACGTAGGCATTGCCATCGAGCGCGGGGCCCGGATCGAGCTGGTGCTCGATGCCGTGCAGACCGGCGGCGATGACGGCGGCAAAGGCCAGGTAGGGGTTGGCGTCGGCGCCGGGTATGCGCGACTCGACGCGATACCCCTGTTCGTGACCGACCACCCGGAGACCGCACGTCCGGTTGTCCTTCCCCCAGGCCACGGCCGTCGGCGCCCAGGAGTCGGGCTGGAAGCGCTTGTAGGAGTTGACGTTCGGTGCGAAGAGCCAAGCCAGCTCCCGCGAGGCATCGAGAAGGCCACCCAGCCAGTGGCGGAACACCGGGGACATGCGGTCGGGGCCCTTGGCGTCGTACATCAGGGATCGGCGGCCCCGCTTGTCCCAGACGCTCGAGTGGATGTGGCACGACGACCCCACCTCGTCCATGTCGTACTTCGCCATGAAGGTGAGCGAACGACCGTTGGCGTCGGCGATCTCCTTGGCGCCGTTCTTGTAGACGGTGTGCCGGTCGGCCATCTCGAGGGCGTCGGCGTACTCCAGGTTGATCTCGTGCTGGCCCCTGCCGGCCTCGCCCTTGGAGAACTCGACCGGCACCCCGGCGGCATCCATGCCGTTGCGGATCTGACGGATCAGGTACTCGTCACGACTGGTCTGGAGGATGTGGTAGTCCTCGATCCAGTCGGAGTGGGGGGTCAGCCCGGCATACCCCTTGGCCGCCGCCTCGGCGTAGGTGTCCCGGAAGAGGAAGAACTCGAGCTCGGCTCCGATCTTCACCTGGTAGCCGCACTCGGCGGCTCGCTCGATCTGGCGCTGGAGGATGCGTCGGGGCGAGACCTCGACCGGAGCTCGCCCGCTCTCGTCGACCAGGTCACAGATCACCAGTGCCGTCTTCTCCAGCCACGGCACCAGTCGGAGGGTGCTCAGGTCGGGTACGCCGCTGAAGTCGCCGTAGCCCTGCTCCCAATTGGTGAAGCGGTACCCCGGCAACGGCGTCATGTCGACGTCGACGGCGAGGAGGTAGTCGCAGGCCTCGATGCTGCCTTCGATCACGGCGTCGAGGAAGAAGTGGCCGGTCACCCGCTTGCCCATGAACCGGCCCTGCAGGTCGGGGAAGACGACCAGCACCGTGTCGATGTCGCCTGATCCGATCATGGCTCGGAGCTGTCCGACGTCGAGCGTGACCCGTTGCATCGTGCCTCCTACTCGGGGGTGGTGTACGCGGCGGTGATGCCGCCGTCGATCACGAGGGACTGGCCGGTCATGAACGAGGACTCGTCCGAGGCGAGGAAGAGCGCACCCTGCACCATCTCAGACTCGGAGCCGTCAAGAAACAGGGCCAGCTCCACGTCGCTAAGGCTCCATCCATAATCGGCGTAGGCGACATCCCCACGATCCTGGCCAGCTTCC
>Ga0136612_10000915_pt1 | contig 11894 bp, 13 predicted proteins | sample AntDryUQ224A2306_2_FD_106644 | JGI IMG/M metagenome (GOLD analysis project Ga0136612, IMG submission 106644) | Polar desert sand microbial communities from Dry Valleys, Antarctica - metaG UQ224A (23.06) | ecosystem: Environmental > Terrestrial > Soil > Desert | place: Antarctica: Dry Valley...
AAGCCCTGGGAGCTCGACATCGGCGGCCTCGCGATCCGGCTGATGCGCCGCCTGGGCCTCGCCTGGAAGGTGATGGAGATCCCGAAGGAACTCCAGCGCCGCCGCGAGCTCGTTCCCGACTGATCGCCGGTCCCCGGACAACGCGGTTCGTGGTCAGCGTCCGCCAGTACTGGTTCCGGGTGGAGCGGCCGGGAATGCGTTTCGATCATGAACACGTGGAGGGGATCGCCGAGCTCGTGCGGGTCGAGCATGTATCGCCGCGTGCCGGGTTCCCGCGTGTCGTGCGAGCGATTTACTGGTGGCCAGAGTCTGTGGGTCGCGAGTGGCCGGCAAGGGTGTTCCCCATCGTCGATGACTGGGGCGACCCGAGCGACGCCGACCCGTGGGTGTGCTTGCACGAGGCGCTGGATTTCGATTCCGAGCACCATCGGTGGGTCGAGCTCAAGGGGTTCGAGTCAGAGCTCCCGCACGGCGACGTGGACGAGATCCAGCCGCGCCGTCTGCCCCGCGGCGACAGCACAGGGTAACCGTACGTCGCACGAGAAACATGACTCCTGCGGCCACGTCCTAGGCTTTAAGCCACAAAAAGTGCCCGGACGCTGAAGCAGTGAGTCCACCAGGCTGCTCTCGAGGCCCGGCCTGGCTCCGCCGGGCGTGTCCCACGCTTAGAGCGTCGGACACGCCCGCATGGCCGTGTCCGATGCTCAGAGCATGCAAGTGGGAACGGTCAGTCGAAGCGGTAGACGCCGCCGCCGGCGAACTCCTTCAGGATCCGGCGGCTGACGACCATGCGGTGCACCTCGTCCGGGCCGTCGTAGATGCGCGCGGCGCGGGCCTGCTCGTACATGTGCCCGAGCGGCGTCTCGTCGGTGAGCCCGCGCGCGCCATGGGTCTGGATCGCGCGGTCGATCACCTCGTTCAGGACGCGCGCGGCATAGAACTTGATCAGCGAGACCTCGACGCGAGCCTCGTCTCCCTCGTCGAGCTTCCGTGCCGCATCGAGCGTCAGCAGCCGGCACGCCTGGATCTCGGCAGCGGAGTCGGCGATCCAGTTCTGCACCGTCTGCTTCTCCGCCAGCGGTGCGCCGCCTACCTGGCGCTCGAGCGCGTAGGCGCACATCAGCTCGAACGCTCGCTGCATCTGGCCGAGCCAGCGCATCACGTGGTGGATCCGGCCGGGGCCGAGTCGCTTCTGGGCGATCCGGAAGCCGTCGCCCGGCTCGCCGAGGACGTTCTCGCGCGGCACGCGGACGCCCGTGTATCGCACCTCGCAGTGCGTCGACCAGCCGCGGCCGGCATGCCCCATCACCGGGATCGCCCGGACGACCTCGTATCCCGGTGTGTCTGCGGGAACGAGGATCTGGCTCATACGCCGGTGCGGAGGTGCATCGGGGTCCGTCACCGCCATCACGATCCCGAACGCGGCGCCCTCGGCGGAGGACGAGAACCACTTGTGGCCGTCGATCACCCACTCGTCGCCGTCCGCAACGGCAGTCGTCCGCAGCTCGGTCGGATCCGAGCCCGAGACGTCCGGCTCGGTCATCGAGAAGAACGAGCGCGCCGTGCCGTCGACGAGCGGGCGCAGGAAGCGCTCCTTCTGGTCGTCGGTGCCGAACATGTGCAGGATCTCGCCGTTGCCCGCATCGGGCGCCTGGCAGTTGAAGACGAGCTGGGCCCACATGCTGCGGCCGATCTCCTCGTTCAGCAGCGCGTACTCGATGAAGCCGGAGCCCGTCCCGCCAGCCTCCAGCGGCAGGTGCGGCGCCCAGATCCCCGCCGCCCTCGCCTTCGTGCGCAGCTCCTCGATCAGCGCGTCCGAGGCCTCATCCTCCCGGGCGATCGCGGCCTCGTTGGGGTAGACGTGCTCCTCCATGAACGCGCGGACCTCGGCGCGACGGGCAGCCACATCCGGCTTGAGGGCGAGCTCCGTCATCGGCATAGAGTCTCGCACACGTGCTCGGGCCGGGAAGCCAGATCCAGAACGCGATCTACCTCGGCGGCGGCGCCGCCTGGCCCTTGACGGCGGCTGATTGGGAGGCAAAAGCAGCCGAGATGCTCGAGCCGGGGCCGTTCGGCTACATCGCCGGCGGAGCAGGGACGGAAGCGACGATGCGGGCGAACCTGGAGGCCTTCGAGCGGCGGCGGCTCCGGCCGCGGATGCTCGCCGGCAACCTCGTGCGCGACCTCTCGATCGAGGTACTAGGCCTGCGCTCACCCGTCCCCTTCCTCCTCGCGCCCATCGGCGTCCTCTCGATCGCGCACCCGGACGCCGAGCGCGCGGTCGCCAGGGCTGCGGCGGCGACAGGTGTGCCGATGATCCTGTCCAGCGCTGCCTCCACCTCGATGGAGGACGTCGCCCTCGAGCTCGGCGGGGCGCCGCGCTGGTACCAGCTCTACTGGTTCAGCGACCGCGGGATCGCGGGCAGCCTCGTCGATCGCGCGGCCGAGGCCGGGTACAGCGCGATCGTCGTCACGCTCGACACGCTGATTCTCGGCTGGCGCCCGCGCGACCTGCGGCTCGGCTACCTCCCCTTCCTGCACGGTGAGGGACTCGCACAGTTCTTCAGCGACCCGGTCTTCCGGTCGCTCCTCGACACGCCGCCGGAGGAGGACGTCGTCGGTGCCTCTGTACGAGCGCTCTCGCTCTTTTCCAACCTCGGCTTGACGTGGGACGACTTCGACTGGCTCCGCGAGCGGACGGAGCTGCCGATCCTCGTCAAGGGCATCCTCAGCGCGGAGGACGCCCGCACGGCGCTCGAGCACGGCGCCGACGGAATCGTCGTCTCGAACCACGGCGGCAGACAGGTGGATGGGGCGGTCGCCTCGCTCGACGCGCTCATCGAGGTGCGCGACGCGCTCGGCGCCGAGCCGTCCGTGCTCATGGACAGCGGCATCCGCGGCGGCTCGGACGTGCTGAAGGCGCTCGCGCTCGGAGCGGACGCCGTACTCCTCGGCCGGCCCTACGTCTACGGCCTGGCGGTGGGCGGTCAGGCCGGAGTCGAGGCCGTGATCAGGCAGCTCGCAGCAGAGATCGACCTCACACTCGCCCTGATCGGAGGACGATCTGTTCGTGAGCTCGACCGGACTGCTGTCACGTGAAGCTCTACCGCGAGGAGATCTACGTCGGCGAGGAGCCCGGAGCGGAGGATGGCCACCCGCTGCTCTTGATCACGGGCCTCGGCTACGCAATCTGGTCGTGGCAGTGCCAGATCCCAGCATGGTCGCAGCAGTTCCGCTGCATCGCGGTCGAGAACCGCGGCACCGGCCGCTCGCCGAAACCTCCCGGGCCGTACTCGATCGAGGAGCTCGCCGACGACGCGGCCGAGGCGCTCGACGGCCGCCGCGCGCATGTCGCCGGCTTCTCGATGGGCGGTTACATCGCGCAGACCCTCGCGCTCCGCCATCCCCAGCTCGTCGAGCGGCTCGTCCTCGTCTGCACCGGCACCGGCGGCCCCGCTTACCTACCGACCCCGGCGGACACGATTGCCGCCTGGGAGGCGAACGCGAACAAGACCCCCGCCGAGTTCGCGCGCGCCTCGATGCCCCTCTCCTTCCGTCCTAGTTGGACGGAGGAGCATCCGGTACGGTTCGAGCAGCTGCTGCGCGACCGGCTCGAGTTCCCCACCCCACCCCGGTGCTGGCGCGCGCAGTACGACGCCTGCTGGCGCTTCGTCGAGCAACACTCGCACGTCGAGGAGATCGCGGCCCACACACTCGTCGTGCATGGCGACGCCGATCGCATCGTGCCCTACGAGAACGGCGTCGAGCTTGCCCGCCGCATCCCCGGGTCGGAGCTCGTCCGCTTCGCCGGTGCGGGCCATCTCCTGTTCCTGGAGGAGCCCGACCGCTTCAACGCGGTGGTGGCTGCGTTCCTGACGGGATAGAGTCGTTCCGTGAACCTTCGCGACACGGCCGAGGAGGCGACGTTCCGCGCCGAGCTGCGCGAGTGGATCGACTCCAACCTGACGGACGAGATCCGCCACGGCCGGTTCGAGGAGGCGGGACGTGACTGGAGTCGCAAGCTCTACGCGGCGGGCTACGCGGGCCTGACCTGGCCGAAGGAGTATGGCGGCGCCGGCGCTCCGTACAGCCACCAGGCGATCTTCCTCGAGGAGATGGCGCGCGCGGAGGCGCCCTCACATCTCGGCGTGATCGGGCTCGGCATGGCGGGGCCGACGATCATGGCGCACGGCACCGATGCGCAGAAAGAACGCCACCTCGACAAGATCCTCTCGACGGAGGAGATCTGGTGCCAGGGGTTCTCGGAGCCGGACGCAGGCTCGGATCTCTCGGCCGTGCGGACAACCGCCCGGCAGGAAGGCGACCACTTCGTCGTCAACGGCCAGAAGGTCTGGTCGTCGTTCGCGCACATGGCCGAGTGGTGCATCCTCGTCACCCGCAGCGACCCCGAGAGCCAGCGCCACGCGGGCCTCACCTATCTCCTCGTCGACATGCACGCGCCGGGCGTCGAAGTACGCCCGCTGCGCCAGATCACCGGCGAGGCCGAGTTCAACGAGATCTTCTTCACGGACGTCGAGGTGCCGCTCCAGAACGTCGTCGGTGAGGTCGGCTCCGGCTGGCAGGTCGCGATGACGACCCTGCTGCACGAGCGCGGCACGCTCGGCTTCGCCCTCACCGCCGGGCTCGAGGCGCAGATCCGCAAGCTGACGGCGCTCGCGAAGCAGAAGGGCGCTACGGAGGTACAGCGTGACGCGATCGCCCGCGAGTGGATCGGCCTCCAGGCGGTGCGTTACACGAACTATCGCTCGCTGACGACGCTGATGAAGACCGGCATCCCCGGTCCCGAGGGGTCGGGCGCGAAGCTCTGGTGGTCGGAGGCGAACCAGCGCGTGACGAAGCTCGCGCTCGAGCTACTCGGGTCGGAGGCGCAGCTCCTGAACGGTGATTCCCAATCTCACGGCTCCGCGCCGGGATACTGGCAACACCAGCAGCTGCGCTCGCGCGGCAACACGATCGAGGCGGGCACCTCGGAGATCCTCCGCAACATCATCGCCGAGCGCGTGCTCGGCCTCCCCCGAAGCCGATGAACCCGAAGTCGATGAACCCGAAGTCGATGAACCCGAAGTCGATGAAAGAGTGCCGCTGATGGAGTTCGCGTTCACGCAGGAGCAGGAGGAGCTGCGGCGCGAGGCGCGCGCGTTCCTCGAGGCCAATCCGAGTGCGCCGCTCGCCGAGCTACGCGACCTCGGCTGGCTCGGCGTCTCGGTTCCCGAGGAGCGCGGCGGTGGCGGGCTCTCCTTCGTCGACGAGGCGATCCTCTTCGAGGAGGCGGGGCGCGCCCTGTACGCCGGCCCCTTTCTGACGACGGCCGTCGTGCTCGCCGCGCTGCCGGAGGTCGACGAGAACGCCTGGTCGGTCGAGGTCGACGGACTCGTTCCCGATCTCGACGCTGCCGATCGCGTCTTGAGCGAGGAGATGGAGGCCTGCGCCGCCGAGGGCGAGACGCTGCCGACGGTCGACGAGACGCGTCCGCTCGGCCGCCTTGTGGCTCAGAGCCACAAGGTCTCCGTCGCCGGCGAGTGGGAGCACGTGCGCCTGCGCCTACTCGCCGCCCTCGCGGTGGAAGCGGTCGGCGTGGCGCAGAAGGCGCTCGAGCTCGGCGTCTCCTACGTCTCGCAGCGAGAGCAGTTCGGCAAGAAGATCGGCACCTACCAGGCCGTTTCGCACCCGCTCGCAGACACCTACGTCGAGACGGAGCTCGCACGCTCGCTCGCGTACTGGGCAGCCTGGTGCGTCGCCGAAGAGGACGAAGGGGCCGCCGTCGCGGTCGCTGCTGCGAAGGCGCAGTGCGCGGAGACCGCTGTGCTCGCCTGCGAGCGCTCGATTCAGGTGCACGGCGGCATCGGCTTCACCTGGGAGCACGTCCTGCACCGCTACTACAAGCGCGCGCAGTGGCTCGACGCCTTCGGCGGGAACGCGGCGACCCACCGCGCCGCCGTTGCGGCGGCGCTCCTGGATCCAATTCTCGTCGACTGAGGGAGCCCGCTTGCCCGTCCCGAAGGCAGAAGTGCTCGAGCTGATGCGCATGAAGGTCGATCCCGCCGAGGTCGACGAGATCCGTGAGCTCTGGAAGGAGCACTCCAAGGCCGAGGACAACCGCTCGATCGAGGGCCTCCTCGCCACCCTCTCGAATGACTGCGTCTACACCGTCTACCCCGACGACGTCTCGTGGCACGGGCATGAGGGCGCCGCCCGCTTCTACACGGAGCTGCTCACCGCCTTCCCGGACATCGTCTTCGAGCTGCAGAACATCGTGATCGGTCCGCAGGGTGTCGTCGAGGAGGCGATCGTCACGGGCACGCACAGCGCAAAGTGGCTCGGCAACGAGCCGAGCGGCGAGAGGATGACCTGGCGAAACGCGATCTTCTTCCCGTGGGATCGAGACTCGCGCCGCTTCGCGGGCGAGCGCGTCTACACCGATATGCCGAGGAGGGCCGCGTCATGAGCCATGTGTTCTCGTCACTCGACGAGCTCGGGGACGGTCCCGGCTTCCGCAAGGTGCGCAAGCCGCTCGGGATCAGCGCGTTCGGTGTCAACGCGCTCGTCTACCCCGCCGGCTACGAGGGCGTCTTCCACTACCACGACACGCAGGACGAGCTCTACTTCGTCCACAGCGGCACGGCCCGATTCGAGGTCGAGGGCGAGACGAGGGAGCTCGGGCCGGGTGGTCTCGTGCACGTGGAGTCGACGACGCACCGGAAGGTCTCGAACGCGGGCGACGGGGAGCTCGTGCTCTTGATCGTCGGCGGCAAGGATGGCTACGTCGACCGGGACGGACATCTCGTGAACGAGGAGGATCTGGCGCACCGCCAGAGGCTGAGCAACCTGGGAGCGGAGAAGGGGGAGCAGTCGTGATGAAGGGCCTGATGATGGACTTCCAGCTGACGCTGCCGACGATCCTGAAGCGCGCGGAGACGTACTTCCGACACCAGGAGATCGTCACGCGGCTGCCGGATCGCAGCTTCCACCGCTACACGTTCGCCGACTTCGGCAAGCGGGCGCGGCAGCTCGCGGTCGCGCTGCAGGGCGTCGGCCTCGAGCCGGGCACACGCGTTGCGACGCTCGCGTGGAACCACTACCAACATCTCGAGGCCTACCTCGGGATCCCCTGCGGCGGGTACGTCCTCCACACCCTCAACCTGCGCCTGCATCCGAACGACCTCGGCTACATCGCAACGCACGCGGGCGACAAGGCGGTCATCGTCGACCGAGCCCTCCTCCCTCTCTGGGAGCAGTTCAAGGACAAGACGCAGATCGAGCACGTCTTCGTGGTCGAGGACTCCTACGAGGAGCTGCTCGCGGGCGCCGACCCGGACGAGTACGAGGACCCGCTCCTCGACGAGGACACGGCGGCTGCCATGTGCTACACGAGCGGCACCACGGGGATGCCGAAGGGCGTCCTCTACTCGCACCGCTCGACGGTCCTGCACACGTTGGGACAGGCCCTGGCCGCACCGCTCGGCCTGCACGTGACCGAGGCGGAGACATTGCTGCCGGTCGTCCCGATGTTCCACGCGAACGCGTGGGGCTACCCGTACACCTGCTTGATGGTCGGGGCGAAGCTCGTCTTCCCAGGCCCGTTCCTCGACCCCGAAACCCTGCTCGACGACTTCGAGGCGGAGCGCGTCACGATCACCGCGGGCGTCCCGACGATCTGGATGGGCATCCTCGGCATGCTCGACAAGGAGCCCGATCGCTGGGACCTGTCCGCGCTCCACTCGATGCTCGTGGGCGGCTCGGCCGCGCCGCGCACCATGATCGCCGGCTTCAGGCAGCGCCACGGGAAGACGGTCGTGCACGGCTGGGGCATGACCGAGACGTCACCACTCGCGACCACGTCCGACTACGTCGCGGAGTACCGGGACGCGGACGAGGAGACACAGCTCGACGTCGTCGCGATGCAGGGTCTGCCGCTGCCGTTCGTGGAGCTGCGGGCGATGGACGACGAGGGCAACGAGATCCCCTGGGACGGCGAGGCGATGGGCGAGCTCGAGGTGCGTGGCCCGTGGGTCGCCGCCGCGTACTACGAGACGCCCGAGCAGGCCGAACGATGGACCGACGACGGCTGGTTCAAGACGGGCGACATCGCGTCGTTCCACCCGAAGGGCTACGTGATGATCAAGGACCGCTCGAAGGACGTGATCAAGTCCGGCGGCGAGTGGATCTCGTCGGTCGAGCTCGAGAACGCCCTGATGGCGCATCCGGCGATCGCCGAGGCAGCCGTGATCGCCCTTCCCCACGAGAAGTGGGACGAGCGGCCGCTGGCGGTCTGCGTCCTGCGCGAAGGCGAAACCGCCTCCCCGGAGGAGCTGCGCGAGTTCCTGGCACCCAACTTCGCCAAGTTCTGGCTTCCGGACTCGTTCGAGTTCGTGGAGGAGATCCCGAAGACCGCGGTCGGCAAGTTCCGCAAGACCGCGTTGCGGGAGCAGTTCGTGAAGCAGCCGACGTCCGCGTGAAGGTCGCAGGCAAGACGTTTCTCGTCACCGGCGGCCGATCGGGTCTCGGCGCGGCCACCGCCGCGTTGCTCGAAAGATCCGGCGGGCGCGTCGTGATCGCCGATCTGCCTGAGACCGACGTCACCGACGAGAAGTCGGTGCGAGCGCTCGTCGAGTCGTGCGAGGAGCTGCACGGTGCCATCAATTGCGCTGGGATCGGCGGTGGCGCGCGCGTGATCGGCTTCCCGCTCGAGCAGTTCCGGAAGATCGTCGAGGTGAACCTCGTCGGCACGTTCAACGTGATCCGGCACGCCGCCGAGAAGATGGCCTCGGGCGAGCCGGATGAGGAGGGCACGCGCGGCGTGATCGTGAACACCGCCTCGAACGCCGCTTTCGACGGTCAGATCGGGCAGGCCGCCTACACGGCGTCGAAAGCAGGCGTGGCCGGGATGACGCTGCCGATCGCCCGTGACCTCGGCAAGTTCGGGATCCGCGTCTGCACCATCGCGCCGGGACCCTCGGACACGCCCATGCTCTCGCGGCTCCGCGACGACATCCGGGAGAGCCTCGAGTCGCAGATTCCCTTTCCGAAGCGTCTGGGGCGCGGCGAGGACTTCGCCGCGCTGGTGAAGCACATCGTCGAGAACGAGTACCTGAACGGCGAGGTCATCCGTCTCGACGGCGCGCTTCGGATGGGCCCGCGTTGATGGCGCAAGCTGTGCATCCGCAGGAGCGGCTGCTCAGCGCGCAAAGATCTCTGCAGGGGGTCGCCCGCGGCCCCAGGACCGCCGCGAACCAGAAGGAGCCAGATGGCTGAGTACGTCAAGGTCGAGCACGAGGGCGCAATCGCGCTCGTCACCCTCGATTACCCGCCTGTGAACGCTCTGTCGGCACGGCTGCTCGAGGAGCTCGAGGCCGAGCACGAGGCACTCGACACGTCGGACGAGACGCGCGTGATCGTCATCCGCGGTGCCGGCGAGAAGGCCTTTGTCGCCGGCGCCGACATCTCGGAGTTTCCCGCCATGCGCGACGCCGCGATCGAGGCGGCCGAAGGAGGCTCGGCGCGCGGAATCCAGAAGCTGGCGATGAAGATGGAGGCGGGACGCACGGCGGTGATCGCCGAGATCCATGGCTACTGTCTCGGCGGCGGACTCGAGCTGGCGATGTCATGTGACATCCGGGTCGCGGCCGATGACGCACAGCTCGGGCAGCCGGAGATCAAGCTCGGGCTGATCCCAGGCGGCGGCGGCACGCAACGCCTGCCGCGGCTCGTCGGCCACGGCCGCGCGCTCTACCTCAACCTCACCGGTGACCCGATCTCGGGCGCGCAGGCCTACGACTGGGGCCTGGTCGAGCGCGTCGTACCGCGGGCGGAGCTGCACGACGCCGTGATGGAGATCGCGCGCACGCTCTCGGAGCGCTCGCCGCACTCCACGGCCGTGATCAAGGAGCTCGCAGCGCAGACGCGCGACCTGCCGCTCGCCGACGGGATGCAGAAGGAGGCCCAGGCCTTCATGCGCTGCATCGGGAGCGAGGACGGCGCCGAGGGCGTGATGGCCTTTCTCGAGAAGCGCACGCCGCAGTTCACGGGTCGATGAGTAAGTGGGCCTTCCGGCAAACAGTCAAGGCGCCGCTGATGCGTCATCTGCGGCGCGCTGCGTCGTCCTCAGTCGCGTCCATACCAACCGGTATGGACGCTCCCTGTGTCCTGGCATCGCTTGCAGCTCACGCGCCATCGACGCCGAACGGTCACCGGGAGACCCACTGATGCGGGCGGCAGTCCTCCATGCGATCGGCGAGCCACTGTCGGTCGACGACGTGGCCGATCCGGTCGTGGCCGCGGGCCAGTCCCTCGTTGACGTGCGCGCCGCCGGGATCAACTTCGCCGACGTGCTGATGCAGGTCGGCCGCTATCCGCAACCGCCGCCGCTGCCCACGATCCTCGGCAGCGAGGTCGCAGGCGACCTGGACGGAAGGCGGGTGCTCGCGTTCGTACGGCACTCTGGCGGTGGCTACGCCGAGCGCGCCGCTGTCGACGACGAGTGGGTCTTCGACCTGCCGGACACCGCGAGCTACGCCGAGGGAGCGTCTTTCCTGACCACGTACCTAACGGCGTCGATCCCACTGAGGAGACAAGCCCGCCTGCACCCCGACTCGAACGTCCTCGTCACCGCCGCGGCCGGCGGCGTCGGGACGGCGGCGATTCAGATCGCAATCTTCGCCGGAGCGACAGTCACGGCGGCCGCGGGATCGGAGGAGAAGCGCGAGCTCGCCCGTCAGCTGGGCGCGCAGCGGACGGTCTCCTACGAGGAGATCGGCGAGCTCGACGACATCGACGTCGCGTTCGACCTGGTCGGCGGGCCGGTGTTCGCGAGTTGCCTGAAGGCGTTGCGACCGCTCGGCGTCGCGATCGCGATCGGCTTCGCCGGAGGATCGTGGGAGCAGGTCGATCCCGCGCGCCTCGTCGGTCGCAACATCGGCGCGCAGGGCTTCTACCTCGGCCGGCTGATGGGCTTCCAGCCGAAGCTCGTCCAGCAGGAGGCGGCGGAGCTGCTGGCGCTCTGGCGGCGGGGCTCGCTCCGGCCGGTCGTGGGTGCGGAGTTCCCGCTCGAGCAGGCAAACGAGGCGCACGAGCTAATCGGATCGAGGCGCTCGACCGGGAAGATCGTGCTTGTTCCTTAGAGCCTCTAACACAATGAAGCTCTATGCCGCCGGCGCGGCCTCACTGTGTTAGAGACTCTTGAGACAGCGGTGGTGACGGGCTCGGCCGGCGGGATCGGCCAGGCGATCGTAGGCGCGCTCGAGGCGGAGGGTGCATCCGTGCTCGGCCTCGACCTCGCCGGTGGGTTCGACGTCACGAGCCTCGAGGCCTGGGAGAGCGTTGAGCCGGCGGACCTCGTCTGCCTGAACGCAGGCGTGCTGTCGGCCGGCGACGGTTCGCTGGCCGATTACCGCCGGATCCTCGGCGTCAACATCGACGGGGTCGTCTTCGGCGTGCGGGCGCTCGCGCCGAGGATGCGTGAGGGCAGTGTCTTCGTCGTCACCGCCTCCCTCGCAGGTCTGATTCCGATGGAATCCGACCCGCTCTACGTGCTGACGAAGCACGCAGTCGTCGGCTATGCCCGCTCGATGGCACCGGTACTCGAGCCCCGCGGGATCCGCATCAACCTCGTCTGTCCGGGGATCGTGCGGACCCCGATGAGCCTGCCGGTGCAGGCAGAGCTCGACGCGGCCGGCTTCCCGCTGATGGAGCCCGAGCAGATCGCGGAGGCGGTTCTGCTGGCCGGCCGAAGCGAGAGCACGGGCCAGGCCTGGGTCTGCCAGCCGGGCCGCGAGCCGACGCTCTTCCGCTTCCCGAACGTTCCCGGGCCGCGCGTCGAGGGCGCGCAGGGAATGGTGCCGCAGCTCTAGCACTGCAAGACGAGGCGCGCCTCGTCT
>Ga0136612_10000916_pt1 | contig 11892 bp, 11 predicted proteins | sample AntDryUQ224A2306_2_FD_106644 | JGI IMG/M metagenome (GOLD analysis project Ga0136612, IMG submission 106644) | Polar desert sand microbial communities from Dry Valleys, Antarctica - metaG UQ224A (23.06) | ecosystem: Environmental > Terrestrial > Soil > Desert | place: Antarctica: Dry Valley...
GAAGCCGCAGGTCGCCGCGGACACGGTGCTGAAGGAAATCCAGGCGCTCGGTGGAAGCGGCGCGCCGCTTCCACCGAGCGCCTGGATTTCCTTCAGCACCGTGTCCGCGGCGACCTGCGGCTTCTCGTCGTTCAGCCGAATCCGAGCGCAGATTTCATGGGCCGCGCCGGTGCGGATGAAAAATTCCCCGGCGCCGGTCGCGGATACCGCGCAGGCGCGGTCGTCGGCATAGGTGCCGGCACCGATGATCGGGCTGTCACCGATCCGGCCCCATCGCTTACCGGTCAGCCCGCCGGTCGACGTCGCCGCGGCGACATGGCCGCGGGTATCGAGCGCGACTGCCCCGACGGTTCCATATTTGAGGTCGACGTCGAAATAGCCGGTCTTCCTGGCCTTCAGCTCCTCAAGCTGGCGGCGGCGCTCCGGGGTCGCGTAATAGTCGTTCGGCACCTGCTCCAGCCCCTGCTCGCGCGAAAACTGGTCGGCGCCGTCATGGCTCAGGAACACGTGCGGGCTCTTGTCCATCACTGCCCGCGCCAGGCTGATCGGGTTCTTGGTCGCGGTCACGCCCGCTACCGCGCCGGCCGCCCGGCTCCGCCCATCCATGATCGACGCGTCGAGCTCGATCGTGCCCTCGTAGGTAAACACCGCGCCGCGGCCGGCGTTGAAATTCGGGTTATCCTCGAGCTCGCTCACCGTCGCTTCGACCGCGTCGAGCGCGGTGCCGCCCGAGGCCAGCAACCGCGATCCCGTCGCCAGCGCATGGTCCAGCGCGGCGCGGATTTCCCGGCCCTTGTCGGGCGTCATCTTGGCGCGCTCGATGGCCCCCGCGCCGCCGTGGATGACCAGCTTCCAGTCCCGTGGCGGTTGGGCTTGCGCGGCAGTGGTCATCATCAAGGCTCCGAGGATCAGCAGCAATCGCATCGCGGTTCTCCGATGTTCGCCCGCCATAGCCGCAGGCCTCCGCCGATTCCAGTTGACCATTGAGCCCGGAATGATATTATGTTGATATCAATTTAAAGGGAGGCGGATGTGGCAAAGGGTGACGTGATTGCATTGACCTCGAGCCGCGAGCGGCCGGCGACTGCCGCCAACGGCTATGTGATGCTGCTGGTGCTGTTGCTGACAATCGCGGTGATGGTGTGGGGAATCGCGCGGCTGGTCGGCGACGAGTTCGGCATGGTGACCCCGACGGCCGCGATCGGCGGCGCGATCCTGATGGTGCTGGTCGCCGCCGGTTTCTACATGTTGCAGCCCAACCAGGCGGTCGCGATCACATTGTTCGGCGACTATCGCGGCACCGACCGGACCAACGGCCTGCGCTGGACCTGGCCGTGGATGATCAAGAAGAAAGTCTCGGTCCGCGCCAACAACTTCATCTCCGACCGGATCAAGGTCAACGATTTGCGCGGCAACCCGATCGAGATGGCGGCGCAGATCGTCTGGCGCGTGGTCGACAGCGCGCAGGCGCTGTTCGACGTCGACGATTATCACGCGTTCGTGCGCGTCCAGGTCGAAGCCGCGATACGGACCATCGGCTCGCGTTACCCGTACGACGATTTCGAGCATCTCGAGATCACGCTGCGCGGCAACCACGACGAAGTCGGCGTCGAGCTTCGCAAGGAATTGCAGGAGCGGCTCGCGGTGGCTGGAATCACGGTCGACGAATGCGGCTTCACGCACCTTGCCTATGCGCAGGAGATCGCCGGCGCGATGCTCCGCCGCCAGCAGGCGCAGGCGGTGGTCGCGGCGCGCAAGACCCTGGTCGAGGGCGCGGTCGGGATGGTCGAGATGGCGCTCGCCATGCTCAGCGAGAAGAACGTTGTCGAATTGGACGACGAGCGCCGCGCGGCGATGGTCTCGAACCTGATGGTCGTGCTGTGCGGCGAGCGCGACGCCCAGCCGATCGTCAACACCGGCACTTTGTACACATAGCCGATGTCGATTGGATAAATGGTGGCCGGCGCCGACCGCAAGGCCTACCCGCTAAGGGTCGACCCCGCTTTGTGGGCGGCGGTCGAGCGCTGCGCCTCGGCCGACCTGCGCAGCGTCAACGCCGAGGTTGAATGCCTGCTGCGCGAGGCACTGAACGCGCGGGGCGTTAAATTGAAGGCATCGGCGCCGAGGAAGCGGGGTCGTCCGGCAAAGTCGAAGTAAGGCCGGCCCGCCTTTGCCTGGGTGGTGGAAGCGCCTATATCGCGCGCCATGTCCTCCATCCGTCCCTGGCGCGATATCATTCGGCGCAAGTCGCGCCAGATCATGGTCGGCAATGTCGCCGTCGGCGGCGACGCGCCGGTCACGGTGCAGACCATGACCAATACGCCGACCAGCGACGCCAGGGCGACCATCGACCAGATCCGCCGCTGCGAGGAGGCCGGAGCGGACATCATCCGCGTGTCCTGCCCCGACGTCGAAAGCACCGCCGCGCTCAAGACCATCGTGCGCGAGGCGAACGTGCCGATCGTCGCCGACATCCATTTCCACTACAAGCGCGCGCTCGAGGCCGCCGACGCCGGCGCCGCCTGCCTGCGCATCAACCCGGGCAACATCGGCTCGGCCGAGCGGGTCAGGGAAGTCATCGCCGCCGCCCGCGCCAACGGCTGCGCTATCCGCATCGGGGTCAACGCCGGCAGCCTCGAGAAGGATTTGCTCGAGAAATACGCCGAACCGTGCCCCGAAGCCCTGGTCGAAAGCGCGATGGACCATATCCGCATCCTCGAGGACCACGGTTTCCGCGACTATAAGGTCGCGGTGAAGGCGTCCGATTTGTTCCTCGCCGTCGCTGCCTACCAGCAGCTCGCCGACCAGGTCGATTGCCCGCTGCACCTCGGCATCACCGAGGCCGGTGGGCTGATCGGCGGCACGGTCAAGTCGGCGATCGGCATGGGCGCGTTGCTGTGGGCCGGGATCGGCGACACCATCCGGGTCTCGCTCTCGGCCGAGCCCGAAGAGGAAGTCCGGGTCGGCTACGAGCTGTTGAAGAGCCTCGGCATCCGCAACCGCGGCGTCCGAATCGTCTCCTGCCCCAGCTGCGCGCGCCAGGGCTTCGACGTCATCCGCACGGTCGAAGCATTGGAGGAGCGGCTCCAGCACATCCGCACGCCGATGTCGCTGTCGGTATTGGGCTGCGTCGTCAACGGCCCCGGCGAAGCCCGCGAAACCGACATCGGCATCACCGGCGGCGGCAACGGCACCCACATGGTCTATCTGTCGGGCGTCACCGACCACCACATCCGCGACGAGGCGATGATCGACCACATCGTCCACCTGGTCGAGGCCAAGGCGGCGGAAATCGAGGCCGCCGCTGACCGCGCCGAAACGCTTCACGCCGCCGAGTGAAGCCGCCGCGCCACGACCCGCTCACCGCATTCTTCGTCGGCATGCTCGGGATCGCCTTGTTCTCGGGCATGGACGCGGTGATGAAGGGGCTGGTGCTGGCGATCGGCACCTTCGCGACGATGTTCTGGCGCAACCTGGTCGGCGTCGGCCTGTCCGGTGCGCTTTATCTCGGGCGCGGCGCCGAGTGGCCGTCGCGTGCAACCATGAAGCTGCACATCGGCCGCGGCGCGCTGTCGACCGTGATGGGTTTCCTGTTCTTCTGGGGCCTGGCCCGGGTGCCGCTCGCTCAGGCCATCGCGCTGGCGTTTATCGCGCCGCTGATCGCGCTCTATCTCGCCGCGGTGATGCTCAAGGAAACCGTCGGCCCCCGCACGATCGGCGCCTCGCTGGTCGCCTTCGCCGGCGTGCTGGTGATCTTCGTCGGGCAGGCGCAGGCCGATCTCGGCCGCGAGGCGACCATCGGCAGCATCGCCATCCTGGTGTCCGCGGTCTGCTACGCGCTCAACATCATCCTGATGCGCCGGCAGGCGCTGGCCGCCGGGCCAACCGAGATCGCCTTCTTCCAGAGCCTGACGGTGACGATCATCCTCGCCGCTTTCATTCCGTTCGTCGGCGTCCAGCTTCCGGGCGCGGACGACTGGCCGTGGGTCCTGTTCGCGGCGTTCCTCGCCATCAGCTCGCTGCTGATCCTGTCCTGGGCCTATGCGCGGGCCGAGGCGAGCTATCTCGCCGCCACCGAATATACCGCGTTCCTGTGGGCGGCCCTGTTCGGCTGGCTGGTGTTCCACGAGCAGCTGTCGCCGTTCACGCTGGCGGGAGCGGCGATGATCGTCGCCGGCTGCATCCTCGCGGCGCGCAGGCCGGCGGACGCCAGCCCGAGCCTGGAGGCGGCAACCTGATGGCGTGGCTCTACCTCATAATCGGCGGCCTGTTCGAAGTCGGCTTCACGACCGCGCTGCGGTTCGTCGACGGCTTTCGCAATGTGCCGTGGACCCTCGCCTTTCTCGCCTCGGTGGCGATCAGCATGGCGCTTCTCGAGCTCGCCGCGCGCTCGATCCCGATGGGCACCGCTTATGCGGTGTGGGGCGGCATCGGCGCGCTCGGCACGGTGGTCGTCGGGATCCTGTGGTTCGACGAGCCGGCCACCCTCGTCCGGGCCTTGCTCATCCTGACCATCGTCGCCGCGATCGCCGGATTGCGGCTGACCGCCTAGCGCTTTGCCGCTTTCAAGTGCGGCGCGATGTCGGGGCTCTCCTCGATCGAACGCAGGAAGCGCGGCGCCGGGATGGGCCCACGCGCCTGCTCGTAGGCAAATCCGAGCGATAGCATCAGCGCGTCGCTCCACTTCGGGCCGATGAAGCTCAGCCCCACCGGAAGGCCCTTCACCATCCCCATCGGCACGGTGAGGTGCGGATAGCCGGCGACCGCCGCGAGGCTCCCCGCGCCGCCCCCGGAAATCTGGTCGCCGTTGACCGCGTCGATCTTCCACGCCGGCGGCATGGTCGGACCGACCAAAGCGTCGAGCTTGTGCTCCTTCAGCAGCCGGTCGATGCCCTGGACGCCGGCGATCCTGAGGCTGGTCGCGCGGGCTTTCCTGTAGGCGGGGTCCGACAGCCCCTTGGTTGCCTGCGCCTTCTCGAAAATGTCCTGCCCGAACAGCGGCATCTCGAGCCGTTGATTGGTTTGGTTGAAGGCGATGACATCCGCGAGGCTGCGCACCGGGATCGGCGCCGGGCTCGAGCGCAGATAGTCGTTCAAGCCCGCCTTGAACTCGGAAAGCAGCACGGTGAACTCGTTCGAGCCCATCGCTCCTTCGTCGAATTTCTTGATCTCGACCAGCGTCGCGCCATGCGCCCGGAGCGTCGCGAGCGCTCGCTCGAACGGCTCGTCGGTGCCGAAGCCGGCGGCAAAGCGCATCACTCCGATCCGCGCGCCGCGCAGCGAACCGGCGTTGAGCGCGGCGGCATAGTCCTTCTTGCGCTGATCCGCTTCGCGCGTGGCCGCGTCCGCCGGATCGCTGCCGGCGATGGCGGTCAGCAGGATCGCCGCTTCGCGCACCGTCGCGGTCATCGGGCCTGCGGTGTCCTGGCTGGCGCTGATCGGTATGACGTGGGTGCGGCTGACCAGCCCGACGGTCGGCTTCATCCCGACGATGCCGTTGATCGCGGCCGGGCAGGTGACCGATCCATCGGTCTCGGTGCCGACCGCCATCCGCACCAGGCCGGCCGCGACCGCAATGCCGCTGCCGCTCGACGACCCGCACGGGTTGCGGTCGAGTGCGTAAGGGTTGCGGGACTGCCCGCCGACCGCGCTCCAGCCGGAAATCGAACGCGACGAGCGGATGTTCGCCCACTCGCTCAAGTTGGTCTTGCCCAAGATCACCGCTCCGGCGGCGCGCAGCCGCGCAACCAAAGGCGCGTCGCGGTTGGTGACGTTGTTCGCAAGCGCGAGGCTGCCCGCGGTGGTCGGCAATGGACCGGCGGCTTCGATATTGTCCTTGATCAGAATCGGGACCCCAGCCAGCGGCCCCTTCAGTCCCGACGCATCGATCCGCCCCGCCTGCGAGAGCGCGGTGGGATCGATCGCAATCACCGAACCAAGGGCAGCATCGATGCGGCGCACGCGGTCCAGCGCCAGCGCGGTCGCCTCCTCGGCCGGCCCACCGAACAGCGGTTGAGTATCACGAGACGGCGCGTGAAGCTCAGCGGCAGGTTGGCGCAGCGGGGGTTGGGAAGCGCTCGCGCATGCGCTGAGCGCGGCCGCCACCATGAGGCTTGCAATTCCACCCTGCACTGCCATCCGCCCGTCCTTTCGTGGCCACGATGGCAAGTTTTCCGATCGGCCGCTAGCCGCTCGTCGAGCCGGCACGACGCTTTGCCGAGCGGCCCGGTGTTGTCAGCGAAGGTTCAAGTGCCCATGGCCACCTCGCGGCTAATGACCAGATTGTCCTTGCGCGGCGGGCGGCTGCAATTCTCGCTCACGCACACGCTCAACCTCTCGACGAGGTCACCATCCGGCCGGGCGTCCCCGGGCTCGATTATCTGCGCGGCGCCGCGTTCGGATCGTCGGACGGGCGGCCGCGCCACGAAATCGAGGCGCAGGCGGGCTGGTCGAACAACGGCCTCGGCGCGCGCCTGTCGGCCGACTGGCGCGGCGGCACGCGGGTCGACAGCGCGGACGGCGGCAGCCTGCGCTTCTCGCCGCTGACGACGTTCGACCTGCGGCTGTTCGCGAACCTGGGCGAGCGCTTCGACCTGGTCGCCAGGCAGCCGTGGCTGCGCGGCACCCAGGTTCGGCTTGAAGTGCGCAACCTGTTCGACGCCAAGCCCAGGGTGCGCGATGCCGCCGGCGAGGTGCCATTCAGCTACCAGCCCGACCTGCTCGACCCGCTCGGCCGCACCGTCGGCATCTCGATTCGCAAGCTGTTCTCGCCGCCGCCGAGCTTCTTCCGCAGGCAAGGTCCGCAGACGCGTTGACCTAAGCCTTTCCGCCGCGCGCGGAAATGTGCTTTAGCGCCGTGGCATGACCACGCTGCAGCCGGTCCGGGGGACGCAAAGCCTGTTGGGTGAGGACGCCGACCGCCTGGCCGCGGTGACGGCGGCGTTCGACCGCGTGCGCAAGCTGTTCGGCTTCAAGCGGGTCGAAGTGCCGGTGATCGAGCCGACCGATGTGTTCGCCCGCTCGATCGGCGAGACCACCGATATCGTCTCCAAGGAAATGTACACGTTCGAGGATCGCGGCGGGGATTCGATCACCCTCCGCCCCGAGTTCACCGCCGGAATTTGCCGAGCCTATCTGTCCGAAGGCTGGCAGCAGCATGCGCCGCTGAAAGTCGTCACGCACGGCCCCGCGTTCCGTTACGAGCGGCCGCAGAAAGGCCGCTTCCGCCAGTTCCACCAGCTCGATGCCGAAGTGATCGGGGCAGCCGAAGCCGCGGCCGATGTCGAGCTGCTGAGCTTCGCCGACCAGCTGCTGCGCGAGCTTGGCATCGCCGACGGAGTCACGCTCGAATTGAACACGCTCGGCGATCCGCAAACGCGCGACAAGTGGCGCGCGGCGCTGGTAGACTATTTCAGCGCGCATCGCGATGGCCTGTCGGAAGACAGCGTCGCGCGGCTTGATCGCAATCCGTTGCGAATCCTCGACAGCAAGGATGCGAAGGACCGCGCGCTCGCCGCGTCCGCGCCGCCGATTGACGATTATCTGACGGCCGAAGCCGCAGATTTCTTTGCGCAAGTGACCGCCGGGCTCGAGGCCGCCGGAGTCGCCTGGACGCGCAGCCCGGGCCTGGTGCGCGGCCTCGATTACTACCGCCACACCGCGTTCGAGTTCGTCACCGACCGCCTCGGCGCGCAGGGCACATTGATCGCCGGCGGCCGCTACGACGGGCTGATCGAAGCGCTCGGCGGCCCGCCAACACCGGCGGTTGGTTGGGCTGCGGGCATCGAGCGGCTGGCGATGATGATCGACGCGCCGCCGTCCGATGCGCCGGACGTTGTTCTCATACCGCTCGGCGAACGCGCGGAGGCGGAATCGCAACGCATCCTTGCCGAGCTTCGCCGTGCCGGGATCGCGGCCGACATGAGTTATCGCGGCAGTATGAAAAAGCGGCTCAGCCGAGCGGGCGCATCCGGCGCGGCGCACGCTTTGATCATCGGCGACGACGAGCTCGACCGCGGCGAGGCGCAGCTCAAGCATCTCGGCAGCGGCGAACAGCGCTCGATCCCGATCCAGGGACTGGCCGGGGCGCTCAAGGCATGACCTCCATCTCGCCGGAACGGATCGCCTCGATCGAGGCGAGGAAGCATGAGCTTGCCGCGGCGATGGCGGCCGAGGATATGCCGCGCGATGATTTCGTGCGCCTGTCGAAGGAATATGCGGCGCTCGAGCCGGTCGCGCTCGCCGCGCGCGAAGTGCGGCGGTTGCGCGCCGAGCTCGAAGTGCTGACCCATCTTGCCGCGGACGCATCGGCCGAGGACGAGCTGCGCGCAATGGCCGAGCATGAGGCCGCCGACATCCGCGTCCGCCTGCCCGAGGCCGAGCGAGCGCTCGCCGTGCACCTTCTCCCGCGCGACGCCGCCGACGATCGCGCCGCGATGCTCGAGTTGCGCGCCGGCACCGGCGGCGACGAGGCGGCTTTGTTCGCCGGCGACCTGCTGCGCATGTACCAGCGCTTCGCCGAGGAGCAGGGCTGGCGCTTCGAACTGATTTCCGCCAGCCCATCCGACGTCGGCGGTTACAAGGAAGCAATCGCCTCGATCAGCGGCACCGGGGTGTTCGCCAAGCTGAAGTTCGAAAGCGGCGTCCACCGCGTCCAGCGCGTGCCGGCAACCGAAAGCGGCGGCCGCATCCACACCTCGGCGGCGACGGTCGCGGTGCTGCCCGAAGCCGAGGACGTCGACGTCCAGATCAACGACAACGACCTCAGGATCGACGTCTACCGCTCGTCCGGCCCGGGCGGGCAGTCGGTCAACACCACCGACAGCGCGGTTCGCATCACCCATCTGCCGACCGGCCTGGTGGTCATCCAGCAGGACGAGAAATCGCAGCACAAGAACAAGGCGAAAGCGCTGAAAGTCCTGCGCACCCGGCTGTTCGAGCTGGAGCGCGAACGGCTGGCGAGCGCGCGCGCCGGAGCGCGCAAGTCGATGGTCGGTTCGGGGGATCGTTCGGAGCGCATCCGCACCTATAATTATCCGCAGGGGCGCGTGACGGACCACCGCATCAATCTGACGCTGCACAAGCTCGACGCGATCCTCGAGGGGCCGGGCCTGAGCGAGCTGATCGAGGCGCTCGTCGCGGAGGACGAGGCGGAACGGCTCGCCGGCCTAGACGAGGTGTGAACGCAATAGCGGATGCGGCGAGGCGGCTCACGCAAGTCTCCGACACGCCGCTGCTCGACGTCGAACTGTTGCTCGCGCATGCACTCGGCATCGACCGCGAGCGGCTGCTGTTGAAGCCACCCGCCGAGATTCCCGCTGCGTTCGAAACATTGCTCGCGAGGCGCGAGGCCGGCGAGCCGGTCGCCTACATTATCGGCACGCGCGCGTTCTGGACGATCGATCTCGAAATCACGCCCGACGTGCTGATCCCGCGCCCCGACAGCGAGACGTTGATGGACGCCGCGGTCGAGCATTTTTGCGGCACCGCGGGCCCCAGCCGCATCCTCGATCTCGGCACCGGTTCGGGGGCGCTGTTGCTCGCCGCGCTCGACCAATGGCCACGTGCGACCGGCATCGGCGTCGACCGTTCGCAAGCCGCTCTCGCCGTCGCGCAACGCAATGCGGCCCGCCTCGGCATGGCCGGCCGCGCCGAGTTTCGCCTCGGCGATTGGGCGGACGGCATCACCGAGCGCTTCGACCTGATCCTGTGCAACCCGCCGTACGTCGCCACCTCGGCACCACTCGGGCCAGGAATCGCCGAGCATGAGCCGCGCGAAGCCTTGTTCGCCGGCGGCGACGGGCTCGACGCGTTGCGCGCGCTCGGCCCGCAATTGCCGCGACTGCTAGAAGCCGGCGGGCTGGCGGCGGTCGAGATCGGTTTCGACCAAGCCGCGCCCGCCGCCGCATTGCTCACCCAGGGCGGACTCTCCGCACGCCTGGCGCGTGATTTGGCCGGCCGGCCCCGCGCGCTGTTGCTGACAAGGGCTTCTTAACATGTGTTTGATAAATATGGGTTTGAACGAAATCGCTTGGCATTGCGCCGTTGCGGCACTACATCATTGGGCAGGGTCGGGCCCGCTTCACCAAACAAGCTGAGCGCATCCCGTCTCCACCCCCGACGCAATCGGCCGTTCGATACGCGCATTTGGCGCAGACCGGAACGAAAGGGTCAGAGCCGCGCAGTTTGCGCCGCCCTGTCCGCCTGAGGCGAAGGGGTAGCTTCTGCTTTGAGGGAAGTGGCATTTGATCAATAATCGACAACAGGGTGGCCGCCGTCGCGGCCGCGGGGGCCAGAGGCCCCAGAACCTCGGCGGCAGGCCGGACGGCAACCGTCAGGACAACCGCCAGCGCGGGAATGCCGCGCAGCTGCTCGAAAAGTACAAGAGCATGGCGCGCGACGCGCAGCTCGGCGGCGACCGCGTCCAGAACGAATATTATCTGCAATACGCGGATCATTATTACCGCATTCTCGGCGAAAGCCGCGCCCGCTTCGAGGAGCAGCGCCGTCAGCGCGGCGACGCCGACGATGACGACGGCGACGACGAGCAGATGGAGGCCGGCGACGACCAGCGCCTGCAGGACGATGGCGGCGACGACAACGATAACGACCGCGAGCGGCCCGAGCGCAACGAGCGCTTCGATCGCGAGCGGCCGCAGCCGAGTGAATCGCGCGAGCGGTTCGAACGGCCCGAGCGCCCGGAGCGCAACGAACGGCCTGAGCGCAACGAGCGCCCAGAGCGCAACGACCGGCCTGAGCGCAACGAACGACCGGAGCGCAACGACCGGCCCGAGCGCAATGAACGCCGTCCGCGCCATGCCCGCGACGGCAATGGCGACGACGCCGCGGATCGTTCGAACGAGGATGATTCTCGCAGCGCCAATCTCGAAAGCATTGCGTTCGACGCGCTGCCGCCGGCGATCGGCCGCGACGCTCCCGTCATTGAGGCGGATGCAGACAGCGAGGCTCCGCGGCCCAAGCGCCGGGCGCCCCGCAAGCCTCGGCCCGCGGACGACGAAGGCGACATCGCTCCAGCTGCATAATCGTCGCGGCGGCCGCTTTATCGGCCAGTTGACGTTCAGGTTATAATGGCCACTTTCCCGGGCATCGGGTGTCCGGGAGGGTTTGCATGCGTGGTTTGATTCTGTTGGCCTCGGCCGTTGCCGTGGCCGCGCCGCTTGCCGCGCAACCGATGATCCCGGCGCCGTCGCAGACCGCCCAGGGCGACATCGCGGTCACCATCTACAACAACAATCGCGCGCTGATCGAGGACAAGCGCCAGCTCGATCTACCCGCCGGCCGCAGCCGCCAGGAATTCCGCGACGTCTCGGCGCAAATCGAGCCGGCGACGGTCACGCTGAGCGGCCGCGGCATCGGCATCGTCGAGCAGAATTTCGATTTCGCCCTGCTGTCCCCGGCCGCGCTGATGCAGAAAGCGGTCGGCCAGACGGTGACCCTGGTCCGCACCAACCCCGGAACCGGCGCCGAAACGCGCGAACGCGCGCGCATCCTCGCCGTCAACGGCGGCGTCGTGATGCAGATCGGCGATCGCATCGAGGTGCTCCGCGACGACGGCATCCCCGCCCGCGTGATCTTCGACAAGGTGCCCGAAACGCTGCGCCCGCGCCCGACGCTGTCGGTCACATTGGACGCGGACGGCGGCGGCCGGCGCCCGGTAACGCTGACCTATCTCACCCCGGGCCTCGGCTGGGCCGCCGATTACGTCGCTTTGTTCGACGAGGCCAATGGGCGAATGGACGTCCAGGGCTGGATCACGCTGACCAACAACAGCGGCACGCCGTACGTCAACGCCTCGACCCTGCTGGTCGCGGGCGCGGTCGGCAATGCCGGCAATTATCGCGGCGATATGTATGGCCGCGGCTACCCGCCGCC
>Ga0136612_10000918_pt1 | contig 11886 bp, 9 predicted proteins | sample AntDryUQ224A2306_2_FD_106644 | JGI IMG/M metagenome (GOLD analysis project Ga0136612, IMG submission 106644) | Polar desert sand microbial communities from Dry Valleys, Antarctica - metaG UQ224A (23.06) | ecosystem: Environmental > Terrestrial > Soil > Desert | place: Antarctica: Dry Valley...
GCTGCTGCTCGGCCGTGTCGTGCGGCCCGTCCGCGTCGCCCAGCAGCTCTGCCCATGACCTGGCCATCCCGGCAGGATACGGTCAGGTGGTGAGTCCCTTCGCGGACGAGCTGCTGGCGCGCTTCCGCGGCCGTGGCGCCCACGGGAATCGTCAGCGCGGCCGGCATCTCGCCACCGCTTCGCAGGTGACGCGGAATGATGTCATGCGGCCCGATCGTCGAGCCGCGCGACATGATCACGGCGCGTTCCACCGCGTTCTTCAGCTCGCGGACATTCCCGGGCCAGTGGTATGCCATGATCCAGTCCCACGCCGCGTCCTCGAACCCCGTGATCGTCTTGGAATTCTGCTGCCCGAACCGTGCGAGAAACTCGTTGGCCAGCAGCTGGATGTCCTGCGCGCGCTCGCGCAGCGGCGGCAGGTCGATCTCCACCACCGCGAGCCGGTAGTACAGATCCTCGCGAAGCTCGCCATCGGCGATCGCCTTCTGGAGATTCTTGTTCGTCGCGGCCAGGATCCGGATGTCGACGTTGATCTCCTTCTTCCCTCCGAGACGCCGAACCTGTCGCGTCTCGATCGCGCGCAGGAGCTTCACCTGGATGTCGGGCGACATCTCGGCCATCTCGTCCAGGAAGATCGTTCCGCCGCTCGACATCTCGAACGCGCCCGGCTTCTCGTTCGTCGATCCGGTGAATGCGCCCTTCTCGTGACCGAACAGCTCGTTCTCCAGGATCTCCTTCGGGAGTGCCGCGCAGTTCAACGCGAAGAACGGGCCCTTCGAACGGTCGCTCTTGGTGTGCAGTGCCCGCGCCACGAGCTCCTTGCCCGTGCCGCTTTCCCCGAGAATGAGCACACTGGCGGTGGACGGCGCGACGGCCTCGATCACCTGATAGACGGAGCGCATGGATTCGCTTTGCCCCGTCAGCTCGCCATAATGCGTGAGCCCTTCCAGCTTCGACGAGAGCTCGCGGTTCGTCTGCTGGACCTGGTACTTGTCCATCGCCTTCGGTATCAACGCCTTCAGCCGATTGAGCTTCTCGGCATTCAGCGGCTTCTCGATGTAATCGTACGCGCCCTGCTGCATCGCCTGCACGGCGGAGTCGACCGTCGCCTGGCCGGTGATGATGATGCACTCGGTGGGGATCTGCCGTTCCTGGAGCTCGCGGAGCAGCGTCAGACCGTCCACCCGTGGCATCTTCAGGTCGGCCAGCACGACCCCGTATCGCTCGGCACTCAGCGCTTCGAGCGCCTTCTGCCCGTCGGCGACGACATCCACCGAGAATCCTGCGTCCTCGAGAATCGCACCGAGGCCTGTCGTGATCGCGGCTTCGTCATCCGCGATGAGAATCTTTGCCTGCTTCATCTGTCCTCGAACGGCGTGTCCGTACGCGTACTCACGCGCGCGGAAACTCCAGTGAAAGATCGTTCATCCGCGATGCCTCGCCGCCGCGCTCGTTCATCACCCACCGAACGCCCGCCGCGCGCACCGCCTGTTCCGCCCAGACCGGCATCGCGGCGCGGCGCCCCTCGGCCGCCAGCGTCACCACCGTCGTCCCTTCGCCCGCGCGCACGCTGCATCGCACTGGCGACGCACGTTCCGTCCGTCCTTCGCCCATCACCAGGTCGAGCAGTGGTGCGGCCAGCGCCAGTCGGACGGTGTCGCAAGGCACCGCGGTCGCTGCGGACTCGAGATCGCCCACCTCCACCGTCACCTGCGCGTCGGCGAACGACGCGGAGGCGCTACAGATCGTGGCGACCCGTCGCAGCGTGACGACCACGTCCGCCGGCTCGCGCTCGACGCGGCCCAGTGCGAGCACCGCTTCAATCAAGGTAGTCAACCGATCGAGCTGCTGCCCCGCCGCGTCCGCGAACGGTGCAATCGATGCCGCGGGGGCATCCGGCTTCCCGGCTCGCCCGCGGATCACCTCGATATTCACCAGCGCGCCGTTAAGCGCGTCCTTCACATCGTGCGACGCACGCCCGAGAGCGCGCTGCAGCGTGGAAAGCCACAACACCGCGATTTGCTGCGTCGCCGGCTCACGGGCCATTCAGTCCGACAGATCGGCGTCGTCCGGTGCCGCGGCGTGCGCCGGAGTCGCGTCGGCCGGCATGACCCGATGCTGCTCGGGCGCCTTCACGTACGTCGCGACGTGCTTCGCGGTGTCCCCGATTCCCAACTGCTCGAACAGGAAGCGAAACTTCGCGTCGTACGTCGCCGCCAGAGTCTGTCGCGTCTCGACCGGCAGATCCCAAAGCCGCTGCTTGAATGGTCCCAGCGCCTTCTTGCGCGTCTTGTAGAAGAACTGCTCGTCGGAATCGGTCGGCTTGCGCTCGTCCTTCGCGCTCTCGCGAAGCCAAGCGTAGATTTCGTTCCGCATCGCGCCGGGCAGGTGCTCGAACAGCATGTTCTGGAAGTTCGTCGCCAGGTGAATCTCGGCTGTCTCCCGCTTCGGGAAATTGTTGAACGCCGTGTCGGGAAGCGTCGACGCACCATGCTGGACCGCGCCCGCGAGTCCATACCGGTCGCGCGCCACCTTGCTCAACGTCTCAAGCGTGTCGAGATCCAGCGCCACATCGGCCATCGATCCATCAGCGAGCACCACGCCGCCGTGCGAGGTGCCACTCTGCACGCTGATCTTGGACAGACCCGCCATGCCCTTGGGCAACGCCTTCGCGAAGCCGTCCATGTACGCCTCCAGCTCCTCGACGGTCGAGTTCTCCGTGCCCACCTCCCCGATCTCGCCCCCGACCGAGATGGTCACGCCCGACGGCTCCACCGAGCGCACATCCTTCAGGATGTCGATGCCCACCTCGTAGTTCAGTCGCTGCTGCTCGAGATGGGTGGGCTTGCCGAGATCGACAAGCGTGGACGTGTCGATGTCGATGTTGTAGAAGCCCGCGCCCACGGCCTCGCGCACCAGCGCTTTCACCGCATCCACTTCCGGCACGGGCGCCACCGCGTACTTCTTGTGGTTCACCTGGAAATGGTCGCCCTGGATGAAGATCGGCGCGCGATGGCCTTCCCGCAGCGCGGCGGCGATCATCACGGCGACATACTCCGCCGGCCGCTGCTCAGTATAGGCGATCTCCGAACGCGCGATCTCGAGGATGAACGCGCCCGCCTTCATGCGGAGCGCCGTTCGGAAGATCGATCGGGCCGTGTCGTACGACGCACCGCGCACGTTGATCGCGGGCACGGTGAATCCCCCGATCTCGCCTCGTCCGCGCGCCATGTACAACTCGTGGATGGACGAGGGCCTGACGCCCGCCGCCTGGCCCACCTCCCAGATCAGCCACCGCGCATACTCACGGGCGAGCGGCTCCCCGAACACGGCGGTTCGAACGAGCTCGTCCATCTTCGCCGTGGCCAGGACCTCCGGCCGAGCGACGGTCACGCGACCGCCCTTCACGCGCACCGCGTCGCCGAACAGGGAGTTGAGAGTGTCGATGTCGTGCATGGCATCCTCGCGAGTGCGCATCCGCTCATGGAGCGGAGGGGAGTCGCTGAAAGAGAGTGAAGCTCGCCGCGTGGCCGGGGCGTCGCAAGCCTCCGGCACGGAGGATCAAATGACGCGCGACGGATCCGACCTGGGGAGGAGATTCCATTCCCGGCGTGCCTCGTCCGCATCGGCACGCCCGAGCATGGCGTACGTGAACTGCTTGCCCAGTTCCACTCCAGGCTGATCGAACGCATTCACGCCGTAGAGCTGGCCCGCGTACGCCGTCGCCAGCTCGAACAGCATGAGCAACTGACCCACGCGGAATGGGTCGACTGCCGCCATCGTCAACGTCATGTTCGGCCGTCCGCGCCGCGCGAGCGCACCCGCCGTGGCGCGACGTTCGATATCCAGCAGCGCCCCGAGCCGATGACCCCCAAGGTACGCCAGTTCCGCGATGTCGGGGTGCAGGCTCGGGATCTCGACGTCGCCCGAGACCTCGTCCACACCGAGAAAGGTGACCGACTTGTCGGCCGGACCTTCCATGAAGAGCTGTACCTGGCTGTGCTGGTCCGTCGCGCCCAGCGCCGCGAGCGGCGTGGGACCCACGCCTGCATCGCCCGGTGTGCGGTGCTTGCCGAGGCTTTCTGCCCAGAGCTGCACGAACCACGCGGCCATGTCGCGCAGCGCGTCACTGTAGGGCATCAGCACCTGGATCCGGCGTCCATGCTTCGTGTCAGCGAGGTGCTGCAGCGCGGCGAACGCCCCAGCGATGTTCGACGTGAGATCATCGGAGTCACAGCGCGTGCGCATCGCGGCCGCTCCGGCGAGCAGCTGTGCGGTGTCGATGCCCATCAGCGCGGCCGGCAACACCCCGACCGGCGTGAGCACGCTGAACCGGCCGCCCACGTTGGCGGGGATCTCGAGCGCCGCGACGCCTTCAGCCCGCGCGATCGCCCGCAGCGCGCCCTTCTCAGGGTCGGTGACGAACACCAGCCGCTCCCGCGCCGCCGCCTCGCCCAGCGCGGCCGCGAGGCGCGCCCGCACGACGAGATACTGCGCCATCGTCTCGGCCGTGCCGCCAGACTTCGACGTCACGACGAACAAGCTGCCGCGCAGATCGAGTCGCGCGAGCAGCGCACTGATGTTCGCCGGGTCGACGTTGTCGAGGACGTGCAGGCGCGGATGTCCCGACCGCGCCGTGGCGTCCAGCAGGTTCCACTGCGGAGGGCGCAGCGCCGTGCGCAACGCAATCGGACCGAGCGCCGATCCGCCGATCCCGAGCACGACGACATCCGTCAGCGCATCGCCGCCGGATCGCGCGCGCACCCCCGCGACGTACGCTTCCGTCGTCCCGTGCAGCACGCGATCGTCGGGCAAATCCAGGAATCCCAGCGTTCCCGCGGCGTGCAGTGCCATCACGCCCGCGTGCGCCGCCGAGAAGCGCGTGCCGATCTCGCGCCATTCGGCATCGGTGATGCCGCCGTCGATCGACGGGGCCATCATGTTGGAGTAATCCAGGCGGAGCGGCATGGGGACGGTTATACGGTGATGGTCAGGCCGTCGAACGCCGGCGCGATGCCGGCCGGGAGCTCGGCTTCGAGATCGGCGTGAAAGTTGTCGTGCGTCAGGTGCGTCAGGTACGTGCGGTCCGCCCCCACCGCGATCGCGACGTCCAGCGCCTCGGACAGGCTGAGATGCGAGGGATGCGGCCGGCGAAACAAGGCGTTGATCACCAGGACCCGCGCGCCGCGCAACAATGCAAGCGCTTCCGCCGGAACCGACTTCGCGTCGGTCACGTACGCCAGCGGCCCGATGCGATAGCCGAACACCGTGACCGCGCCATGCGGAACAGGTACCGCCGTCACGTCGACGTCGGCGACGCGCACCGAGGCGCCCGGCGCGACGGGTATCGCTCGTCCCTGCGGCTTGGTCGTCCCCGGAAGCGGCTGGATTCGGTCATCGAAGATGTAGCTGAACTTGCGCGCCAGGTCGTCGAGCGTCTCGCGCGCACCGTACATCGGGAGGTGCACGTCCCGCCGCGCCGTGATCGCGCGGAGGTCGTCGATGCCGTGCGTGTGATCGGCGTGCATGTGCGTGAAGAGCACCGCGTCGACGCGGTCGATGTGCGCGCGCACGAGCTGCAACCGCAGCTCGGGCGGCGTGTCGATCAGCAGCACCGCGCCGCTGTCGGTCTCGATCGCCGCCCCCACCCGCGTCCGCTGGTCCCGCGGATCGCGGGAGCGGCACACCTCGCATGCGCACCCGAGCTGCGGCACGCCGAAGCTCGTGCCCGTGCCGAGAAAGGTGAGCCTCACGCCACGCGGCGGGCGGTCATGACCGCCATCAGACCGTTTCCACCTTCATCAGGTTCGTGGTGCCCGGCACGTCGAACGGGACGCCGGCGGTGACGACCACCCGGTCGCCAGCCCGCGCGAGTCCGCGAGCGCGCACGGCATCGAGCGCCAGCTTCACCATGTCCCAGTACGTATCACAATGCGGAACGAGACACGGGATGACGCCCCACACCAGTGCGAGCTGCCGATACGTTCGCTCCTGATCGGTGAGGACGAGGATGGGCACACCGGGCCGGTGCGATGCCACGACACGCGCGGAGAACCCGCTCTTCGTGAAAACGATCAGCGCGGGCCCGGCGAGACTTCGCACGGCGGACGTGGCCGCGGCCGCAATCGCATGCTCCGTGGAGACGGCCGCCTGACGGGGCAGCCGATCGTCGGCCCCTCCCATCCGGGGATGCTTCTCGATCTCGACGATGATGCGCGACATCGCCTCAACGGCCAGCCGCGGATACTGTCCCGCCGCCGTCTCAGCCGACAGCATCACCGCATCCGTGCCGTCGAGGATGGCGTTCGCGACGTCACTCGCCTCGGCGCGCGTCGGCCGAGGGTGCGTGATCATCGACTCGAGCATCTGCGTCGCCGTGATCACCGGTCGCCCGAGCTCGTTGCACAGGGAGATGATGCGCTTCTGCGCGATCGGCACCTCCTCGAAGGGCAGCTCCACGCCGAGATCCCCACGCGCCACCATCACCGCGTCGGATGCCCGCACGATGCTCTCGATGTTCTCGAGCGCGGAGTCCTTTTCGATCTTCGCGATGACGAGCATCTCCTTCGGGATGCGCTCGCGGAGTTCCGCGATGTCCGCCGCCCGGCGAACGAAGCTCAACGCGAGATACTCGAGTCCGTGCGCGACCGCGAACTCGACGTCCGCCCAGTCCTTCTCCGTGATCGAGGGGGCACTCACTGCGACGCCGGGGAGGTTCATGCCCTTGTGGCTCTTGATGGCCCCGCCGTGCAGCACGCGCGCTTTCACGCGCGGGTTCTGCACCTCCAGCGCGACGAGCTCGATCAGGCCATCGTCAATCAGAATGCGGTCGCCGACCTTCACATCGTCGCACAGGTGCTCGTAGGTCGTCGGAAACTCGTCGCCCGTGGCATCCTCGCCCGCCACGAGGACGATGTCCTGCCCGTCGTGCACGGAACGCGGGGCCGCGAGATCGCCGATGCGGATGCGCGGACCCTGCAGATCACCGAGGATGGCGATCGGGCGGCCGAGCTCGTCCGCGGTCGAGCGCACGAGCGCCACGGTGAGTGCGTGCTGATCGTGTGTGCCGTGCGAGAAGTTCAGCCGGGCGACATCGAGGCCGGCTTCCATGAGACTGCGCAACGTGTCGCGGGTGGCTGTCGACGGGCCCAGAGTACAGACGATCTTGGTGCGCGGATGTGGCACTGGAAGTGGTTCGGAGTGGCGAGGCGTTATCGGGGCCGGCGAAGTGCTGCTCCGCGCAGCAGCCCGCGTCGAACTCAGCGAGCGGGCGCCATGTCGCGTCCCAGCGTCGCGCTCTTCTTCTCGAGGCCGGCTGTGAGCGTCTCGAAACTCTGCTGAAAGCTCGCCAGCCCGTCGCGAAGCAGCTTGTCGGTGACATCGGTCAGGTCGATCCCCACCGACGCCAGGTCGGCGATCACGCGCCGCGCGCCGTCCAGATCCGAGTCCACCGTCCGACGCGTTTCGCCATGGGCGCGAAATGCCTCGATCAGGGCGGGGGGCATCGTGTTCACCGTGTCGGGACCGACGAGTTCCTCGGCGTAGACGGTATCGCGATACGCCGGATTCTTCACGCCGGTGCTCGCCCAGAGCGGACGCTGGACGCGCGCGCCAACGGCGCGCAGCGCCGCGAAGCGCGGCGACGAGAACTCCTCGAGGAAGAGCGCGTAGGCGAGCTTCGCGTTCGCGATCGCCGCCTTCCCACGCAACGAGAGCGCGCGCTCGCGCGCGTCGCCGGTGGCCGCCGCGGCGATGAGCTCGAGGCGCTTGTCTATCTCGGTGTCCACCCGGCTGACGAAGAACGACGCGACCGACGCGATGGTGTCGATCGGCTTTCCGGCGCGGCGACGGTCTTCGAGCCCCTCGAGATACGCGTGAATCACGCGGCGATGCGCGTCGAGCGAGAACAGCAGCGTGATGTTGACGTTCAGCCCGGCGCCGATCAGGGTGCGCACGGCCACGGCACCTTCGGCCGTGCCGGGCACCTTGATCATCACGTTGGGACGGTCGACCATCGCCCAGAGCCGCTGCGCTTCGGCGACCGTCGCGTGCGCGTCGTTGGCCGACGTGGGCGACACTTCAATCGACACGTAGCCGTCAGAGCCCGACGTCGCCTCGTAGACCGCCAGGAACAGGTCGCAGGCATCGCGTACGTCCGACGTTTCAACCAGCTCGAACAGGTCGAGTGACGTGCGTCCCTCCGGCGCTCCGCGCAGCTGATCGTCGTAGGCGCTGCCCTCGGCGAGCGCTTTCTCGAAGATCGTCGGGTTGGAGGTCATGCCGGTCAGCGCGTCCTCGCCGATTCTCCGCGTGAGGTCCCCGTTGCGCAGTATCGAACGGTCGATGAAGTCGAGCCAGATGGAGACACCGGCGTCGTGCAGCTGCTTCAGGCGATTGACAGTCATCTCATCTGGACGGTTACGGCCGTGTCGGTGACGTGGTGCGGAACACCAGTCTGGAAGATACACGCCGCCTGCCACGGACGTCAGCGCGGCATCAATCGATCGGTGGCTCCCGCGACATCCGTCGAGTCCGCAGGAGATGCTGGGGCGGTCGGATCAGTGCTCAAAGCGGTGCGGCCGCGCATCGCCCGCCACAGCGCGCGGAGCCGGGTCCACATGACCCACTGCCGGTACCAGAGTTGCTCGAGCACGGCGTGTCCGCAGAGTCGCGCGATCTCCCACCGGCTCGCGAAGCCGCCCGCATGCACCTCGAGCATGATGGCCCAGAGCGACAGCATGAGCGCGAACCCCGGAACGGCAAGCAGGAACAGCGGGACGAATGGATGCCATGCCCCCGGGACCACGAACGCGCGAAACAGCAGTGCATACCCGGCGAGCTCGAGCACCGGCGCGAGGATGGCGCCGGCGACCAGATGCATCGTCGCAAGCAGGCGCAGGGTGCCGCGCTGCGCGCCGAACAGCAGCGCGCGATGTGTCGCGAGCACCTGGAGTTGCCCGTCGTGCGTCGCGGCGCGTCGGCGACGGTGATCGCCGGCCGTCGGCTCACGCATCGACGCCACCGGGTCGGCGATCGTCAGGATTGCGTCTGCCAGTTGCTGGCTGGCCAGATATCCACGCAGCCGCACCACGAGGTCGAGCGCCGCATCCTTCGCCGAGCGACGATATCCATCGATGGCGAGCAGGTGATCGCGTCGGTGCAGGATCACGCCGCCGTCGGTGACGAGCTGCCCGCCTGCACCGTTCCATCCGAGCCGGCTGTATACCCCGTCTCGGAGCGTCCGTATCGCGAGTGCACCTCCGAGCCAGGTAGCCGACCTTGCGGTGCGTGCCTGCGGCCCTCCGTCCATCCCGGCCTGGACGACGCGAGCCGCGGCCGAGACCGCTGCAACGTGATGGCCCACCAGGTAGGGGCGCATCAATCGAGACAGCGCGTCGGATCGCAACGTCGTACCGGCGCTCATCATGAGCACGTACGGAAAACGCGACGCGTTCAGGGCGGCGTTGAGCTCGTCGGGTTCGCCAGCGAACGCCTTGTCGATCACGAACAGCTTTCCGTGACGCCGGGAGCGATAGTAGGCTCGAACGGCTCCCGTCGGCACATTCACGAGCACGGCCGGCGGCACCTTGTACAGGTCGAACGCCTCGATGAGCGCATCGAGGTCACCGTTCGCGACGCCGTCGTGCACGAGCACCACTTCGTAGCGCGGATAGTGGAGCGCGAGAAGAGAGTGCACGCCGCCGATCGTCCAGCCGGCGATCGCGTGCCCGGTCACGGCGACACTGACCGTCGGCAGCGCCGGTGACGCGAGCACGGCGCGCATGGCATCGTCGTCGGACAGATCCCATCGGCTCCACAGCTCGGGCATCGCCCTGAGCAGCAGCAGCGCCATGCCGGAGTGCACCACGACGAACAGCAGCACGACGACGAGGCCCAGCACGTCGAGCGCCATCGTACTCGCGCCCCCCGCGTTCGACGGTATCATCATCCGTCCGCGAGTTCCGTGACGCTGGTCGTCGAGAGTCCGCCGATCATCGTCGCCATCTCGCCGGCGTACCGGTCCTCGCCGCGACGCGCATCGGCCAGCGCACGCCGTCCGTCGTCGCCCAGCTGCGCGAGCGCGAGCCCGCAGCGAAAGCGTACCCACCAACGCACGTCACGCAGTCCACCGGCAAGACGCGGGACGGCCGACGCATTGCCATGAGCGCCGAGCGAGCGTGCCGCTACCGCGCGCACGCGCCAGTCATGGTCGTGCAAGGCGATGAGGAGCATCTCCTCGGCCTCGGGATCCCGATGTCGCTTGAGGGCGCGCGCGACCGACAGCCGAATCAGCGGGTCTGGATGGCTGTGCAGCGTGCCGACGCGCGCGAACAGCGCCGGGCTCTCCAGATTTTCCACCAGGGCGATCCAGCTCTTCAGCCGCCGGGGCGACGCATCCGGTGCGAGTCGCCGCATCAGGGCGGTCGTCGTGAGTGGCAGCGCGCGCGCGAGCAGGGCGTGCTGCTGCAGGCGGACGGCCATCGGGCGCTCCGGCAATCGATCCAGCAGATGCCCCACGGCCGCCGCATCGAGCAGCGACTCGAGACTCGATGTCGCGTCGCTCTGCACGGCGGCGTGTGCGTCGTCGAGCAGCAGGTACAGCAGCTCGCGATCGCCCAGTCTCGCGATGTCGCCCGCACGACGCGCGGCATCGGCCCGGCGCCACCAGAGCGGCGATCGCGCGAGGTCGTCCGCGGAGCCGGCGGCACGTCCGGCACCGAGGCGTCTCATCGTGATCCGATCGCGGTCGACGATGCGCAGTGCCACGTAACCGCAGATGAACGCCACGTGCCATGCCGTCAGGACAAGCAGGACCATCGTGACCGTCGTCATGGGCGCCGCCACGACGCACGCGGACGCGCCGAGCGTTGGCGGCTCACTCTCCCCCACGGTACACTGTGCACTCCATCGCCACTCCCGTTACCCATGCGAATTCTCGCCGCGGACGACGAAGCCGACGTTCGACTCCTGCTGCAGCTCGCGCTCGGCATGTCGCCCGACGTGTCGTGCACCATCGTGTCGTCCGGCCGCGAGGCGATCGATCGCGCGCTGGCAGAGCCGTACGACCTGATCGTCCTGGATGGCATGATGCCGGAGCTGGATGGCGCGGCAACCTGTCGGCTGCTGAAGAATGATCCACGCACTGCCGGGATGCCCGTCGTGTTTCTCACGGCGCTGACGTCGGAATCGGCACGCGACGAGTTGCGCGCCGCCGGTGCCGCGGGTTTCGTCGCGAAGCCGTTCGATCCGTTCCACATCGTGGCCGAGCTGATGACGTTCGCACGTCGTCCGTCCTGAGGTCAGGGCTGGGTCGCTCGCGCAACTTCCGTCTCGACACGCGTTTGGGCAACCACGTGCCCGCTCCAGTCTCGAAGGAACATCTGGCGCCGGGCACGTGACGAAGATCACCGATGATGTGTGCCATGCGCTGCACGAGCTGCGCGCGCGCCGACCATCTCGGGGGCGTGACGCATCGATCGACCGCGCCGCGCACGAGAGACCGGAGTCGCGATGTCGTGTAACGACGGTGCATTGTCGTGTGTGTCATGCACGCTCGTGCGCGACGACGTGGATGCACGACGAATAAAATTTTCCGTTGCGCGTGACGCGCGGCCCACTCGCGGGGTGTCGCATGGGATACGTCGTGTCCAGTCGTGAGAGGAACGCGTGTCACACTGCGTTCGGTATCACGAATTCGATGCGTGAATGGAGGTCGTGGCGATCCTCTTGCAGGGGGCGGCGCCGCACGGCAGCGACCGCTGTTCAAATGAATTTCACGGTGCCGGTGGTATCTGTACCAAAGCACGCTATATTCCGCTTCCGCGGCACGGGGTCTGCTTGTTCCCGAGCCCGGTAGAATGCGACGACTCTCGTCGCACCCGCAAC
>Ga0136612_10000919_pt1 | contig 11884 bp, 7 predicted proteins | sample AntDryUQ224A2306_2_FD_106644 | JGI IMG/M metagenome (GOLD analysis project Ga0136612, IMG submission 106644) | Polar desert sand microbial communities from Dry Valleys, Antarctica - metaG UQ224A (23.06) | ecosystem: Environmental > Terrestrial > Soil > Desert | place: Antarctica: Dry Valley...
CTTCGGCGGCAAGCGCGAAGGTGCTGCCGATTGTCGGATGGCCGGCCATCGACAGCTCGGAGCTCGGCGTGAAGATGCGCATTCTCGCCCTGCCGGCGCGTGTCGGCGGCGTGCCTTCGGCCGGAAAGATGAACGTGCTCTCGGAAAAGTTCATTTCCCGCGCAATCGCCTGCATCTGCCCCGTGGAGAGCCCTTCCGTCGCGGGAAACACGGCGAGCTGGTTGCCTTCGAGAGGGCGGTCCGTGAAGACATCAAGGTGAAGGTAGCGCATGGCTGGGGACTCGGGACTCGAATCTCGAATGATATCCTCTCTCGATCTGGAGGGCTTAGTTTGGCAAAGCGCGGGAAGCGAGACGAGCGGTCGCTGTTCGATGCGGCAGGTGAGGGGGGCGTGGTGGACGCGTCAGGCCCCTCGGGCGGGTCCGGTGAGCCGGAGGCCGTCGAGCTCCATGCGGCGGCGCAGACCCGCTACCTGAATTACGCGCTCTCCGTGATCACGTCCCGGGCGTTGCCCGACGTCCGCGACGGGCTGAAGCCCGTGCAGCGCCGCATCCTCTACACGATGTGGCAGCAGAACCTGACCGCGGACGTGAAGCATCGCAAATGCGCGAAGGTCGTCGGCGACGTGATGGGCAACTACCACCCTCATGGCGACTCAGCCCTGTACGAGACGCTGGTCCGCATGGCGCAGTCGTTCTCGCTGCGCTATCCCCTCGTGGACGGCTCCGGCAATTTCGGGTCGCTCGACGGCGACAGCGCCGCCGCCATGCGGTACACGGAGCGCCGACTCGCACGTCTCAGCGACGAAGTCCTGCTCGAAATCGGCCAGGACACGGTCCCCTTCAGGCCGAACTACGACGGCACGCGGACGGAACCCGTCGTGCTGCCCTCGCGCATCCCCAACCTGCTGGTGAATGGCGCGACCGGCATCGCCGTCGGGATGGCGACCAACATCCCGCCGCACAATCTGCACGAGGTGTGCACAGCGCTCATCAAGCTGCTGGGCAATTCCGAGTTGAGCAGCGCGCAGCTCTGCCGCTATGTCAAAGGCCCGGATTTTCCGACCGGCGGCGAAATGCTCAACTCTCCGGACGAATTGAAGGAGATCTACAAGACGGGCTCCGGCGCGATCCGGCTCCGCGCCACGTGGGAAGCGGGCCCGGTCACGAAGTCGGCGAAGACGCTCTACATCACGAGCGTGCCGTATACGGTGAACAAGTCGACGCTCGTCGAGCGGATTGCCGACGTCGCCCTGAGCCGGAAGCTGCCGCCGCTGGTCGACGTCAAGGACTTGTCGACCGACGATGTGCGGATCGCGCTGGAGCTCAAGAAAGACTCCGACGAGAAGATGGTCATGGCGTACCTGTTCAAGCACACGCCGCTTCAGACCAGCTTCATCGTGAACCTGACCTGCCTCATCCCGACCGAGAACCCGGAAGTCGGCCGCCCCGAGCGGCTCGATCTGCACGCGATGCTCTGGCACTTCCTCCACTTCCGGCTCGACGTCGTCACGAAGCGGCTCGAGCACGAGCTGGAGGCGCTGCGCAAACGCGTCCACATCCTGCAGGGCTTCGAGAAGGTCTTCGATGCGCTCGACGACATCCTGAAGATCGTCCGTAAATCCGAAGGCAAGGCGGATGCGGCGAAGCAGATCATGGGGCGTTACGATCTGGATGCCGAGCAGACCGACGCGATTCTCGAGCTGAAAATCTACCGTCTCGCGCGTCTCGAGATCCTGATCATCCGCAAGGAGCTCGAGGACAAGCGGCGCCGCATGCGCCAGATCAGCACGCTGCTCAAGGACGAACAGAGCCGGTGGGACATCGTGCGGGTCGAGATTGAAGAAATCCAGAAGAAGTACGGAGACGCCCGCCGGACGAAAATCTCGAGCGACGAAGGAGAAGCCGAGTACACCGCCGAGGATTTCATTGTCGACGAAGACAACGTCGTGCTCGTATCCCGTGACGGGTGGGTGAAGCGGCAGAAGGAAGTGAAGGAAATCGCCTCGACTCGCGTGCGTGAGGGGGACGGCGTCATGGCCGCGCTCGCCGGCAGCACCCGATCGTCGGTCGTGTTCCTGAGCAACTTCGGCGTGGCGTATACCTCGCGCATCGCCGACATTCCCGCGTCGACGGGATACGGCGAGCCGATCCAGCGCTTTTTCAAGCTCAAGGACGGCGAGCGCATCGTCGCCGCGTTCAGCCTCGACCCCCGTGTCGCGGGCAACATCTCGCCTCGCAAGGAGGGAGCGGAGCCGCCCGTGCATGCAGTGGCGGTGACGAGCGACGGGTACAGCATGCGGTTCAGCCTCGAGCCGTTCGCGGAGCCCAGCACGCGCACCGGCCGGCGGTTTGCGAAGGCGGCGGACGGGGCGGAGTTGCTCGGTGTCGCCCGACTGACCGGCGGGGAGATCCTCATCGTCGCGACACGCGAAGCACGGGCAATCCTGTGCCGGGCCGACGAGGTGAACTTCCTTTCGGGACCGGGCCGCGGCGTAATCCTGATCAAACTCTCGTCGAACTCCGACCGCGTCCTCGGCTTCATAGCCTCCCAGGGGGACCGCGACCTGATGACTGTCGAGACGACCCGCGGGGCCGAGCAGACGATCAGCACGACGAAGTATGAGATTACGGGCCGTGGGGGCAAGGGGCGCGAGCTCCTCCAGCGCGGCCAGTTCACCCGCGTCGTCACCTCGCCGCCGGAAGCGCCGCCATCGCTATCCGAGTAGGCGGAGGTCGATCCGCCTGAAGGCGCAAGTCACCATCCCAACCGGGAACCCGGACGCCGAGCCCTGAACCCTGTCCCGATAGGTTAGGATCAAGGCATATGGCAGGGTGGCAGGAGTTCACCGGGCTGAACCGTGGGTACGTCCTCGAGCTGTACGAGAGGTACCGGCGGGATCCGGGTTCTGTGGACGCGGAGACGCGTGCGCTGTTCGATCGATGGACCCCTCCTTCCGAGACGGTGCCGGTACCCGACGGAGTCCCGCTCCAGAAGGTGGTGGGGGCCGTCAGTCTCGCGCAGTCGATTCGCATGTACGGCCACCTGGCCGCCCGGCTCGATCCTCTCGGCAGCCGCGTCGGCGTTGGCGATCCATCCCTGCTCGCCGACACGCACCACGTGACCGACGACGATCTTCGTAGCCTGCCGGCGACGCTGATTTCATCACCGCTCGCCGATGGCGCCGACAGCATGCTGGAGGTCATCACGGCCTTCCGGCGGGTTTACTGTTCGACGACCGGCTACGACTACGCGCACGTGTTCGTACCCGAGGAGCGCCAGTGGCTGCGGCAGGCAGCGGAAGGGGGCCGCTTTCGGGCTCCGGCGGATCCCATCAGCCCCGTTGCCATTCTCGACCGGTTGACGCAGGTTGAGGTCTTCGAGCGCTTCCTGCACCGCGTGTTCCCCGGAAAAACGCGGTTCTCGATCGAGGGGCTCGACATGCTCGTGCCGATTCTCGATGAGGTGATCGGCGAAGCCGCCGAGTGCGGCATCCGCAACATCCTGATCGGGATGGCCCATCGCGGCCGGCTCAACGTGATGGCCCACGTGCTGAACAAGCCCTATACGCAGATTCTGGCGGAGTTCAAGGAACCCGTGTCGTCTCGCGGCTTCCGGGAGGACATGGCGTGGACGGGCGACGTGAAGTACCACGCCGGCGCCCACCGGGCCCTGAAAGGCGGCCGCGCGATGGACGTCGTCGTCTCGCTTCCGCCGAATCCGAGCCACCTGGAAGCCGTGGATCCGATCGTCGAGGGCATGGCGCGCGCCGCGGGCACGGTTGTCGATATGCCCGGCGCTGCCGCCTTCGATCCCACGCGCAGCCTCCCGATCCTCATTCATGGCGACGCGGCATTTCCCGGCCAGGGCGTCGTCGCGGAGACGTTGAATCTCGGGCGCCTGCCCGGTTACCAGACCGGGGGCACGATTCACATCATTGCGAACAATCAGCTCGGGTTCACGACGGGGCCCGAAGCCGCCTACAGCACCTCCTACGCCAGCGGTCTCGCGCGCGGATTCAAGATTCCGATCGTCCATGTGAACGCGGACGACCCCGAAGCGTGCGTCGAAGCGGCCCGTCTGGCCGCGGCTTTCCGGGAGCGGTTCCGCCGCGACTTCCTGATCGACCTCATCGGATACCGTCGATACGGGCACAACGAGGGGGACGAACCGGCGTTCACGCAGCCGTTGATGTATCAGAAGGTCACGTCGCATCGGACAGTTCGCGAGAAGTGGGCCGCGACGCTGATCGATCGCGGGGAGACCGACGCCGAGACCGCCGACGGAGTGGTGCAGAAACACACGGCCGAGCTCCAGCGCGCGATGGACGAGTTGAAGGTCGAGCGCGACTACGTCGAGCCCGAGCCCGCGCCAGCGCCCCCCGGCGCCGCCCTGAAGGCGGAGACGGCCGTGCCCATCGAGCGCCTGCGCGAGCTCAACGACGCGCTGCTCCGGATCCCGGACGGATTCACGATCCATCGCAAGCTCGAACGCGTGCGCGAGAAGCGCACGCAGATGTTCGCGGCGCTCGACGAGCGCACCGTCGACTGGGCCACGGCCGAGGAGCTGGCGCTGGCGTCGATTCTCAGTGACGGGGTGAGCATCCGCCTGACTGGCGAAGACGTCGAGCGCGGCACGTTCAGCCACCGGCACGCGGTGTTCCACGACCCCGGCAACGGCCGTGTGCACGTGCCGTTGCAGTCGCTCCCGCAGGCGCGCGCGGCGTTCGAAATCCACAACAGCCCGTTGACCGAAAACGCGGTGGTGGGCTTCGAGTACGGATACAACATCCAGGAGCCCTCCCGCCTCGTGATCTGGGAGGCACAGTACGGCGACTTCATCAACGGCGCTCAGGTGATGATCGACGAGTTCCTCGTGTCGGCCCGGAGCAAGTGGGGCACGAAACCATCCCTGGTGCTGCTCCTGCCGCACGGGCACGAGGGGCAGGGTCCCGACCACGCAAGCGCGAGGCCGGAGCGCTTCCTGCAGCTGGCCGCGGACATCAACATACGAATCGCCAACTGCACGACCGCGGCCCAGTACTTCCACCTGCTCCGGCGTCAGGCGGCGCTGCTGCAGATTGACCCGCTGCCCCTCGTCGTGTTGACGCCTAAAAGCCTGCTGCGGCACGCGGCTGTCGCGTCGGCTCCGCGCGAGTTCGCCGAAAGCCGATTCCGGATGGTGCTGCAGGACGACGAGGCGATCTCCCGGGCGCCCGACATCCGGCGAGTGCTCGTGTGCTCCGGGAAGATCTACGTGGATCTGATCACGGCCGAACACCGCGCCGCCCGGCAGGATGTGGCCATCTGCCGGCTGGAGCAGTTGTATCCAGTGCCGATGCGGGACCTTCGCTCCATGCTGGAGGCCTACGCCAACGCGGAAGAGGTCGTCTGGGTGCAGGAAGAGCCGGAGAACATGGGCGCATGGGACTTCATCCGCCCGCACCTCCAGGAGCTGTCAGGAGGCCGTACCGTGCGCCGTGTGGCACGGCCCCGCAGCGCCAGTCCCGCCGAAGGGTCTGTCTCCCGGCACGCGCTGACGCAGCAGGCGCTCGTCAATCAGGCCTTTGGCGATTCATCCGCCCCCCGCGCGGACGGCGCCGTGGCGAAGAAGGCGCGCCAGGACAGCCAGTTGACGAGCAGCAAAGGGTAGGCAGGAACAGATAAATGCCGTCGAACATAGTCGTGCCGGAAGTCGGCGAATCCATCGTCGATGCCCGTGTCGCAAAATGGCTGCGCAAGGAAGGGGACGCGGTCTCGATCGGCGATCCCCTGGTGGAGCTCGAGACCGACAAGGTGGATCTCGAGGTCGCCGCGACGCAGGCAGGCGTGCTGAAGCGCATTGACCGTCGCGACGGCGACGACGTCAAGGTCGGCGAAGTGCTGGGCGTCATCGACGATGCCGCCGCCGGCACGGCGGCGCCCGCGAAGCGCGACGGCGCGCCCCCGGGCAGTGAACAGAATGCACCCGCATCGGCCAAGGCGGCACCCGACCCGAAGGCCGGCACAGAGAAGACCCGGTCGACGCCGACGGCCCGGAAAGCCGCCGAAGACACCGACGTGGATCTCAGCCGGGTGCGCGGCAGCGGGGATGCCGGTCGCGTGATGCTTCGGGATGTGCAGGCGGCCGCCGGCGGCGAACGAATTGTGGCACGCGAGGGCGAGGTGGCTCCGGCAGGGGCGGAGCCCGCACGGGATACCAGAGCGCGCCCGGCGCCACCGGTCGCGGAAGGTCCTCGCCGCGCCGCCGGACACCGCCGCGAGGAACGGGTTCGCATGTCGAAGCGCCGCGCCACGATCGCGCGGCGGCTGGTCGAGGCGCAGAGCACGGCGGCGATGCTCTCGACGTTCAACGAGGTCGACATGTCCGCCGTCATGGCGCTGCGTGAGCGGCACAAGCAGCCGTTCAAGGACCGCCACGGCGTCGGCCTTGGCATCGCCTCGTTCTTCGTCAAGGCGTCAATCGGTGCGCTCAGGGGGTTTCCGCGGATCAACGCGGAAATCCAGGGCGACGAGATGGTGCTCAAGCACTATTACGACATCGGCGTTGCGGTCGGCGCGAGCGAAGGACTCGTCGTCCCCGTTCTGCGCGATGCCGACCAGATGTCGTTCGCGAATATCGAGCAGCAGATCCGGGACTTCGCCCGGCGCGCCGAGGACGGCTCCCTCTCGCTCGCCGATCTGAAGGGCGGCACGTTCACGATCACCAACGGCGGCGTCTTCGGCTCGCTGCTGAGCACGCCGATCCTGAATCCTCCGCAGGTCGGCATTTTGGGGCTGCACGCGATCCAGCAGCGACCGGTTGCGCAGAACGGGCAGGTGGTCATCAAGCCGATGATGTACGTCGCCCTCACGTACGACCACCGCATCGTCGACGGTTCCGAGGCCGTGCAGTTCCTCGTCCGCGTCAAGCAGCTGGTCGAAGATCCCGCCGCGCTGCTGTTGGACTAGGGGGCCAGGCCCAGGCGGTGCCGCGCGCCGGCCTCAATCGGGACCGCACTTTTTCAGCAGCGCAATCTGCCCCGCGTGGTACACGTCGTGCTGGACGGAGCCGTGCAGCAGCACGTAATAAGACACGCCGCCTGGCGCGTCTTCGGCTCGCGGGTCGTTCGTAGCAGCATGGAGCTGCGCTTCCGGCAGCTTCTCGACTGCGTCCAGCAGATTGCGATGTGCCGCCTGCAGCCGGTCCAGCGCATCGGTCCAGCGTTCGGCGCCCGGTGTTCCGACCTCGGGCCAGTCACCCTCGTCGGGCGTGCCTGCCGCCGCGCCTGTCAATCGCCGGCGGACTTCGTTCTTCCAGGCCGTGATGTGGAGCACCAGCTCCCAGATCGTATGAGCCCCAGCGATCGGCCTCCCGGCTGCCTGCGCGGCGTCGATCCCCCTCAGGATCTCGCGGAGCGGGGAGCCATGCCAGGGTTCGCCGTCGTACTCGCGCGAGAGCTCGTCGACGATTCTCGAGGCTTCTGACATCGGTTCTCCCCACACGAACGTTCCTGAGTGGTGCGTCCATCGGCCATACCATTGGATGCCCGGCCGATTCTACAGCGACCGGCAACCGGTTCCTTACGGTACGGCCCCGCGAAGCGCGCGGAGCAGCGTGTTACCATTCGGGGTCCCAGCGACAGACCATCTCACGTCGGCGCGGATCGTCCACGTTCCGGAACTGAATGGCGACCTACACAGCAAAAGACATAACGGTTCTCGAAGGGCTCGAGCCGGTACGCAAGCGCCCCGGAATGTACATCGGCGGCGTCGGCGCGTCCGGCCTCCACCATCTCGTCTGGGAGATCCTGGACAATTCCATCGACGAGGCGATGAACGGGTACGCCTCGAATATCACGGTCACGCTGCACGAGGACGGCGCTTCGATCACGGTTGCGGACGACGGCCGCGGCATCCCCGTCGACAAACACCCGAAGACGAAGAAGAGCGCGGTGGAGGTGATCTTCACGACGCTGCATGCCGGCGGCAAGTTCGAGGCGGGCAACTACAAGACGGCCGGCGGGCTGCACGGCGTCGGCGCCAGCGTCGTCAACGCGCTCTCCAGGGAGCTGGTCGCCACGATCCGCCGGGACGGCGCCGAATGGGAGCTGCGCTTCAAGCAGGGGCAACCCGTCGGCGCGCTCAAGAAGAATGGACCGGCCCGGGGCACAGGCACGTCAGTGTTCTTCCGGCCGGATTCCACCATCTTCCCGAAAATCGAGTTCGACCCCGAGACGATCAAGCAGCGGCTCGAGGTATCCAGCTACCTGCACAAAGGCGTGAAGATCGTCTTCGACGACGCGACGCGCAACGAGAAGCAGACCTTCCAGCACTCCGAAGGGCTGTCCGACTACCTGAAAACCATTCTGCGGGACCGGGCGGCGACGCCGGTGCATGAGGCGCCGTTCACCCTCTCGAAGGACGGCGACGACACGGGGATGCGCATCGACGTCGCCCTGCAGTGGACGCAGTCGACCGACGAGCACGTGCGCAGCTACGTAAACGGAATCCCGACGGGTTCCGGGGGGACGCACGAGAACGGCTTCCGTTCGGGGCTCGGGAAGGCGGTCCGCAACTTCATCGACACGCACAATCTCTCGCCAAAAGGCGTAACACTCACCGCCGAGGACATACGCGAGGGGCTGGTTGCCGTCCTCAGCATTTTCGTCGCGGAACCCCAGTTCCAGGGCCAGACCAAAGACCGCCTGAATAATCCGGAGGTGATGTCGGCGGTCGATTCGCAGCTGCGCCCCGCGCTCGAACACTGGATGAACACCAACAGCAGTGTCGCCGAGTCGATCGTGGCTCGCGTCATTCTCGCCGCACGGGCCCGGGAGGCGAGCCGAGCCGCGCAGCAGGAGGTCACGAGGAAGAGCGCCACCTCAGGTCGGCTCACGCTGCCAGGGAAGCTGAGCGACTGCACCTCTCCCGGTCTGGCCGACAGCGAGCTCTTCATCGTCGAAGGCGATTCGGCGGGCGGGTCGGCGAAGCAGGGGCGCGATCGGAGCCGGCAGGCCATCCTGCCTCTGCGCGGAAAGGTCTTGAATACGGAAAGCGCCTCGCTCGCGAAGGTCCTGGAGAACAAGGAGCTATCCGATCTGGTGACCGCGCTCGGATGCGGCATGGGGAAGAGCTTTGATCTGGCCCGCCTGCGATACGGGCGTGTCATCATCCTGTCCGATGCTGACTCCGATGGCCATCACATCGCAACGCTCCTCCTCACGTTCATCTACCGCCACATTCCTGGACTCATTGCTGCCGGGCGCGTGTTCCTGGCGCAGCCGCCGCTGTATCGGCTCGATATCGGCAAGGAGACGTTCTGGGCCCTCGATGATGCGCATCGCGACCGGATCCTGAAGCTGCACGGGAATGGCCGGGCGAATCCGGAGATCACGCGCTTCAAGGGGCTCGGCGAGATGATGCCGAAAGTGTTGTGGGAGACCACGATGAACCCGCGAACGCGCCGCCTGCTGCGCGTCGAGATCCTGGACCAGATCACGACCGATCGGGTGATCAACGAGTTGATGGGAAAAGATCCCGGCGCGCGGTTCCGCTTCATCATGGACCGGGCGGAGGAAGCCGAAGAGCTCGACGTCTGAAGCTTCGGCTTCCGGAGCGTACCATTGCCGGGTCACCGTTTCCGCGCGGCGGCCTGCGGGTCGCGCCGATTCGCAGGCCCTCGCCTCGCTTTAGCGGGTCTCCAATCCGAAACGTCCGAAGCTTCAGGGTGGGTGCTATCTGGCCCTCTCCGAGAATGCCACAATCCGGAGAGCAGCAGCTCCGCCCGTTATTGGTACAATCTCGCATGCGCGCTCGAACCGGAACGGCACAGCTCCCGCTGCATGGTGGGAAGGCGAGAGCGAAGGTGTGCGGACTCGGTCGTGCTCTCGGCGCTGGCGGGGATGCCGGCGCTCACGATGCCGCGAAGACACGCCGTGCTCCGAGCGGACGTGAACCCGCAATACCTCGAGAAGATTCTGCTGAAAACCTATGACCGGGCCCCGGCGGATTTCGAGACGCTGCTCGGGATGGAAGGCGTAGGGGCCCGCACGCTGCGCGCCCTGGCGCTCGTGTCCGAAATCATCTACGGCACGCCGGCGAGCACACGGGACCCGGCGCGGTTTTCCTTCGCTCACGGAGGAAAGGACGGATTCCCTTATCCCGTGGACACCGCGACGTATGACACGACTGTCGAGGTGCTCCGGAATGCGGTGGATCGCGCGGGCATCGATCGGTCGGAGCGTGTGCAGGCGCTCAAACGGCTGGTGCGGTTCGGGGAGGAACGGGTGCGATCGCGACTGGCGACGCAAACCGACTCGGAATCCCGTGCGGGTGCCGCGGATCCGTCCTGATGCCTGGCGGCTGGCTCACGGTGCTGTGCGTGTTCCTGCTGGTCAGGGAGCCGGTGCGGTTCGCGCGTGAGCTGACAGCCTCGCTGGATACGCTCGGCATGCGCGGCGTGCCCGCGCTGGTCGAGCTCGCGGCGCACGCCGTCACCGCGATCATCACGGTAGCGGCCGGGTGGGGGCTGTGGATCCGGAACCCGCAATCTCCGGCCCTGGCGGGCATTTCGCTCGCCGCATCGGCGGCAGTTTCCGTGCAGTCGTTGTACTGGTCGAGCCTGCCGAGCAGTGTCGTGCCGGGCGAGAAACTTCCGCTGCTGTTCGTTGCGATCGCGCACGCGGCGGGCTGGATCGCGTACCTCCGGTACTCACGTCGTGTGCGCGCGTGGTGTGAATGAGCTTCCGCTCCTGGTGCGGGTCGGAATTCCCAGAACGGCACGCCCGGTGCGATCTGGCCTCTATCGGAGCTCGAGACCGGAGGGGAGGCGGGGAGACGAAATCAGCTTCTCGAACTCCCCCCAGCGCTTCGCCGGCGCCGCGGTCGTGCCCCCTCGAGCCTCGATGTGCCGGCGCACCATGTCTTTCCCGAGGTTGTAGTTGATCACGTAGCTTCGATACTGGTCGAAGAACTTCACGCGCTGAACGGCGCGGTCGCGGGGCATCAGCGCATAGCGCTGGAGCCACGCGGCAGCCTCCGCAGCGTCGAGGCGCCCGTCGATGTACCGCCGCGCGGCTTCGTTTCCGGCGTACGCCAGCCTGTCGACGAGGTCCTGCGTCTCGTAGTACTCGGCCGCCCGCCGCGGATCGAGGCCCGCCGCCGGGAACAGCACCGTCCGTTCGAAGATCAGCCGCTGCACCCCCGGGAAAGCGACTTCGATCCCGAAGTTCGCTGTTCCCTCCGCTATCAGCGACTGGGGCGAGAAGAGCGGATACACCGTGAACTCGACCCACCCGCGGTCCTTCACCATGTGCTGTTCGAGCAGCACGTTGTAGGCGTGGTGCCCAGGGTACCCCTCGTGGCAGGCGAGGTCGACCGCGCGATCGATGTAGATGGGCAGGTCGGTATTCACCTGAATCACGCTGCGAAAGTTTCCCTGATACCAGTTGTACCCGCTCCAGGACTTGTTGGTCACGTACTCGACCCTGAAGCTCTCCCCCGCCGGCAGCGCCATGTGTGCGCGTGTGCGGTCGGCGCACGCCTGGATTGCAATCCGGAACACTTCGTCCAGACGCCCTGATGGGATCACGAACGCGCGCCGGAATGCCTCGTACCGCTCGAAGAGCGGCCCGGTCCCGGAAAACCGCTTTTCGAGACGATCGAGGATCTCCTGAAAGTGCGATTCCGGCAGCGTCGGCGCCACGGCATCGTAGAGCGCCTTGCTTTCCTGATCGAACGAGAGTCGCTCGCCGCCCAGCATCCGCGCACGAGCCAGCAGCGCGGAAAGCTGACGCTGCAGATAGTGCAGCCTGAGGCGGTCGATTTCCGCAGAGGGGGTGGGTTCCCGCGCCAGCGTGCCGATCAAGTCGGCGGCCCTGCCGCCGATGTCGGAAAGCGTGGCC
>Ga0136612_10000921_pt1 | contig 11874 bp, 11 predicted proteins | sample AntDryUQ224A2306_2_FD_106644 | JGI IMG/M metagenome (GOLD analysis project Ga0136612, IMG submission 106644) | Polar desert sand microbial communities from Dry Valleys, Antarctica - metaG UQ224A (23.06) | ecosystem: Environmental > Terrestrial > Soil > Desert | place: Antarctica: Dry Valley...
GAGAAGCCGCTCAGCGAACCTGGAGAGAAGGTCTACGACATTCGCGGCACGATCCTGGTTCGTGACACCGGCGACAACACCATCAGACTCGAGCATGAGACGATTCCCGGATTCATGGAAGCCATGACGATGGATTTCAGCGTTCGCGGGGCCAGGGTGGCGGCTCTTCCGCCAGACAGATCGCGCGTCGACGCCACGCTTCATGTCACTGACAGCGGTTTCTGGCTCACGGGCATCCGGAAGGTGAGCTGATTTGTCAGACGAGCGTCGAGAGTTCCAGCGCCTCCTCCTGACCCGTGCGATCGACGGCGCCTTCGATGTGACGAACGTGCGCATCCTGGACGTGAGTGCGACGGGCGCGCACGTGGAGCTGGACTCCGATCTGGAGCTTGGCGCGATCGGACCGTTGCGGTTCGCCTGGCGGGAGAGGGTGGTCGAGATTCAGGCCGAGGTTGTCCGAAGCGATGAAGGTCAGGCAGGGCTCAAGTTCACCGAAGACAGTCCCGTCCTTCGCGACCTGCTCGCTGAGTCGGCGAAAGAGGTGTTGCGAGCGCAACTCGCGAACATGACCGGCGATCGCGAGCAGAACACGCTTGGCGAGGAAACTCTCACCGCCTCTTCATCGCGACTTCTGGGGAAGAGCGGTTATGTCTCGATGATTTTTGAAGACGGCAAGTGGAAGCGTCGCAAGGCGCTGATCGGGGATCAGCCTTCGAACGGGTTCACGGTTTCTGCAATGGAACCGGACGATCAGGTGCAGTTGCTGTGCGACACCTACGCGAGGGGGGACGAGAATCAGCGGAACCTGACCCGGCTCCTCGCGGAGCTGAGTTGCGCGACAGTCCGGCCGTCAGATCACTGATCTGATCGCGCCGGTCAGGATGACCGGCACTTCCGAACCGGCGTCGATCCCGCTCGTCCCTGCCTCGAGCACCGCCAGTCCGTTCGAATGAACCATCGACGACACCTGATGGGAACCCTGAACGCGAATCGGCTCCGCCCGCAGCGTGCCGTCCCGCACCACGATCCGCACCCGGACGTAAGTGCGGCGGTCGGCCACGCCCTTCAACGATGACGACGCCACCGCGCGGATCGTTGCCGGGAGAAGGTCGTCGATCTGGCCGGCTGCCTTCCGCAACGCCGGGCCGACGAAGAGGTGGAAGCTCACCATCGAAGAGGCGGGATTGCCCGGCAGTCCGAAAAAAATCCGATTGCGGAGACGGGCGAACAGCACCGGTTTCCCTGGCTTCATCGCCACACGCCAGAATCGCAGCTCGGCGCCGAGATCAACGAGCGCCTCCCGGATGAAGTCGTACGCGCCGACCGAGACTCCGCCGGACGACAGGATGAACTCCGATTCCGTTGCCGCTTCGATCGCGCGAATGGTCGCTTCCTTCGTGTCGCGGACGATCTCCATCAACCGAGGCTCGCCGCCGGCATCGCGCACCATGGCAGCGAGGGCGTAGGAGTTCGAGTTCACGACACCGCCGCGCTGACCGGCCTCGACGAGCTCATCTCCCGTGGCGAGGATGGCCACCGACGGGCGTCGCCCCACTGTCACGCTTGCGCGGCCGGCTGTGGCCAGCGCTCCGATCTCCGCCGCGCCAATGACCATGCCGCTCCGCAGAACAGTTGCACCCGCGCGCATGTCCTCGCCGCGCCGCCGGATGTTGACCCCTGCCTTCACGCTCGAGGCGATCGTCACGCTTTCCGTGCCTCCATCGGTGATCTCGACCTGCGCAACGGCATCCGCCGAGTCCGGGATCGGGGCTCCGGTCATGATGCGGACGGCTGTCCCCTGCTTCACGTCAATGACAGGCTGCCGGCCTGCCGCCATCTCCCCGATGACCCGCAGGGTTGCCGGCGCGTTCAGCGTGTCTGCCGCCCGGAGCGCGTACCCATCCATGGCGCTGTTATCCGCGCACGGGACATCATCGGCGGCCGTCACGTCCTCCCGTAATACCCGCCGATGCGCCTCGATGAGAGGCACCGTCTCGACCGCGCCCGGCGCGATCTCGTCGAGTACGCGCGTCTGGGCTTCCTCCACCGGGAGCAGATCGCCGGCGCCGGTCGGAAGCTGAAAGGGTCGCATAGGTCGATAATAGGTGTGGAGGGGTCAGGCCTTCACATCCTGTGGTGAATGCCTTGCAAGGGAGCTCATCCATGACGGCAACACTTCCCGGCGGACGGATCCCGGTAGCGGTGCTCGGCGCGACCGGGTCCGTGGGCCAGCGCTTCGTGCAACTGCTGGAGACCCACCCCTGGTTCCGGCTGCACGAGGTTGTGGCCTCAGAACGCAGCGCTGGCAAGACGTATCGGGAAGCGGCCGACTGGCGGCTGGACACGCTGCTTCCCGAGACTGCGGGCAAGCTGCCGGTCACGAGCCTGGGCGGCGATCTGGAGTCGCGGCTGATTTTTTCGGGGCTCGATTCGTCGGTGGCCGGCGAGGCGGAGGATCTTTACGCGAACCGCGGATGCGTGGTGGTATCGAACTCGAAAAATCACCGGATGGCCGAGGATGTACCGCTCCTGATCCCGGAGTTGAACGCCGACCATCTCGATGCGGTGGAACGGCAGCAGAAGCGGAGGAAGGGCAAGGGGTACATCGTCACCAACCCGAACTGCTCGACGGTCGGCCTGGCGATGGCCATCGCACCGATCGAGCGCCTCTGCGGAATCGATCAGCTGCACGTCACCACCATGCAGGCCATCTCCGGCGCGGGCTACGCGGGTGTGGCGTCGTACGCGATCCTCGATAACGTGATCCCGTACATCTCCGGCGAAGAGGAGAAGGTAGAGACGGAGCCTCAAAAGATTCTCGGCAAGTGGAAGGACGGCCGTTTCGTCCCGGCCGCGTTCCGCATCTCCGCGCAGACCAACCGGGTCCCTGCCATCGACGGGCATCTGATGACGATCTCGCTCGCGTTCCGCGAGCGCCGTTCGGTCCCGCTGGACAAAATCCGGGAGGCGATCGAGAACTTCACCGGCGAGCCTCAACGCCTCAAACTGCCATCGGCGCCCGAGAGACCAATCCACTACATCGACTCCCCTGATCGACCGCAGACGCGGCTCGACCGCGACCGGGAAGGCGGAATGTCGGTGTCGGTTGGACGGCTGCGCCCCTGCCCTCTTCTCGATCTGCGGATGGTGGCACTGGTGCACAACACGATTCGTGGCGCCGCGGGCGCCGCGATCCTCAACGCAGAGCTGCTCGAAGCGAAAGGGATGCTTTGAGCGCTGGAGTGGCGCGATGATCGTGATCAAGTTCGGCGGGACGTCCGTCGGCGATTCGAAACGGGTCTCGAATGCCATCGACATCGTGGCCGAGCGGCGTCACCTCAAGCCGATCGTCGTCGTCTCCGCGCTCGCGGGCGTTACGAACGAGCTCGTGGCGGCAACTGAGGCTGCGCGGGCCGGCGACGGCGACCGCGTCGACCAGATCATCGCAGGGGTCCGGCAGCGTCACGAGGACGTGGCCCTGCAGCTCGTGCAGCAGAAGATCGATTTCTTCGAATCATTCACCAGTCAGCTCGACAAGCAGATCGAGCAGATCCACACCATCCTCCGCGGAATCACCCTCCTCGGGGAGATCACGCTGAGGGCCAAAGACAAAGTGGTGGCCATCGGCGAAAAACTCTCATCGGTCCTGTTCGCCTACTCGATGATGATGCGCTCGCTTCCCGGAGAGCATGTGCACTCCGAGGACGTCGTCGTCACCGACAACCGCTTCGGCGAGGCCAGTCCGCTCATGGAGGAAACACGGGCAAACGCGCAGCGAGTGCTCATTCCTCTCCTGGAGCGAAATCGGATTCCGGTCATGGGCGGGTTCATCGGCCGGACCATCGAGGGGGCCACGACGACGCTCGGGCGCGGCGGGTCCGACTACAGCGCGGCGATCGTCGGAGCGGCGGCCGGCGCCGACGAGATTCAGATCTGGACGGATGTCGACGGCATGATGACCTGCGATCCACGACTGATCCCCGCGGCACGCATCATCGATCGCATCTCCTACGTCGAGGCGGCGGAACTGGCTTGGTTCGGCGCCAAGGTGCTGCACCCGAAAACGATTGCCCCTGCGGTCGCGCAACGGATCCCGGTGCGCATTCTGAACACGCACAACGTCACCAGCCCCGGCACGCTCATCACCGAGGAAGGGGATGCGCGCGACACAGGTCCGCGGGCGGTCGCTCTGAAAAAGGGGGTGACCGTGGTGCACATGACATCGAACAAGATGCTCGGCGCGCACGGCTTTCTGGCGCGCCTCTTCGCCATCTTCGAGCAGCTCCAGGTTTCGGTCGATCTGATCACCACTTCCGAGGTTTCGGTCTCGGTGACCATCGACGACCGTCATAATCTCGAGGAGCTCGTGGACAAGCTGGAGCCGGTGGCGGACGTCAGCGTGCTGGACAATCAATGCATCGTGGCCGTGGTCGGGCGCAATCTGATGAAGGATTCCGCGGTGGGCGGCCGGATCTTCGAATCGTTGCAGGGCGTTCCGATGACGATGTTCTCGCTCGGCATGTCCGGGCTGAATCTATCGATCGTGCTCGACGAAAAGGATGCCGAGCGCGCGGTGAAGGCGATTCACAAGGCGCTGTTCGAGACGCAGGTAGAGGTGGCGTAGTGCGCATTGCGCTGCACGGGTACGGGAAGATGGGAAAGACCGTCGAGCGGATCGCGCTCGACGAGGGTCATGAAGTCGTGGCGGTCTTCGCTTCCGACCGGATGCCGGATCTGAACGGGGCCGAGGTCCTGATCGACTTCTCGCGCGCCGAAGCACTCGACCAGGCGCTGGAGATCGCGGTGGGTAACAAGCTCCCGCTGGTGATCGGTACGACCGGCTGGAACGGGCGGCTCGATGAGGTCCGCAAACGGGTCGAACAGGCCGGCATCGGCGCGGTTTACGCTTCGAACTTCTCCCCCGGCGCCAACGTGATGTTCGCCCTGGCCCGTCGCGCCGGGGAGCTCTTCGCACGATTCCCGCAGTACGCTTCCGGCATGGAAGAGCGGCACCACTCGCAGAAGAAGGATGCTCCGAGCGGAACGGCGCTGAAGATCGCCGACGAGGTAAAGATCGGGAGTGGAGGAAAGCTCAATCCTCCAATCGCTGCGTCGCGTGTCGGCAGCGAATTCGGCCTGCACACGGTCTTCTTCGATTCGAGCGACGACGTCGTCGAGATCTCGCACCGGGCGCGTGGCCGGGACGGCTTCGCACGCGGCGCGATCCTGGCCGCCGGACTGGTGCGCGGCAGGCGTGGCCTGATCCGCTTCGACGAGCTGGTGATGTCATGAGCTTCCGCGGACTGGGCACAGCGCTCGTCACGCCGTTCCGTGCGGATGGGTCACTCGACGAGAAGGGATTAGAGCGTTTCGTCGATTTTCAGATCGATGGCGGCGTGAACTTTCTCGTTCCGTGCGGGACGACCGGCGAGAACCCCACGCTCACCACCGAAGAGCATCGCCGGGTCATCGAGATCGTCGTCCGCCGATCGAATGGTCGCGTTCCGGTGCTGGCCGGAGCGGGCTCGAACTCGACAGTCAAGGCGATCGAGCTTGCAGCGACCGCCATCGACCTCGGCGCTGACGGAATCCTGACCATCACTCCGTTCTACAACAAGCCGAACCCCGACGGGCTGCGCCGCCACTTCGGCGCACAGGCCGAGGCGGCGGAGAAGCTGCGCGCAGGCTTTCCGATGGTCATGTACAACGTCCCGGGCCGCACCGGCGTGAACATGAGCGCCGAGACTACCGTTCAGATTGCGAAGGAGATCCCGAACGTAATCGGGGTCAAGGAAGCGTCGGGGATCATGGAACAGATCCTCCAGATCCTGCGCGACCGCCCGCCCGGCTTTCTCGTGCTCAGTGGGGATGACGCATGGACTCTCCCGCTTCTCGGTGCGGGAGCCGATGGTCTGATCTCCGTGGCCAGCAACGAAGTCCCGTCTCTCATGCGCCGGCTGGTGGATGAGCGATCCATCGAGATTCTCAATCGCCTTCTGCCCCTGCTGCTCGGTAACTTCATCGAGTCAAATCCCGTCCCGGTGAAGGCGGCCTTGAAAATGATGGGTATTCTGCAGAGCGACACGGTGCGCTCGCCGCTCGCTCCGATCGGTGACGCGAACAGAATGAAACTCGAAGCGATCCTCCGGGAGTGCGAACTGCTCTGATGCCGACCATGGAAGAACGGGTAACCCTGCTCAAGACGATGTCCGACCGTACGGACGCGCTGAAAATCATCGGACTCTTCCTGACCGAGCTGGAAAAAGGAACCGTGCGCGCTGCTGCCCGTGATGACATGGGCGAGTGGAAAGCACAGGCCTGGGTGAAAGAAGGGATCCTGGCCGCGTTCCGATTCGGAATTCTGGCCGAGTTCGCGTCGGGCGCACTTTCATTCGTCGACAAGGACACCATCCCGCCGCGGCGATTCAAGGCGGCGGACGGCATCCGGATCGTTCCCGGCGGTTCTTCGATCCGCCGCGGCGCGTATATCGGCAGAGGGGTGGTGATGATGCCCCCGGCCTACGTCAACGTCGGCGCGTACGTCGGCGACGAGACCATGATCGATTCTCATGCGCTGGTGGGATCGTGCGCGCAGATCGGCAGCCGCGTTCACCTTTCGGCCGGCGCTCAGATCGGCGGAGTTCTCGAGCCTGTCGGTAATCTCCCTGTGATCATCGAAGACGACGTGATCGTCGGCGGCAACTGCGGGATCTACGAAGGCACTGTGGTGCGCACGCGCGCGGTCATCGGCGCCGGAGTGGTGATCACCGCCTCCACGCCGGTTTACGACGTGGTACGGAGTCAGATCTATCGCCGCACGGCCGAGCGGCCGCTGGAGATTCCATACGGGGCGGTGGTCGTCCCCGGGTCGAGGCGGATGAAGTCGCCGTTCGCCGAAGAACACAAGCTCTCCATCGCCACGCCGACCATCGTCAAGTACCGGGACGAGAAGACCGACGCCGCCACCGCGCTGGAAGAGGCCCTTCGCTGATCCCGGCAACCGAAGCACTGGAGCGATTGCGGCAGGGAAACGAGCGGTTCGTTTCCGCAGCACAGGGCCTCGACACGCTCACCGGGCAGAGACGCCGCACCGCGTTGCGCACGAGCCAGGAGCCGTTTGCCATCGTTCTCGGATGCTCCGACTCAAGGGTGCCGGCCGAGATCGTCTTCGACCAGGGCCTGGGCGATCTCTTCGTCATCCGCGTGGCCGGCAACATCGTGGCCCCTTCCCAGATCGGCAGCGTCGAATTCGCAGCGGCGCGCTTCGGCACACGGCTGGTGGTCGTCCTCGGGCATACCAACTGCGGAGCGGTTCAGGCTACGCTGGAGGTGCTGCAGCGCCCGACAGAAAGCCATTCGCGTAACCTGCGATCCATCGTCGATCGCATCATTCCTTCGGTGGAAGGACTGATGCGGACCGATCTGAGACACGACATCAATGCGCTGATGAAAGAGGCCGAGCGCGCGAATGTTTGCGCTTCGGTAAATCAGTTGCGTCACGGCTCTGAGATCATCGAACAGATGGTGCAGACGGAAGGTCTCGCCGTCGTTGGGGCTGAGTATTCTCTCGAGACCGGAGTCGTGGAGTTCTTCGATGGGGTGCTCGAGCCGGGGTAAGTTGCCAAAATGGGGTCAGGTCTGGAAAAGCAACTTATCGACGAAACTGTTCGGTTTCCAAACACTCAGTCCTGATAAGTTGCTTTTCCAGACCTGACCCCATTTTGGCAACTTACTGACCCCAACCTGGCAACTTTAGGCGCTGGCCGGGGAAGTTACACTGAAGCCGATGAAACCCGCCTCCCGCCTCGCGGGTATCGAGCTCTCCCTCATCCGTCAGATCAACGCTCTGGCCACGCCGCTCTCGATCAACCTTGGCATCGGGGAACCGAACCTCGAGCCTGACGAGACGCTGTGCGAGATGGCCCGGACGGCGGCCACCACACCCTGGCGGTATTCGCCGAACGCCGGGCTCCTCTCGCTCCGCAAAAAGATCGCGGACGGAACTCCGTTCGATCCGAAGACAGAGGTGTGCGTCACGGCTGGAACGCAGGAGGGCCTCTTCGCTCTCTTCCAGGCCTGGGTCGATCACGGCGACGAGGTGATGGTCCCCAATCCGGGGTTTGTCGCTTACGCCACTCTCGCAAGAATCTGCGGTGCCACCGTCGTCCCTTACCATCTCGAATTGCCTTCATGGCGCGTCGATGCTTCTGCAATCGCGAAGCGGATCACGAAGCGAACCAAAATCATCGTCGTCAATTCGCCGTCGAATCCGCTGGGAGCCGTGATCGACGATGCCACGCTGCGAACCATTGCAGCACTCGCAGACGATCACGACTGCATCGTCATCAGTGACGAGATCTATCGCGAGATCTGGTACGGGTCGCCGCCGCCCTCGATGCTGGGGATGGGACGCAACGTGCTCGTGGCGAACGGCATGTCGAAAAGCCACGGCATGACAGGACTGCGGCTGGGATGGCTCATGGGACGCGATGAGATCCTGAAGCCGGTCGTGACCGCACATCAATACGCAACGACGTGCGCCTCGGTTTTTTCTCAGACTCTGGCGGAACAGGTCATGAGCGATCCGGCGTGGAACGGCGAATGGCTGGATCGCGTACGGGCACAATTCACCAGACAGCGGACGGCTGCGCTCGAAGCCATCGAGCGTGAGCTCGACGCGCGGATCGAGCCTCCCGCGGGGGCGTTCTATGCATTCGTGCCGGTGCCGTCCTGCGACACCGAGACCTTCGCCAGAACTCTGGCCACCGACGCCGCCGTTTTGATGATCCCCGGCGTCGCGTTTGGAACCGCGGGCGAGGGGTTCGTCCGGATTTCATTCGCGGCACCGATTGACCAGATCGGAATCGGAATCGAGCGCGCGGGCCGCTGGTTGCGGGCGGCTGGAAGATGAGAAGATCGCATCTGTCCCGAAACTTGCAACGCCCAGACCCTGCAACGATAGAAAAATGGTAGCGAAACCACGTCCGATCCCTGAGAAACTCCCGGTGCCGCCAGCAAAAGACTCGGTTGCGGCCGCGGAAGTATCGCTTTATCGGAACGTTCTGAAGATCCGACAGGAGCACCTCCTCGAGGATCTGGGGATCTCTTTTTACGACGCCGAGACGACCATTCAGTGGTCCTACAACGCCGATCACTACTTTCACGCCGCATCGACGATGAAACTGGCCGTCCTTCTGGGCGTGTTCCGCCAGATCGACCGGGGAGAACTGAACCTTGAAGCTCCAGTCCACATCCGTAACCGGTTCACCAGCATCGTCAACCAGCAGCCGTTCATGCTGGACCTCGGTCGCGATGCAGACCCCGATGTTTACGGTCACCTCGGGAAGACGCTGACTGTACGCGAGCTTGCCTACTGGATGATCACCAAGTCGAGCAATCTGGGGACGAACCTCCTCGTGGATGTGGTGGGCATCCCCACCATCCAGCAGGCGCTCGATGAGATGGAGATCGACGGGATCAACGTCCTGCGCGGAGTCGAGGACACGGCCGCCTTTCATGCGGGACTGAACAATGAAGTGACAGCCAACGGACTGCTGAAACTCCTCCGTCTGATCGCCGACGGCAAAGCCTACTCTCAGAATGCATGCGACGAGATGCTCAAGATCCTGCTCGACCAGCAGTATCGGAGCGGCATCCCGGCGGGCCTGCCAAAAGCCGCCCGCGTCGCGCACAAGACAGGCAACATTTCGACCGTGCATCACGATGCCGGTATCGTTTATCTCGAAGGACGGAAGCCTTACGTGCTGGTGATTCTGACGCAGTTCTCCGCCGAGAAGGGCCGCGGGACGGCCGTCGCCAACGTCTCACGCGACATCTTCAATACGCTGGCGGGTAGCATCTATGAGTGAGAGTCCGGCCCTGCAGGCTCTACAGGCTCTCAAGGTAGTCGACGCCTTTGATCTTGATGACGAGCTCCGGTCGATCCTGAGACCAGGGGAGATGATCCGGGACGCCCACGGACGGCGGCACCGCCTTCCGCGCTACTTCTACGAGATTCCCTCCCACGAGGCGGCGATGGCGACGAAACTCGCGCCGAATTTTGGCATGAATGAATTCGTCCTCGTCGACCTCAAGGAGGCCCCCCGCCTTCAACTGTACCCGCGGTATGTGCCCTGTGCCGTCCGGGTCCTGGTCTTTTACCTCCAGCAGTTCCGCGCCGTGGTTGGCTCCTCCCTGCACATCGTGGTCAACGGAGGCTATCGGTCCCCCGCGCACAGGCTCTCCACCGAAGCGACGCCTCACATGTGGGGGACGGCCGCCGATGTCTATCGCATCGGGTCGAACATCCTCAAGACGCAGGAGTTGATCGAAAAGTACAACGAGATCGCCCTCGACCTGAGCGAGGACGTCTCGGTGCATCCCTACGGTCATGTCACCGGCAAGAATTCCGATGATCACGTTCACCTGGACCTCGGCTACATCACCCTGATTCCGCGTGAGATCAGCGAGGATCGGATGGAACAGCCTCAGGAAAGCCGGCCGCGCTTCGCCTTCGAAGACCGCCGAGGGCGCGAGCGCCGGAACCTGCCAGAAGCCTCCGACAAGCCTTTCTGATCCTCGCCTGAGCCTTCTGAGACCGGGAATCCCCCGGCCCACGGTTTGCTTAGGAGGACTTCGCAATACCCGCTATCCAACGTCCTCCGGAAAACTTCAAGCAATGCCTCAAGATTTAAAGACCGAAAATCTCGGCAGCGAACTAGTCCCGAAGCGGGCTCGACTGAACATGCCTGGAATCGGCATGGAGTCGGAGTTCAACGTCTGGCTGGACGAGGTCGAGATCGATCCCAAACCGTTCTGGAAGCACCCGGGGGCGTTCATCGATCGCCAGCTCCTGCCCAGGGAAAAGTCATCGCTCCAGCTGCCGACCGGCGGCGCTGTCTACTTTGACCGCGGTGTGATCGAGGTGGTAACCCCGGTCATCGAGCTGGCGCCGCACAGCACTGCCCGGATGGTCCGCAACCTCTGGGAGCAGATCGGCTTCGTTCGCGACCAGTTGACCGGGTGGGAGAAGAAAACCGGGCACACGGTGCGCCTCAAGGCCTACAGCACGCACTACAACATCTCCTACGAGATTCCGCGCCGTCTCCAGAACAAGAACCGCAATGAGAAGAAGCTGGCGCTGCTGCTGGCGTACATCCTTCCCGCGCCGGTCATGCTCGTTGCTTCGAACCGGCGCTCGACTGGCGTCGGCGTCAGGCCGCGCGGCGGAAGGACCGAGGTGACTGTCGACTTCACTCCGGATCCGGGACTGATGATCGCGGCGGCGACGCTCATCGTCGGTATCGTGCGCGAAGTGATGTCGTGGCCGAGCTACGACCTTTCCGTCCTGAAGACCCTGCCCATCCCGGTCGTCGCCGGCGTGATCCCTGGCAAGCACACCACGCGCAAAGGCTGGCTGACCAAAGATTTTCACTACCCGCAGAGTCCATACACATCCGACGTCAACGCGCGGATCTGGACGACGCAGTACGGAAAGAAAAAGTCCCTGCGCGAGATGGCAGCGGAGACCGCATGGTTCTTCCGCAAGTCAATCCGCGCTTACTCAGACCCATTCAGTTTTCGCCTGCTCTTCGCGATCCTTTCCGGCCGGGCGCCATCTCTTCTCGAGATTGTGGACCGCCCGAGCGCCTACGAAGACGTCGGACATCTCTGCAAGTGGGGAATGGTCATTCACGAGCTGAGGAATTACGACCTCGAGATGAACCTGCTCCGTTCGAAACACGCGGTCTGGAACGGCATGTCGATCGACCAGTTCGCGCGGGATCGCGAGCGTGAGCGCCACCTGAGCGAAATGTCGAACGTCCGCGCTTTTGAGCCTCGCGAGCGTGCCCTTCGCGAGAAGGTCACCAACGA
>Ga0136612_10000922_pt1 | contig 11865 bp, 18 predicted proteins | sample AntDryUQ224A2306_2_FD_106644 | JGI IMG/M metagenome (GOLD analysis project Ga0136612, IMG submission 106644) | Polar desert sand microbial communities from Dry Valleys, Antarctica - metaG UQ224A (23.06) | ecosystem: Environmental > Terrestrial > Soil > Desert | place: Antarctica: Dry Valley...
CGATGCGCCGGCGTGCTTCGTGATGCTCGGAGTCAGAACTCCGTACACCGAGGCGAAAATTAAGCGCGCGTACAAACGGAAGGCCAAGACGGTCCATCCCGACGCAGGCGGCGACGAGGCCGCGTTCGTGATCCTGCAGACCGCCTATGAGGAAGCGTTGCGCATTGTCACCGGTGCAGACGACGTCCCGTATGCGGCAGATTAGGGGGTACCCCATGATCACCTCTATCCGCTCGAGAAACGATTGGTGGCGTGTGCAGCCCACGTCCACGGAAGGAGCAAGGCCATGGCTTTTTTGTCGCCTTCATTGGTCGATGCGGTTTCCGCTCACTTCGGATTCAACAAGGAGACCGCCTCATGACCGTCATCACATCGTGTCGCCATTGTGGTTGTGAGTTCGAACCGGATTCGGCCGCGATCCGTCGGGGTCAGTGGAGAACGTGCGAAGAGTGCTTGGCGGGCCACCGATTGCCGCCGGAATATCCCGTTGGCGGTCGGTGTGATCGATGCCGGAAACCGCTGCGAGACAAGCGCTCCTATCTCTGTCTCGAATGTGCGGCGGTCTCGTTCTCGTGACCGTACCAAGGTTTCACCACATGAAACATGAGGATGGTTCCTAATGCAACGCCAATGCTCTGGACTCACGAAATCGGGTGAACGCTGTCGATCGTTTGCGATGCCGGATTCCGAGCGATGCATCGCCCATGGCGACCGCGTCACCGATTTGGCGGAATGGCGAAAACAGGGTGGAAAGGGCAAGTCGAACCGGGCGCGTGCGGCGAAGAATCTGCCCAACGAACCGATGACAACCGGCGAGCTCCACATTTATCTCGGCGTGGTCTTTCGCAAGGTGATCAACGGCACGCTGGAGCCAGGCGTGGCGACGGCGGCGGCAACGGTGGCGAGAACAATGGCGGAATTGGCGAAGGCATCTGACTACGAATCGCGGCTCTTGGACCTCGAGCGCCGATTGACGGGACGGGCGTCGTGAGTACGACCGTGCTGGAGCGGCGACTGGCGACGCTTGAAAGCCTGATCGACCGCATCGACCGTCCCGCGCCATCGTGGCCGACACCGGTTGAGTTGGCTCAATCGCTCGGCGTGACGCTTGACGACTGGCAACGCCAATTGCTCCTGAGTACGGCCCGACGCGTCGTGGTTCGGGCACCGCGGCAAGTCGGCAAGAGCATGACGGCCAGCATTCTCGCGCTCTTCGTTGCCGTCACGGTGGACGAAGGTCTCGTCTTGGTGGTCAGTCCGGCGGAACGACAGGCAAAAGAACTCGTGCGGGTCGTTCGCGGTCTCGCTGCTCGCTTGGGGCTGATGACGACGGAGCGGGAGCACTCCATCGCGCCGAGCGCGGTCAGTATGACCAAGGTCGAGTTTCCCAACGGCTCGCGGGTCTTAAGTGTGCCGGGATCGAGTGAGGCAACGATCCGGGGATTCTCGGCGCCGTCACTGATCATCGTTGACGAAGCGAGTCGCGTCTCTGAGCCAACGTTCGGTGCAATCAGGCCAATGATGGTTGCGGCGCCGTTGTCGCGGTTGTTGCTCTTGAGTTCGCCCTGGGTGAAATCTGGGCTGTTCTATGACGCGGCCCACGATCAAACCGGCGTGTGGGAACGGCACCGTGTCACGCTCGACGAGTGCCCGCGACTCTCCCGTGACTTCATCGACGAAGAGCGTCGCACGCTTCCCCACTGGGTGTTTTCGCGGGAATACCTCGGCGAATTCAGCGATGATCAGACGACCATCTTCAGCGCGGAATTGATCGCCTCTGCCATGGACGAAAGCCTCGAACCACTCTTTGCGGAGGACGACGATGCGTCAAACAGTTGACCCGTATTCCGTTTTTCAACCTCAGCCGGAAGCGGTGCCACCGCCGCCGACGCTGGACTACCTGATCGGCGTGGACCTTGCCGAGGCCGCCGACTACACCGCTATCGCGCTCATCGAGCGGACGGTCACGGCGACCGTCGCGGTCTATCGCCTGCGGCACCTGGAACGGTTCCAGGACCGCCCCTATACCGACGTTGCGCGGCACCTTCGCGGCATCGTGGAGGCATTGCGGACAGCCGAGAAGCGACGCGAGGTGACGGTGCTCTATGACAAAACGGGGGTGGGTGCCGGCGTGGGGCACATCCTCGCGGAGTCCGATATCGACGGGCAGGTGATTGGCGTCTGGATTCATGGCGGGGATCAAGTGAGCGGGGATGAGCGCGATGGCTTTCGGGTGCCGAAAAAGGACCTGGTTGGTGCCGTTGCCATCGCGATGCAGGAGAAACGGTTACGGATTCGTCCGACGATGACGCTGGCGCCGGTGTTGGTCGACGAGCTCGGCTACTTCCGGTCGAAAATCAACATTGTGACCGGGCATGAGAAGTTCGAGGCATGGCGTGAAAGGCAACATGATGACACGGTGCTCGCGGTCGCCCTGGCCGTTTGGTACGGCGAGCGACCGAAGGAGGCAAGTTGGGATGACCTCGACAGCAATGCCATCGCGGGGTGGCAAGCATTTGCAACCGGACGGATCTAATCGCCGTTGCGACGGCACACGAAGGAGAACGACGCAATGAATCGTCTAACACAGCCGACCAGTCGATTTGAGGGACAGACGCAATACGAAGCACGTCCAAGTCGGCAACAGAGAGAATGGCGCTACGTGGATTCCGGCGCCCTCATCCTCGCCCAGGATCAATGGGATACCGCCGAGGCTGCGCGGCAGCATTGGGCGCGCGAAGGCGAGCGGGTGGACCGCGACATCGCGGCGCGGCAAGCCGCCGAGGAGAAGGCGCGAAAGGAGCGTGACGACGCGGTCATCAATGACGAGTTTCGGCGTCGTTACCTCTCCGCAGGTGGTGATCCGAGCGCGTTCGAAAAGGATTTGCCCGATATTCGGCGCGAACATGCCAAGCGGGTCGCGTTGGGACTCGATCAACCGCTCAACTCGATGGCGGTCTTGCGAGAGCAGCTGCGGACGGCCCGTGTCCGCATGAATTTCGGGGCAGCACCGGACCCCGCGACGCAGCTATAAACGCCGCCTGGGTCGCCACGATGGCCGGGGATGATGCGAGATGCCCTCCCTGGTCATCGATGCCCGACACACGCGTCCGGCTCGCCGGTGAACCGCTCAGGGCGGCGGCATTGGCCGCTGACGGATCCTGCGGGAAAACACTTTTCTGAGGGCCATCCTGGCCCGTTTCCCTGGGGCGTGATGCCCGGTTTCCCAGCGTACAACCGTGCCCGGCGCGTAGCCGAGGAGGTGAGCAAACTGTTTTTGCGTGAGGCCGAGTCGCGTGCGCAGCGTCCGAATCCCTTCAGCCGTCAGCGTGGGCGGTGAGACCAGTGACGCCTGACTCGGTAATGGGCGATAGACCGGTTCCGCGAACTCATGGGGATGGGGGACGCGATCGCGCCAGGCGATGAGATCGGCACCCCGCACCTGATAGGACGGCCCCTGGGTCCGGGTTGCGACGAGTCGACCGCGTTGGACCGCGTTGGTGACCTGATGGTAGGACCGACCGGTTAGGGTGGCGCACTCGGTGAGGGTATAGACCGCGTCAGGATCGATCATGGTGGCATCCTCGCGCGTCGGATGGGAAGCGGGTGAGCCCGTGCGCTGGTTCCTGGCCGTCCGGCGCCATGGCAGGCCCACCGAACCGCGGTGACCATCGGTCTTGGTCTCGGGCGTCTCCGTTGACGCGCGGACTCGCCGGCATTCTCGCACCGTCGGGACGTTCGCCCCGTGCACATCAGGACGTTTCACTCTCCGTGCCCATCCTCCCTTCCCCCTACGATCGGTCTAGGCCGTTCGGGTAGTCAGGGGGTAGGACACCGTGCCACAGGATCCAATCAGCTACCACGTCATCTATCGCAGCCGTGATCAGACGCGCGATCTCGGACGCATCGTCGGTGTTCCAGCGTCTCGCCAAACCCTTGATCCCTTCCTGAGTCGCCTGCTGTTGGCAGGCATCCGACACGGTGAGCTTCTCCTCGTCGAGGCAACGACGCGGCGCATCGTGGTCCAGCGTGCCGTGCGTCCTTCCAAACGTCCCACACCGCGCTGGAACGCCCCGTCTCAATAACCAGCGTTAAAGAGACGACCCCGAACAGCGTTCGTTTTCCGCCCGTTCGCGCCTAGCGGTTTGTCTCAAAAGTCGTTCCACAATCTACGTCTCAATTGTTGGTCGGCGAGTAGGTTTTGAGACGAGACTATTCGTCGGTGCAAAGGTCCAGTATGAGTTCGGCGAGCGCGATGAGTTCTTCTCTCTTTGCCCTCATATCCTGGTGGACCGCATGGGTATCACTCCAGAGGTTCGTACCGAATTCCCTACGGGTTTGGAGCAACAAATCAACGGCATGCTTGACCAAAGGCAGGGCATCGCGGTAGGTGTCCTCTGTCCAACGGACGCACCGCGCCGGAACATCGGCAGCCATGATGTCGGTGCCGTCGCTCCTCTTTGGCGCGGTATACTCGGTGGTCTGCGTGGCACGAATCGTCTCTGCAACTTCGTTCCAATAGGGCCCTTTATTCTGCGCCCTTGTCTTTTCCTGCGACTCACGGCGCTCACGGGCGTCACCATGACGATTGACCGCATGTTTGACGTCAGCCGCCCGAATCGAGCGTCCGGCGTCAGCCTGGGCCATGAACTCCTCACGGACCTCATGGGGAGTCGTCTTCGCGGCGAGCAGGTACAGCGCGGTTGATTCAAAACGCTCAGCGTGAGCGATTTGGGGAAAGACCTCGGCGACTTGCATGTACCGGCGGGCGGTTTGCTGGCTCCAATCGAACTCGGCTTTCAGCCACGGGCCAAACTGACCATGTGGAAGGAGCGCTTTCGCCATGCGCAGTGCCCTCCCAATGCCGATGAGATCGTCAGCCATTCGGCGACCGCGAACGCGAATATCGTCGCGGCACTCCTCCACGGTGACCCGAACGGCACCATCGAGGGCGGCATAGTCAAACGTTGAAACGACGTCCATTCCTAACTCCCAAAGAGTCTCTTCCACCACGGTCGCTGTACCCGCGAGGTGTCCGAACCCTCTCTCGCCGGTATCTCTTCGTGGTGACGTTCTGGTGAAGCCTCCTGTGGTCCTGCACGCGTTCTCTCCCCGTCACCCGATGCCAGTGCAGGGATCCGGTTCAGTGCCAGTTGTTGGATGACGTCCGACCGTTCCCGCTCCGCTCCGAGTTCGCGACTCCGCTGGTCGAGCTGGTCACGGAGGAAGACGTTCTCTGATTTGAGTTGGTCAATCAACTCGCGGACGGTGTCCGGCATGGCGTCCGGTGGCGTCCCAACGGCGTCCACATGTCCGGGTGACTGGCGTCCTGATTGGTCGGACATGGCGTCCTGACCGGCGTCCAGTGTGTCCAGATTGTCGAGTAACACGAACCAATGACCGTGACGCTTATCACCAGCCAACGTGCCGCGTTCAAGCCGTTTTCGGGCCGCGTCACGGGAGATCCCTAATCGCTCGGCTGCGGCGTCCAGTGGCGTCCAAGTGGCGTCCGGCAATGGCGGCATGTGGCGTCCTTGTGGCGTCCGCGACGGCGTCCAGTGGCGTCCATTATCTTCGCACTGTGCGTAGAGAGCAAGACGCCCCGACCAGTGAAGGCCAGGGCGTCACATTCCAACCGGTTTGGGTTTTGGTCAGATCACTGGCGGGATGCGCGCCGGAGGTCGTCTGCGGTGGTGACGATGTCTCCCGGCTCACGCCGCCGTGTCTGGCCCCATGTGCCATCAATGATGGTGCCGGTGGCTGAGATGAGTCGATCGAGTTCGTAGGTCACCGTTGGGTTGCGGGTTTGATCAAAGGATCGCGCCGGTCGTGAGGCGATCAGGTCGCCAAATTGCCCGACGAAAAGCGTGACGTCATCGGCGAGCACGAGGACACGATCAGGTTGGCCGCTCTCGCCTTTGATGCGATCGGTGTCACTGGTCCAGGGATCGAGTGTGTAGCGGGTGCCGGTTTCGGCCATCATCTGAGACTGGTGGATGGTCGTCGGGTACAGCGCAATCGGGGTCATCGACGTCTCCTCTCGGGTGGGTGGAGCGGCGACTTGCCGCTCCGGCTGGTTCGATCAGTTAGGTCCGAGGTCTGTCTTCCTGTCGGAGCGTCATCGCACCCCGAACCGCTTCGCACCAGGCGAAGAACGTCGCCGCAACCTCGGCGACGTCCCCGCCGGTCTCAGCGGCAATGGCGTCGAATGACTGGCGCTCGAGCAGGCGGCGGCGAATGATGGACGCGAGGCCAGGATCGTCATCATCCTCGGCGACGCCAATGAACAATTCCACGAGGCGTCGGGCCTCGACTTCGCGGTCAGCTCCGACGAGGTCGGCGATGGTGGGAGCGGGAGCGGTCACCGCGTCCGGCTTGGACACGGTTGGTGTGTGTGGTTCCATTGAATCCTCCGCAAGTGACGGCGACCGGGTGACAGGCGCCACCCGGTGAGCGTGCAAATCAGGCAGCCGGTCGCGGTTGTTCGCTGCGCGGAAACTCGATGATGTTGTCGGGAACACGATCATTCACCACATCGACGGCCCCGGTTCCGGAGCAGTACCAACACTGATCCGGGGACCATTCGCCCTTGCTCCAGATCTCACCGGTTCCGTCGCATGGGTAGCACGGCACCGTAGCGGGCAATTCCTCAACGACCCGAGGCAACCAGTTTTGCCGATCCAAGAGCGCCGCGTTGTGGGTGCAGGCACCGGAGAAGACGAATCCGCGACAGGTGCAACTGACGGCGGTGACGTAGTGCAGCACGCCGGGTTGACTCGATGACGTGGCAAACCACTGCTGCCCGGCATCGTCCGAATAGACGCGGATCCCACGTTCTCGTGCCGTTCGCGCTAATCGAACAATGCGCTCGTCGTGCGTTTCCATTTCCGACTTCCTCCAACTGCGTGCCCACCGTTCCAAGGCGGTGGGCGTCCAATCCAGGTTGGGGTGCTGCTTCCCAACTGCACTTATATTAGACTGTTTTTGGACCCTTGTCAAGACTATAGATGGCCCTATATTGCGCTATGTCGGAACTGTTGATAGACTGTATAGGAAACCTTGCCGGAGTTTACTGTCAGCGTAGGAGTGACCAGAATGGACCGATTACCACCCGAATTCGCGACCGAAGACCTAGTCTCCGTCGGTCAGATCGGAGACGCGCTCGACATGGGGGAATCCACCGTTTGGCTCTTCGTCAAGCGGCACAGCCTGCCCCGATACCGGGTGCCTGCCCGCGGCAAGACCACGCTCTTTCGATGGGGCGATGTGGCGGAGGCGTATCACCGGCCTGTAGCGGTCGAGCCGGGCACGCGGCAGGCAGACAACGCAAAAAAAGCGGTGGCGTGAACTAGCACGCCACCGCTGCAGCACCCCAACCCTGCTTGGAACAGGGGAGGAGGATCACATGGTACACCCGACTCTCGTGAAGGGACGCGTATGACCGCGACCACGAAAGCACCGCCAAAGACGAACCGTGAAACATGGGCCGATTGGATGCATCCCGGAACACCGGAACCGGAGCCACTCCTGACCCGTGCGGAGTTTCTCGATCGCGTCCGCGCCGACGGTGGCGACGTGCCTGAGACGTCGCTCGTCTATTGGGAGAAGGATGGCATCTTGCCGCGATCAGTCAGACGATGGCGCGACGGCAAACCGGCGGCGCTTTACCCGGAGTGGTTGATCCCTGCCGTCAACACCATTCGGATCATGCAGGACATGGGCGAATCGCTCGCCGAAATCCGCGCAACCATTCGCGGAATTTATCGACTTCCCCTCAGTGAAGATGAACAGATAGCTCGCAACATAGCCTACGACGCCGCGCTCAAAGCACTCATTGAACCGCTCGCCGCACTTGTCGAGCAATGGGAGCGCTGGAGCAACCAGGAGCTTGAAAATGTTCGGATCCTCCTTCGCACGACGGACGGAGCCGAGGTCAATTACAACTTTGATCCCATTGTTCAGCGTGTCCATGATAAACGTGAGTAGACAGCTTCTATTTACTGGACTACAATGCCATGGACGGTACATCGCCTATCGCGACGGGAGCGGCCATGGCAGATCAGACGAGCAACGAGCGGTTCCTGACGACGCCTCAGGTGGCGGCGGCATTGGGCTACTCAGATCGTGGTCTGAGAAAACTATCGCTCGATGGAATTCTCGAACCTGCCGGAACGCTGGGGCGCAATCGTATCTGGCGTGCGGACGGGATCGAGGACTTGCGGGAGCGATTGACGAAGGCAGGCCGCTCAGGGCGCCGCCAAACGATTGAGGCCATTAACAAATGAAGGCTCGTGGGGAATGGTTGGTCGCCACCCACGAGCCTTCAAAAGGAGATTTGTTCTATGGATAGAGTAGCCGAAACACCCTCTCCCGGCAACAATCAGCTAACGTTGTATCGACCCGAGCGGACCTATGTCGTTCTTCGTTCGCTTGAGTACTGGCGTTGGAGCTTAGCCGAACTGGCAACCGACTTGGCTTCGGCAACCGACGAAGATGACCGGCGCGTCCTCGCCGAGAGCGTCGCCTTCGCGAACTACCACCTCCAAGAAGCCGTCACCGAAATCGAGCGACGCCAACGACTTCGCGACCATCCTGCCGCGCCGCCGTGGCCACATGCGTGGCCGTCCGTGCTTCCTGATGCACAACTCGTCAAAGACCGACTCGATATCTCCGGCTACTTCGCTCGGATGGGTGTTGAGCTTCGTCGACAGGGGCGCGGTTGGGTTGTGCGGTGCGACCTCCCAAGTCATCCCGGGCATGACGAAAACCCATCGTTGCGGATCTCAGAGTCCGGGCGCGGCTGGCATTGCTTCGTCTGCAACTGCGGCGGTGACCTCCTCACGCTGCATTGCGCGAGGACGGGGCTGTCATTCGTCGAAGCACTGGCCGAACTTGCCGCCGACGTCGGGCTGATGACCCGAGAGGAGGTCCGCCGTGTCGGTTGACCTTGACCTCCTGAAACGGGCCGACGCCATTCTCGGGGCCAAGCCGGGTTCCAACGGGGCGAAGCACGACAACAGCGCCAATACATTCACGTCTAGAACGGAATTATCCGGAGGCGAGGATTCGATTCATCTCAGCGACCTCGGCAATGCGCGACGCCTGGTTCGCGATCACGGTGATGATCTGCGGTACTGCAAAGTCTTCGGCAAGTGGTTTGTGTGGCATGACGGTCGATGGCGCGACGATGGCACCGACGAAGTTGTCCGGCGGACGAAGAAGACGGTCGGCGCGATCTACGCCGAAGCAGCGAACGCGCCGGAAGACGAGCGGAAGGCACTGGCCAAGCATGCACTGAAGTCCGAGGCGGAAGCACGCATCCACGCGATGATCGGACTGGCGGAGAGTGAACCGACAATCCCGATTCTGCCAAATCAACTCGACCAAAACCCCTGGATCATTACCGTCAAGAACGGGACGATCGATCTCAAGACAGGCACAATCAGCTCACATCGGCGAGATGACTTGGTAACGAAGATGGCACCGGTTACGTACGTTCCGGACGCGTCTTGCCCGCTTTGGCTCGACTTCCTCGATCGGGCGATGGGCGGCAATGAGCACCTGGTCCAATTTCTCCAACGCGCCATCGGCTATAGCCTCACCGGCACGACGGTTGAGCGCATCATCCTCATTCTGTTCGGCGGAGGAAAGAACGGGAAATCGACCCTCCTTGAGGTCATGCGAGCCATCCTCGGTGACTACGCGATGCGCACCCCGACAGAGATGCTCCTCGCCAAACGCGGCGACGCGGGCATCCCGAACGATGTTGCCCGGTTGAAGGGTGCGCGATTCGTCTCGGCGTCTGAGGCTGAAGAGGGCCAGCGACTCGCCGAGGCGAAGATCAAAGACCTCACTGGCGGCGACACCATCAGCGCTCGGTTCATGCGCGGCGAATTCTTCGACTTTCAACCTGCCTTCAAACTCTGGTTGAGCACGAACCATAAGCCGGTGATCAAAGGCACAGACGAGGCGATTTGGGATCGGATTCGACTTGTTCCATTCTTGGTGCGCATTCCGCCCGAAGAGCAGGACAAGCACCTTCGGGACAAGTTGATCGCAGAAGCTCCGGGCATCCTCGCGTGGGCCGTTGAAGGCTGTCTGGACTGGCAACGCGATGGTCTAGGTGAGCCCGAAGAGGTGAAGCAAGCCACCGGCGCCTACCGCGCCGAGATGGATGTCCTGGGCGGCTTCATTACTGATTGTTGTGTCGTTCGTGAGGACGCAAGCGGCACCGCCAAAGAGCTGTATGCCACCTATACCCGATGGTGCGAAGACAGCGGCGAGAAGCCCATCTCCCAGATCGCGATGGGCAAACGACTCGCCGAGCGCGGGTTCGACAGTACCCGGATCGGCAAAAAACAAACGAGGACGTGGCTGGGGATTGGCATTCGCTCCGAAGACGACCCCGAAGACGGTCAAGGCAGACGCATTTACCAAGAGCAGACACATTCAGACGCAAGTTCTGACATAACCGAGCTTGTTTTTTCTCGAGAGGACTTATCCGGAAAAATGCGTCTGAATGTGTCTGCCAGCGAAAATGCGTCTGCCGCAGGAGACGATATATGGACTCGATAGCTCAAGGTGATGCATTCCATGGAGCCAGCAGTTTGTGTGGTGACCAAAGACGTGGACTCGAGGTACGGGTTATGACACGCGATGACGCGATGACGCGGGATGACACGGAATCGGCATTCCCGCTCTTGAGATTCTTTCACGCGCGCGGCAATAGCAAATCCGTGTCACCCGTGCATCCGTCTTTCGTTTCTAGAACGGAATGTGAGGCAAACCGCTCATGACTGCACGCGAGGATTTCCGGTTTTCAGTGCCGACGATGTCGCCGGAAGATATCGCCCATCGCCAGCATGCGGCCGAGTACGTCGAGCACACGCATTCCGATTGGCACGGACCACATATCCAGAGGTTTATGGGCATTCACGAGTGGGTCAGGGGACTCCTCGCGGCATCGGGCGATCCCATCTTGACCAGTCGCGAGTTGGTCTGGCCGAAGACTGGGATCGGGGCCGTTCCGGGAACGCGGACGCTCAGCCTGTTTCGGCCGATCGCCGAAGATGGCTCGGTTGCTCAGATTGCCGTCCGCGAGAGCGTGCTCACGGGGGAACACCCCCAGGTTCGCTCTGGTCCCGAATACGAAGAGGGCCGGTGTCGCCTAGCCGACGACGCCTTCCTCGGGGCGGTCGCCAGTCAAGTCCGCACGGAGATCGTCCGCGATGCGGAAGCGGGATACGGTGGCCACGGTCCCGTTCGGGCCGGCGTGTGCAATTTCCTTGGACGCCACCTTGGTGTGCCGGTTGTGGTCAAGAAGGGGGCGAAGCTCCCGGGTGTCCAGACCTGCGTCGATTGGCCGATGAACGTGCGACCGCCGGGGTACTACCTCGGGGCGTACCTTCCCAACGACCCGATCGACGAGGACGTGGCGGCGGCAGCGCGAGCAACTGCCGAACCGAAGGCCGAGCACCTCATCTTTCCCGATCGGAGCGACCTCGTCGGCATCGGTCGTCGGCTCCGCGCCATCTATCGTTTTCCGGACGTGCACGCACTCATCACGGCGGCGCTGGAGCCGGAACACTGGATTGCCACAAGCAACGTGTACGGGTTGATCGGCGAGTTGATCGCACGCCCCGATCACGACGTCCGTATCCTCGCGCGGACCCTCGCCGAACTGGGGTACCTCGACGAGCATGCCGAGCCCTTTGCTCTCCCGTCTAGAACGGAAAGCGAGGGCGATGCGCCGGCGTGCTTCGTGATGCTCGGAGTCAGAACTCCGTACACCGAGGCGAAAATTAAGCGCGCGTACAAACGGAAGGCCAAGACGGTCCATCCCGACGCAGGCGGCGACGAGGCCGC
>Ga0136612_10000923_pt1 | contig 11863 bp, 11 predicted proteins | sample AntDryUQ224A2306_2_FD_106644 | JGI IMG/M metagenome (GOLD analysis project Ga0136612, IMG submission 106644) | Polar desert sand microbial communities from Dry Valleys, Antarctica - metaG UQ224A (23.06) | ecosystem: Environmental > Terrestrial > Soil > Desert | place: Antarctica: Dry Valley...
ACTCCAACCGATCGAAGCGAGCGTTGCGCACGGCGCGCATCGAGGCCGTCGCCTCCAGCGCAGCGCGCCACACCTGGGCGGCGCTCGCGTCCGCTGGGCCGACGATCGACAGCTCGCGCTCGTGCAGCCCCTCCACGCGGACCCCGACCTCGCCCGGATCGAGCGCGGCGGCAGCGCGGTCCACGCGCTCGCGCTCGAGCGCCGTGTCCACGCCGATGCGACGCAGGACACGGGCCAGCGGCGTGCTGAGGCCAAAGCCGCTGAGCAGCGCGTGACGGTCGGCGACCGCGTGCCAGCCGACGCTCAGCCCGGCGGACACCGCGACGCCGATCGCCTCGCGCTGCAGCGGCGCGACGGCGCGCACCAGCGCCTCGGCCGTGCCGCAGTCGTCGAGCACGTCGTCGTCGCTCGCCCCCGCGCCGATCGCCGCGACCATGTGGTCGTGGCCGGCGACGCTCAGGATCGCTCCCCGCGCCCGCTCCAGCGCGTCCCCGACCCGCCCGGCCGGCGTCCCGGCCGCCCGCGGCTCGGCCAGCAGGCCGTCGGGCACTCCGGCCCAGTCCAGCGCCGACGCCCACCAGCGCGCGGCGACGATGTCGAGCATGCCGGTGCGCGAGGCCAGCGACCGCTCGGCCACCTCGTCGCCACCCAAGCACCGCACGACGTACTCGGGCACCCCCAGCCAACGCACGCCGCGCGCGCACGCCTCCGGGTCGTGGTCGGCCAGCCAGCGGTACTTGGCCAGCGTGCACAGCGCCGAGGGCGCCAGCCCGGTCGTGGCCGCGAACGTCTGGGCACCCAGGGCGCGGGCCATGGCCCCCGCCTGCTCCTCGCCGCGGCTGTCGTGCCAGGCGATCGCCGCCGTCACCGGGGCGTCGGCGACGTCGAGCAGCACGCCGGTCTCGGCCATCCCGGTGACGCCGACCGCGGCCACCTCGCCGTCGACTTCGGCCAGCGCCTCATGCACCGCGCCCAGCGCCGCGTCGACGAGCGCGGAGGGATCGATCTCGGCCCCGGTCGAGACGGCGCGCCACGGCGTGCGGACGCGGCCGCGGCCGCGCTGCGCGCCACCGGCGGCGTCGAGCACCACCGCCTTGACGAACGTGGTGCCGAGGTCGATGCCGATCAGGATCGCTGCAGCCACGGCAGTGCGCCGCGCGCGGGATCTCCGTGCGCCTGCAGAAGCGCGAGCAGCTCGTCGAAGCGCCGGCGCACCGGACCGTCGAGGAACGCCCGGCGCTCGCCGGGCGCCATCGCCGCGCTCTCCTTCCACAGCGAGCGACCGGCGATGAAACCGCACGCCCCGCCCTGCAGCGAGTGGGTGAGCTGCTCACAGAACGCCTCGTGATCGACGCCGGCCGACAGCACCGCCCACGGCACCGAGATCGCCTCCGACACCGCCTCACAGCCGTGCGGCGAGCCGGGGTACTCGAGCTTGAGCAGCTTGGCCCCGCACGCCTGGAGGAAGACCGCGCTGTCACGCACGAGCTTGCCGCGGCGGGCCGCGAACGCCGGCTGCGACTCGTCGTCGAGGCGGTAGGTCATCGCCTCGAGCACGCACAGCAGGTCGTGCTCGGCGCAGTCCTTCACCACCGCGCGCACGAAGTCAGCGGTGTAGCCGTCGAGGTCCTCGCGGTCGGGGCGGATCCAGACCATCACCTTGGCTGCCGTCGCCCCCAACCGGCGCGCCCCGGCCGCGCCGAGGTCGTCGATCATCAGGGTCCGGCGCAGGCCCTCGTGGGTGTCGTAGGGGTCGGACTCGATGCGCAGCAACAGCCCGACATCGCGTCCCAGCGCCCCGCGCTCGATGATGTGCGCAGCCGACACGTCGGGATCCAGCAGCATCGCGCTGGCCTCCCGCCCGACGGTCTCGACGATGTCCTGCTTGATCGCGCACTGGATCTCGGGGGTGGTCGGCAGGCCCGCGCCGCGCAGCAGCTCGACCAACGGCGAGTCGTGGTCGGCGGCGACCACCGCAAGCTGGCCGCGCGCGTCGCTGACCTGGGCCAGCGCACGCAGCTCGGCCGGCGTGAGCCCGAAGGCGGGGGGCATGATGCCCCCCGCCCGCGAAGCGCTCATCTAGCAGGACGCCTTGTAGACGGCGTCCCGGTTCTCCTCGAGGTTGTCCTTGGTGATCGTGGTGAACCCGGTGCCGATCGTCGGCTCGGTCGGATCGCCGTTGAGCGCCGCCACCGCCTGCTGCACGCCCTTGGCGCCGATCTCGGCCGGCGACTGGGCGATGAGGGCCTGGACGACGCCCTCCTCGAGGTCGGTGACCTGCTTGGGTCCGGCATCGAAGCCGATGATCTTCACGTCATCGAGCTTGTCCGCCTCGCGCAGGCCGCTGGCCGAGCCCTCGGCCGCGAACAGGTTGGAGGCAAAGATCCCCTTGAGGTCGGGATCCTTGGCCAGCGCCGCCTTGACGATCGCGGCGGCCTTGTCGGGCTGGTCCTGGCTGAACTCCTGGCCCAGGAACTCCAGGCCGAGCGTCTTGGCCTCCTCCTCGAAGCCCTTGGCTCGCGCATCGGTGGTCGAGATGCCGGGCTTGACCCCGACGATCATGACCTTGCCCTTGCCGCCGATCAGCTCGGCCAGCGCCTTGGCCGCCTCGCGGCCGCCGCCCTCGTTGTCGGAGGCGATCTGCGACACAGCCAGATCGGCCTGCTCGAGCGTGGTGTCGACGAGCACGACCTTCGTGCCCGCGTCGGCGACCTGCTTGATCGGCGCGTACATCGCCTTGGTATCCGTCGGGGCGATCAGCAACGCGTCGGGCTTGCTGGCGGCGACGGCGTTGACGATCGGCGTCTGCAGCGACGCGTCGAACTGGTCGGGGCCCTGGAACTCGACCGTGACCCCCTGCTTCTTGGCCTCCTCCTGGGCCCCGCAGTTCATCGTGATGTAGAACTCGTCGCCCTTGACGCCGGCCAGCAGCGTCATCTTGTAGGCCTTCTTCTCGTCGCCGGCGGCGGCGGTGGTGGAACCGCCGCCCGCGCTCTCCTCGTCGTCGCCGCACGCGGCGACCCCGAACGCGATGAGCGCGAGGCTCGCGGCAAGCGCCGCGGTCCGGCGCGGACGTCCTCGAACTGACTGCATGGTGCACTCCTCCTGTTGGTGGTGGATCACTGGCGGTAACGCGATCGGCGAAGCTGGTCGAGGTAGACGGCGGCGATCAGCACGGCGCCGACGGCGACCTGCTGCCAGAACGGCTGGATGCCGACGATCACGAAGCCGTTCTGCAGCACGGCGGGGATCAGGACGCCGAACACGGTCCCGAGGACGGTCCCGACGCCGCCGAACAGGCTGGTGCCACCGATCACGACGCCGGCGATCGCGGTGAGGTTGTCGGTCGAATGTCCGCCGATGCTCGTCGTGCCGAAGCGAGCCAGCGACAGGAATCCGGCCAGCCCGGCCAGCCCGCCGCCAAGCGCATAGACCTTGATCAGGTGGCGGTCGACGGAGACGCCGGCGCGCCGCACGCCCTCTTCGTTGGACCCGATCGCATACGTGTAGCGCCCGAAGCGGGTGGCCGAGAGGATGATCCCGAAGATGACGGCGACGGTGACGGCGATGATGACCAGATAGGGAATCTGGTCGAACAGGCGACCGGTGCCGATCGTGGTGATCAGCTTGAACGGCACCTCGCGCTCGTCCACGCCGCCGGTGATGAGCAGGGCCGAGCCCAGCGCCATCCCCAGCGTGCCCAGCGTGACGATGAACGAGGGGATCTTAGCCTTGGTCACGAGGAAGCCGTTGAGCGCGCCCCACGCCAGCCCGGCGGCCAGCGCGACGACCAGGCCGACGAGGATCACGCCCCAGCTGTCGGCGTTCAGCGCGTTCATGACCTTGGCCGAGACGACGCCCGAGAAGACGAGCACCGCGCCGACCGACAGGTCGATGCCGGCGGTGATGATCACGTAGGTCAGGCCGACGGCGAGCACGAGCAGGACGGAGGCGTCGGTGGCGATGTTGCGCGCGTTGGAGATCGCGAAGAACTGCTCGAAGCGCAGCGTCGAGAACATCAGGATCAGCCCGACGAGGATGAAGCCGATCCAGGCGCTGGAGCCGGCGACCAGGCGCCGCCAAAGCGATCCGCCCCCGTTGCCGGGCGCGTCGACCACGAGCTCGTCGTCGGGGTCGGGGGGCGGTCCGTTCGTCGGGTCGGTGGCGCTCATGACGCGTCCTCCTCGCTGAAGGTGAGCGCCCCGGTCATGGCCGAGACGACGTCCTCCATCGACACCTCGCTGGGCTTCAGGCGCGCGACGCGCGCACCGAGGCGCAGGACCTCGATGCGGTCGGCGACCTCGAAGACCTCGGGCATGTTGTGACTGATGAGGACGATCGACAGCCCCTGGTCGCGAACGCGCTTGATCTGGTCGAGCACGTTGCGTGTCTGCACGACGCCGAGGGCGGCCGTCGGCTCGTCCATGAAGACGACCCGGCTGGCCCAGGTCACGGCCCGAGCGATGGCGATGCCCTGGCGCTGGCCGCCCGACATGTTGGCCACCGGCGCGCCGGTGTCCTGGATGGCGACGCCGAGGTCGCGAAACGCCTCGTCGCTGCGCCGGCGCATGGTCGCCTTGTCGAGGAAGCCGAGCTTGCCGAGCAGGCCGGGGCGCATCAGCTCGCGCCCGAGGAACATGTTGGCCGCCGGATCGATCTCGGCGGCCAGCGCGAGGTCCTGATAGACGGTCTCGATGCCCAGGTCACGCGACACGTGCGGCGTAGGGATGCTCACCGCACGGCCCTCGAAGAGGATCTCGCCGCGGTCGGGCGGGTGCACGCCGACGATCGTCTTGACCAGCGTGCTCTTGCCGGCGCCGTTGTCGCCGACCAGGGCGACGACCTCGCCCGGATAGACCGTGAAGTTCGCGCCGCGCAGCGCCTGCACGCGACCGAAGCTCTTGACGATCCCTCGGGCCTCGAGCACAGGCTCAGGCATGGGGTCTGCTTCTCATCAGACGACCTCCTGGTGGCGAACCGAAGCGTCGGGCAACGCGTCGGCACTGGTGAAGATCCCGGCGGCGACCCCGGACAGCAGTGCGGCGCCACGCGCGCCGGCCTGGACGGCGGCCGGGGCCTGCACCGCCCCGAGGCTGCGCCGGGCGGCGAGGACGGCGGGATCGCGCGCCCAGCCCCCGGCGACGACCAGGCGCCGGTGGGGGCCGGCGACGGCATCGATGTGGGCCAGCAGCGCCGCCACCTCGCGGTTGGCCGAGTCGATCGCCGCGCGCCAGATGTGCTCGGGGGCGTGGCCGGACGGAAGCGTCAGCGGACGGCGCTCGAGCGAATGCAACTCGAGCTCGAAAGCGGGCGCCTCGCCGGGAGCGGTGGCGAGTGCGCCCGCATCGAGCTCGGAGCGCCGGTCGGAACCGGCGCCAAGCGCGTCGAGGACCTCCTGCAGGGCCAGGCCCGACCACAACGACCCCAGCAGCGCGTGGCGATCGGGCGCCACGTGCCAGCCGACGGTCACGCCGCCGGCGACGCTGGCCTCGATCGCATCGGGCTCCAGCGGGGGGGCGACGATGGCGATCAGGGCCTCGGCCGTGCCGCACGAGTCGAGGACGTCGCCGGCCGCGACCACCCCGACGCCGATGCCGGCGGCCAGATGGTCGTGGCCGGCGACGGTCAGCGCGGCGCCGGCCGCCGCGGGCAGGACGGCCTCGTCGACCACGCCGCACGCCGTCCCGGCGACCACGAGCTCGCCCATCAGGTCGTCGGGCAGCCCGGCCCACGCCAGCGCGTCGTGAAACGGGGCGCGGGCGCGCAGGTCGAGCAGGCCGGTGCGCGAGGCCAGCGACAGCTCGGCCACATCCCGCCCGCCCAGGCGGCGCACGACCCACTCGCCGACGTTCAGCCACCGCGTGCCTCGACGCGCGTCGGGCACGTGGTCGCGCACCCAGCCCAGCTTGGCCAGCGAGCACAGCGGCCCGGCGGGCAGGCCGGTGGTGCGCACGAAGCGCCGCTCGCCGAGGGCGGCCGCGAAGGCGCGCGCCTCGTCGGCGCCGCGCGCGTCGTGCCAGGCGATGGCCGGAGCCACGGGGACTCCACCGTCGTCGAGGAGCACACCGGTCTCGGCCATGCTCGTCACGCCGACGCCGCGCACGTCTCCTTCGGGCGCGTCGGCCAGCGCCGCGCCCGCCGCGGCCAGCGCGGCGGCGCAGAGGGCCTCGGGATCGATCTCGGCCCCGGTGGGCACGCGCTGCCAGGGCGTCGGCGCCTGGCCGTGGGCGCGCTCGACCCCGGCGCGGTCGACCACCGCGGCCTTGCACGCCGTCGTGCCGACGTCGATCCCGAGCAGCAGGTCGGTCATGAGCCACGCTCGGGAGCGGGCGGCAGGCACGCGATGGCGACGACGTCGCCGTCCAGGATGCACGTCCCGGCCGCGAAGGGGACGAGGACGGTGTCGCCGCGACGCAGCGCCACGGGCTCGACCCCGGCCGCGCTCAACCGCCCTTCGCCCTCGGTGACGATCAGGATGCAGAAGCGGGGGGCGAGCTCGAGCGGTCCATCGGGCACGAGCCTGCGCGCGCCGAAGAAGCCGTCGGCCAAGGCGGGCAAGAGCGAGCTGTTCGGCCCATCAGGGGCGGGGCCGACGAGCGGGCGCGGGTCGAGTGGGCGGCGATCGACGCACCCCATCGCGACGTCCCAGCCCAGCCCGAGCGTCGCCTCGTCGTCATCGGCGATCCCGAAGCCCTCCCACTCGAGCAGCACCGACATGTCGGAGGGCTCCTGCAACTCGGCGATCAGCAGCCCCGCTCCGATTGCGTGCGGGGTCCCGGCCGGGACGAAGATCGCGTCGCCGGTCGCCACCGGGAGCGGGTTGAGCGATCCCAGCAGCGCGTCGTGGTCCTGCTCGGCGACCCAGCCGCGAAGCGTCTGCTCGTCGACATCTTCGCGAAAGCCCAGGTGCACCGCGGTGTCGGGCTGCGTCGCGGCGAGGACGATCCACGCTTCCGTCTTGCCGAAGCGGGAGCCGAGGTGGCGCTGGGCGAAGGCGCCGTCGGGATGCAGATGGACGGGCAAACGCTCGCCGGCGTCAAGGAGCTTGACCAACAGGGCGGGATCGCCGCCGAAGCGCTGCGCGTGCGCGGGCCCGAGAAAGGCGACGGGGTCGGCGGCGATGGCGTCGCGCAGCAGCCGTCCGTCGGGCAACCGGCTGAGCCCGAGATCGGGGTCGCCGAAGACGGTCGTCGTCGAGCCGACCCAGTCCTCGGGCACGCGCTCGCCGGCGGACTCGACGCCACGCAGGCGCGCGATCTCCGCGCCGCCGAGGTAGAAGCGCGGGATGCCGTTGGGGGCGAGCACGATCGGTTTCACGGGTGGATCTCCCCCGAGCCCCGCGCCACGACCTCGCACGCGATCACGTGCCGGCGGGGCAGCGAGCGATCACCGTCCAGGCGGCGGTAGGCCATCGCGCTGGCGATCTGGCCCATCTCCTCGGGCACGTGGCGCACGACGCTGACCGGCATGGCCAGCATGTCGGCCAGCTCGAAGTCGTCGAAGCCGATCAGCGCCACCGGTTCGGGGGCATCGCGCAGCGCGCGCAACGCCCCGATCGTATTGCGGTTGTTGGCACAGAACAGGGCGGTGGGGCGACGATCGGCGGGCAGCGCCAGTAGCTCGCGCACGGCGTGCTCGGCGCCGGCCACGTCGTGGGATCCGGTGCGCACGAGCTGCTCGTCCGCCCCGATCCCGGCGCCGCCCAACGCCTGGCGGTAGCCGGCCTGGCGCTCGTTGGCGGTGTACATGGTCGGCGCGTCACCGACAAAGGCGATCGCACGATGCCCGTGGGCGAGCAGGTGCTCGACGCCCATGCGCGCGCCGCCGACGTTGTCCAGCAGCACGGTGTCGGCCTCGACGCCCCGCGGCGGTCGGTCGACGAAGACGATCGGGGTGCCGGCCACCAGCTCGCTGAGCAGGTAGCGGTGATCGTCGCCGGCGGGGACGATCAGCAGCGCGTCGACCGAGCGCCGCAGCAGGCGCAGCACGAGCTGGCGCTCGCGCTCACCGTCCTCTTCGCACGAGCCGGTGATGAGGATGTGCCCGCGGGCGTGGGCGGCGTCCTCGACCGAGCGCGCGATGGCCGAGTAGAACGGGTTGGCCACGTCCTCGATGACCAGACCGACCGCGCCGGCGCTGCCGTGGCGCAGCCCGCGGGCGAGGTCGTTGCGGGCAAAGCCCAGGTGGGCGATCGCCGCCTCGACGCGGGCGGCGGTGTCGTCGCGCACGCCGTTCTCGCCGTTGACCACGCGCGACACGGTCTTCAGGCTCACGCCCGCGGTGCTGGCAACGTCACGCATGGTCGGCCTCCCCACCTACTCCCTCCTCGTGCCCGTCGCTGACAACGTTGTCAGTGACGGCGCGGCGCGACCCTAGCCCCGCCTGACAACGTTGTCAACCCGGATCGGGACCGCGAACCTGGGCGAGGTCGCGCACGCGGACCGGGTCGACCTCGCCCGCCTTGGTCGTCTCGACGCTCGCCGCGGCGGCGGCGAGCCCGAGCAATATCGCGCGATCAAAGGGCTCGCCGCGCTCCAGGGCGACGCCCAGGCCACCGACCAGCGAGTCGCCCGCGCCGATCGGGTTGCGCACGACGAGGGCGGGCGCGGGATGCCACGAGACGTGCTCGCCGTCGGCGACCGCGGCGCCCGCCGCGCCCGCACTGACCACCGCGCGGACCGCGCCGCGGGCCACCAGGCCGGCGGCGGCGGCACTGGCCCGGGCGCGCACCACGGCCGGGTCTCCGGCCTCGACCGTTTCGTCGGCGCGCCCCAGTAACAGCCCCTCGGCCTCGGCCAGGTTGGGGACGACGACGTCGGGCGCGACGCCAAGCGCGGCCTGCAACTGTCCGCCGGCGACGTCGACGATGGCGACGACAGCGCTCGCGTGAGCCCGCTCCACGAGCCGCGCGTAGGCGTCGGGCGGCGCGCCGGGGGGGACGCTGCCGCTGCACGCCAGCACGCGCGCGCCGACCAGCTCGTCGGCGATCGCCTCCTCGTAGCGCTGCCAGTCGCCGGACCCGACCGCCGGCCCGGGCTCGTTGAAGACCGTCACGCGTCCGTCGGCCTCGAGCACCACCGCCGTCGAGCGCAGCTCGCCGGGGGCGGGCACCGCGCGCAGCCTCACGCCCTCGTCGGCCAGCATCGCGGCCGCGGCGATGCCGGTGTGCCCGGGGACCAGCCCCACCAGCAGCGCGGGTGCGCCGAGCGCGCGCGCCACGCGGGCGACGTTGACGCCCTTGCCGCCCGGCGTGATGACCACGTCGTCAAAGCGCAGGACCTCGCCCGGGCGCAGCCGTGCGATCGTCATCGTCCGGTCGATCGTGAGGTTGGGGCCGGCGATGAGCATCAGGTTCGGTCGTCGCCGCGCTTGACGCGCGCCGGGCGCGCGTCGTACCGTCCCGCGCGCTGACAACGTTGTCAAGCCGACCATCGGAGCCGCTCGTGTCCGCCGCCTATCGCCTCAACCGCCTGTTTCATCCGCACTCGGGACGCTGCATCGATGTGGCCGTGGATCACGGCTTCTTCGGCGAGCCGCCGTTCCTGGCCGGCATCGAGGACATGGGGGCGGTCGTGGCCACGCTCGTCGCCGCTGCGCCCGACGCGATCCAGCTCAGCGTCGGCCAGGCCCCGCTGCTGCAATCGCGACCGGGCCGCGACAAGCCCGCCCTCGTCCTGCGCACCGACGTGGCCAACATCTATGGGCCCACCACCCCGAGCGAGCCGTTCAGCCTCGTCATCGACGACGCGATCGGCCACGCGGTCCGCCTCGACGCCGCGTGCGTGTGCGTGAACCTGTTCGACATCCCGGGGCTGGACGGCGTGCGCCGCCAGTGCGTGGAGAACGTCAGCGCCCTGCGCACGGCGTGTGACCGCGCCGGCATGCCCTTGATGGTCGAGCCGCTGGTCATGCGCGCGGGGCAGGGCGGCTACGGCGTCGAGGGCGACGTCGATCGAATCGTCGCGCTCGTGCGCCAGGCCACCGAGCTGGGCGCCGATGTCATCAAGGCCGACCCGACCGACGACCTCTCCCAGTACCACCGCGTCGTGACCGCCGCGCGCGTGCCCGTGCTCGTGCGCGGGGGCGGTCGCGTGGGCGACGACGAGCTGCTGGCGCGCACCCGCGCCGTGCTCGAGCAAGGGGCGCGCGGGATCGTCTACGGGCGCAACGTCATCCAGCACGACGACCCGGCCGCCATGGTCGCGCGCCTGCGCGAGGTCGTACACGGATGACCTCCGCCCCCCAGCACGTCGGAGTCGGGATCATCGGCGGCGGCCTGATGGGCCGCGAGCTGGCCGCCGCGATCGGGCGCTGGGTCGCGCTCGAGGACCATCCGGTGCGCCCCGAGCTCGTCGCCGTGTGCGACCCCAATCCGGCCGCGCTGGCCTGGTTCGATCGTGTCGACAGCGTGCGCCTGCGCACCGACGACCACCACGCGTTGCTGGCCTGCGACGACGTCGACGTGGTCTACATCGCCGTGCCCCACCACCTGCACGAGCGCCTGTATCTCGACGCGATCGCCGCCGGCAAGGACTTCCTGGCCGAGAAGCCGTTCGGCATCGACCTGCCCGCCGCCCAGCGGATCGTCGCCGCGCTGCAGGCGAGGCCGGAGGTGTTCGTGCGCTGCTCGTCGGAGATGCCGTTCTTCCCCGGCGCCCAGCTCGCCTTCGAGACGATCCGCTCGGGCGCGCTGGGCGAGGTGATCGAGGTCGAGTCCGCGTTCCTTCATTCCAGCGACCTCGATCGTGCCAAGCCGATCAACTGGAAGCGCCAGGCGCGGTTCTGCGGCGAGATCGGCGTGATGGGCGACCTCGGAATGCACGTCGTCCATGTGCCGCTGCGCCTGGGCTGGGAGGTGCGCAGCGTGTTCGCCGTGTTGCAGGACATCGTCACGACGCGCCCCGGCCCCGATGGCAAGCCGGTTCCCTGCGACACGATCGACAACGCGACCCTGCACTGCGACGCCGGCTTCCCGCTGACCCTGCGCACCCACCGCATCGCGCCGGGCGAGAGCAACACATGGCGCCTGCGCGCGCTGGGCATGGACGGCGGCGTGGAGTTCTCCACCGCGCAGCCCAAGACGGTCTGGCGCTTCGGCGTGCGCGACGGGCGACAGGCGTGGGAGCGCCTGGAGGTCGGCAGCCAGTCGGTGTTCGAGACGGCGACCGGAGCGATCTTCGAGTTCGGCTTCTCCGATGCCATCCTGCAGATGTGGGCCGCCTACCTGGCCGAACGCGCCGGCGCCCTGGACGGGCGCTTCGGCTGCGCGACGCCTCACGAGGCGCTGGCCGGCCACGCCATCTTCGCCGCCGCGCTGCGCTCGGACGGGGCACAGGCGCAGCACGTCACGCGCTGACCGACTCCTGACGAAGTGGTCCCTACGGTCGCGACACGCTCCTCGCTGCGCGTCTACCGCTCATCCACCAACGCCCGCCCAGCTCAGCCTCTCAGACATATTGAGCCAGCCCTGATCCTCAGCTCGGCGCGCGATCCTGGAAGACGTCAAGGCTCCGCGCACGGCCCAGCAGACTGACCACACCTCGAAAATAGTGTAATTCGCAACATGGCCGGACGGAGCGCTGCTACAGTGCGCCGCGCCCGGGTAGACGACGGTGTCTATCTGACCAGTCTGCCACACACGCGACTGGTGCCGCCCAGGCGGCGCAGGACGCCGTTGATCGCGTCGGCCAAGTGCGCGAACGTCATTTTCTCTCGCAGATCACTGCGAGGAAAGCGCACTGATGATCACCGCTTCGTTGGTGCGCGCACAGCGCGCACCAACGAGTTCGCTCGCGTGCTCGCGGCCAATTCTTGTAACCGCGCAGAAAGGAAACCCGTGCGCAAGATGATCGCTCCGCTCGCT
>Ga0136612_10000924_pt1 | contig 11860 bp, 10 predicted proteins | sample AntDryUQ224A2306_2_FD_106644 | JGI IMG/M metagenome (GOLD analysis project Ga0136612, IMG submission 106644) | Polar desert sand microbial communities from Dry Valleys, Antarctica - metaG UQ224A (23.06) | ecosystem: Environmental > Terrestrial > Soil > Desert | place: Antarctica: Dry Valley...
ATCGCGGGCATCCGTACCCCTCACCAGCGACGAAACCCCGGCTGCCGCGGCTGGCGAGCGGGGCTCTGACAACCGGCAAGGCTAGCGAACGGGCGCCGCGTAGGGTGTCGCGACGTGGGAGCACGCCTGGTTGTCACCAACGCCGAGGCCGGCGGCAGCGACGAGGCTGCGATCGAGGCAGCGGTCGCCGTGCTGCGACAGTCGGGACCGGTCACTGTGGAGGCCTCCGCAGTCGCCGACGACCTCGACAGGATCCTGGCCGGCCGGTCTGACGGGCTCGACGCGGTCGTGGCGATCGGGGGCGACGGAAGCCTGCACGCGTTGGTGAACGCCTTGTACCGGCGTGGCGAGCTCGCCTCCACCGTCGTCGGACTGGTGCCGTTGGGCACCGGCAACGACTTCGCCCGCGGCGTGGGGCTCTCGCTCGAACCCGCCGTGGCCGCGCGCCAGCACGTCAACGGTGCGGAGCGGGCAGTGGACGTCGTGGTCGACGACCGCGACACCGTGATCGTCAACGTCGTCCACGTCGGCATCGGCGCCGACGCCGCCCGCGAGGCGCGCAGCTGGAAGCAGCGCCTGGGCAAGCTGGGCTATGTCGTCGGCGCGGTCAAGGCCGGGGTGAGATCCCCCGGTTTGTCCCTGCAGATTCAGGTGGACCGTGAGCACATCGCCGGTTCCGGCAAGGTCATCCAGCTCGCCGTCGGGAACGGCGCGTACGTGGGCGGCGGCACCGAGCTCGCACCCGGTGCCCGAACCTCCGACGGGCTCGTCGACGTCGTCGTCTCGTACGCCGACGCGCCGCTGGCGCGGTTGGGGTACGCCCTGCGACTGCGTCGAGGCACCCACGCGCAGCGCGACGACGTCATCGCGATGCGGGGGTCGTCGGTGCACGTTCAAGGCGACGAGTTCTGGAGCAACGCCGACGGCGAGCTGTCCGGGCCGTACTCGTCCGCCTCGTGGTGGGTGCGACCGGCTGCCCTGCGGATGGTGCTGCCGCCCGGGTGAGCGGCGAAGGCCCGGGTGAGCCAACAGCCAGCCGCGGCGGACCACCTCGACGCCGAGCTGGAAGCGCGAGGTCACGCCCAGGTCGTCCATGTGGTCCGCGATGCGGCGGCGTACCGTGCGCAGCGACACCCCGAGCGCCCGCACCATCTGCTCGTCGAACAGCGTGCGCATGGCACGGACGGCGCCCGGGTGGCGGATGAGGAGCCGGTCGCCGTGGCGCTGTTGCCAGTGGACGGGGATCAGCGCCGACTGCTCGCCGAAGACCGCGAGTCGACTCGGCAACCGTGGCAGGACGCGGACTCGCTCACCGGCACGTCGGCGGGCCTGGGTCGGGTCCGCGGGCGGCGAGTGCAATCAGGGAGTCGCCATCTGCTCGGCGGGCGCGACCTAAGAGCCGAGGTCGCTGTGCGGCACGCGGGTGCTGTGGCGTCGTGGAGCCGGCGCGTGGACGCCGTAATCGGCCTGTCAGGATGAGGTGCGCAGTCGCGGCCTCGGAATCGCAGCTGGGGACGATTCCGAACCGCGGCTGCGTGGCCGTCCTCCCGCGGACGGGTCAGCCGGGTTCGTCGAGCAGCGCGTCGTACGCCTCGCGGCTCGACTCGTGCAGGAACTCCCGACAGCGGTGCGCCTCGTCGTCCTCCCCGATGCTCTCGGCGGCCCGCGCCAGCGCAGCCAGGGCCCGCAGGAACCCGCGATTCGGCTGGTGCGCCCAGGGCACCGGCCCGGCGCCACGCCACGCGCTGCGCCGCAGGGAGTCGAGCCCCCGGTGGTACCCGGTCCGCGCGAAGGCGTACGCCTCCACCGGGCGCTGGTCGTCGAGCGCCCGTTCGGCGAGCAGTGCCCAGGCGAGGCTCGACGCCGGATGCGACTGCGCCACCGCAGTCAGGTCGGTGTCGGCGTCGACATCGCGCTGCGCCGGGTCCTCGGGCAGGCGGGTCTCCGGCGGCTCCCCCAGCAGGCTCTGATGCGTCACACCGGGCATTCTGCCCCGCGTCTCCATCCCATGTTCACTTGGGATGGGGTCACTTCCAATGGGTTCGAACCTATTGGAAGTGACCCTCAGCCATTTGAAGCACGACGCTCACGCCATGACGACACGGTTGCGCGTGTACAGGCGCCTCGAGAGCTTCATGTCATGCATGAAGCGCTGGGCGGTGAGTCGGTTCGTCGGCGGGTCGAGCTCGGACCAGATCAGCCGGGACATACCCAGTCTCTCGCCCCGCATGGCATCCTCGCGTTGCTTCTCGCGAAACACCACGTGTCCGGCGTCCTCTCCCGGCTTGATATCGCGGGTGTACTTGCGGCGCCCGTCGAACTCGCCGAGGTGACGGTACGAATCCCAGCCGAAGTCCGCGATTCCGAGCAGCCGTCCTGAGCCGGTCCGCACCCCGAACTGCAATTCCGGTGCCGGCAGCCCGAACCGCCAGAACAGGTAGCGCGACCGGGATTCGCCCACAGTCGCCGCCCCGCCGTCCCCCAACCACACCGCGAGACGGGCACGTCGTGAGCTCGGCCAGGTGTAGAACCGGTCGCCGTACTCGATGAGCGCATCCCTGGTCACGCGCCCACCCCGAAGGGCCGAGTCGACAATGCACAAGCCAGCCTGGACAGGCATCTGGGTGCACGCCTCGACCGCCGCTCGGTCCTCGCGCATGACGAGCATGCCGCCGCGCTCGACCAGATCGGCATCGACGACCTGGCCAACGTGGTGATTTATCCCGGCCTCCTCACGTGCCGCCCCGCGATCGAGTCTCGTCAGGTTGACGATGGACATGTCCCATCCCCACTGCTCGTGCGCATACGCGCACGAAGCCGACTGGTGTGTCAACGCGACCCGGTCTGCACCCAGCTTGGCGATCGCAGCGCGGGCAAGAATCAGATGGCGTTCAGCGTCGCCCAGCGGGTCGTACGTCTCGGCGAACGCGTACGCCCCCCGCCGCAGACGCCGCCACGCCCCCGTGCGTACGGCGTCGCGGATGTCACGTTGGTCATAGCCACAGTCATGCGCATCAGATGTGGTGAAGTAGCCGCGCTGCTCGGTGGCGATTGCTTCGAGGGACCCAGTCATGCCGCCGATGGTGATGCTCCGGGACGCGCGCGGCCAGGCCCTTGCGACCAGCTGTGGATAACTCGCTCCACGAGTTGGGATCCCGGTGATCTGCTTCCAATGGCTGCGAGGCACTCCCAACAGGTTCGGACCCAGTGGGAGTGCCGCTATCCCATGTGAACATGGGATAGCGCGTCCCGGCTCAGCCCAGCGAGGTGCCTGCGGAGCGGAGGTTCTCGCAGGCGGTGGCGACGCGGGCCGCCATGGCCTGCTCGGCGGCCTTGCCGTACGAGCGGGGGTCGTATGCCTTCTTGTCCCCGACTTCGCCGTCGATCTTCAGCACCCCGTCGTAGTGGTTGAACATGTGCGCCGCCACTGCCCTGGTGAACGCGTACTGCGCGTCGGTGTCCACGTTCATCTTTACCACCCCGTAGTCGACCGCGGCCGAGATCTCGTCGGCCGACGAGCCCGATCCGCCGTGGAAGACGAGGTCGAACGGCTTGTCACGACCGACCTTCTCCGCCACCGCCTCCTGCGCCGCCTGCAGGATCTCCGGGCGCAGCTTGACGTTGCCCGGCTTGTAGACACCGTGCACGTTGCCGAACGTCAGCGCGGTCAGGTAGCGCCCCTTCTCACCTGTGCCCAGCGCGTCGGCGACCGCGAGCGCGTCCTGCGGCGTCGTGTACAGCTTGTCGTCCATGGCCCCGACGATGCCGTCCTCCTCACCGCCCACGACGCCGACCTCGATCTCGAGCACCGCGTGCGCCGCCCTGCACTGCTCGAGCAGCTCCGCCGCGATCGCCATGTTCTCCTCCAGCGGCACCGCCGAGCCGTCCCACATGTGCGACTGGAAGTACGGGTGCCCGCCGGACTCGACCCGCTCCCGAGACCGCGCCAGCAGCGGGCGCACGAAGCCGTCGAGCTTGTCCTGCGGGCAGTGGTCGGTGTGAAGGGCGACGTGCACCGGATAATTGCGCGCCACCTCCTCGGCGTACAGCGCGAACCCGATCGAGCCGGTCACCATGTCCTTGACCGTGGCGCCGGACAGGTACTCGGCGCCACCGGTGGACACCTGCACGATCCCGTCGCTGCCTGCTTCGGCGAAGCCCCGCAGCGCCGCGTGCAGCGTCTGCGAGGACGTCACGTTGATCGCCGGGTACGCGAACGACTCCCGCCTGGCCTTGTCGAGCATCTCGGCGTACGTCTGCGGCGTGGCGATCGGCATGGCTCGGCTCCCTGTGCGGCGTCGGCGGGCGTGCTGGTTCCAGTATTCCGGGGACCCCGTTGCCTCACCAGCCGCCTCAGGCGGCGAACGTCACCGGGGCGCCGAACGAGGCCCGCCGGTTCGTGCGGCGCAGCACGGCCAGCACCGCAGGCCCGACGACGACGATCGCGACCACGTTGGTGATTGCCCGGCCGGTGTCCCAGCCCAGGGCCGAGGTCACGATGGTGTAGCTGACGAAGCGGTGCAGGTTGTCCAGCATCGGCAACGAGGGGTCGTACGACAGCTGCGTCTCACCGCCAAGGGCGAACGGCCAGAAGTACAGGTTCATCAAGAACCCGAAGGCGTACCCGACGACGACGCCGTACGCCGCCAGCATCGCGATCTCGGGCCGGCCACGGACCCGACGCGGCAGCAGCCCCGCCCCCAGCCCGATCCACCCGGAGGCCAGCATCTGAAACGGCAGCCAGGGTCCCACCCCGGCGGTGAGCAAGGCTGACGCGAACAGCGAGGTGCACCCGAGGACGAACCCGAAACCGGGTCCGAAGACCCGGCCGGCAAGGATCAGCACGAAGAACACCGTCTCGATCCCCGCGATTCCGCCACCGAGCGGGCGCAGCGCGGCGTTGATGGCGGCGAGGACCCCAAGCATCGCCAGCGCCTTGGCGTCCATGCCGCCCTCGAGGAGCTCGGCGAGCACCACAGCGATCACGACCGGCAGCACCGCCAGGAACAGGAACGGGGCGTCGCCGCCATGGGCGAGGGAGGTGGGGTCGGCTGTCGCGACCAGCGGCCAGCAGAACATCACCAGCCCGGCGGCCGAGGCGAGTGTGAGGGTGAGCGCCGAGCGGGGGCCGACCCGGACCGCCGGCCTGCCGTGGTTACGTGAGCGGGGCGGAGCCGCTGCACGGTCAGACACCGGCGCCATCCTTGGTCCGCACTGGGGACCGCAGCGCCGTGGCCACCTGGTCGACGGTCAGCCAGGGGCGGGGGCCGAGGATCTTGGCGACCTGCGGAGCGAACGTGGGTGACGAGACGAGGATCTCGGCCGCCGGTCCGTCCGCGATCACCGAGCCGTCACCAAGGATCACCACCCGGTCGGCGATCCGGGCGGCGAACTCCACGTCGTGCGTCGCGACCACCACGCTGCGTCCCGTCCGAGCCAGCCCCGCCACCACCCCGGCGAGCTGTTCCTTGCTCCGGTAGTCCAATCCTCTGGTCGGTTCGTCGAGCAGCACGACGTCCGGAGCGGCGGTCAGCTGAACGGCCAGCACCAGCGCCAGCCGCTGGCCTTCCGAGAGGTCGCGAGGATGCACACCCAGGTCGATCCGGCAGGCGGGGTCGCCGGGACGGTGCGTCAGCTCGTCCAGCAGGGTGCGGCAGGTGCCCGGTGACGCATGGCTCTCGAGGTCGGCCTGCGCGCACTCGGCCGCCACCGTCTCGAGGTAGAGCAGGTCGGCGGCGGTCTGCGGCACCAGGCCGACGCGCCCCTCGCACCTGACCCGACCGCTGGCCGGCCGCTGCACGCCGCGGACCGTCCACAGCAGCGTGGACTTCCCGGACCCGTTGCGGCCCATCAACGCGACCACGGAATGCCCGAACAGCTCGAGGTCGACTTCGCGCAGCGCCACGATCTCCCCGTGCCGCATGGTGACCTTCTCGACCCGTACGACGAGCTGCGGCCGGGCACCATCGGGCGGCCGCACGTGGACCGGCGGTACGGGGACCGCCGCCAGCCGCTCCCGCAGCGGGACCGCGACCCGGCGGGCGTCTCGCACCGACAGGGGCAGCGGATGCCAGCCGGCCAACCGCCCGAGCTCGACCACCGGCGGCGCCACGGGAGAGGCCGCCAGCAGCTCGCCCGGTCGCCCGGCCACGACCTGCCCGTCGCCCGGGAGCAGCAGCAGCCGGTCAGCGTAGTGCACGATGCGCTCGAGCCGGTGCTCGGCGACCACGAGGGTCAGGCCGAGGTCGTGAACCAGCCGCAGCACCGCCGCCAACGCGTCCTCCGCCGCCGCCGGGTCCAGGGCCGACGTCGGCTCGTCGAGCACCAGCACCGGTGGGTTCAACGCCAACGCCGCCCCGATCGCCACCCGTTGCTGCTGCCCGCCGGAGAGCGCGCGGAGCGGGCGCCGCCGCAGTTCGGCGATGCCCATCAGGTCAAGCATCTCCTCGACCCGTCGGCGCATCGTCGCGGGCGCCACGGCCTGCTGCTCCATGGCGTACGCCAGCTCCTCCTCGACCGTGTCGGTGACGAACCCGGCGGCCGGGTCCTGTCCCACGTAGCCGACCAGGTGAGCCAGCTCGCGCGGCGGTGCGTCGCGGGTGTCGACCCCGGCCACCACGACGTGCCCGTCGAGGTGGCCGCCGGTGAAGTGCGGTACCAGTCCGTTGACGGCGCGCAGCAGGGTCGACTTGCCGGTTCCGGTGGAGCCGGCGACCAGCGCCAGCTCGCCCTCGGGCACCTCGAGGTCGACCGCGTGCAGCGCCGGGACCGCCGAGCCGGGATAGCGAAAGGACATCTGGGCGAAGCGGATCATGTCGTCGCCCCCCGCAACGTGGCGGCCGGGTTCCGGGCGGGTGGTGTCGACCGCAGCGGTGGCGGAGCGAGCACCGCCGGCAGCAGAGCCACCAGGATCACCGCCACCGGCAGCAGAGGTGCGGTGGGCCAGCTCGGCGGTGACACGTCCGGCACCAGGGCCGGCATGCCCCGAGCCGACAACAGCACGAGGGTGGCGGAGGGGACGATACCGGCGAGTACCGTCACCAGCTCGGCGGGACGCCACCGGTCGGGCTGATAGGTGGTGCGCCGCACCGCGCGACCGGCGAGCGTGAAGCCGCCGACGGCGGCCAGCACGCCGACCAGCAACGCCGGTCCGCGCAGCACCGTCGGTGTGCTGGCGTCGAGGACTCCGTACACCCCGGCGGCGACCCCGACCAGGCCGAGCAGCATGAGTCCGCTGGCCACCCACCGCCCGGCTGCGGTGCGGTCGCCGGAGCGGCCGTACCCCCTGGCGTCCATCGACGCCGCCAGCAGCAGCGAGCGATCCAGGGCGTCCTCGAGCACCGGGACCACCACCGAGCGCAGCAGCGCCCGGCGACCACGGTGCGGCCCGCGCAGCTCTCGGGCTCGACGCACCCGCAGCACACTCTCGGCGAGCTGGGGCAGCACCGACAACGCCACCACCACCGCCGTCGCCACCTCGTGCAGGGCGGGCGGCATCGACTTCAGCAGCCGCTTGGGGTTCGCCAGCGCGTTGGCCGCGCCGACACACACCAGCATCGTCGCCAGTCGCAGTCCGTCATAAAGCCCCCCCAGCACGGCGTCGGCGCTCACGGGTCCGAGCAGCGTGACCCCCGACGTCCAGTCGGGCAGCGGGACCTGCGGCAGATCGAGCAGCACCACGGTGCCCGGCCCGGTGCCGAACACGATGCGGGCCAGCACTCGCAGCACAACGACCAGCGCACCCGCGATCAGGTAGTACCGGAACGCGAGTGCCCACGGGGCATCGCCTCGTCGCGCCGCCACCACGCAGGCGCAGACTGCGATCACCAGGCCGAGCAGGAGCGGGTCGGAGGTACGGCTCGCCGCCGTGGCAAGGCCAAGTGCCCAGAGCCACCAGGCCATCGGGTGCAGTGACCGGGACAGCCGAGGAGGCCGGGTATCGGTCATCATGGCTGGCTGCGGCGGCGCCACCAGGTGATCCCACCAGCGGTCAGGCCGAGCCCGCCCAGCAGTGCGGCAGCAGCCAGCGTGCCGGCCGGGATGCCGGCCGAGGTCGCTGCCTCGGCCTGTGGCACGTCTCCGGTCACGACTACCTGGTCCCGGGCAACAGCGCCGTCCCGCGACCCGGGTGTCTGCCGGCCCCGGTTGCGGGCACCCGGCCGATCCTGGCGGTTACGTTCGGGCTGACCGCCAGCCGACACGCCTGGTTCCGCCAAAGGAGCCGGTGTCGCTGTCGGGGCCGGCGGCGGTGGTGGTGGAGTCGATGGTGTCGGGGTCGGGGTAGTGGTCCGGGGTGACACCCGCGGCGAGGGCGGCGGTTCGGGCGTCGGCGTCGGCGTCGGTGTCGCTGTCGCTGTCGGCGGGTCGGGGCGGTTCGGTTGGTAGGCCGGACCCGACTCGGCGCCGGCGTCGTCCAGCGAGAATGCCCACCCTTCGAAGCCGCCCTCGACCACGCGGCGCGTCGCCGCTGACTCGCTGCTGTAGCGCCACGACCTCTCGTTCGCGGCGTACCAGTAGCCCCAGTACGCCTGGGGAGGTGGGGTGTCCTGGCACCGCTCGCGGTAGTCGTCGTCACCGTCGAACGACAGCGCCTCGTCGGGCGCCGGCCGTCCCTGGATCCGGCAGACGAAGGCATCGCCCCACCTGCTGGTCCCCACCACGGTGAAGCCCGCGGCGCGCAGCGCCTCCAGCCCCGTCATGTCGGCCACAGGTCCGGTCACGCACCGCACCACGACGTCACCGTCGAGGTCGGAGAAGTCGACGACGATGGTGACGCCCGCCGAGTCCGGGCATTCCCCGGGTGAGCTCGGCGGGGCGGCGGCTGCGGGAACCACCGAGACCAGCGGGCCGACCACCAGCAGCGACCCGGCAAGCAGGCGCCCGGCGCTGGCGCCGAGCCTCACGACGCGGACACTCGCAAGACGGTCAGCGGCTTCGGCACAAAGGCGAAGATCCCCTGGGCGGTGGAGCGCCGCCACTGGTCGCGGGCTGCATTGCCCCCCGCGATCCCGTCGCGGAGCGCCGATCGCACGGCCGCCTTGTCGTATCCGATCGTCCCGACCTCGTCCCTCGCCGGCGTACCCGCGACGCGCCGGTGGGTCAGCTGGAGGTCGGCCACCCACCCCGCCGCCTTCGCCGCAGCGCGGCGATGGTCGAGCGCGGCCAGCGCCTGCGCAGCAAGGCCGGTGCTGTTGGCGTTCGCCGCCTCGGTGCTGGAGCCGCCGCCGAAGGCTCCGTTGTGCTGCTGCGCGGACAGCAACCACCGCGTGGTCCGGCGGATGGCGCCTGACGGGAGATCGGTGCCGTGGGAGCGGGCGCTCACCATGGCTTGGAGGGCGTACGCCGTGGCGTCGGTGTCCGGCTCGTCCTGCGCCGCCCGGCAGCCCTCGTCCGACTCCTCGAGAAGCCGGAACCAGCCTGCCTTGCAGCGCTGCTCGAGCAGGAAGTCGACGGTCGACCCCGGCGCGCCGCCGGTCCGGGAGAGCCCCACGACGCCGAACGACTGGCCGATCGTGTTGCTGAAGTCGGTGCCACCGGTGTCGGACAGCCGGCCACGCTCGAAGCCGGCACCGCGTCGCCCGACGAGCCGTAGCACGCGGCTTCGCAGGTCGACGCCACCGAAGTCGCGGACCCCCCGGCCGGCCACCTTGGCCGCGACGAGCAGCTTGGCGCTCGCACCGGCGGACCGGTCACCCTGGAAGTCTGTGTAGTCGTTGATGTGCCGGGCGAGCACTCTCGCGATCTTGGGAACGCGGCCGGACGTGGGGTCCTCCGCCGTCAGCGCGAACAGGGTGTCGATCGTCAGACCCCAGTCGGTAGCGCCCTGGAAGGACGACGGCATCCGGTGATGGACCAGCTCGCCGGCCAGCCAGTCGGCGGCTGAAGCGGCCTTGTCCGGCCCCCGTACGTCCGGTGCTGAACGGGCCGGTGAGGCGGCGGTAGAGGTGAGAACGAACGGGGTCGAGAAAGCCAGGCTGGCGGTGAGCAACAGAGCGCTGCGGCGCAGCACGATCATGGGCGGGTGCCTTTCGGTGAGCGGTCCGAGGACGGCCACGGGCACCCGTCGATACGACGGAGGTCCAGGCTCCCCTGCAGACCTCGACAGTTGTGGAGCCGCTCGTCCCCGTGCGGGCATTCCGACTCACGGTGCGGAGCACCGCCTACGGCTGCGGGTCAGTGCCGGACTTCGACCGGCTTCCCCCCCGCGGAGACTTGTGCAGTTGTGCTGGGGAACCTACCGCACCCTTAGGTCAGCTCGGACACGACGGCTCGGGCGGCGACCTGCACCGGGTCCCACACCGAGGAGAACGGTGGCGCGTACGACAGGTCGGTCATCACCAGATCGTCGACGCTGAGCTGCGTCCACAGCGCCAGCGCGCAGACGTCGATCCGGATCGCCGCGCCCTCCCGGCCGACGATCTGCGCACCGAGCAGCCGGCGGTTGGACCGGTCGGCGAGCATCCGCACCGTCATCGGCTGCGCCCCCGGGAAGTAGCCGGCCCGAGTTGTCGTCTCGATCGTTGCCACCGCGACGTCGCGGCCGAGCTCACGGGCGTCGAGCTCACGCAGCCCGGTCCGCGCGATCTCGAGGTCACACACCTTGCTCACGGCCGTCCGTACGATGCCGGGGAAGGTCGACTCGACGCCTGCGATGTTGAGTCCGGCCACCCGGCCCTGCTTGTTGGCGTGGGTCCCCAACGGGACGTGGACCCACGAGGCGCTGACCCGGTCCCAGGACTCCACGCAGTCGCCTGCCGCGTAGACCTGCGGGTGGCCGGGCAGCCTCATCGCGGCGTCCGTACGCAGGCCGCCGGTCTTTCCCAGCTCGAGCCCGCTGGCGGCGGCGAGGTCGGTCAGCGGGCGCACACCGAGGCCGAGCACGACAAGGTCGGCGGGCAGGACGCCGTTGTCGGTCCGGACGGCGCGTACCCGCCCGTTCGAACCCGTTTCGAACTCCTGCACCGACGATCCGCTCAGCACCGTGATGCCCATCTTGTGCATGGCCTCTCGGACCAGGCGCCCCAAAGCAGGGTCGAGCGTGGTCATCGGCTCGGGGGCGGTGTCGACGACCGTGACCGTCAGGCCCCGCTGTAGGCACGCCTCGGCCATCTCGATGCCGATGTAGCCGGCGCCGACGACGACGGCGCGGCGCGGCCGCTCGTCCTCCAACCAGGCCATCAGGGCGTGCCCGTCGGCGAGGGTCTGCACGCCGTGGATGCCCGGCGCGTCGATCCCGGGCAGCGGCGGGCGGCGTGGGACCGCCCCGGTCGCGATGAGGAGTGTGTCGTAGCCCAACCAGCGCCCGGACCCGTCCCCGCCGCGGGTGCGGACCCGAGCTTTAGCGGGGTCGATCTCGGTCGCCTCGGTCCCCAGCCACACGTCGATGCCGTTGCGCCGGTGCTCGGCCGCCGTGCGGGCGACCAGCTTGTCCGCGCCGGAGACGTCGCCGGAGATCCAGTACGGGATGCCGCACGCGGAGTAGGACACGTCGTGGGTGCGCTCGATCACGACGACCTCGATCGCGTCGCCGGCGGTCCGCTTGGCGACCGAGGCGGCGCTCATGCCGGCCGCGTCGCCGCCGATCACCACGAGTCGCTCGGTCATTGGCCGACCCTAGTCAGCCAGGGGAGGGTCGGCGTGCTGGCGCACCCAGGTGTGCATGGCGATCGCGGCGGCCGCGGCGGCGTTGATCGAGCGGGTCGAGCCGTACTGCGCGATCGACAGTGTGACCGCGCAGGCTGCCCGCGCGTCCTGGGACAGCCCCGGGCCCTCCTGCCCGAAGAGCAGCAGACAGGCCCGCGGCAGCGCCGCCCGTTCCAGTGGCTGGGATCCCGGGAGGTTGTCGCTGCCCGTCCTCGGC
>Ga0136612_10000925_pt1 | contig 11857 bp, 8 predicted proteins | sample AntDryUQ224A2306_2_FD_106644 | JGI IMG/M metagenome (GOLD analysis project Ga0136612, IMG submission 106644) | Polar desert sand microbial communities from Dry Valleys, Antarctica - metaG UQ224A (23.06) | ecosystem: Environmental > Terrestrial > Soil > Desert | place: Antarctica: Dry Valley...
CTATCGCCTCGCGTCCCACAAAGTCGCCCTTGTCGAGCTTCACCGCCCAGCCGCGGCCGGCCTCGATTGGGTTCGCGTGTTCGGTGATCTCGTGGTCGTATAGGCCCATTTTAGCCTCCAGGCGGAGGGTATCGCGGGCGCCGAGACCGATGGGAAGGAGACCTGCAGATTTGCCGCTCTCAAGCAGCGTGGACCACACGTTCACCGCGTCCGAAGGTTGTAGGAATATCTCGAAGCCGTCCTCGCCGGTGTAGCCCGTGCGCGCCAACAAGCATTCGGCGCCGACGACCGTCGTCGCAGCGGCGTGATAGTATGCCATGTCTGCGAGCCTGTACGGTGTGTGCGGCTGAAGCGTCTCGACCGAGCGCGGACCCTGTATGGCGATCAGCGCCGTCTCGTCGGACACGTCGTCCAACTGGGCGTCGGGGAACCCAAGTAGCTGGTGTTGCAGCCACTCCAGGTCTTTGTCCTTGTTGCCCGCGTTCACCACGAGCAGGTACTTCTCGGCCAGCCGATAGAGGATGGCGTCGTCCACAAGCGTCCCATCGGTGTAGGGGATGAGGGTGTACTGTGCTGCGCCCACATCGAGCGCGGCGGCGTCGTTGGTGAGCGAGTGATTGAGAAACTCAAGTGCGCCCGAGCCGCGTATCTCGAACTCGCCCATATGAGAGAGATCGAAGAGTCCGGCGTTCGAGCGCACAGCGCGGTGTTCCTCGATAAGTCCTGAGTACTGGATGGGCATTTTCCACCCCGAGAAAGGGGCCGTCCGTGCACCTAGTGCTCGGTGAGCCTCGTAGAGCGGCGTTTGCTTCAGGTCGTCGGTCAAGTGCTAGCTCCTTTGGGTTGCGGCAAATTGGTCGCTCCCTACTTTGCCGACAAACGCAATTGGTAACTGGTAGCCGCGCTGCTGTGCATACATCCACTGCGGGCCGGCGGCGGCGCCTCATCGCTTCGCGGCGTCCGTCGAGAGCAGGGGTCGCGGCGGCTATTCTATCCGCGAGCGCCGGCCGTGTCAACTCGTTATAGCCTTGACGGGGGCGCATTGATGAAGTTGACGCCCAATGTAAATGAAGTTTTAGGCATGTAATAAATAGACCAGTCGCCAAGTCGGCGCGAGCATAACGAGTTTCAGCGCCCTTGCTAGCGAGGTTGTTAACTCTGCTTAACATACCGGTCCGCGCCCGTCTTTGCGACTTAGTAGCGCCCAGTATAAAATGCGACCACTAACAGGAGGATAACAACAGTGGTCGCAGTACAAAAACAAGCACTGATAGCCGGCACAGAATCAACATTGGCGTGGGTCCGGGTCTTCGTCGTCGCAACGCTGGCGCTGTCGCTTGCTGCGGCCGGGGTCGGCTTGGACGAAGCGCCGTGGCTGTGGGCCGTCGTGTTTGTGGCGATGGTGTACTCAGCGAGTAACAGCGTGCTGAGTCTGTACCGTGAGTATCGGAACCTTTTCACCGGTCGGGTATTCCTCGTCGCAGACCTGGTGGTGATCACGCTGCTCGTGGCGGCGTCGGGCGGGTACTCCAGCAACCTGCATATCCTGTACGCGCTGCCGCTCGCTGTCGTTGTGTGTCAACACGGCGGTCAAGCCGGCGTTTATTATTGCCTGGCGGTGAGCGTAGTCTATCCGGTCTCGACAATAGCCTTGACTGGACGGACTTCCACCGCCTGGGCGCCGCACGTCGCGTTGCTGTGGGCTCTGTGCCTGCTGCTGTGGTACGTGACGTACGATCTCGACGACCGCGAGGAGCGGGCAAACCGTCGCAGCGAGTTGAGCGCGTTATACAGGGCCGCCTCGGCGCCATTGCAAACGGAAGATCACCCCGCCCTAATTGAGTGGTTACTGTCGGGGGCGCTCAACTCTGCCGACATCTGCCACGCAAGTCTGTATCGGTACGACTCGGAGATCGCGCACTTCGACATGTGCTACTCGCTGAGTTGCGAAAAGCGGGGCGACTCGATGGAGATGCAATCCGTGCGAGTCCTGCAAACAGACATGCTCTACACAGTGCTGTACCGAAACCTACCGGCGGAGATAGTGAACCTACATACCGATCGCAGAATGAAGAACTCAGTGATAGCCGACCGGCCCATGCGCAGTGCGATCCTGGCGCCGGTAATCTTCCCAGGGGGCGATCCCTTCGGAGTGTTGTGTTTGGGCCGTGCGGCGCCGCACAAGTCTACTCAGCACGAGGTCAAGTTTGCGCAAACGCTGGCCGTGCAGGCGGCTGTCGCGTTGAACTCCGCCACACTACTGGAGGAGGCCTCGAACATCAAGGCTGCGAAGGAGGCCGATCGTCTGCGTACGGAGCTGCTTGCGACAGTCTCGCACGAGTTGCGCACACCGCTGACGGCGATACTTGGGTTTGCCTCGATACTGAACCCAGCAGAGGGTCTGCCCGTCAGTCCAAAGGCGCATGACGACGCCGTCAAGGAGATCATCCAGAACTCTGAGCGACTGAACAAACTTGTGGGGGATTTGCTGGTACTGTCCCGGTTGCAGGCGGGGGCGCTCAAGATGGACATGCAGTGGGGCGACGTGTCCGACATGCTGGACGACCGGCTGGAAGGTCTACAGATGATTGCAGGCCCGCGCGAGATTGTATTGAACGTGCCGGACGTTTTGCCCGATGTGAAGTTCGACGAGGTGCGCATCGGGCAGGTAATCACAAACCTGGTGGAGAACGCCGCCAAGTTCTCGCCGGTCGAAAGCGAGATAGTGATCGGAGTCGCGAGGATCGAGGGCGGCATCGTGATCGGCGTGAGGGATGAGGGGATGGGCATACCCAGTGAGGACCACGAGCGCATCTTCGAGCGATTCGTCCAGGTCGAAACGGGCGCCTACAAGGCTGGGATCGGCACCGGGCTGGGCCTGGCCATCTGCCGGAGCATTGTCGAGGAGCACGGCGGCTCGATAAGTGTGGACAGCGTACTTGGCGAGGGTTCCGTCTTCTGCTTCACACTGCCGTCGTCAACGGGAACACATGAGTATGTGTAGGGTGTTGGTAATCGAGGACGAGCCGAGCATACTCAAATTTCTTACCCAAGCGCTACTACTCACGGGGTTCGACGTGGTCGCCGTGACGGACGGGGAGGCCGGGCTGGCGGAAATACGCGGCGAAACCGCCTTCGACGTGATACTGCTGGACCTGATGATGCCGGTGCTCTCGGGATGGGAAGTACTCGCGAGAATGGAGAATGAAGGGTTGCTCGACGAGGCGCCGGTGATCGTAGTCACAGCGTCGTCGCAGGAAACGGATCAACGCCGCGCACGAGCGATGGGGGCCGTGGATTGCCTCGTGAAGCCCTTCACTGTGCGAGAGATGGCGATATGCGTGCGTCAGGTGGTGGGGACGGCGGCATAGTGCCGCATGTGGGCTGTTGAAGGCGGTTAGTTGGAGGCGGATAGTTGCAGTAGGTACTTGAGTAAAATCGGGCCGGAGGAGCCAATGAAACGAGACAGCATAGTTGTGGTAGACGACGAGAAGACCATCCTGAAGCTGATGTCTATCAAACTCAAACAGCAGGGGTACAATGTTTACGCCGGAATGGACGGCAACGACGCGATCAGCCTCGTCGAGGAGCACAACCCGGACCTGCTACTGGTGGACATAAAGATGCCGAACATGAGCGGTATGGAGGTCTGCAAGCGGCTGCGCGAGTGGTCCCGCATACCGATCATAGTTGTCAGCGGGTTGCCTGACGCCCGCTACGCCGTGGAGGCGCTCGACCTCGGGGCGGACGACTATCTGCGCAAGCCGTTTTACGATAATGAGTTGCTGGCCAGGGTGCGAACCCAATTGCGCCGGGCGGAGGAACGACCTATGCAGCCTGTACAGTCCGTGTTCCGAACGGGACCGCTCAGCATTGATTTCTCGCGGCGCGAGGTGTCGGTTAACGGCGAGGCCGTCCACTTCACGCAGACGGAGTACAAAGTACTCGAGCAGCTCGTGCAGAATGTGGGCAAGGTAATGACCCACCAGATGTTGCTGCAGCGCGTGTGGGGTTCGGAGTACACCGTGGAGAACGAGTACCTCCGCGTGTACATAGGTCGGCTACGGCGCAAGCTCAACACCGGCCCCGACGTGCCGAAGTTCATTATGACCGAACAGGGCGTCGGCTACCGTTTCTCGGACGCGCTCCTCTAAACAGAACAACTCGGTCTCAGCGCCGTCCAACCCGCGAGAGCGATTGCGGTACGGGCGCGGCGCCTGCCAGGGGCGACAGGGTCGTCGCCCCGCTGGTGGGCTAGTCGGGCGTCGCTCAGGAGCGGTGCGGTCCTGTGACGCCCGGGCCGGAGTCGCTTTCGCGGTCGCGGTCGGCGTGCTCGTCGTTCTCGCGCATCGTGCCGAGGGGGCGATCCTCTACGGTACCCTCGACAAAGGGAGCGTCGGTGCTTCCGGGACCTTCGAGGTTCTGAGCGTCGAGCTGCCGGTCGAGCGTTGGCTCATCGGGGGCTTCCCCCTCGTCCGACGTGCGGTTCAGTGCGTGTTCCTGCCACTCCGGACTTCCCTTGATAGTCATGTTCATGCTCCTTGTTCTGCTTGCCGCTGCGCAGTTTCACTGGGTGCGTCGTGCGAAGTCGTGCCTACTCGTCTATGCCGGTGGAGTTCTTCCCCTGTGGGGCGACCCCACGCAGCATCATACCCTGTCCGCGTGAGACGTGCGTCTCGACCGTGGGCGGATCCTCGGGATCGCGCATTTGCACTAGCAGAGTCGTCCGCGCCTCACTGCTCCGGTTGACGCCCGAGCCGTGTATGGTCAGGTAGGAGAATATAAGCACATCGCCTGCCGCTGCTTCAACCGGCGTCGCGTTCTCGACCGAGTATTCCTCCGGCGAGAGGTGGTAGCTGCCGGTCGCGTCGTGTTCCAGCGGCCCGAGCTTGTGGCTGCCGGGAACGACGCGGACGCAACCCTTCTCGATCGGGGCGTCGTCGAAGAAGATTATCGCCGCGAGCATCGTGTGTCGCTCGTGTGGGAAGAAGGGGTGATCTTGATGCATGGGAAACGGCGAGCCCTTCTCGGGCGGCTTGATGAACATCTTTGTGTGGTGCAACTGCACGTTCGGTCCGATCAAGTCCGCGACGGGGTCCACGAGTCGTGGGTCGCAGATGAGCCGGGTGAACGCGGCGCTCTGGAACTGCACGTTGTGGCAGTGCAACAAACTAGTGTCCATGCCCATCCCGATGTCGCGCGCGCTGGCCCACGTTGCGTCCACGCTCTGCGTCCGGGTCAGGCGCTCGATCAGCTCGTGGGACTCCCGGCGCAGGTCGTCGGCCTCCCCCTGGGTGAAGACCTTCGGCAGGTGAATGTAGCCGTCGTGCGAGTACGCCGACACCTGCGCCTCGGTGAGCGCGAATCGCTGTGTGGTTGTAGCCGTCATTTGTTTTTCGACCTCCTGAGAATTGTGCAGCAAGAGGTGTGCCGGGCCTCACCGATTCGGCGAACATCGCGTGCGAGGGTTCGGTCCGGCGCGCCGTCGTCCTGCGGCGCCGGCCGCGACGGAATGTGACGAGATGGTGCGAGCCGAGTCTACTGCGCCACACCGCCGCCCGGTTGTAATTGCGGGCCTGGTGTTTTGAATGTCGCCGCCCATTCTCTTTGCCGCTGTTTGCTAACTGTTGAGCCGGCGCCCTACACTGACACAGCACTATGGACGCCCCCACGCATCAACGCAGATGTGGTCGTCACCGCCTCGGGGACGTTCTTGGGCGATACGGGAGAAAGTTTGGACTATGGCCGGCTACGAGACTTGCCCCGACGAGGGAGCGTCCTCGGTACAACTACATTACAACAGGCCCGCTGCGCCGCCGCTTCGCTTTGGGCGTGGACGACCTCGCATCCTCTTATACCGGCGATAGTTTTTGTGCTGGGCGCTGTTGTGGTCCAGCAGCGCGAAATGGTCTTTCAGGGGCTGGCGCCCATCACCGGCGACGCGGTGCGATTCTTCTACCCGTTGCTTGAGTTGATGGGCAATACCCTGCAGTCGGGCGTCCTGCCCGGCTGGAACCCACACCAGATGGCGGGGGCGCCGCTGATGGGCGACCCGCAGTCAGGCTGGGGCGCCGTAGTACCAATGCTTGCCTACACCTTCCTGCCTCTCGCTGACGCCACAGCGGTCAACCTGGTGTCGCTGACCTCCGTCTCTGCGGTGGGTATGCTACTGTTCTTGAGGTCAACGGGTGTGTCGGTGGGGGGGGCGACGCTGGGCTCGCTGTCGTACGCACTCGGTACGTTTCCGTACAAGTTTCAGTACAACCCCACCTACATCGGTATGATCGTCTGGCTGCCCTGGCTGCTGCTCGGCGCCGACCTGGCGCTCCGGCATCGGGGAAGGACAATGGCGGCGGGCTGGCTGCTTTGCGGGTTCGGCGCCTCCCAGGAGATAGGTTCGTGGTTCGGCCAGGGCTCCTACTACGCCTTTACCGCGACGGTGGCCTACGTGGCGTTTATGACGCTGATCGGTCCACTCGCCTCTGGGCTTTCAGTGCGTCGTCGGCTGCTCGACTTCGCGCTCCACAGCGTCGCGCTGACCGCTTCCGTGGCTGCGCTCTCGGCGTGGGGTCTTGTTCCACGGGTGGAGTTCTTGCTGAACTCTACCCTCCGCAACGGCTACTCCGCCACTGAGGAACAGTTCGGCAGCGGCGCTACGATCGGCAGCCTGGTGAACTATCTGAAGCCGGGCGGGTCGTACGTCGGGGCGGCGATCGTGCTGCTGGTGATCGCGGCGGTGCTAACCCGGCCCAATCGAATGCAGGGGTTCTACATTGCCATGACGGCAGGCTGCTTCGCCGCGTCCTTACGGTGGCTGCCGTCGCTGGCGAAGGACAATCCGGAAGCGCGCCAATTCTTCAGCTTTGTGCCCGGACTCACCCCGCTTCACCTGCACAAGCCGGAGATCATCACGTTCCTGTGCTTGTTCTTCGCCGCAGCCCTGGCGGCGACTACGCTGGACAGAGTGCTAGTCGCAAAGGGCCGCGATCGCTACCTGTTCCTGGGGTCCATTGTTCTCGCGTTGGCGGTGTTGCTCGTCCTTGCCGGCCCAGACAGGGCGTTCTCGAGCGGGTACTCACTTTACTTTGTTGGGCTGGGTGCGGCCGCAGGGCTGGTGTTCCTCGCCTGGCGCGGGTGGCTGCCCATCGGCGTTGCGACGGCGCTGCTACTCTTGGTCACCGCCGCCGAACTCGTACAGAGCGTGGCAATTGATCGGAACGCACAAATGGGAGACGCGAACCAGTACTACCGTTACTGGGGCGAGAACGCGAGCGTCGAGCTAGTCGTGAATCAACCGGGCGACGGGCGCTACTTCGGCTTCATACCCGAGGCGATGAATTCGTCGCACGTTGCTTATCGTGGTTATCCACAGCAACAAGTCGTACGGCGGCTGTTGACTACGGGCCAGGGGACGCGCTACGGCCTGCGCGACATACAAGGGTACAACCCGTTACACCTGGCGACCTTCGACCGTATGCTGTATCACATAAACGGTAGGATGCTTCAGGATTATCGCAACGCGTACGTGTGGCGCTCCGGTCTGGAGTCGCCGCTACTCGCTATGCTCAACGCACGGTTCGTCGTGACGCTCAGGGAGCAGGAGATGCCGGCGCAGTACCGCCTGGGCACTGTGCGATCCAGGACCGTGTGGGTATACCGCAACACGGCAGCGCTGCCCCGTGTCTGGGTCGTACACGATACAATCGTTGGGAGCCAAGAGGAAACGTTAAGGGCGATCGAGAGCGGATTTGTGGACCCAAGACTCGTGGCGCTCGTTGAGCAGCCCGTTGCTGGTCTGCTGCCGAGCACGGGCCAGGAGCAAACGTCCGTACTCCGGTATGACGCGAACCGGATCGAGGCGTCGGTGCAGCTCACCGCACCGGGTCTCGTGGTCTTCAGCGAGCTCGACTATCCCGCGTGGAAGGTGCAGGTGGACGGGGTATCGCGCCCCGTTGTCCGAGTGAACGGCGGGCTGCGCGCAGTGGTTGTGCCTGCGGGCGAACACACAGTCGTCTGGCGCTACGATTCAACCCCGTCGAACGTGGGCATGCTCGTTACGGCGCTTACGCTGCTCGGCGCGGCAGTCGCGCTGGTCGCATCATACGCGATCCCCTGGTTCCGAGCTCGCCGTCGTCGTGCGAGGGATGGGCAGGACGCGCCGGCTGGGGCGTAGTCGGGCGGCGGAACTGAACACTATCGTCGTTTGGTGAGGAATGGTATGAAGATGAGGCCAGTATGGTACGATGTGAGCTATCGCCGACGCATGGATGCGTTTGACGAAGGGTTGTGGACGCGGTTAGACACTGTTCCGACACTGCAACCTGAGACGCGCGATGCTGTTGTTAGGTATCTTCTTGAGCTTGCCTGTCAGTCACAGCACGTGCGGAACATTGTCCTGGGTCGAACGGCCCTACTCAGTTTGCCCCGTCAGTGGATCATAGATCACATTGAACCCTATGCGGAACCGCTGCTTCGACTCGAAGACGAGTGGGAGTACAGTCGTCTTGGGGAGCTTTACGAACAACTGGACGAAGGTCTGGTACTGCGCTTAATAGCACGCGGGTCGTCGAGCCACGACGACGAGATACGGGTAGCTGCGCAGGACTTTTGAAACCGCTTGGATACTGGGCGAACATTGTAGCGAACGTCTAGTTTCGCTTCCAGTAGGCATACCTGGGCCGAAGCCCCGACAGCCTATGCAAGGGGCGCCGGTTTCGGCCTGCGGCTCAGCCCACCGTTGTGGCGCGGAGCTCGCCGATCTGGTCGCGAAGTAGGGCCGCTTTCTCGAACTCCATTGCCTTTGCCGCCGCTTTCATCTGCGATTCCAGGTCCTTGATGATGCGGAAAACGTCCTCCTTGGTGAGCGCTGCTATCCCGTCCGTCTTGTACTCGGGCTTGGATTCTGCCACGGCTCTCACCCGCTCGGTCAGGTCGCGCACCCCCTTGACGATGGAGGCGGGCTCGATGTTGTGCTCCTCGTTGTACTCCACCTGAATGGCGCGTCGGCGGTACATCTCGTCAATCGCCCGCTGCATCGAGCCGGTGATTTGGTCGGCGTACATGATTACCAGACCCTCGAGGTGGCGAGCAGCCCGGCCCGACGTCTGGATCAACGCGGACTCCGAGCGCAGGAAGCCCTCCTTGTCCGCGTCGAGTATGGCCACGAGCGAGACCTCCGGCAGGTCCAGCCCCTCGCGCAACAGGTTGATACCCACCACAACGTCGTACGCGCCGAGCCGCAGGTCGCGGAGTATCTCGATCCGTTCGAGCGTTTCCACGTCGCTATGCAGGTAGTGCGTCTTGATGCCGACCTCCTTGAAGTAGTCGGCAAGCTCCTCCGACATCCGCTTTGTCATGGTGGTTACGAGGGCTCGTTGACCCTTCGCCACCCGTTGGCGCACCTCGTCGAGTAGGTCGTCCACCTGCCCCTCGGTGGGTCGCACGCTGACGGCGGGATCAATCAGGCCGGTCGGGCGGTTGATCTGCTGCACGATCTGGTCGGAGTGCTCCTTTTCCCAGGGGCCGGGCGTCGCGGAGAGATAGACAGCCTGCGAAAGGTGATCCTGAAACTCCTCGAATGTGAGCGGCCGATTGTCGAGGGCGGAGGGCAGCCGAAAGCCGTGCTCGATCAGCATCTGCTTGCGCGACCGGTCGCCCGCATACATGCCCCTGATCTGCGGCAGCATGATGTGCGACTCGTCGGCGACCAGTAGGAAGTCGGGCGGGAAGTAATCGAGCAGCGTCCACGGTGGATCGCCGGGCTGCCGGCGCGAGAGGTGACGCGAGTAGTTCTCGATGCCCGAGCAGTAGCCGGCCTCCTGCAGCATCTCGATGTCGTAGAGCGTGCGCTGGCGCAGCCGGGCTGCCTCGAGCACCTTTCCCTCGGACTCGAGCTGCTTGTACCGCTCGTCCAGCTCATCGCGAATGTCCACGATTGCCAGCTTCAATTTGTCCTGGGTTGTCACGAAGTGTTTTGCAGGGTATATGTCCACGCGCGCACGCTCGGCGAGTATCTCGCCCGTGAGCGGGTCAACCTCGGTGATGCGCTCTACCTCGTCGCCGAAGAATTCGATGCGGATGACAGTGTCCTCGTATATCGGCTGTATCTCCAGCGTATCGCCGCGCACGCGGAAGGCGCCTCGCGCGAGGTTCTGGTCGTTGCGGGTGTACTGCACGTCTATCAGGTGGTGCAGCACACGGCTGCGTCGGATCTCATCGCCGCGCTTGAGGCCAAGCACCTCCCGTCCGTAGTCCTCGGGAGAGCCGAGACCGTAGATGCACGACACGCTCGCCACGATTATGACGTCGCGCCGCTCGAAGAGCTCCATTGTCGCCGAGTGACGAAGCTTGTCTATCTCCTCGTTGATGGCGGCGTCCTTCTCGATGTACTGGTCGGTCTGCGGTATGTACGCTTCAGGCTGGTAATAGTCGTAGTAGCTGACGAAGTACTCGACGGCGTTGTTCGGGAAGAAGTCCTTGAATTCCTGGTACAGTTGGGCGGCGAGCGTCTTGTTCGGCGCGAGCACGAGCGTTGGACGCTGCAACTCCTGTATGACGTGGGCGATGGTAAACGTCTTACCGGTGCCGGTGGCGCCGAGGAGGGTCTGGTGTCTGAGGCCGTCGCGGACGCCCGAGACGAGCGCCTCGACTGCGGCCGGCTGGTCCGCCACGGGGCGCAGATCAGAGATGATTTGTAGGTCGGGCATGGTAGGTGTGCTCCAGAGAGATGCGAATGTTTAGAAAAATTACACTACTATCATATAGTACATACGTTCTGGTTGCAGCGCCTCGCTTCGGTAACATTATCACTTGCGTGAACCGTCGCCAGGTCCGCTCGCTCGGACACTGTGTACCAATCCTGCGGGCGGGCGGCGTGCGCTCATGGCTGTGAATGCCGGCCGCGTTCACTCAGACTGGTATCAGAGTCTACTCACTGCGACTCGTGTGTTTGGACCCGCGCGCGCCCAACACTCGTCCGACGACTCACTCGGATTCCCGCTTCAGGTGTCGGTCGAACCACTCCAACACGCGGCGTATGAGGTCGAGTTGGTGGCGACGCTCCTTGAAGCCGTGTCCCTCCCTGGGGTATATCGCCATCTCCACCTCCTGGCCGAGGTAGCGCAGCGCGTTGTACAGTTCCTGGCCCTGCGCGCGGTTGACGACGGCGTCCTCGGCGCCGTGCAGCACGAGTGTGGGCGTCACGACGTTCGACACGCAGCAGATTGGCGAGCGGCGAACGTATGCATCGGGGTCGGTGTAGGCGTTCGTGCTGAACAAGTAGTCGTAGAAATGAGTCAGGTTTGAGTTGCCCTGGTCGCTGAAGAGGTTGGTCACGCCCGCGCCGACGACGGCCGCCTTGAACCGCGTGGTCTGTGTGATACCCCACGCGGTCAGGTAGCCGCCCCAACTCCAGCCGCCGATGCCCAGCAGGTCAGGGTCGGCGACTCCAAGCTCGACCACGTGATCCACGCCGGCGAGTATGTCCGTCCACTCCCCACCGCCCACGTCGTCGAAGCCTGCGGTAGTGAAGCTCGGCCCCCGGCCGATGCTGCCTCGGGGATTCGGCAGGAGCACCGCGTACCCGTTCGCGGCGAGGTACTGTCCCCAATCGTGCCAGCTCGCGTGCGCCCGATCGCTCCAAAGCCACGCCGGTCCGCCGTGCGGTTGCACAACCATCGGATATGACCTGTCCGCCTGGTATTTTGCCGGGTAGATCAGGACGCCCTGAAGCTCAATTCCGTCGGCTGCTCGCCACTCGATCGCCTCGGTTCGCGCCGAGAGCAGCGGCTCGATCTCCGGGTTGGAGTGGGTCAGCCTCCTTACCTCGCCGTCCGACTCGCCGCCCCAAACCTCGGAG
>Ga0136612_10000926_pt1 | contig 11851 bp, 12 predicted proteins | sample AntDryUQ224A2306_2_FD_106644 | JGI IMG/M metagenome (GOLD analysis project Ga0136612, IMG submission 106644) | Polar desert sand microbial communities from Dry Valleys, Antarctica - metaG UQ224A (23.06) | ecosystem: Environmental > Terrestrial > Soil > Desert | place: Antarctica: Dry Valley...
CGCGTCGAGCCCGGCCGCTTCTCCCACGGCGCAGATGTCGGCTTCGTAGCTGCCGGTCGACACGCCGCAATTGTGTTCGCTCGGCCACCCGCGAGGCCAACTGAGGCCGACGGGGCCGATCCGTCGGTGGGGGTCAGCGTCGAGGCGTCGGCGCCGAGCCTCCTGTTCGACGACGAGACATCACGGCCAGCATCTGCGGTGCCGTCAGCAGGTTCGCACCCCGTCGTCGCGCACCGTCGCGCACGCGCTGGTCACTGGAGGCCACGACCACGGGCTGGTCGGGAGGGAACTCGTCCACCAGGGCCATGACCACATCGTCGGCCTCCACCCCGTCATCGGTGAAGCGGACACGCACCGAACGCGGGGCGGACCCGGTCGGGCCGGGCCCGGCCACGACCCCGTCGAACACCACGAGGGGATCGACCCCGGTCCGCGCGTGCAGCTCGGCGAGGGCCGCGACCAGTCGCGCCCGCTGGTCCTCGATGGGCAGCGTCGGCCATGCCGCCATCGACACGTTGTAGCCGTCGACCAGCACCACGGCGCCAGGCAGTCGGACCAGGTGCTCGGCTGCCTCGGGAGCCTCTTCGAACATGGCCGCAGGCAGGGAGGAGGGCCGCCGACGTGGTCGGCCTGACCGGCCGGCACGTGTCCGCACCGGCGGGGTGGGATCGACGGCCCGAACGTCGCTCGACGCACCGGCCGGCGGGTCGAGCTCCGCCGACGCCTGCCGCAACGCGTCGCTGAGCGCAGCGGCGGCCGATGCCGCTTCGCGCACCGACCGGGCCACGACCCGTACATCGATCGGTGGTGGCTCGGGTCGAGCCGCTGCGGGAGCGGGGATCGGCTCGAGCGGCCGACGCGCGCCTTGCTCCGTGACGAGGTGACCGAGGCGAGCCACCTCGCCCTCCATCTCCCGGAGCCGCGCCCGCAGGCTCGTGCGCTCAGCGCGGGTGGAGCCGTGGGCGGCCTCGGCATCCTTGAGTGCTCGCACCGCCGCTGAGCGTTCGTCGGCCAGGATCCTCTGCTCTGCCTGCAGCGACCTCACCCGTTCTTCGGCGACGGCCCGCGCATCGCGTTCGGTGGTCAACGCCTGCCGCGCCGTCGAGGCGTCCTGCTCGGCCCGGCGGCGCGCCTCCTCGGCCCGACGGACCGCCCGCTCGGCGGCATCGAGAGCCCGCTGGAGCCTCGTCGCCGCCTGCGCCGAACGAGCCTCCTCGCCGGCGTCGTCGGCGTCGGCCGCCTCACCGGCCATCGCTTCGAGCTCCTCGTCCCACCGATCAGGTCTGGCCAGCCACAACCACGAGGCCCGTCCCACCTTGGCTTCGTCGACCTCATCGGCGACCCGGCTCCGAAAGGCATCGTCGCGATCGACCGTCCGGCGGATCGTCGCCAGGGCCACCTGGTTCAGCCGGGCGAACCCGACCACCTTGCGCAGCGCCGCCGGGGCCCGAACGGGGGGGTCGGCTGCCTCGCCGGCGCGCGCAACGGCGACAGCCGCCTCCAGGGCCGGCCGCACCAGCCGGTCGGGTACGGGGTTCAGCTGTCCTGCGTCCCGGCCGAGGTGCGGGCAACGATGACACGGCGCGCCGTGCCGCAGGACCTGGGGGCGGGACGGGTCACGGGGCCATCGTACCGCTGCCCGTGCCGTGGACGACCTTCATCATCGAACGCTTGTACGGCTCCGGTCACCATCCATGACATCGGGCCAGCGCTCGTTCGACGAGCTCGGGATGCCGTTGGAGGAGGTGACGTTCTGCGTGATCGACGTGGAGACCACGGGTGGTGTCGCCAGCGACGGTGGCCTCACCGAGATCGGCGCGGTGAAGCTGCGGGGAGGCGAGTGCCTCGGCACCTTCCAGACCCTCGTGAACCCGGGCCTGTCGATCCCGCCGTTCATCACGGTGCTCACCGGGATCACCCAGTCGATGGTGCTCCCGGCGCCGCGACCGCACGAGGTGCTGGCATCGCTGCTCGAGTTCCTCGGCGACGCGGTCATCGTGGGTCACAACGTCCGCTACGACCTCGGTTACCTCAACCATGCGCTCGAGCACAGCGGACGGGGCCGGCTCCCGAACCGGTGGGTCGACACGTGCGCCCTCGCCCGCCGCCTCGTTCGCGAAGAGGTGCCCAACTGCAAGCTGAGCACGCTCGCCAGCCGGCTCCGATTGCCCCATCGGCCCTCCCACCGAGCCCTCGACGACGCTCTGGCCACGGGCGACCTGCTCCACGTCCTGCTCGAGCGAGCCGCCGGCTTCGGGGTCCTCGGGCTCGACGACCTCCTCGCGCTGCCCACGCTGGCCGGCCACCCCCAGGTGGCAAAGCTGCGCCTGACCGACCACCTGCCCCGCGCGCCCGGGGTCTACCTGTTCCGAGACGCCACGGAGCGGGTGCTGTACGTGGGCAAGGCCGCGAACCTGCGCACCCGGGTGCGCTCGTACTTCTCGGGCGACGAACGCCGCAAGGTCTCCCAGTTGTTGCGGGAGGTGCATCGCATCGAACACGTGGAGTGCTGCGGCGGGCTGGAGGCGGCGGTGCTCGAGGTGCGGCTCATCCACCGCTTCTCGCCGCGCTTCAACCGCCAGTCGAAGTCGTGGCAGTCCTACGCCTACCTCAAGCTCACCGCCGAGCGGTTCCCACGGCTGGCCGTGGTCCGTACCGTCCGGGCCGACGGTGGCCTCTACATCGGTCCCCTGCCATCGGTCCGCACCGCGAAGCGGGTGGCCGACGCCATCCACACGGCGCTTCCCATCCGCCGCTGCACCGGTACCCCCGGCCGGCGCGCAGCACCGTGCGCAGCCGCGCAGCTCGGCGTGGCGCTCTGCCCGTGCGACGGCAGCCTGACCGAGGCGGCCTATGGCGCCGTCGTCGACCGGTTGCGGTACGGCCTCACCGTCGATGCGACGATGCTGCTCGCTCCGCTCACCCGGCGCATGGACGACCTTGCCGCCAGCGAGCGCTACGAGGAAGCGGCCGACATGCGCGACCGAGCGGCGGCACTCACCCAGGCCCTGCACCGCCAACGCCGCTTCGACGCGATACGCCGGGCCGGCCGTGTCGTCCTCGAAGGACCCGGACGGGCCGGGGCGGAGTTGGCCGGTGGTCATCTGGTGCGGGCATGGGCCGGTGACGGGCAACCTCGCCTGCTGACGGAGTCGGCCCTGACCCTCGCGAGCGACGACCTCCCGCTCGACCGGCACGACCTCACGCTCCCGCCCAACCGTGACCACGCCGACGAGTTGGCCTGCATCGCAGGCTGGCTCGATCGAGAAGCGGCCCGGGTGCGCATCACCCACTGCGACGGCGGCCTGTCCTCGCCCTATCCTCAACTCCCCCGGTTCGAGCCCCGGCCGGCCCGACCCCTCGCCGCCGGGCCGAGCCCGCCCGGCGTGCCTCCACCGACCGATCTGCGCTAGCCCCGGGACCGAAACGTCGGGGCGGTTGGCGAGACTGCGGTCGAACGGGGCCAACGCCGTCGACGCACGACAGCGAACCGAGGACCGGCTTCGACGGACGGGCGACGGTGCACCGGCGGTCCGCCACGAGCGGCGAACGCACCCGAGGAGAGCCTGCGACAACCAGTTCGGGGATGCCGGTCACGGCACGGGCGGGCACGACCGGTCGGGCCCGTCGCCCGAGCTCGGGCGCCGTGCACCGGTAGCCTCGTGACCGTGGAGACGTTGCTCGGCGTGGTGCTGGCCATCTTGGGCATCACCGTCCTGAGCCTGGTCCTGACGCTCGTGCTCGTCCTCGTGGGTGTGCGCGGACTTCACCGCCGCAACCAGGTGAGCCCGGACCATGCGGGCGACGCACCGCTCAAATGGCTCTGGTCCCCGGCCGGTGCAGCCCGCCTGCACCGGCGCCTGCGTGCCGCGATCTCGGTGACTCGGGTCGTCCGCACCCGTCATGCCCGTGATGCCGATCCACCCCGTGCCGTCGACCTGGCCCGGGAGGTCGAGATCGAGGCAGCTACCCTGGACCGCCAACTCACCCTGATCGGGCGCCTCCACGTCGGCGAGCGGCGCCGGCTCATGCCTCAGTTGGCGGCAGAGGTCCGTCGGGTCGAGCAGGTGGCCTCACGGCTGTCGATGCTCGACGTCGACGCCGCAGCCGCGGTCCGCCTGCCTCAGGAGCGCAGCGCGATGGAGGACCTCGCCGAGCGGCTCGACCAGTTGGAAGAGTCGCACCGCGAGCTCCGGGTCACCGATGCCGAGGTCGGGCTCCGCCGCGACCCGCCCATCCTGGCGTCGGCGCCGCTGCCATCACGCATCCGCCGCCAGGCCCGGGGCTGACCAACTCCCAGCCTGCAGACGCCCACAAGCCGAACTGCCTCCGCGAAGGCCTCGTCGTGCGGCGACGGGTCGACCCCGGAGCTGGTTCCCCGGAGCTCCCTCGACCTGAGGGCCGACACACCGTGATCGTGGCATCAGGTCACAAGCCGTCGGCTCGGGCCGCCACGGACGCCGCCACCAACTGGTCCAAGGCACTCGACGCTCGGCCCTGGTCGATCGACGTCCGAGCTGCGGCGACCCCCGCCCCTACGTCGTCGGCCAGACCCCCCACCACGAGGCCGGCGGCCGCGTTGAGCACGACGATGTCGCGATGGTGACCGTGCTCCCCTGACAGGACCCGACGAGCGAGGGCGGCGTTCGTGGCCGGATCGCCACCCCGCAGGTCGCCGAGCCGGGCGGGACCGATGCCGAAGTCGTCCGGGGTGACCGTGAGGAGGCGTACGGCACCGTTCCGCAGCTCGACCACGTTGGAGGTGGTCGTGGTGGTGATCTCGTCCAGGCCGTCGCCCCCTCGCACGATCCACGCCCGCTCCGCGCCGTTGTCGGCCAGCACGTGGGCCATGCGTTCGGCCATGGAGGGGTCGCTCACCCCGACCACGTAGCGCCGGGCTCCGGCGGGGTTGGCCAACGGGCCCAGGAAGTTGAACGCGGTGGGCACCCCCAGCTCGCGCCGAACGGGGCCGGCATGACGCATCGAGGCGTGGAACCGCGGCGCGAAGCAGAAGCCGATGCCGGCCTCGTCGACGCAGCGAGCCACGCCTTCAGGTCCGAGATCGATGACGACGCCGAGCGCCTCGAGCAGGTCGGCCGAGCCGCACGACGACGACGCCGCCCGGTTGCCGTGCTTGCACACCACTCCACCGGCACCGCTCACCACCAGTGCGGCGAGGGTCGAGACGTTGATGGAGTGGTGGCGGTCGCCGCCGGTGCCCACGATGTCGATGACGGGACGACTGTGGTCGAGCTGCACCCGCTCAGCCGCGCCGAACATGGCCCGCAACAGCCCTGACAGCTCGGGCACCGTCTCGCCCTTCATGCGCAGGGCGACGATGAACCCGGAGATCTGGGCCGGGCTGGCGGCGCCGTCGAGGATCTCGCCCATGGCCGCACCGGCCTGCTCCATGGTCAGGTCCTGCCCGGCGGTGAGCAGTCCGAGCACAGCCGGCCAGCCGCCCAGGTCGGTGAAGGATTCCGCCATCGAGCCAGTATCGCCGACCACGACCACCCCGTTGCTCGGCTCGGAGCCGAGGCGCCGCGCCCGCGGGTCGGCTCCTCGATCGCGACCGGATCGACCCGTTCCCGGGCGTCACACCGGGTCGGGACCGGGGTGGGGATCCTCCGGCCCCGGTTCGACGCAGAACTCGTTGCCTTCGGGATCGGCCAGGACGACCAGCCCCTCCTGGCGTCGCACCACCCGGGCGCCGATGCCGACCAGCCGATCGACCTCGGAGTCCATGGTCGTGAGGCTGCGGAGGTCGAGGTGGAGTCCGGTGGCGGCGGCCTCCGGTGCGGTCGTTCCGCCGCCGTTGAACCAGATGCCGGGCCCGCCCCAGGCGGCGGCCTCGACGAACGCCTTGTCGTCGGTGGAGTCCTCATCCACGTCGGTACCCAGCACAGCCGCCCAGAAGTGGGCCTCGACCATGGCGTCACGGCAGTTCAGGGTCAGGTTCTTGATGAAGGACACCACCGGTCAATCCCACCAGAGGTCGTGGGCCAACACGCCTCGGCCGATGAGGCCGAGCTGCACCTGTGACGTGCCCTCGACGATCGTGAGCTGCTTGGCGTCGCGGTAGTACAGCTCGGTCAGGTGGTCCTTCATGTAACCGGCGGCGCCGAGCAACTGCAGGCTCACGTTGGAGGCCTTCACCGCCAGCTCGGTGGCGTAGTACTTGGCCATGGAGAGGTAGGGCACGAACTCCTTGGAGAACTCGCCGCGATCGGCCATCCACGCCGCTCGGTAGGTGAGCAGTCGGGCCGCCTCGATCTCGGTCGCGATCTTGGCGATCTCCCACTGGACGCCCTGGAAGTCGGCGATCGTCCGGTTGAACGCCGCCCGCTCCTTCACGTACTCGACGGCGTACATGAGCGCTCCCTCGGCCAGGCCGATGCCCCGGGCGGCGACGATGGGGCGCATCGAGTTGAGGCCGAGCATGGCCAAGCGGAACCCGCCGACCTCGCCGATGACGCTCGCGGCGGGGACGCGCACATCGCTCAGCAGCAGCTCGCCGGTCGCCACGCCCCGCACACCCATCTTGCGGTCGAGGGCTCCGACCTCGACCCCATCCCACGATCGTTCGACGATGAACGCCGTGATCGAGTCGTGGTCCCGGCTGGTCACATCGGCTGCGGTCTTGGCGAAGACCGTGTACCAGTCGGCCTGAGCCACCCCGGAGATCCAGCACTTGGTGCCGTTGAGCACCCAATCGTCGCCGTCCCGCACCGCCTTCGTCCGCATCCCCATCACGTCGCTGCCGGCCTGGGGTTCGGACAGACAGAACGCCGCTCGCTGTGTGCCGTCGGCGATCGGGGCCACATACCGCTCGTTCTGTTCCGTCGAACCGGCGATCATGACCGGACCGGTCGGCAGCCGGGTCAAGAGCAGCATGAGGGCGGCTGCATTGGAGTACTTCGAGACCTCCTCGATGGCGATCGTGAGCCCGAGGATCCCTGCGCCTGACCCACCGGTCGCCTCGGGGATGCAAAGACCCAGCAGGCCGGCGTCGCGGAACACCTCGAAGATGTCCTGCGGGTACTCCTCGGTCTCGTCGATCTCTCGGGTGCGAGGCTTGATCTTGTCCTGGGCGATGCGCCGGCAGGTGTCCTGCAGCGCAGCCAACTCATCGGAGAGCTCGAAGTTCATGCCGGCGAGTCTGCCAGCACGACGATCGGCCCCTACACGAGCACCTTGCGCATCTCGAACTCGACGAGTTCGGGGTCGGGTTCGTAGGCCATGCTGGCCCCCGTCGCCACGAACCCGAGATCCTCGTAGAACCGTCGGGCGAACTGGTTCCGCTCGACGACCCAGAGGCGCAGGGCGACACCGCCGCTGGCCACCGCCCACCGGGTCACCTCCTCGACCAGAGTGGCGGCCACCCCGACGCCCCGATGACCGGGCGCCGACCAGAGGGACGTGAGGGTGATCAGGTCGTCCTTGGTCCGATAGGCGTTGACCATGCCGGCGGTGACCGGAGCGGTCGGAGCATCCGGATCGGCGCCGACCTCCGCGAACCAGGTGCCCTGGTCGATGCCGACCGAGCCTGCCTCGGCGACTCGATCCCACTGGGCGAGGGGCCGGACCTCCGCTTGCGCCAGCGTCGTTGCGTAGACGCCCGGGCTGTCGGCGATGGCCGACAAGCGCACCGAGCGCAGGAGGGGCCCGTCGGCCGGACCGATGCGCCGTACGGTGATCATCGACGCAGTCGCTCAGGCTGTCCGACGTCGTTGTCGGATGATCCGACGCCGCTCGCGCTCCGTACAACTTCCCCAGACGCCGTCCTTCTCGCGCGTGGCGAGGGCGTGCTCCAGGCAGGGGCTCTGTACCGGGCACCGGTCGCAGATCGACTTGGCTTGATCGACGTCCTCGTCGGTGTCCGGGTAGAAGATCTCGGGGTCGAGTCCTCGGCAGGCAGCGTTCGTGCGCCAGGACAGGTTCATCGTGGACAGCTCGCTCACGTGTCGGTTGCGGGACGGCGCGGCCCCCCAGGGCCGGGCGATGCCATTGGGTCCTTCCGGTGCTCTGCAGGCGATCGAGCCTCGGAAGCGGAACCGACGAGTATTGCGTCGGTGGCTGCGAAGGTCAAAGCCGCTCCGTGCGCTCATCCGGTGCCCTCGGCGACGGCGGCGACGTCGGTGGCCAACTCTGCCCGGGTCTCGGCGCTGAGCTCCGCCCGATGGTCGTATTCCGGATGGGTGACGACCACGGCCACCGGGCCCTCGGCGAGGACTGCCGCCTGATGAGGGCTCAATCGGAAGTGGGCATAGTGCACGGAGGCCGTCATCTCGTCCCGGGTGAGCTGCTTGTCGTGGTCGGCGTCGACCTGGCCACGGACGACGCTGGCATCGCGACCGACCTGGAGCTCGACGGACCGCTCGATGCCGACCAGCTTGGGGAGCCATTCCCGCAGCTGCGCATCGGAGGTGAGCTCGATGAACAACGTGGCGGCGAGCACCCCATCCCCGGGAACGAGCGGGTTGTAGATGTCGAGCTCGGTCTGGATGCCCTCGTCGCTCAGGATGCGCTCAGCTCTCGCCATCTCCTGGATCTGGAACCGAATCGTGTCCTGGTTCTCGAACAAGAGGGTCAAGACGGGACCGACGCAGACCCGACGCCTCTTCTTGAGCTCGATGATCCCCTGCCGGAACATCGCCTGCGATCGCGGACTTGAGGTTGTCCTCGGTCGGCCCGACCGGCTCGCCGGTAGCGGGATCGCCGACCTCGGCCAGGAAGTCGAAATGCCCGAACGCGTGTCCGGTCTCGCCTTCGGCCACCGACCGGAAGAGAGCGGCGGTGTCGGGGAAGCCCTCCACGTCAGCCTTCTGGGCAAAGTACAGGTAACGGCGGTTGGCCTGGCTCTCGCCGGCAAACGCCTCCTTCAGGTTCTGTTCGGTCCTGGTGCCCTTGAGCTCAGCCATGAAGCGTGTGCGCCTCCTGATCGTGGTCGGTGGGTGGAAGCATGGGGGACTGCTCGGCCGGTGCCCGGCAACGCTCGCAACGGCCCCGAAAGATGATCTCGGTGGCCGACACGCTGAAACCTTGCTCGGCTCCGGCCGGGACCGCGACGCCCGGGAAGTCGGCTTCGATGTCGACGATCCGCCCGCAGTCGATGCAGACGAGATGGTGGTGGGGGCCGAGAAGGGGGTCGAACCGGGCCGAGCCGGTCCCGAGGTCGAGCTGCTCGAGCTCGCCCATGGCGACGAGGTCGTGGAGCGTCTGGTACACGGTGCGCAGCGACACGGTGGGCATCTCCGATCGCACCCGGTCGTACACCGCTTCGGCCGTCGGATGCACCTGTGAGCTATCCAGGATCCGGAAGATGCACTGGCGCTGAGGCGTGACCTTGAGACCCCGAGCTCGAAACAGATCAGTGAGCTCAGCCGGCGATTTCACGGCCGCAACCTCATCGCAGAGATTGTTCGTTGACATCGATTGTTATGCCGTCGGTCGGGCCTCACGGCTGGCCTAGGATCGACGGATGATCGAAGACCTCGACCTGTCCGCCCCCCACTGGTGAGCGGCCCGGGCTGGTTCGATCGAGGGGTCGCCCTGCATCGGCTGGCCGATGACCCGTTCGACGTCCTCGTCGTCGGTGCCGGCGTCACCGGTGCCGGCTGCGCACTCGATGCGGCGTCGCGAGGGCTCCGCACCGCGCTCGTCGAGCGCGATGACTTCGCGTCGGGCACATCGTCGAAGTCATCCAAGCTGATCCACGGGGGACTCCGGTACCTGCAGCAGCGCGAGGTGCGCCTCGTCTACGAGGCCCTGCACGAACGCCACCGACTCACGGCCAATGCGCCTCATCTGGTCAAGATCCTGCCCTTCCTGATCCCCATGTTCACCGGGAAGGACGGGCTCCTGAACCCGAAGCTCTCGCGTGCCCTCGGCTCGGCAATGTGGATGTACGACCTCACCGGCGGGGCCCGGATCGGCAAGCTCCACAAGCGCATCAGCACGGAAGAGGCGCTGGCCCACATGCCTACCCTCCGGCGTGAGCGGCTGGCCTCCTCCTACCTCTACTACGACGCCCAGGCCGACGACGCTCGCCTCACCCTCACCCTCGCCCGCACCGCTGCCATCGATCACGGTGCCGTGGTGGCCAACGGCGTAGGCCTGATCGAGGTCCTCAAGGATCGCGACGGGAAGGTCCGGGGCGCCCGCGTGGCGCCGGACGGAGAGAACGAGTTCGAGATCACCTGCTCCTCGGTCGTCAACGCCGCCGGGGTGTGGTCCGACGACGTGCGCGCCCTCGACGAGGGCAGCCACCCGAACTCCATCCGTCCGGCCAAGGGCATCCACATCACCGTGCCTTGGGACCTCATCCGCAACGACATCGCCGCAGTCGTGCCCGTGCCTCGCGACAAGCGGTCGGTGTTCGTCGTGCCGTGGGGGAAGTTCACCTACATCGGGACGACCGACACCGACTACGACGGGCCGGTGGACGATCCGCAGTGCCGAGCCGAAGATGTCGAGTACCTCCTGCGAGCCATCAACACCGCCATCACCACCACGATCACCGAGGCCGACATCACCGGCACCTGGGCCGGACTGCGACCACTGGTCAAGAGCGTCGAGAACGGGCGCACCGCGGACCTGTCCCGGCGCCACCGTGTGGCCTCGTCGTCGTCGGGCATGGTCACGGTCACCGGGGGCAAGCTCACGACCTATCGGGAGATGGCGGCCGACACCATCGACGACATCGCGGAGTTGCTCGGCCACCGGCCCGGGAAGAAGCCGACGGCCAGGGCCAGTCGCACCAAGCGGCTGGAGCTGCGCGGCGCGGCGGGGTACTCCGCGGTTCGTGCCGGTGGCGACGGCCGCACCGTGCACCTCGCCGACCGCTACGGAGGCGAGGCCCGCACGGTCCTGGCCATGATCGACAAGGACCCGACCCTCGGCCGGCCACTCGTCGCCGGGCTCCCCTACGTCCGGGCCGAGGCGGTGTACGCAGCGCGCCACGAGATGGCTCGAAGCGTCGACGACGTGCTCACCCGCCGAACACGCGCCCGACTCCTCGATGGCCGTGCCGCTGCGGCCGCCGCCGACGACGTGGCCGAGCTGATCGGGGGGATCCTCGGCCACGGCCCGGGTGAGCGGGCAGCGCAAGCCGCCGCGTTCCGAGCTGCGGTCCTCCACGAGCGGAGCTCGATGGCGCTCCCGGAAGCCGCTCTGGAACCATCGCTCGGAGCCTGAGGAACCTCTCGTACAAAATCGAGAATGGCGTACACGGGTTGCGCCATCGGCCACCCATGTACGCCATTTCGCATCGGGCGGGAACCGCCCCGGTGATCAGCGCTTCGGCTTGGAGGTATCCGGGTCGACGTCGCCGTCGACCTCGATCTTCTCCTTGCGCACCTCTTCGCTGACCTGCTGCTCTTCGGTGACGACGTCCTTGTCGAGCCGGACCCGCTCCTTGGGCACGACCCGCTTCTCAGTGACGACCTCTTCTTCGTGGAGCTCCATCTCGTGCTCTTCCTCGGAGAGGTCCTTGCCCGACATCGCCTCGTCGCGGTTGGCGTCGGTGATCGGTTCACGCTCGATGCGGACCTCTTCACGCTGCACGGGCACGGTGGTGGTGACGTTCTCGGTCACGATGTACTTCTTCAGCCGCGCCTTGCCGACCTCCTTGGAGCGCTTGGCGACGGCGAGCTCCTCCTCGGACCGCGTCATGGCCGAGTCGGTCTCCGGTCCACTAGTGTCGCGGCCAGTGTCTCGGCCCGTGTCTCGGTCCGAGACGTCCGCCGAGTCGTAGTCGTCGCCCCGGCCATAGTGGCGGTACAGCTCGGCCTCTTCATCGGGCTCGAGGTGACCATCGGCGCTCACGTTGGGGGCGTCCTTCACCAGGGAC
>Ga0136612_10000928_pt1 | contig 11846 bp, 11 predicted proteins | sample AntDryUQ224A2306_2_FD_106644 | JGI IMG/M metagenome (GOLD analysis project Ga0136612, IMG submission 106644) | Polar desert sand microbial communities from Dry Valleys, Antarctica - metaG UQ224A (23.06) | ecosystem: Environmental > Terrestrial > Soil > Desert | place: Antarctica: Dry Valley...
AGGTACTTGTTGGTCTCCGTGCCGCCGAAGATCGTGGCGGCGGTCAGCCCGGCCTCGCGCGCGAGGTTGGAGAATGAAAACTTGAGAGAGTCTGGTTCGGGGTTCCGGGTTCCGGGTTCCGGGTTCAGGTTCGGGGTTCGGGGTTCCGGGTTCGCGGCCGGAGTCGCCTGCGGCACGAACGCTGCCGGCTGCAGGCTCATGACTGAGAGTGCCAGCAGTGCAAGACTTCCGACGACGACTGCGCGCGGTGCGGGGCTCGTGCGTGTGCGGCGTGGGCGGTGAATCATCGGGTCTCGCTGCGCGGTTCGCCGAGGGCAGGGGCGAGCCGCCGGGCTTCGGCGAAATGCGTTTTGGCTTCCGTCATGCGCCCGATGTGCCGAAGCGCCAGGGCGAGCTGGTAGTGCGCCTGCGGGTTGTCCTCGGCCTGCCGCAACGCTTCGCGGAAATTTTCGATCGCCCCCGCGTAATCGCCGGCTTTGACCTTCTCCTTCCCTACACTGACGGCAAACGTCGAGGCCTGCGCAGCGGCCGTCCTCTGGTTCAACCGGTCGGCGCGCGCCAGTTCGACCGCCGCGGCCTCGTGCTGTCCCGCCTGCGCGAGCGCCTGGCCCAGGCTGAGGCGAGCTTCCGCTGACGAGGGATCGAAGGTGACCGCCGCGCGAAAGCGCTCGATGGCGTCGGCTGTCGCACCCTTCTGCTTCAGGATGACGCCGGCCATGTAGTGCGCCTGTGCGTAATCCGGCTTCCGCACGATGGCCTCGTGGAACTGCTGCAGCCCCTCCTCCGATCGCCCCGTTTGCCAGAGCACGACGCCAAGCGTGAACGCCGCCTCGGGCAGCTTCGGATCGAGCGCGGCGGCCTTCCGCAGGTGGATCTCCGCCTCGCCGAAGTCGTCCATCTGCTTCCGGGCGACGCCAAGGTTGTAGAGCGCCTCCGCGTTGCCCGGGTCGCGTTCGAGGAGCGCCGTGAATGTCGCGGCGGCCTCGACGAGCTTGCCCTGCTGCATCAGGGCCGTTCCGAGATTCAGGCGCGCCGGCATGAACGCAGGGCGCGCCGCGACGAGTGCCTCCAGGAGCGACACCGCTTCGTCGCCGCGTCCCGCGTGCGTGAGCGCAAGCGCGAGACTGTTCTGCGAGTCCGGGAGGGATGGATCGATCCGCACCGCGGCTTCGAGGTGGTCAATGGCACCATCGATATCTCCCCCGGCCTGAAGCGCCACTCCGAGCCGCGCGTGCGCGACGGCCAGCTGCGGGTTGAGGCGCACGGCTTCCCGGAGATGGAGGATCGCCGGTTCGCGCTCACCCAGCGCATCGAGCGTGAGGCCCAGGTAGTAGCGGGCTTCGGCATGACGGGGGCGGAGTTTGACCGCGGCTGTGAGGGGGACGAGTGCGCCCTGGGGATCCCGGGTCCACCACCGCGTGGCACCGAGATGGTACTGCGCATCAAAAAAAGAGGGCTTCAATTGAACGGCCCGCGCGAACTCGCTCAGCGCTTCAGCGGTCTTGCCCTGCTGGCCAAGAACGAACCCGCGCCGGTCGTGGGCCTCGGCCATTGCGGGGGCGTACTGAAGGGCGTTGGTGAACGCCGCGGCGGCGGCAGCCAGATCCTTGCGCCGTTCGGCCACCAGTCCAAGGAGATAGTGCCCGTCCGCCGAGGCCGGCTCCTGGGCGACGGCGGCCTCCAGGGTGGCGCGCGCGCGTTCGAGCTCCCCCGCTTCCAGGAACGCACGCCCCTGGCTCACCCGTGCCGCAACGGAGGAGAGACCGGATGAACGGCCTGGCTGAGCCGTCTGCCCCGCGTCAGCGCTGGCAGACAGGGAGATGCTGAGGACGAGCGGCGCGATGACCCGCATGCCCGTGGAGGCCGCAAGAGGCATGGCGTCATTCTAAACCCGGGATCCGCCGGCTCGTGCAACAGCCGCAGCCCATCAACGAGGCCAGGATTGCATGCGGCCACGCGCGTCTCAGAGAAATTTTCGGAGGTCGGTCCTGCCGGTTTTCTGAAGCAGCGGCTTCCAGAGGTCGCCGAGCGCCGTGAATCGTGCACGGACGTTGTCGATTCTGAAGTCGTCGATCCGGATACCCTTGTCGATTTCGTCCCATGTGACCGGCGTGGACACAGGTGCGCGCGGCCGCGGACGGACGGAGTAGATCGAGGCGAGCGTGCGGCCCCATGCATTCTGGTTGTAGTCGACGAGCACTCTCCCCTTCGGTCGCTTCGCCACGCGGTACTCCGCCGTCATCAGTTTTGGATGCCGCGCGGCGAGCTCAACCGCCAGCGCCTTGGCGAACGTCCAGACCTCTTTCTGCAACGGATCGCGCACGATTGGCACGTACAGGTGCAAACCCTTCGAGCCCGTCGTCTTCACAACGGGGCGCATCTTCAACGTGTCGAGCGCGTCCCGCACGATGCGTCCGCATTCCAGCACCCGCTCCCACGTCGCCCCCTCGCCCGGGTCCAGGTCGAAATGCAGATAGTCGGGGCGATCGACGTCGTCGCACGTGGCGTACCACTGGTTCAGATCGATGCATCCGAGATTGACCACCCAGAGCAGCGAGGAGGTGTCGTCTATCACCGGAAAGTCGATGATGTTGCCGGATTCGTGCTCGATGCTGCAGGTGCGGATCCAGTCGGGGCGAGGCACGGGTGCGCGCTTCATGAAGAAGAACTCCCCACCCGCGCCGTGCGGATACCGCTTCATCACCATCGCGCGGCTGCGCACGTGAGGGAGCAGCAGGGGCGCGACGTCGGCATAGTACTGGATCAGATCTCCCTTGGTGATCCCCTCGTCCGGCCAGAACGGCTTGTCGAGATTCGTGAGGCGGACCTCGCGGGCGTCGACGTCGAGCGTGACGGTCCCTGCTGTCGGAATGAGCAGGCGGGTTCGGCGCACGGACTACTTCGGTGCGCTCGTGTAGACGGAATCCAGGAAGAGGTACCGCGCGCGGTGCGCCTCGCGCTGGGCGCGCGACTCGACGTCGATCCGCATCACCTGCGCGTCGCCTCCACCGGTCACCGGCGGCCACTCCGGCAGGCGTGGTCCGTTGGGATCTCCCGTCTTGACGAAGTTGGCGAAGAACGTTTGCATCACGTCCGACACCTTGAAATCGTCCGGGGTCCAGGCGTAGACCTTGTTGGTCGCGAGATTTCCCATCGCGTATTCGATTTCGGCGGAATGTACCGCGCCGCGTGGGGCGGACGGCGGGCTGGCCGGGACGCTGCCGCCTGCGGGGGCACCGGCCGCTGCGGCGCCGGCCGACGACACCATCGCCGGCCGCGGCCGGGCATAGAGATAGCGATACACTGGCTTGCCGGCGGTCCTTGCGTGGAGGTCGGACCATTTCCACGTGCCGTATCCAATGAACCTGTCGCCGGCCAGGTCCGTCGCTGCCTGACGTACTTCCTCGGCGGTCTGCCCTCCGTACAGCTTCAGCGCTTCGTCCGCGCGCTTTCCGTAAAGGGTTCTCAGCGCCGCAGCCAGGTTTTCCGCGGTCGGGTCCTTCGCCGCGAGTACCGCCCGGGCATTACTTTCCTCGGAGTTCCAGCCGGCGAGGAGGGGCACGCGCGCCTGCTCCCCGGCGGCGAAGATTTCGGCGGGCGCCCTCGGCAGGAACCAGCCATCGATCGTGGACGGGAACCGCCCGACCGCCAGCTTCGCCACCGCCTCCTGCAGCTGCGCCGCTGGCATGGCGCGCAGCGCCGCGAGTGAAGACGCGCCCACCGACGCCCCGAACTTCACCCCCTCCTCCTCCGCCCGCGCAAGCGGCATGGGAGGCAGGGTTGGAGCGATCAGCGCGCCGCTTTCCCCGATGGCGCCGGCGATCAGATCCTTCGAGAGCGGTGAGGCCATCTGCGCACTGACGGCAATCGAACCGGCGGATTCACCCGCGATGGTGACTCTCCTGGGGTCCCCCCCGAAGGCCGCGATGTTCTGCTGCACCCACTGCAGCGCGGCGCGCTGATCGAGAAACGCATAGTTGCCCGACGCCCGCTGCGGCGACTCCCGCGTCAGCTCGGGATGAGCAAAGAAGCCGAACACGCCCAGCCGGTAATTGACGGTGAGTGCGACGATGCCCCGCTGCGCCATGCTCTCGCCGTCGTACCGCGGCTCGGAGCCGTCCCCGGCGACGAACCCGCCGCCGTAGAAATACACCAGGACGGGCAGCCCGCCTTCGCCATTCGGCTTCGGCGCGGCAACCGCGCCGGGCCCGGCCTCCCTCGCTGGTGTCCAGACGTTCAGGTACAGGCAGTCCTCGCCCATGCCGTCGGACCGGAAGTTCATGTCGCTGAAAATCGGCGCCTGCATGCAACGCGGCCCGAACGCCGTGGCGCTGCGTGTTCCCTCCCAGTCCTTCACCGGCTGCGGCGGCTTCCACCGGAGATCCCCTGTCGGCGGTGCGGCAAATGGAATGCCGCGGTACGCGCGGACTCCACTGGCTTCGGTCGTGCCTTCCACGGTCCCGTTCGACGTCCTGACCGCCTCCGCCGCGTGCAGGTCCAGGGGGGTAAGAGTGGTGAAGGCGAGCACGGCGATGACGCGGTGGATCATGGCCGGAGTCTAGCGCAAAGCGCCGGACTGTGGGCTCCCCAGCCTCGGTTCGCTGCGCCGCTGTTCGTAGCTACGGCGAGGTCGCGCCGGAGCCGCTTCGCGGCCCGGGCACGGGCCCTGGGCTTCACCTGAAAGCTGGGAGCTGGGAGCTGTGTCTCAGCTCCGGGGCGGCCGCGTGGCGGGATCGAGCTTCGGCGGACGCTGCCCGTGCCGGACGGCCCCGGCAACCGGAACGTAGTCGAGCTCATGCGCTGTGGAGACGCAGCGGAGCAGCAGGCCACCGCGGCTCATGTCACCGCGGCCGACGAACTCCGCCGGAAACTTCAGCCGCTCGCCGAAAATGCCCTGCAGCACGTCGACGTACTTGGGCGACGCGATGCTGCCCAGGAGCACGATGTCGCAGCTGCCGACATCCGCCGCAATGGCCCGTGCGCTGCGCTCGAGCGGCCGGCGGTATGCGGGATTGCCGGCATCCACGTCCACTGACGCGAACTGCCTCAATGCCTCGAGCGTGACGGGCGTATCCGCCGAGCGCAATCCGGCCGTCGGCGTAATCACGAATACGCCTGCGCCCGAGATCGCCGAGTCACGGTCGGGCGGACTCGCGAACGCGCGGGCGTACGCGGCCTTCCCCCGGAAATAGAGGCCGCTGAGGAAGCTGAAGACTTCGCCGATGGGCGCCCCTTCCGGGCCGCGCAGGCGCACGGCGAGCGGGAAGGATGCGCGCTCCGACATGACGATCCGCGCGCGCGCACCGGCGCAGTTGGCCGGGGACAGAAGAAAAATCCTGTGCATCAGATCGCCCAGCGCAGCAGCACGGCCCCGACGGTGAACCCGGCGCCTACGGACGCGAGGAGCACGAGGTCCCCCTTCTTCAGCCGCTCCTGCCTGATGGCGTCCGCGAGCGCCAGGGGTATGGTCGCGGCCGTCGTGTTGCCGTACATGTCGAGATTGATGATGACCTTCTCGTCCGGGAGCCCGAGGCGCTCCGCCACCGCCGCGATGATTCGCCGGTTTGCCTGGTGCGACACGAACAGGTCGAGCTGCGACGGCTCGATCTGATTCCGCTCGAGGACCCGCCGGCAGATCTCTTCCGACTTGCGCACGGCGAACTTGAACACCGCCTGGCCGTCCTGCTTCACGTAGTGCAGGCGCCCGTCCACAGTCTCGTGTGAGGCCGGGAGGCGGCTGCCGCCCGCCGGCATGCAGAGCGCCGGGCCGCCGCTGCCGTCGATCTCGTGCGCGAAATCGATGATATGCGGCTCCCCCTCGGCGGCCGCCGAAAGGACCACCGCGCCCGCGCCATCGCCGAACAGCACGCACGTCGTCCGGTCCGTGTAGTCGATGATGCTCGACATCACGTCGGCTCCAACGCAGAGCACGTACTCGTGCGCTCCGGTGGCGACCATCTGCATGCCCGTGGTGACCGCGTAAGTGAACCCGGAGCAGGCGGCGCCGAGATCGAACCCCCAGGCGTGGTGCGCGCCGATCTTGTCCTGGAGCAGGCACGCGGTGCTCGGGAAGATGGTGTCGGGTGTCGTCGTCCCCACCACGATGAACCCGATCTCGTCGGGAGTGACACCCGCCTGATGCATCGCGCCGACCGCCGCTTCCCGCGCCAGGTCGGACGTGGCCACACCCGGGTCGACGATGTGCCGCTCCTTGATGCCTGTGCGCTGCAGAATCCAGTCGTTGCTGGTCTGGACGAGGCGCTCGAGATCGGCGTTCGTGAGGACCCGTGGCGGCACGTACGTCGAGAGGCCCGCGATCTTCACGCGCCGCAGAGTGCCGAGTGGCCTCGTCACGGTCGCTCCGGACTCACTTACCACAGCCGATCCTTTCGCGGGGCGGTCAGCCCGAAATACTCGTACGCCCGGGCTGTAGCGACGCGCCCGCGCGGTGTTCGATCGAGGAACCCGACCTGGATGAGAAAGGGTTCGTAAATGTCCTCGATGGCGTCCCGCTCTTCACTCATCGCTGCCGCGAGGCTCGCCACGCCCACCGGCCCCCCGTCGAATTTCTCGATGATGGTGCGCAGCAGCCGGCGGTCGATTTCGTCGAACCCGTGCTCGTCTACTTCGAGCAGCCGCAGGGCCCGGCCCGCCACGTCGAGGGTGATGTGACCACTGGCGCGCACCTGCGCGTAGTCGCGGACCCGCCGCAGCAGGCGGTTCGCCACGCGAGGCGTTCCGCGCGAGCGCCTGGCAATCTCCACCGACGCGTCGTGGTCGATGGGAACGCCGATGATCCTGGCCGATCGCTGCACGATCTCCCGGATGTCCTCCTCGCCGTAGAAATCGAGGCGGTGCACGATGCCGAAGCGCGCGCGCAGCGGCGCCGTCAGTAACCCCGTACGCGTCGTCGCCCCTATCAGCGTGAAGCGCTGCACCGGCACCTTGACCGAGCGGGCGCTTGGCCCCTGCCCGATCATGATGTCCAGCTCGTAGTCCTCCATGGCCGGGTAGAGGATCTCTTCGATCGCCGGGCTCATGCGGTGCACCTCGTCGATGAACAGCACTTCCCGCTCCTGCAGCGTCGTCAACATCGCGGCCAGATCGCCGGCCCTCTCGATGACGGGGCCCGCGGTGGGGCGTATCGCGACGCCGAGCTCGTTGGCAATCACACACGCCAGCGTCGTCTTGCCCAGTCCGGGTGGGCCATACAGGAGCACGTGATCCAGCGCCTCGCCGCGCTGCTTCGCGGCCGTGATCGAGACGTGCAGGTTCTCCCGCACCCGCTCCTGTCCGATGTACTCGTCGAGAGTGCGGGGGCGGAGGCCGGCCTCGTACTGCGCATCATCGTCCACGCGGACGGCGGTCACGAGGCGGTCATCCGGCATGATGTCGTCGTCAGGCATTAATTCAACCGGGGGCTTCGTCCCCGGACCCCTTGCGCCCACGGCGCGCCTCGGTCAGCCCTTCATCAGGGCACGCAGTACATCACGCAGCGCCTGCTCGAACCCGGCGTCGGACGCCACGACCCTGTCGATCGCTTTTTCGGCGGCCTGGCGCTGGTATCCAAGGTTGAGAAGCGCCGAAAGGAGGTCGGTCCGCAGCTGATCCTCTGGCCGCGCGGGCGTCGCGCCGGGCTCGGCGCCCGGTATTCCCGCGGGCAGCCGGTCCTTCAACTCGAGGCCGATCCGCTCCGCGGTCTTCTTGCCGACGCCCGGGATCGCCGTCAGCCTGGCGACGTCCTGCAGGCGCACCGCCCGTATGAGCTCGACCGGTTCGATTCCCGACAGCACCGCGAGTGCGAGCTTCGGACCGATGCCGCTGATGCCGATGAGCTTTTCGAAGAGTTGCTGCTCGAGTGGCGTGGCAAAGCCGTAGAGCGCAATGATGTCCTCCCGGACATGCGTATGCACGCGCAGCGTCACCTCGCCCCCTGGTTCGCTGAGCACGTAGAAGGTCGACAGCGGCACCTGCACGTCGTAGCCCACGCCGCCCACACCGACAATCAGCCGGCTGGGATTTTTCTCCAGCAGCGTGCCGCGCAGATAGGCAATCATTGCGCGAGTCCGCGCACGCCGCCCTGCCCCGCCCCGGCGAACAAAACTGCCCCGGCAGGACTTACCGAGATGCGGGCCGAACGGGGTGAATCCACGTGGACACTCTTCACGGCCGGTAGTCGCGCCACGATCGCATCGTCGTCGCCGGGCGGGCGGCGGCCGCGCGGTCCGCCGCCGCGCGCTCGGCAATGACCCCGGTTGCGCTGTGGAGATGGCAGAGCGCGACAGCCAGCGCGTCGGCCGCGTCGTGCGACGAAGGCGGCGCGTCGAGCCCGAGCAGCAGCTTGATCATCTGCTGGACCTGATGCTTCTCTGCCCGGCCGTATCCCACCACTGCCAGTTTGATTTCAGTTGGCGCGTATTCCGACACGGCCAGCCCCGCCTCCGCGGCCGCCAGCAGCGCGACGCCTCTCGCATGCCCGAGCTTCAGCGCGCTGCGGACATTGCGGGCGTAGAAAATGCTCTCGACCGCGACACAGTCGGGTCTGTAACGCGTCAGCAGCGCCGCAAGCCCGGCGTGCACGTGCTTGAGCTTCTCTGGGAAGGTCGAACGGGCGGGAGCGGAAAGCGAACCGCAGACGACCAGATGATGACGGCCGCCGGCGGTCTCGATGCAGCCGTATCCCGTGCGATCGGATCCGGGATCGATCCCGAAAATCTTCACGCCAACGAGGCCTCGATCTCCTTCTCTTCGATGTCGGCGTTCGACCACACCTTCTTGCTGTCCTCGTTCTCCTCGAGCGCTTCCATCAGCCGGATCATCTGCTGCGCGGGCTTTCCCTCGAGCTTCACGTAGTTCTGCGGGAGGAACGCGATTTCCGCGGCATCCGGCTCGACGCCAAGCGCCTTGATTGCTTCGAGCACCTTCTGAAAGGCCTCGGGCGCCGATACAACTTCCCACGCCTCGCCGTCGTCACGCATGTCGTCCGCCCCCGCATCGATCGCGGCCGCCATCAGCGTGTCTTCGCTGGCCTTCGCCTTGTCGACGACGATGTAGCCCTTCTTGTCGAACATCCAGGCCACGCTGTTTTCCGCGGCGAGGTTCCCGCCGAACTTCGCGAGAGTGTGCCGGATCTCGCCGACGGTTCGATTCTTGTTGTCGGTCAGTGTTTCGACGATGACGGCCGCGCCCCCGGGCCCGTAGCCTTCGTACGTAATCTCGTCGTACGAAACGCCGGGGAGCTCCCCCGTCCCGCGCTGGATCGCCCGCTTGATGTTGTCGGCCGGCATGTTGACGGATTTCGCTTCGGCCACGATCGTGCGAAGCCGCGGATTCATATCCGGATCCCCGCCGCCGCCGCGGGCGGCGACCGTCAGTTCCTTGATGATGCGCGTGAAGATCTTGCCGCGCTTCGCGTCCGCGGCACCCTTCTTATGCTTGATCGTGTGCCATTTGGAATGGCCGGACATGGTGGAAACTCCAGATTTGAACGGGGAAAAATCGGCTGATGTTATCACACGCCCGGAGCCTGTCGGAAGCAGGCAGAGGTTCATGCCGCAAGGGCAGGCGTCCCGGTGTGCCTGCGCTTTTGCCCACAGTCCGGAAGGAGGCTTTGCGCATCAAACCGCGGCTCACCGCCGCCTTGCCAGGATGATCCACACATCCGCCCGTGTATCCCAGGGCCCCCCGCGATAGTCGCCGAGCACCGCCTCGATCGTGAACCCGCCGGCCTCCAGGCGGGCTCGCATCTGCGGCACCGACAACGTACGAAAGGTGAGCGAGAACCGGTGGACTCTGCGCTCGCGCCCCCGGCGCTCGATGTATTCGTGGTCGAAGATGGTCAGGCGCCGCCGACGGTCCTGCCGCACGGACTCGACGAGCGTGAGGTGTGCCTTCCGGCCCTGGGTGCCGGCAAAGCTTTTCCGCCCTTCGTATTCGGACCAGCGGGGCAGATCCGGCACGAGGTCGATGCCGAACAGCCCGCCGCGCCGAAGCACCCGCGCAACGGAGGCGATGGTCTCGGTCAGATCGCGCTCCCGCGTGAGTGACTGCAGGATCCCGTAAGGCGCCATCACGAGACCGAACCCTGGCCGCGAGCGGAACGGCAGCGCGCGGATGTCGCCCCGTACCAGAACAGGCCGGCTCTGCAGCCTCGCCCGGCGGAGCCGCTGGCGTCCCCGGTCCAGCATTTCCGCTGACCGATCGATCCCGACGACCTGTGCGCCGGCGCGGGAGACCGGAATCGTGATGCGGCCGGTGCCACACCCGAGTTCCAAAACCCGCCCCTGGTTTTCCTCGGCGGCCGCGAGGCGCTGCCAGAACGCGACATCGCGGCGTGCGACGGTCTGGGCGTTCTCCCAGTCGTAGAAGGGGGCGTACTTGTCCCACCCTTCCCATCCTTGAGTCCCCTTCGCGGCGCGTGCGGCCACGGGAGTGCGGCCTCCGGCTGGACCGGGCGAACGTCTCACAGGCACTTCGGACGGCTCACTCGACCCTCTGCCCGACGGTGGCGAACAGCATCGTGTTCTGAATCTCGACGAATGCCTGCCCGGCGGCTGCGGCTTCGCGTGCGTAGGTGTCAAGGAGGTCGAGGTAGTCTTCTCCGAGCTGTTGGGTCGCGGCGTCGCGCGCCCGCCCGACAGCATTCGTCACCTCCAGGCGTCTTCCCTCCCAGAGCGCCTTGCCCGGAGCTCCGAGCTGTGCGCGTGACACGGGAAACAGCTGCACGTCGAGCAACTCGATCCCGCACTGCGCGAACATCATCGGCAACTTCGGCCCGACCGCCCCATCGGTCGTGTCACTGCGCTCACCCGCCAGGCTGGTGAAAAACCGCGCCGATGCTTCGTACGCCCGCATACCGGCGTCGAGCGAGCTGTAGAAATACCGCGCGCTGTTGTCCGGCTCCACCGCCACGACGCGCCCTTCCGGTCGGGTCACCCGCGCCAGTTCACGCACGGCAGCGCCGACATCGGCCATGTGCTGCAGCACCGCCACGCAGAACACCGAATCGAAGGTCCCCGTGAGGAATGGCAGCGCACATCCGTCGGCCGCCGCAAAGCTCGCCCGGATGTTGTGCGAACGCGCCGCGACGAGCGCCTCGCGGACGCGATCGGGGCTGAGGTCGACGGCGACGAGAGAAACCTGCGTCAGGTGGAGGCGCGAGAGCTTCACCTCAGCGGTGCCTGTGCCGCACCCGACGTCGAGAATTCGTCGTCCCGCGCGGGGCTGCACGGTGTCCTTCACGAAAATGGTGAATGCATCGTCCCACCATCGCTCGCGCAGGTGCTTGAGAGTGGGTGCGGCCAGGACGTCTACATCGCGTGCCATCGACCTGTAATCTATCGCAGAACCGCATGGGCAGCGACCGCACGAGCGACCTCTCGCGCTTTCGAGAAGTCCCGCGGACGCGTGAGGATCCAGACGTCGAGGGAGGCACTGAACCCGGCGATGGCGTCCAGCTGCCGGCGAAGCACGAGCGGATCCTCGACGTCGGCGCGGTAGGCGTGCCGGACGATCTCCATTGCCGCATCCCGACGCGAGACGCGATCGATCGAAAGCGCGGGCCCTTCCGACAGCACGTAAATGCGCCCAAGCGGAGCTGCTGCCGACTGGAACATTTCCGGCTTCGTGGCATCGACCACGCGACGTTTGGTGAAATCATCACCGCGCTCCGGGCCTGCAAGCGTGAGGGCCGCGGCGGCGGACGAATCGGAGAACAGCCGCAGCCCGGGATAAGACGGAACAGCCCGGAGCCCGCCGGCGGATTCTTCAAGGAGCACCCCGTCGTCTGCGAGTATCGTCGCGCCCTCTCTGGCGAGCAGTGCGGCGAGCGTTGATTTGCCGGCGCC
>Ga0136612_10000929_pt1 | contig 11833 bp, 11 predicted proteins | sample AntDryUQ224A2306_2_FD_106644 | JGI IMG/M metagenome (GOLD analysis project Ga0136612, IMG submission 106644) | Polar desert sand microbial communities from Dry Valleys, Antarctica - metaG UQ224A (23.06) | ecosystem: Environmental > Terrestrial > Soil > Desert | place: Antarctica: Dry Valley...
CACGCTCGATCTTCCCGCCTCTTGTCGCCTGCCAGATTCCGACGACGCCGCTCACCGAGCGCCTTCGACTGGCTCGACCGGCTTGAGCGATGAGGCGGTCGCGAATCTGCGCCAGTGGTACCGCGCCGACTACGACCTTATCGAAGCCTGCCGCATGCTGCGCGCATGAGCGACGAGAAATTCGACGCGGATGTCGGTGTCGTCGGAGCCGGTTATGCCGGCCTGGCGGCTGCTCTGTTCCTGCGCCGTCATCGGGTCGAGGTGATCGCCTTCGACGGCGGCCCGCCTCGCAACCACGCTGCCACGGAGGTACACGGCTACCTCGGTGTGGCTTCGGCTTCGGCCGACGACCTGATCGCAACCGGGCGAGGGCAGGTGAAGGAGATGGGCGGTCGCCTCGAGTCCTGCCGCGTCGAGCGGGCCGAGGAGATCGAGGGCGGCTTCCTGCTTCGTGGGTCAGGCGATGCCGAGTGGCGGGTGCGCCGCCTGCTGCTAGCGACCGGCGTGCTCGACCAGCTCCCGGACATCGAGCGATTCGACGAGTTCTACGGTCGCTCGGTGCACGTCTGCCCTCACTGCGACGGGTACGAATGGCGCGATCAGCCCATCGCTGTGATCACCTGGAACGAGGGCGCCCGCGATTTCGTGTCCAAGGTGAGCCACTGGAGCCGCAAGGTCACGCTCCTCACCGACGGCCGGAGTCCGGACCTGTCAGGCGAAGACCGCGCCTGGCTGGAGGATCGCGGTATCACGCTGCGCACCGCCACCATCACGCGCTTCGAGGGTCAGGACGGGCGACTTGATGGCTTGCGCCTCGAGGACGGCAGCGTGCTGCCCGCGGTAGCCGCCTTCTTCAGCCTGGGCGAGGAGCATCAGACCGGGCTGGCCCAGCAGCTGGGCGTCCGGCTGGACGACTCCGGTGCCATCGAGGTCGACGAAGAGCAGCACACCAGCGTGGAAGGGGTCTGGGCAGCCGGTGACGTGGCCGGCGACTCACAGTTCGTAGCTGTGGCGGCTGCCCACGGCGTCAAGGCCGCTTTGGACATCCACCGTACGCTCGCCTCCCGCGAGCCTGAGAGCCATCCCGCCTGACAGGAGGACCCATGCCTCGAAATCGATCCGACGACACCAGCCCGGGTGACGCTCGCCAGCCCTACTCGGACAGTGGCGGCCCGGCCGCTCGCCATGCCGAGACGCACGACGTGCGCCAGGAGGAGCTGACGAATCCCAAGGGACCGGAGCCGCGCGACGCGTCCTTCGACGACGATCTGGCTCCGGTCGATGCGCCGGGTGACCCGGCGGGTCACGCTGACGAGAGCGCGCCGGCGGCCGACGACAAGCACGTCCAGCAGCGACTGGTCGATCGGCTGTCGCCCGACCAGATGGCACGCCTCGCAGTGCTCGAGGAGGGGGCGCGGCTGGAGCAGGGCGGCGTCTACGTTGACCTGGCTGACCTTGAAGCGGGGCCGTTCAAGGCCATCGGCGGTCAGGAGGCTGACACTCGCACAAGGTATGTCGCCAAGCGCGACACTGACCACGAGCTGTGGAACGAGTTGGCGGGCGACCGCGAACCGCGGGTGGAGCGCCCTGGCTAGCTCGCTACAACAGCTCGCCGTGGGCGGAGGCGGTCGGCTCGCCCTCTTTCGGGCGGGGCTCCTCGCCCGGACCGAATGACCGTAGGGGCGACGTGACGTCCGCGTCCAGGTCGCGCTGCGCCTCCGGCACGAGCGCCTCGGGGTTTACCATCCCGGCGTTCGTGTCACTCGCGGCACGTTCCGTCGCCGACAGCCCATCTTCCTGCGCAGAGCCCCCATTCGTGCCCGCGTCGAGCACGGGCAGCGCGCGTGCCGCCTGTCCCTCGATGGCACCCACGCCGTAGGGCACCCACTTCGACGGATCTTGGAGACGGTGCTGCTCCACGTTGCCGCGTGAGTGGATCTCCTCGAAGCCGCGCGGCTCGATCCACATGCGCTCGCCCTGGAGCAGGCCGTGGACGCCGGACTGGCCGGGCTCCGGGCGCGTGCTCTGGCAGGCGTGACAGCTGGCCTTGTCGTGCTGCTGGTACTCGAGCGGCTCCTCGTAGGTCGTGATGTAGCCCTCGTAGTTGCGCAGAACGATCTTGTGGTCGGAGTAGCTGATGAGGTAGTTGGGCATGACCGGGATCTTGCCGCCGCCGCCGGGCGCGTCTATGACGTAGGTCGGCACGGCGTAGCCGCTGGTGTGACCCCGCAGGCCCTCGATGATCTCCAGGCCCTTGCCTGCCGGCGTCCGGAAATGACCCGAGCCCTCGACCAGGTCGCACTGGTAGAGGTAATACGGGCGGATGCGGTTCTCGACCAGCTTGTGCACCAGCTCGCGCTGGATGTTGACGCAGTCGTTGACACCGGCCAGGAGGACCGACTGGTTGCCCACGGGCAGCCCGGCGCGGGTGAGCCGATCGACCGCCCGCGAGACCTCCGGCGTGATCTCCTGGGCATGGTTGAAGTGCAGGTTGATCCAGAGCGGGTGGTACTTGGCCATCATCTGGCACAGCTCGTCGTCGATGCGCTGCGGCAGGAAGACCGGCACGCGCGAGCCGATGCGCACGATCTCGATGTGTGGGATCTCGCGCAGGCCGCGCAGGATGGACTCGAAGAGCTTGGGCGCCAGGGTCAGGCCGTCGCCCCCGCTGATGAGCACGTCTCGGACCTGTGGCGTGCGGCGGAGGTAGTCGAGCTGCGCCTCGTGGTCCTTGCGATTGAAGTTCTGCGTCGGGTCGCCCACGATCCGGGAGCGGGTGCAGTAGCGGCAGTACGAGGCGCACTGCGTGGTCACCAGCATCAGCACTCGGTCGGGGTAGCGATGGACCAGGCCGGGCACCGGGGAGTGGCGGTCCTCCGCCAGGGAGTCCTCCATCATCGCCGTGAAGGCCTGCTGCTCCCGGCCCAGCGGGATGACCTGACGGCGGATGGGGTCGGCCGGATCGTCCGGGTCGATGAGGCTGATGAAGTAGGGCGTGATGTCGACGCGGAACTTGTCCGGCGCCGAGAGGCCCTCGCGCTCCTCGTCGGTGAGGTTCAGGACCTCCTCGATCTCGTGCAGCTCGTTGACGCGGTTGGAAAGCTGCCAGCGCCAGTCGTCCCACTTCTCGTCGGTCACGTCGGCCCACTTCGGCGCTCGGCGGCTCACCGCCGGGCGGCCGTCCGGCCCGAGCGCCAGCGCCGGGTCACGCCTATTCACGAAAGGCGCTTCCGTCTGGGCCACTTTGGTCTCCACGTTCTTTGGCGCTCCTCTGCGCGATGCATAGACTCTATGCACTCTGGATGAAGTCGCGATGATACCGCGAGACGCGGCGGCGGAGTGGTCGCCTTTGCTAGACTCCGCGGCGATGGAACGGCTTCAGCACATGGGCGTCGTCTTCGCCTTCCTCCTCACGGGCGTGGTGCTGGTCTCGCTGTACGCCGGCTTCCAGTCGGCCATCGCGGAGCCGGTGGCCCTGCTGGTGGGCACGGTCATGGGCGCGGTCATGATCGTCATCCTCCTGCGCGTCGCCCTGGTGTCCGAACGGCGCTACACGGGCTGGGTGCGGACGGTCACCAACCACAACGGGCGCTACCTCTTCGGGTTCCTGCTGGTCGCCTGGGTCGCCTCGATGGGTCTCCTGGCCAGCTTCAACTTGCCGGCCAACACGGTTGGTGGACCCGCCCTCATCGGGCTCTTTGCCGGCTTCTTCATCTTCATGGGCTTCATCTGGGCGGTCATCGGCGAGTGACCGGCTGCCTCTCGTGACCGGTCCGAGGCGGTCACCGTCCGCGGAGGGCGGCCAGGGTCTCGTCGAGTACGGCCTGATCGTGACGCTCATCGCCATCGTCACGCTCGTGGCCCTCCTATTCCTGAGCAGCGAGATCAGCTCCCTCCTGTCGGCCATAGCCGACCAGATCTGACCGAGGGCAAGACGGCGTGCGGACGGTGAGGGTCGTCTGGGATGGGCAAGCGGAGCGCTTCACGGCGAGCGGCTCGCATCCGGGCCAGATGATCAACGTGAATGCTCCGCACGAGCCCGACGGCGACCACCTGCCGACCGGCTTCAGCGCATCTGAACTCATCCTGGCCGGCGTCGGGTCCTGTGCCGCCTGGGACATCGTGGAGATCCTGCGCAAGGGCCGGCAAGACGTCACGGGCATCGACGTTCGAGTGGATGGCACGCAGGACACCGAGCAGCCTTGGCCGTACCGGTCCGTCGCCTTGCACTTCACCATCCGCGGGCGGGCCGTAAGCGAAACGGCTATCGAGCGCGCCATCGCCCTGTCCACTGAGCGCTATTGCTCGGCCATCGCCACGGTGCGCGGCGTGGCCGAGATCCGCACCAGCTTCGAGATCCTTGGCGTGGACGACGCCGCGGCCTAACGCGCCTGACTCGGACCAGCAGGAACCGACCTCCTTCCATGACCCTTTTCGAACGCCTCGGTAAACGCTGCGCCCGCCATCCCTGGAGGGTCGTGGCGGTGTGGGCGCTGCTTGCCTTGGCGGCCCTTCCCCTGGCACCCCAGGCACCGGGTGCCCTGAGCCCAGGCGGCTTCTCCCTGGACGATCTGGAAGCGGCACGGACGCGACAGACGCTGGAGTCGGAGATCGGCCTGCCGCCCTCCGCGTTGGTCATCGTGGTGCGCTCCGATACGGAGGCCCGCGCCGGCGAGCCCGCGTTCGAGGTGGCGGTGGCGACGGCGCTGGCCGGGGTCGCATCGGCCGAGCATGTCACCGGGGTGCTGCCCCACACGCTTGCCCCCAACCAGGTCAGCGAGGACGGGCGGACGGTGTACCAACTGGTTTCGCTGGACCTGCCACCCGACGCCTCGCCGGACGCGATCGTCCCCGTGGAGGAGGCCATCCGCGAGGTGCCGGGCTACACCACCTTGCTGGCCGGCGGCCCCGCCTTCTACGGCGACATCCAGACCGTCAGCGAGCGCGACCTCCAGCGCAGCGAGCTGATCGGCTTGCCCCTGGCAGCCATCGCGCTGCTGGTCGTCTTCGGCAGCGTGGTCGCGGCGGGTGTGCCCGTCGTGGTCGGCGGCATCGCCGTGCTCATCGCGCTGGCCGTCATCTTCCTCATCGCGTCGGTGACGCCGATGAGCATCTTCGTGTTGAACCTGGCCACGTTGCTCGGCTTCGGTCTGGGCGTGGACTACGCGCTGCTGCTCTCAAGTCGCTTCCGAGAGGAGCTGGCGCGCGGCAACGGCGGGCGCTTGCCGGACGGAAGGACGGACCAGGCGGCCGTGGAAGCGGCCGTGGTGACGACCGTGGGGACGGCCGGGCGGGCGGCCTTCTTCAGCGGCATCACGGTGTTGCTGGGCCTCATCGGGCTGATCCTCTTCGACTTCATGGTGCTGCGCTCGGTGGGCTTGGCAGGCGCCATCGTGGTGGGCCTCGCGGTGGTCGCCGCGGTCACGCTCCTGCCAGCCGTGCTGTCCATCATCGGGCCGCGCATCGACTCCCTCCGGCTGCCTCGTCTGCACCGCGCGCCGGTCGACGGCACGGGCCTCACACGGCCCGGCGGATGGGCACGTCTGGCGCGCTGGGTGATGGAACGGCCGTTGCGGGTCTTCGTGCCCACCCTGGGACTACTCATCGTCCTGGGCACGCCCTTCCTGCATGTACGCTTCAATGCGCCGGACGCCACCATCCTGCCGCCGGACGTGCCTTCTCGACAGGCCTACGACCTACTGGTCAACGAGTTCCAGGAGGGGGAGTTCGCGCCGCTGCTGCTGGCCGTGCGCACCGACGGTCCGGCCACCACGCCGGAGAACGTGGGCGCCCTCTTCGACTACTCGCGTCGTATCTCGGCCGACCCGCGCGTCGCGCGCGTGGACTCCATCGTGGACATCGACCCTCGACTGGAGCGTGACCAATACCAGCTGATCCTGTCCAACGCCGGCGGTCCCGCCGACCGATACGTCGCCGACCGGCTGATGCGCACCACGAACGGGGACCTGACCACCTTCAGCGTCATCACCTGGTTCGGTCCCAACCGGACGGAGGCGCGCGCCCTGGTCGACGACCTGCGTGATCCGGCGTCCGGGCTGGCGCCACCGGCGGGCATCGAGGTGCTGGTCGGCGGCGGGGCGGCAGAGGTCAAGGACGTGGTCGACCGCATCGGGGCCGACTTCCCGCGCAGCGCGCTGTTCATCCTCACCTCCACCTATCTCGTGCTCTTCGTGCTGCTGCGATCCGTGGTACTGCCGCTCAAGGCCCTCATCATCAACGCGCTGTCCATCCTGGCCTCGTTCGGGGCGCTGGTCTGGATCTTCCAGGACGGGAATCTCTCGGCGGTCCTGGGCTTCCAGCCACTGGGCTTCGTGGAGACGACCCTTCCGGTCATCCTCTTCTGCGTGCTCTTCGGGCTCTCGATGGACTACGAGGTGTTCCTGCTCTCGCGCATGAAGGAGGCCTACGACCGCACCGGCGACAACCGTGAGGCCGTGGCGCAAGGTTTGGAGCGGAGCGGCCGGATCGTCACCAGCGCGGCGCTCATCGTGGTCGTCGTGGCGGGCTCGTTCGTCTTCGCGGAGGTGGTGCTCATCAAGGCCGTGGGGCTGGGCGTGGCCATCGCCGTGGCACTGGATGCGACGGTCGTGCGGGCGCTGCTGGTGCCCTCCACGATGCGGCTGCTGGGCGATCGGAACTGGTGGATGCCCGCGCGGTTGCGGCGCTGGATCGGGACGCGGCTGCCGGTCATCGAGGGCGCGGCTCTCCAGGCGCTCCTCCTGTCCGTGGTGGCAGCGCTCCTTCTGGCGGCGTGCTCGCCCTCCGGTCGACTGCTGGCCAACGAGCCGGACGTCCAACCGCCGGTGCCGCTGCCCACGCCGACCGTTGGTCGCGCTCCGGATCCGCAGCCGGTGGTCCTGCCACGCGACGATGGCACGCACGACCGGCTGACCGAGTGGTGGTACTACACCGGGCACCTCAGCGCCGACGACGGACGCAGCTTCGGCTTCGAATACGTCATCTTCCGTGCCGAGCGGGGCGCCTTCCCAGTGGCGTGGGCCTCACATCTGGCCGTCACGGACGAGGACGGCGACCGATTCCTCTACGACCAGCGCAGCGAGATCGGGCCGCAGGTCGACCTCTCCGGGGGCAAGTCAGCGGACGACGACGTGGCTACCAGCCTCGCCCTGGTCATCCGTGGCGAGGTCGGGCCGGGCATCCCGGCCACGGATGCAGTGCCCTGGACCATCACCGGCGGCGACGGGCGCGACCGCCTCTCAGCCCTGGGTTCGGCCGATGGGGATCCCTTCGGGCTGGACCTCGGCCTGCTCGACGGCGCCCGTCCGGTGGCGCTTCACGATCGCGACGGGTACATCGACTTCGGGCCGGCCGGCGGCTCCTATTACTACTCGCGCACCAAGATGGACGCCGCCGGCACACTGACCTTGGACGGGCAGGCGCTGGAGGTCGAGGGCGTGGCCTGGTTCGACCATCAGTGGGGCGACTTCATCGCCGTGGGCGCCGGCGGCTGGGACTGGTTCGCGGTCAACCTGGACGACGGCACGGACTTCACGCTCTCCTTGGTGCGCGACGCGGAGGGTGGCTATCCGCTGATCTACGGGACGCTGGTGCGACCGGATGGAGCCGTAGAGCACCTGCCGCGGGAGACGTTCAGCGTGACGGTGACGGATGAGTGGAGGTCGGAGACGACCGGCGCCACGTACCCCGCCGGCTGGCGCATCGAGATACCTGATGAGGGTCTGGTGGTGGGTCTCGTGCCAACCGTGGCGGCACAGGAACTGGACACTCGGCCGACCACCGGCGTGGTCTACTGGGAGGGATCGCAGGTGGTCACCGCCACGCGCGAAGGTGTGCCGCTCGGCGGCCAGGCATACGTGGAGCTGACGGGCTACGGGCCAGGATCAAGCAGCCAGGCGCCGTAGGCGACGGGGAACGGGTAGTCGACAGAGGGGGCCCCATGACCAGCGACGAGCGATACGACCTCACGAACCTCGACGACCCACCCGGACTCACCGGCGAGACGGTCCTCGAGCCTGCTGACGATGGGGTCGAAGCCACCGATTGGGACCTGGAGGCAGAGCCGGCGGGTCGCACGTTGGCGCCCGCAGCCGAAGGCCCCGCACCCGGCGTGAGCTACGTCGAGTTTCCTCTCCGTGCCGCTGCCTTCGCGCTGGACGCCGTGCTCCTCACCGTCGTGACCGACTACACCTTTCGGGCCGTCTACACCTTCATCTTCAGCGGGATCCTGCCGGAGCCCGTAGCACTGGGCGGCGAGCCTCGGTTTGCCTACCTCGTGCTCGCCATCGGTCTGCTCACGGTAGTGGCTGGCCAGGCGCTGGTGTACTCCTATCTCGTTCGGGTGTTCCGCGCGACTCCGGGGCAGATGGCCTTCGGGCTGTTCACGGTGTCGCACCACGACGGCAGCGCCGTGTCCACATCCGCGGCATTCCTCCGATGGCTCTTGCTATTCGCCCCGCTGCCCGTGCTGACCATCGGACCAGGGGTCGTCGCCTTCATCTCCCAGGTCTTGGCCTTCCTTGGACGATCGCCAGCCGACTCGTTCGCGCTGGTCTCGACGTTGGCGCAGCTGGCTCCGGCGGCGTGGTTCGTGGTCCTCATCGTCTCCGTGCTCCTGGACGAGCGTGGCCGAGGACTTCACGACCATCTGAGCGGCAGCGTCGTGGTGCGCCGCGACGGCGCGCCCAGCTGAGGCCGACCAGCGACTACGCCGATCCGACTACGCCGAACGAAGCAGCAGGTACCCGTGACTGCTGCCGAGAACAGCGAGCCCGTGACCAACGACCGAGTCCACACCTTGACGGTGGGAGACGATGTCGTGGTCGCCACGATGACCGTCGATGCCCCTCGGTCGGTGGTGTTCACCGCCTTCACGGACCCTGCGGTGCTTGCCCAGTGGTTCTGGCCGCAGCGATTCGGCACCCGTATCGAACTGGATCCGCGTCCGGGAGGCGCCTTCAGCATCCGTGCGGACGGGCTGGGCGCGGGCCAGGAGATGGGCGTGTCGGGCACCTACCAGGACGTGGAGTCGCCGGGTCGACTGGCGATGAGCTGGCAGTGGAGCGGGGAGAGCGCCGTCAGCCATGTCGCCATCGAGCTGAGCGAGGTGCGCGAGACACGGACGGAGGTGGTCGTCACCCATTCAGCGAACCCCTCCACGGCTGACCGCGACGGCCATCTGCAGGGATGGCGCGACTGCCTCGGCCGTCTCATCGAGGCGTCAGGAACGCTCAGGCTGGCACTCCGCGGTCAGTGATGAGGTAGACCGCCAGTGCGGCGGCCCCCACGACGATCGCTCCGGTCAAGAAGAGGTGCGCCAGGAGCGAGGTGCGGTAGCTGGCCGTGTCGATCTCGCGCTCGGTCCGCAGATAGCGCTGGAGCCCCACCACGGAAAGCGCCGCGCCGAGCACGATGAGACCCATGCCCAGAAGCGCCGATACGCCCGTGTCGGCAGAATCGAAGGCGAAGCGGTCGACCAGGAAGCCAAGACCGACGACCGTCAGAGCAGTGCGCTGCCAGGCCAGGAGGGTTCGCTCGTTGGCCAGGTGGTCGCGGATGGCCGCCTCGGGGACCGTGCGCCGGTCGCGTGGCGCCTTCCGTGCGGTGTCCTCTGCTATCGCGTCCTCCGTCGGTCGAGTCACCCTGCGATGAGCTCGCCGCCGTCGATGCCGATGACATTGCCGGTGATCCAGTGCGTGCCCTCTCGGGAGAGTGCCGTGATGGCCCGGGCCACGTCCTCCACCGTGGTCATACGCCCTGAGGGATTCTTCGCGGTGGCATGCGCGATGAGCGCGTCGCGCTCGGGGATCTGCATCAGCGCTGGCGTCTGGGTCACGCCGGCGCGGATGGCGTTCACGGTCACGCCCGCGTCGAGCCGCCCGAACTCCATGGCCAGCTGGCGACAGTGCGACTCGAGTGCCGTCTTGGCCGCACTGACCGCGCCGTAGGAAGCGATCATGCGGGTCGATCCCTCGCTGGTCATGGCGTAAATCTTGGATCCTCCGTCGAACATCCCGGCGCGCCACACATCCTGCGCCCAGTAGACGAGGCTGTGGGCCATGACGTCCAGGGTCATGTCCATGTTCTTGCGGTTGATGCCTGCGCCGGGATCCAGGGAGAGGAACGGCTTCAGCGTCCCGAAGGCCAGTGAATGCATCAACACTCGCACATACGGCGAGCCTTCCGCGGCGCGCCGGCTGGCGAACTCTTCGCCCAGCTCCGCCACGACCGCCGCACGCTGCTCATCGTCGGCAGCGTTGCCGTTGAAGAAAAGTGCTCGCTGACCGTGCGCCTCGATCTTGCGCTTGAGCTCGTCCACGCGCCCCTGGCCGGCTCGCCGGTCGAGATGCACGCCCGCGATGTCGTAACCATCTGCCGCCAGCGCCAGCGCCGTGGCCTCGCCGAAGCCGCTACTGGCGCCCAGGATCAGCGCCCACGGCTGGCGGTGGTCGACCATCGTCATCGTCTCCTTCTCCATGGGTCTGGCGGGGGGCTCGGGTGGGGCGCCGGTCAGTCTAGACGCTGCCGGATGCCCGCAGTCGCTCGATCTCCATGCCTGAGAAGCCGAGCTCGGAGAGGATCTCGTCGGTGTGCTGGCCGAGCAGGGGCGGCGGCCGGCGGATGCTGCCCGGCGTCGCGGCGAACTTGAAGGGGATGCCAGTGAGGCGCAGCGCACCGACGGTGGGGTGCTCCACCGTGGCCACCATCTCGCGCGCCAGGACCTGAGGATCGGCGAACACCTCGGCCACGTCCCGCACCGGTCCGCAGGGCACGTCCGTCGCGGAGAGCACCTCCAGCCACTCCGCCGACGGCCGCGCCACGAAACGCGACACCAGAAGGTCACGCAGCGCATCCCGCTCGCGCACCCGCTCACCATTCGTGGCGAAGCGAGGGTCCGTGGCCAGTCCCGGCGCTCCCAGCGCCTCACAGAAGCGCTGCCACTGCCGCTCCGAACCGACCGCCACAGCGATCTGCCCGTCGGCCGTGGGGAACGTCTCGTAGGGCGTGATGTTGGGGTGGCGATTGCCCAGCCGGCCGGGCACGGTGCCACCCACCAGGTGATTGGCGGCCTGGTTTATGAGCCAGGCGACGCTCGACTCCAGCAGCGAGAGGTCGATACGCTGGCCGCGACCGGTCCGCTCGGCTTCGCGCAGCGCGGCCAGCACGGCCACGGATCCGAGCATCCCCGTGGTCAGGTCGGCGACGGCCACACCCACCTTGGTCGGCTCACCGCCCGCCTCGTCCGGCTGCCCGGTGATGGACATCAGACCCGAGGCGGCCTGGATGATGAAGTCGAAGCCGGGCTTGCCAGCGTCGGGACCGCTGGGTCCGTAGCCGGTGATGGATAGCCGCACCAGTCGGGGATTGATGCGCTCGAGTTCCTCGTCCGGAAAACCCAGGCGATGGAGGCCACCGGTACGCTGGTTCTCGACCAGCACGTCGCTGCGCTCCAGGATGCGACGGAGCACCTCTCGAGCGCTTGCCTGCTTGAGGTCCAGCCGCATGCCGCGCTTGTTGCGGTTGATGGACAGGTAGTAGCCCGACTCGCCGGCGTAGTTCGAGTCGGCGCGGGGGTCGTTCGAGGGGTAGGTCTCCGTCGGTTCGGGCGCGCCGGCATAGGGCGGCCCGTAGCGACGGGTCGGGTCACCATCCGGCGGCTCGACCTTGATGACCTCGGCGCCAAGGTCGGCCAGCAGCATCGTGCAATAGGGTCCGGCCAGTACGGTCGACAGGTCGCACACGCGCACGCCAGCGAGGGGACCGGGCTCATCGCGCGAAGGGGGCATGCACCAAGGCTAGCCGCTGACGACCCCCGTATCATCGAGGCGATGCA
>Ga0136612_10000930_pt1 | contig 11825 bp, 13 predicted proteins | sample AntDryUQ224A2306_2_FD_106644 | JGI IMG/M metagenome (GOLD analysis project Ga0136612, IMG submission 106644) | Polar desert sand microbial communities from Dry Valleys, Antarctica - metaG UQ224A (23.06) | ecosystem: Environmental > Terrestrial > Soil > Desert | place: Antarctica: Dry Valley...
ATCCGCAAGATGACCTACCTCTGCATGAGCTGGGACCACCGCGCGCTCGACGGCGCGCTCGCGGCGCAGTTCCTGCGCGCGCTGGCCGATCGGCTGGAGACGTGGCCGGTCGGATGACGAGGCGCGAGCTCTGGACCTGCCAGCTCGGGACGCTCGAGTACGGCGCCGCGGCCGCGCTGCAGGAGGAGCTGCGCGAGCGCGTGATCGCCGGTGAGCTGCCGGACCTGCTGCTGCTGCTCGAGCACCCGCCGGTCTACACGCTCGGGCGCCGCTCGGAGCCCGCCGACCTGCCGTTCGGCGAGCAGTTCTGGCGCGCGCGCGGGATCGACGTCGTCCGCACCCAGCGCGGCGGCAAGCTGACCTATCACGGACCGGGCCAGCTCGTCGGCTACCCGATCATGCACGCATCCGACATCCCGCTCTTCGTGCGCACGATGGAGGAGGCGATCGCCGCGGCGCTGGCCGAGGAGGGGATCGCGGCGCGCGGGCGCGACCACGAGGGGCACGCGTACACGGGCGTCTGGGTGCAGGAGCGCAAGATCGCGTCGATCGGCGTCCACATCTCGAGAGGCGTGAGCGCGCACGGGTTCGCGCTCAACGTCGACAATGACGTCGAGCCGTTCCATCAGGTCACCGCCTGCGGACTGCCCGACGTCCGCATGACCTCGATCGCGCTCGAGAGCGGGCGTCATGGCACCCTGGCGTGCATGCGCAAGCGAGTGGCCTTCGCCTACGCGCAGGCACACGGGCTGCGCCAGCGGATCGTCACGCCGCAGCGCCTCGGGATCGCCGCCGCGCGCCCGGTACCCTCGATCAGGTGAGCACCGCTCCGCCCCGGCCGCACGTGACGCGCTCGCGCGCGAACCCCGGGGGTATGGACGTCACGAAGGTGCTGGGGAGCGACACCCAGCCGTTCCGCGCGCGCAAGCCGTCGTGGTTCAAAGTGCCGCCACCGGGCGGGACGAAATACCGCGAGCTGGCGCGGCTGATCCGCTCAGAGGAGCTGCACACGGTCTGCCAGGAGGCCGCGTGCCCGAACGTCGGCGACTGCTGGGAGCGCGGCACGGCCACGTTCATGATCCTCGGAGACACCTGCACGCGCCGCTGCGGCTTCTGCAACGTCAAATCCGGCAAGCCGACCTGGAACGACCCGCTCGAGCCGCTGCGCGTCGCGCGATCGGTCGCCAAGCTGGGCCTGCGGCACGCGGTCATCACGTCGGTCGACCGCGACGACCTGCCCGACTACGGCGCCGGCGTCTGGTGCGGCGTGATCCGCTCGATCCGGATGCAGGCGCCGTCCTGCAAGGTCGAGTGCCTGACGCCCGACTTCCGCGGCGAGGAGATGCCACTGGCGAAGGTGATCGCGGAGCGCCCGGACGTCTTCAACCACAACGTCGAGGTCGTGCCGCGCCTGTACCCGGTCGCGCGCCGCGGCTCGCGCTGGGAGCGCTCGTTGCGGGTGCTCGCGAACGCGAAGCAGCTCGGCGGCGACGCGGTCACCACCAAGTCGGGCCTGATGGTCGGGCTGGGCGAGACGCACGACGAGCTGGTCGCGGCGTTCGGCCGGCTGCGCGAGCAGGGCGTGCAGGTGCTCACGGTCGGCCAGTACCTGCGTCCGACCGAGCGCCACCTGCCGGTCGTGCGCTACTGGCATCCGGACGAGTTCAAGGCGCTCGAGGTTGCGGCATACGCGCTCGGCTTCGAGCACGTCGCCGCCGGCCCGCTCGTGCGCTCGAGCTACCACGCCGACCAGCAGGTGCCGCAGAGCGGTGCAGGGACGGGTCCGCTCGCCGCCGCCGGCGGCTGATCACGGCTCGCCCATCACCAGGCCCTCGATCGTGTGCTCCTGCTCGATCGGCTCGAGCTCGTCGACGAGCCGCGCCGGCAGGTGCGCGCGGGCCTGCTCGGGCAGCGACTCGTAGTACCCGTGCGTGAACTGCAGGTCGTGACGCTCGGCATTCCCGGCGCCGGGAGCGTCGACCCCGACCACCAGCACGGGCCGGGCGCGCCAGGAGCGGTGAGCCGTGCCACGGTGGATCGTCAGCGCCGAGCGGGCGGAGGCGTCGCCCATGCGCGGCAGCTTGCGCTGGGCGAGCGGTGCGTAGCGCGCCGCCTCTGTCTTCGGCGGGAACATGCCGTGCTCGAACTCGGCGCCGTCCTCCCATTGCGTGCCGGGAGCAACTTCGAACGGGCCCATGTCCTCGGCCACGTCGACGGTGGTCATGTTGAAGGCCAGCGAGGTCAGGCGATGGTCCTCGATCGTCTCGCGCGGAGCCGGGAAGTCGCGGTGCCAGGGCTGGTCGAACGCGCCCGGCAGCGGGACGTCGAAGCCGACCTCGATAATCTCGTAGTGCGGTCCGAGCACCTGCTCGCAGACGCCGGTGAGCCAGGGGTTGGTGGCGATCTCGGCGAAGCCGCGCAGGCGCTCGGGGTGGATCTCGACGTAGTAGCGGCGAGGGCCGCGGCCGAGGGCCCCGTTCGGCTGCCTCAGCGCCTCGCCGAAGAGGACGCCGAGGTCCTCGGAGAGCTGCTCGGCCCACTCGCGGCTGAACGCTGCCTTCTGGCCGATCACGCCGTCGGTGTAGAGCGCCTGCTCGGCGCCGGTCGCGTCGATGGTGGACATGCGGTTCATCCTTCCCCTGGGAGTCGCTGGCGGCGGCTGAGATAAGTCTGGACAAGGACGACGACGATCAGGAACGCGCCGCTCACGACCGCCTGGTAGGACGAGCTTAGGCCGCCGACCTGGTTGATAAGGTTCTGGATCACGCCGAGCAGCAGCACGCCCGCGAGCGTCCCGGTGAGCGCGCCCGCTCCGCCCGACAGCAGCGTGCCACCGATCACGACGGCGGCGATCGCGTCGAGTTCGAGGCCGACGCCGACGGTCGGCACGCCGGACGAGGTGCGCGCCGCGAGCAGCGCTCCGGCGAGCCCCGCGAGCAGTCCGCTGATCGCGTAGACGAGCGTCTTCGAGCGCCGGACGGGCAGCCCCATCAGCAGCGAGGCGCTCTCGGAGCCGCCGATCGCGAACAGGGTCTGGCCGAAGCGCGTGCGTCGCAGCACGACGACGCCGGCGGCGAGCGCGGCCAGCGCGATCAGGATCGGCACGCGGATCCCGAGCACCTCACCCTGCCCGAGCGCCGCGAACGCCGAGTCGCGATCGATCAGGTACGTCTTGGAGCCCTCGTCGGTGATCGCGAGCAGCAGCCCGCGCGCACCGAGCAGCCCGGCCAGCGTGACGATGAAGGCGGCCAGGCCCAGGCGGGCGATCAGCAGGCCCTGCACGAGCCCGATCAGCGTGCAGACGATGAGCGGCGCCAGCAGGGCTGCGAGCAGGCCGTGCTGCGCGCCCCAGCCTGCCAGCACGCCACCGAGCGCGAAGACCGACCCCACCGAGAGGTCGATCCCGCCGCTGATGATCACGAACGTCATCCCGAACCCGACCAGGGCGAGAAACGCGTTGTTGATCGCGATGTTCTTGAGGTTCTCGGCCGTGCCGAACGTGTCGAAGGCCAGCGCGCCGACCACCACCACGACGACGAGCACCATCAACGCGCCGTTGCGCTGGAGCAGCCGCGCGAGCCGGTCGGCCCGATCGGGCGCATCGACGTCCGGCCGCCCCCCGTGCGGGCGGGCGCTGACCGCGGCGGCATCCGAGCCGCTCATCGCACCGCCTCACGTCGCTGGATCGCCACGGCCAGCACGATGATCGCGGCGAGCACCATCTGGGCGGTCGAGTCGGGAACGTTGTTGCTGATCAGCGTCGAGCGGATGAGCTGGATCAGCAGCGCGCCCGCGAGCGTCCCGAGGATCCGCACCTTGCCGCCCGAGAGCGGCGTTCCGCCGACCACCACGGCCGTGATCGCGCTCAGCTCGATCAGCACGCCGATCGCCGACGGGTCGGACGCCTGCAGGCGCGCGGTCTGCATGATCCCGGCGATCGCGGCCAGCACGCCGCTGATCACGTAGACGGTCACCAGCGTGCGCTTGACCGGCAGGCCGGCGAGGAACGCCGCCGTGCGGTTGCCGCCGACCGCGACCACGTGGCGCCCGAACGTGGAGCGCCGCATGACGAACGCAAGCACGAGCGCGGCAGCCGCGGCCATGATCACCAGGATCGGGATGCCGGCCGCCGAGTCCTCTCCGAGCGCGAGCAGCGTCGGGTTGCGGATGTCCTTGAGCTGCCCGTCGGCGAGCACGAGCGCGAGCCCGCGCCCCGCCACGAGCAACGCGAGCGTCGCGACGATCGGCTGCACCCCGGCGAACGCCACCAAGCCGCCGTTGACCAGCCCGCACGCGGCACCGGCCACGATCGCTATCGCGATCGCCGGCAGCGGGCCGTAACCCAGCCAGAGCGGGATCACCGCGGCCGCGATCGCCATCACCGAGCCGACGGAGAGATCGATGCCCTCCGTGCCGATGACGAGCGCCATGCCGAGCGCGACGACCATCACCGGCGCGACCTGGACGAGCTGGGTGCGCAGGTTCGTGAGCGTGACGAAGTTGTCCGTCAGCACCAGGTTCACGAGCACGAGAGCCAGCAGCGCGACGTATACGCCGCCGTCGCGCACCCATGCGGGGGCGGCGGTCCGCACGCCGGGCCGGGAGACGGCCGTGGTGTCAGCCATCGGCATGCTCCTGCCCGCCGGCGAGCGCCGCCATCAGCGGCGCCTCGGCCACGTCGTCGCCCCGCAGCACGTCGACCACCGACCCCTCGCGCAGCACGACCACCGAGTCCGATCCCTCCAGCACCTCTTCGAGCTCGGAGGAGATCAGCAGCACGCCGAGCCCCTGGCCGGCGAGCTCGTCGATCAGGCTCTGGACCTCGGCCTTCGCGCCGACGTCGATGCCGCGGGTCGGCTCGTCCAGGATCAGCACCTTGGGCGAGAGGCACAGCCAGCGTGCGAGCAGCACCTTCTGCTGGTTGCCGCCGGACAGCTCGCCGACGGGCTGGCGCGGGCTCGACGCCTTGATCCGCAGGCGCTTCATGAAGGTCTCGACGAGCTCGTCCTGCGCCTTCTCGGAGACCAGCCCGCCGCGCGAGAGCCGCGGCAGCGCGGCGAGCACGATGTTCTCGCGCACCGAGAGGTGCGGGATGATGCCCTCGACCTTGCGGTCCTCGGGGATCATCGCCACGCCCGCGCGGATCGCGGCGGGCGGGCTGCCGGACTTCACCGGCCTGCCCTCGACGAAGACATCGCCGCCGTCCAGCGGCTGGGCGCCGGCGAGCGCCTTGGCGACCTCGGAGCGCCCCGCTCCGAGCAGCCCGCCGAGCCCGACGACCTCTCCGGGCCGGATCGACAGCGAGATGTCGTGCAAGACGTGCCTGCGCCGCAAGCCACGCGCCTCGATCACGGGCTCTCCGCCAATCGCCGCATGGCCGTCGCCGAATTCGGTCACACCGCGATCGCGCACCTCCGCGACCTCGCGGCCGAGCATCAGCGCCACCAGCCGGATGCGGGTCAGCTCCGCGACCGCGCCGGTGTGCACCAGCTTGCCGTCGCGCAGGACGGTCACGCGGTCGCAGATGCGGAACAGCTCGTCGAGCTTGTGCGAGACGTAGACGATGCCGACGCCCTGCTCGCGCAGCGACTTGATCGTCCCGAACAGGATCTCCACCTCGCGCGGCTCGAGTGAGGAGGTCGGCTCGTCCATGATGACCACGCGCACGTCGATCGAGATTGCGCGCGCGATCGCCACCATCTGCTGCACTCCCACCCCGAGCGCGCGCAGCGGCAGCGACGGGTCGACATGGACGCCATAGCGCTCGAGCAACTGCGCCGCATCGCGCTCCATCCGGCCCGTGTCGACAAGCCCGAGCCGCCCGCGCGGCTCGCGGCCGAGGAAGATGTTCTGGGCCACGCTCATGAGCGGGACCAGGTTGACCTCCTGGAAGATCGTCGAGACGCCGGCGGCCTGGGCCTCGCGCGGGCCGGAGAACGCGACCTTCGCGCCGCGGTAGCGCACCTCGCCGGCGTCGGGCGGATGCACTCCCGTCATCACCTTGATCAGCGTCGACTTGCCGGCACCGTTCTCGCCGACGAGCGCATGGACCTCGCCGAGCGCCAGGTCGAATGACACCGCGTCGAGCGCGACGACGCCGGGCCAGCCCTTGCTCACCGCGCGAGCCTCGAGCACGGGCGCGCCGGGGACGGCGGTCTCGTGCTCGAGGGGTTCGCTCATGCGGGAGGTCGCGACCGGCGGAGCGGCTAGTACGCGCCGGCGACCGACTCCTCGGCGTTCGACTCGTCGTACTCCTTGTCGGAGATGATGACGTTGTCGGCGATGCCCTTGCCGGCCATGAAGTCCGCCGCGGTTTTGAATGCGAGCGGGCCGAAGCGCGGGTTGGACTCGATCACCGCGTTGATCTTGCCGTCGACGATCGCCTGCACGGCATTGCGCGTGCCGTCTATCGAGACGACCTTGACGTCCTCGCCGGGCTTCTTGCCGGCGCTGCGGATCGCCACGATCGCGCCGAGCGCCATCTCGTCGTTCTCGGCATAGACCGCGTCGATCTCGGGGTTGGACTGGAGCAGGTTCTCCATCACGGCCTGCCCCTTGTCGCGGGCGAACTCACCCGTCTGCTTGGCGACGATCTCGATGTCGGGCGCCTCGGCCTTGATCTGGTCGACGAAGCCGTTGGTGCGGTCGGTCGTCACGTTGTTGCCCGACGATCCGAGCAGGATCGCGACCTTGGCCTCGCCGTCGGTCGCCTTGATCATCGCGTCGGCCGCGCGCTTGCCCTGCTCGACGAAGTTGGAGCCGATGAACGTGAGCCAGTTGCCGCAGGCCTTGCCGGACACCTTGCGGTCGATCGTGATCACCGGGACGCCCTTCTCCTTGGCCGCGTCGAACGCGGGCTCGAGGCCCTCGGAGTTCAGCGGCGCGACGATCAGCACCTGAGCGCCCTGGGCGAGCATGTCCTGGATGTCGGAGATCTGTTTGGGCAGCTGGGAGTTCGCGTTCGTCGTCAGGAGCTTCTTGACACCGACGCTCTCCGCCTCGTCCTTGATCGACTGCGTCTCCGCGATGCGGAACGGGTTGGCCTCCTTCTCGGACTGTGAGAAGCCGACGACCGCATCGGCCAGCTCGACCTTCTTCGCGCCGTACTGATCGAGTGTGCACCGGCCCTCGCCGGTCTCCTGGACCTGCTGCTCGGTGTCGGCGCTGCCGCCGTCCTGCGCCGCAGGCGTGCTGCTGGCGGGCTCCTCCTCCTTGCCGCAGGCGCCGAGCGCCAGGGCGGCCGCCGTCAGGACGACCGACAGACCAGCGGTACGTGTCCGCATCATTCGCTGCACCCTCTCCTCACTGCTCGCCGCCCCAGCCGAGGCGGGTAGATGATCGTGGCGTCGCCACCAGATGAGCGAAGCAGATCAGTCCGATCGGAAGTTGTCAAGACCGAGCAGAGTCGGTCAGCCTCGATCAGCTGCGCCGACGTCATGAGGCGATTCCGGCCCGCTGGACCTGCACGCCGGCGCGCGCGATCCGTGCCAGCTCCGACGGATCGGCACCCTCGTCGGTGATGAGATGCGCCATCCGGTCGACCGGGACGGTCTGCACCATCGTGTCGCGCCCGATCTTCGTGTGATCGGCGAGCACCACGACCTCGCCGGCCGTGGCCGCGAGCGCGCGGTCCACGTTGGCCACGACCAGGCTCGGCGTCGTCAAACCGCGCTCGGCGGTCAAGCCGTTGCCGGAGAGGAATGCGCGGACCGTGCGCAGACCGGAAAGCGACTGCTCGGCGTCGCTGCCGACCAGCGCGTGGATCGACCCGCGCAGCGTGCCGCCGGTCATCACCACATCGACGCCGCGGGCGCGCACGAGCGCCTGGGCGACGAGGAGCGAGTTCGTGACCACGGTGAGGTCGTGGAAGCGCACGAGCCGCTTGGCCAGCGCCTGGGTCGTCGTGCCGGCGCCGAGCACGATCGCGTCGCCTGCGGCGATCATGCCGAGCGCGAGGGCGGCGATCGCGGCCTTCTCGTCCGCTGCCACCTGCGCCTTCTCGGCGTAGGACGGCTCGTGTGGCGCGCCGTCGTGCGACATCGCGCCGCCATGCCGGCGGCTGAGCAGGCCGTCGGCCTCCAGCGCGCGGAGATCCCGACGGGCCGTCACCTCGGAGCTCTCGGTCAGCTCGACCAGCTCGCGCAGCGATGCCGAGCCCTTGACGTGGAGGTGATCGAGGATGCGGCGGCGGCGTTCGGCTGCGAACACGGGCGCCACCCTGTCCGGCGGACCAGTCTCTTTCGACGTCATCGACCTCCGAGCGCGGTCAAGGGTGATCACATCCGGTCACATACGCTACAAGTCCGGTCAATCAACTGGCGTTCCCTTGGCCCTCCCGCTCTCGGGCCGGCGATCGTTGCGGATACGGTTCGCCGACCCGTGTTCCCGCTCAAGGACAACATCCCGACGCTGCGCTTCCCCGTCGTCACGGTGACGCTGATCGCGCTCAACGTGATCGCGTACTTCTTCTGGCAGAAGGGCGGCCTCACGCTCGGCGATCCGAGCTCGCAGGAGTACCTCTGCCAGCTCTACGACTACGCCGAGATCCCCTACGAGGTCACCAACCCCGGCGAGCAGGTCGGGGTACAGGGCTGTGACGCTCCGACCGCGCCGACCTGGCTCACGCTCTTCACGGCGATGTTCATGCACGGCGGCCTGCTGCACCTGGGCGGCAACATGCTGTTCCTGTGGATCTTCGGCAACAACGTCGAGGACTCGATGGGACCGGTCAAGTTCCTGGTCTTCTACCTGCTCGGCGGGCTCGCGGCAGCGGCGCTGCAGATCGCCATCGGGCCCGACTCGCAGATCCCCAACCTGGGCGCCTCGGGCGCGGTCGCAGGTGTGCTGGGCGGCTACCTCCTCTTGTTCCCGCGGGCGCGCGTGATCACGGTTATCTTCATCGTCTTCTTCTTCACGATCATCGAGCTGCCCGCGCTGCTGATCCTCGGCTTCTGGTTCGTGCAGCAGGTTCTGTTCGGCTACTTCGACCTCAACTCGGCCGGGGAGGGCGGCGGCGTGGCCTACTTCGCCCACATCGGAGGTTTCGCGTTCGGACTGCTGGCGATCAAGCTGTTCGCCGACGAGCGCAAGCGCAGGGGCCAGGTCGAGCGGGTACGCCCATGAGGCGCGCCCTCGTGCTGGGAGCCGCACTCGCGTTCCTCGCGGTGCTCGGCTTCGGGACCCTGTTCGTGCTGTTCTCGAGCGGGCCCGACGTGCTGGTGGTGATCTCGCTCGTGATCCTCGGGCTGATCGGGTTCGCGGTGGTCAGCTCGCTCGCCTCCCCGCCGGACGAGGGCCAGCGCCGGATGGGATCGATCCGGTTCATGCGCTCGGGCTCGGGGTAGGTCGGCGCCGTGAGGGAGAGCAGCGTGTACCAACGCCGCCGGCTCTTGGCCGGCGCCGGCCTCGTGGTGCTGCTGATCGGCATCGTCGCCTTGACCGGTGCCTTCTCCGGTGCCGACAAACCGGCCGGCAGCGCGAAGCAGGCCGCCCAGCCCACGCCGGTGCCGCCGGAGCTGCCGCGCGGCGGGCGCAGCATCCTGCCCGACAAGCGGGTGGTCGCGTTCTACGGAGCGCCACAGGCGGTGGAGCTGGGCGCGCTCGGCATCGGCACCCCCGACCGCGCCGCCGCGCGACTGGAGCGCCAGGCCCGCGCCTACGAGCGCGAGGGCCGCCCGGTGCTCCCCGCGCTCGAGCTGATCACGGTGATCGCGAACGCCGACCCGGGAGAGGACGGCATGTACCGCTCGCGCCAGACGAACAAGGTGATCCGGCGCTACCTGCGTGCCGCGCGGCGCAACAAGATGCTGCTGCTGCTCGACATCCAGCCCGGCCGCTCGGACTTCTTCACCGAGACGACGCGGCTGGAGCGCTGGCTACGCGAGCCTGACGTCGGGCTCGCCATCGACCCCGAATGGCGGGTGGGCGATGGCGAGGTGCCCGGTCAGGTGATCGGGCACGTCGGCGCTCGCGAGGTCAACGCCACGTCTGCCTGGCTCGCGCAGCTCGCCGCCCGCCATGATCTGCCGCAGAAGCTGTTCGTCATCCACCAGTTCACCGACGACATGGTCGACGACACGCAGCTCAAGCCGCGCGACGAGCTGGCGATGGTGCTGAACGCCGACGGGTTCGGCAGCAAGCCGGTGAAGGTGTCGAAGTACAAGGCGTTCACGCGCGCGGCGAAGACCTTCCACCAGGGCTTCAAGCTGTTCTACGAGGAGGACGCGGGGCTGATGACGCCGGCGCAGGTGCTGCGCCTGCGCCCCGCGCCCGACCTGGTCGTGTACGAGTAACTCGCTACCGCGCCGTCAGCGAGGCGCGCTCGGCCGCCAACAGGGTCGCGCCCACTGCTCCACCGAGGTCGCCGAGCGAGGCCAGCAGGACCTCGGGCGGGTGATGGTCGGCGAACAGGTGCGGCATCATCGCCTCGCGGATGCGCTCGACGTAGGGCTCGCCCAGCCGCAGGCCCAGGCCGCCGCCGATCACCACCGCCTCGACGTCGAGCAGGTTCAGCGCCGACGCCACGCCGACGCCGATCGCCTCGACCGCCTTGTCGATCAGATGGTGCGCGAGCTTGTCGTCATGCTCGAGCGCCTTGGCCCAGATGCCGCTCGCCAGCCGCGGCTTGCCCTTCTCCTTCATGAGCTGGAAGAGCACCGTCTTCTCGCCCGAGTCGGCCCGCTCGCGCGCGTGGATCTCCATCGCGCCGCGGCCCGCATAGGCCTCCATGCAGCCGATCCGGCCGCACGGGCATTTGCGCCCGTCGCGCTTGACGACCATGTGACCGATCTCGCCGGCCGCGCCGCGGCCCTCCCAGAGCTTGCCGTCCAGCACCACGCCGCCACCGACGCCCGTGCCCCAGAACACGCCGAGGAGCGACCTGTAGGGCTTTGCCGCGCCGAGCTCGAACTCCGCCTGGGTGGCGGCGTTGACGTCGTTGGAGAGGCCCACCGGAGCGTCCAGGGCCGCTTCGAGCGGCGCGCGCAGGTCGAACGTCCCGGCCCAGTCGGGCAGGTTCCCGGCGTTGGTCACGGTCCCCGCCTCGTCGTCCACCGCGCCCGGCGAGCCTACGCCGACCGCCGTCAGCCCTCCGGTGCCGACGCCGGCGCCTTCGGCGGCCTCCTGCAACGCGGCGACCATCGCGGCCGCCACCTCCGGCGGGCCGCCGCTGGTGGGCGTCGGATGCCGCGAGGAACCCAGCACCTCGTGGTCCTCGTCCGTCACGACGGCCTGGATCTTCGTGCCGCCGAGGTCGATACCGCCATAGCGCGCCATAGCGCTCCTCGTACCCGATCGGCGGCGGATGCTCGCATACCGATCCGCTACCAGGCGGTCAAGCACGAGCTCGTGGAGATGCTGCGCGGGCTCGACAACGCTCGCTCGCTGATGTACTACGCGGGCTGGGCTGCCCAGAACGAGCCGGACGAGCTCGCGCTCGCCGCGTCGGCGTTCCGGCTCGCCGCGGGCAAGGCGTTCGACCACGCCGCACGCGCGCAGATCTCCGTGCACGGCGGCATCGGTGCGACCTGGAACACGATGCGCCGCTGTACTTCCGCCGCGCGCAGCTCTCACGCCGGCTGCTCGGCGGCGCGGCGGGGGCGGCCGATCGCGTCGCGGGCGAGCTGCTGACCACGGCGCGGACGCGCAACGCCGCGGCCGCGGCCGCCTAGTGCCCTACCGCCGGCCGGCGAGCTGACGCACGAGCGGCAGCAGCCGGCTGCGCGGTGCGAGCCTCCCGCCGATCATGAACGCGCGGTTCACAGTGCCGGGGATCACGCTGCGCCGGCCGGCGGTAGGGCACTAGGCGTCCGCGCCGTGGTCAGCAG
>Ga0136612_10000931_pt1 | contig 11824 bp, 10 predicted proteins | sample AntDryUQ224A2306_2_FD_106644 | JGI IMG/M metagenome (GOLD analysis project Ga0136612, IMG submission 106644) | Polar desert sand microbial communities from Dry Valleys, Antarctica - metaG UQ224A (23.06) | ecosystem: Environmental > Terrestrial > Soil > Desert | place: Antarctica: Dry Valley...
ATGCTCCACCGCCGCTACGCGCCTCCCTCGGACGGCTCGTAGCCGTGGCCGTGCAGGGCAGCGGCACCGTGGCCGACCCGTGGGTCCTGAAGACGCCTCCCGGCTCGTCGGAGTACCGAATGCACCGCGACGAGTCCGCCGATCCCCCCGCGCTCGTCTGCCAGGTCGGCTCGACGAAGCTCGCCTACGACCTGCGTGCGCTCGACGGCCTGCACGCGATGCTCACCGAGCACGGCGACTGGATGCCGCTCGGCGCCGCCGACGAGCAGAAGGCGGCGGCCGAGGGCTCGGTCGAAGCCTGGGGGCGCGCGAAGGAGAACCCGCTCGGCGGCTGGTACGGGCTGCGCAAGGGCTACCGCGGTCGCTTCGCCATGTACGTTCCCCCGCTGCTCGAGGCGCTCGGCCGGGCCGAACTCACGCACGAGCCTCGCAACAACAGGATGCGGGCGCTCTGATGAGCCTGCGGCGGGAGGAAGCGCGGCGGTTGTACGAGGCGCTGCCGATGCCGACGACCTCGGACGAGTCGTGGCGGTTCACGAATCTGAAGGGCTTCGACCCCGAGTCGTTCTCCGCGAACGGCGCCACCGCCGTCGCGAGCGCGGCCGGGATGCTGGAGCTGGAAGCGGGCGGGATCGTCCGCGTCTCCGAGGGCGGGCTCGAGCTCGAGCGCGTCCCGGAAGGGATCCGCTTCGAACGGCTCGGCGAGCATCCGCGACTCGGCGAGCTCGTCGGTTCCGACGAGAAGTTCGCCGCCCACAACGCGGCCATGTGGGAGAACGGCCTGCTCATCCACGTCCCGAAGGGCGTGCGGCTCGGGCAGCCGCTCTACATCCGGATCGTCAACTCGGTCGAGGGCGGCTCGCTCTTCTGGCGGCTGCTCGTCGTGGCCGACCCGGAGAGCTCGTTCACCGTGATCGAGGAGTACGTCTCGACCTCAGCGGAGCTCTCGGGTTACGTCAACGCGGCGGTCGAGATCGTCGTCGAGCAGGGCGCGAAGGTCGAGTATGTCTCCGTCCAGAGCACGTCGCAGGACACGTGGCACTTCGGCACGCACCACGCGCGGGTGGAGCGCGATGCCGCCCTCGACTGGGTCGCCGGCGGCTTCGGATCGAAGAACGGGAAGATCCGGATCCAGAACGACCTTGCCGGCCCGGGTGCGACTTCGCGGGTGACCGGCGCCTACTTCGCGGACGGGACGCAACATCTCGACTACGACACCTTCCAGGAGCACATCGCTCCGAACACGACCTCGGACTTCGCCTTCAAGGGCGCGCTGCGCGACAGCTCGAGCGCGGTCTGGCGGGGGATGATCCGGGTCGAGAAGGACGCGCAGAAGACGAACGCCTACCAGGAGAACCGGAACCTGCTCCTTTCGAAGACGGCGCACGCCGACTCGATCCCGGGCCTCGAGATCCTCGCGAACGACGTCCGCTGCACCCACGGCGCCACCCTGGGCCAGGTTGACCGCGAACAACTCTTCTACCTGATGGCCCGGGGGCTCTCGCGCCAGGAGGCCGAGCGGATGATCGTGCGCGGCTTCTTCCAGGACGTGCTCGACCGGATCGACCTCGAGCCGGTTCGCGAGGCGCTGGGCGCGGCCCTGGAAGCGCGGATCCCGCAAGCTTGACCAGGGTGGCCGGTCTGCACGGCTGGGAGGCGAACGAACGCGTGCTGGAATCCGGCGGCTTCGAGTCGCGGCAGCGGGTGCTCGTTCCGGAGACCGTCGTCGAGCCCTCCGAGGCGGGCGCACGCTGGCTCGGCGTCACCTACTGGCAGGCTGTCGACGGCTTCACCCGCGGCGGCGTCCGTGCGACCTGGGGCGAGGCGGGGGGCCGGCTTCGCCTGCTGGGGGGCGCCACCTTGCTCAGGTTCGGCCCGCCGCAGCTCGGCTACGGGGACGGCGTCGTCTCGTGCCGCTACGCGATCGAGGGCGGTCTGCTCGCGCTGCGGGCCGGCGGCTCGGTCACGCTGGCTCAGCGCGTCGAGGAGCCCGAGCACGAGCTCAGCGTCACCGTCGAGGAGTACCTGCCGCGGCTGGCGGCGCGAGCCGGCACACCCTGGTGGACGGGAGCCCTGTACGCGAAGGGCCAGAGCCCGTTCCACGCCGCCGTGAGCCGCCGCTACTTCGAGCTGCTCGTCCAGGGGTGCGCACGGTGAGGGTCGCGGTCTTCGGAGCCACGGGTGTGATCGGCCGGGCGCTGCTACCGCTGCTCGACCAGCACGAGGTCGTCGCCGTCTCGCGTGGGCCGCGCGACGGGGAAAGCCGGATCCGCTGGGTGGAGGCCGACGTCGCCTCGGGCGAGGGTGTGGCGGACGCGCTCGAGGGCGCGGACGTCGCCTATTACCTCGTCCACTCGCTCGGCGCGCGCGACTTCGAGCGGCAGGACCGCGAGGCGGCGGGGAATCTCTCGCGGGAAGCCGCCGCCGCCGGCGTGGGCCAGATCGTCTACCTCGGCGGCCTCGGCGGCGATGACCCCGGTGCGTCCGCGCACCTGCGCAGCCGGCGCGAGACGGGTGAGCAGTTGGCCACCGACGGCGTCCCGGTAACGACGCTTCGGGCTGCGATGGTGGTCGGCAAGGGGAGCGTCGCGTTCGAGACGATCCTCGGGCTCGTCAAGAGGCTGCCGGTGATGATCACCCCGAGCTGGGTCTCGACGCCCACCCAGCCGGTCGCGCTCGAGGACATCGCGCGCTACCTGGCGGGGGTGGCCGGGAACGAAGCCGCAATCGGCGAGGGATTCGACGTCGGTGGCCCCGAGGTGATGACCTACAGGCAGATGATCGAGCGGATCGCTGTCCTGCTCGGCAGGAAGCCCCGCATCGTCGAGGTGCCGGTGCTCACGCCGGCGCTGTCCGCTCTGTGGCTCGAGCTCGTGACGCCCGTAAACGCCTCGGTTGCCCGACCGCTCGTCGAGGGGCTCCGCAGCCCGACCGTCGCTCGCGAAGAGCGGCTGCGGAAGCTGCTTCCCTTCGAGCTGACGTCCTTCGAGGACGCGGTCCGGCGCGCGCTCGAAGGCTGACCCGGCTCGCGTGCCGCAAGCCCTCTCCGGGTCAGCAACCGTGACGAGCGCACTGCGATGCGAAGCAAGGCACCCTCTGGGCTCAATAGACACGCCAGCTCGCCCTCGAGAGAAAGAATCCGTGGCCGACGAGGCTCCGGCACGTCAGGCCGGCGAAGCGGGAGAGGCAAGAGAGCGAGCCTCGGCGCCAGCTTCTGCCATAGGCGAGCACGGGCCCTTCGACTGCGAGAGGCCCATCGACGCCTCCCAGGCACGCACGGTAAGGGCGCGCTCGCTCGCGCGGGCGCAGCGCGATCCCGTAGTACGAGTCGACGTTGCACGGAGCAGCGCGGATCGCCGGCTTCAGGCCGCTGAGGATGAGGCATTCGAGCGATCCCGAGCGGAGCAGGCAGCGGATGTTCCCCGACGGCGTCCGGAAGCCCTCGCTCGTCGCGGCGCCACCCCCGCTCGCTGAGGCCCCGAGGGCGAACGAGCAGAGCAAAACCGCGGCGCCGCGAACGGATCTCCGAAACATCTCATCCTTCTCGAGTCAGATCCGCGCTCGGTGAGCGCGGACCCGTGGGCCGGACGGACGAGTAGTAGTACAGGGAAGCCCTGCGGAGGGCAAACGGGCTACAGCTGCTGCGAGCGCCCGACCGGCCCGGCCAGCCGATAGAAGAACGAGCCCGTTCCGGCCCGGCTGACCGCGAACAGCAACGCCAGGTGCTCCTCGAGCATCCTGGCCCGGTCGAGGCCCCCGGCGTAGACGGGCTCGTAGCCTGCGTCTCGGATCAGGCGCTCCGTGGCGTCGCGGGCCTCGTCGTCCGCCGCGTAGAGATTCGAGGGGCGCGTGAGCTCGTCGTCGAGCCGGTCGTAGATGTTCGCGAAGTTGAGGTTGAACGACTTGGCAGTCGGGCCGGAGACGATCGACTTCACCTGGTGCGCGAGGGACTCGAACGATTCGTCGCGGCTGCCGACGGAGTTCGTCGCGTCGATCGTCGTCTTGCCTTCGATCCCGCTCACCTTCCCGAGTGCTTCCGCGATCGCTCCCGACGGCACCGCGACGAGGATTACGTCCGCGTCGGAAGCGTCGCCGCCGTCCCGACCGAGCTCCGCCACCTCGTGCCCGGCGCGGCGCCAGCGCTCCGCCAGACCGCCGCCGACGTTGCCTCTGCCGATCACGGTGATCCTCATGAGGTTGGGAACGCGGCCGCTTCGACGGCTATTCCATGGGCGGGTGCTCAGAGATGCTGAACGCGGCAAAACGCGCGCGAGCGTTAGTGGGGCTGGCGCAGACGGCGCTCGCCCAGTATCACTTCGGCTGTGCCTGCGGCGGGACACCCTGGGAGCGCGCGGCTCGGGGTGCTGGCGCTCGTGGCGTTCCTTGCGGCGCTCGGGGTCGGTCGGGCCGAGACGGCCACGCCGAAGACCGGAAGCTGCGCGCCGCCGCGGGCAACTCCTGGGCACACGGCCCGCGTCGACCGCGCGCTCCGCACCCACCACGACGTCTGGGGGAACGCGCTCATCGCCGCGCCTGACGGACCGAGCTACGAAGCCGCGAGCAGGCTCCTGCCACCACTCCTCTTTGCGCGGGCTCCCGCCAAGCGACCGCTGACCGATTCCGGCGTCTACTACCTCCCCTTCGGCCAGCCGCTCGCCGCGCGCGGCGCGGGCTCGGTCGCGCTGCACGTCGCGGACGGGAGCCAGGTGATCGCGGAGCGGGTCGGCGGGCGGCAGTTGACGATCCTCGTCGGTGCCAAGGGCTCCGAGCGCTACGGCTCGTGCCTCGCCCGCCTCGGGCCCGCGCGCCTGGCGGACGGCTATCAGCCGATCATGACCACGACTTACACCGATTCCGCGCGCGTTCGCTACCGACAGGAGTCCTTTGCCGCCAACAGCTCGGAGACCGGCTCGCTGGTCAGCTTCATCCGGCTCGACGCCGACGCGACGAATGCCTCGACGAAGACGGTGCAGCTGCGGCTCAAGCCCTCGCTGAAGCAGCTCCGCAAGGTGCTTGCGTTCAGTCCCGGCGGGGTCGTGAAGCGCTCGGTCCTCTCCTACCGCATCCAGCGTGGCACGAGGCGAACGGTCTATCTGGCCTGGATCAACTATCCAGGGACACGCGGGCTCGCCGTCGATTCGGGGCGCTACGAGAGCGCCCGCCGCGCCGTTCGCGCCTACTGGGACAAGCGACTGACGGAAGGCACCCAGATCTCGGTGCCCGAGCAGCGCGTGAACGACGCGTACCGCAACGTGCTCATCCAGAACCTCCTGCTGACCTGGCGGTACAGCATCGGCAACCCGTACGAGCAGTTCTCGTTCCCCGAGGGCGTCGACGTCGCGGAGGTGATGGGCGAGCTCGGCCACGCGGGCGTCGCGCGCTCGATCATGCGCACGTCGCTGACTCGAACGGACGCGCCGTACCCGAACTGGAAGATGGGGAAGCGGCTGATCGGGTCGGCGCTCCACTACCGCCTCACGCGCGATCGGGCCTATCTCGACGGAGCCACGCCGGTCCTCCGCGGTTACGTGGACGACCTCGGCCGCCAGATCGAGGCGAGCGGGACGGGGCTGCTCGCGCGCGAGCGCTACTCCTCCGACATCCCGGACGAGGTGCTCGGGCTCCACTCCCAGGCGACCGTCTGGCAGGGCCTGCGCGCGATGGGCCGGGTGTGGGCGGAGGCGGGGCACGTGGAGCTCGCGCGTCGCTGCGAGTCGCTCGCTGCCCGGCTCGAGACGGGACTCCGCCGCGCGGTCGCCTCCTCACAACGCCGCCTCGGCGACGGCTCGCTGTTCGTTCCGGTCCGCCTGCTCGACGACGAGCCGGCCTATGACTCGCTCACCGGGGCGCGGCTCGGCAGCTACTGGAACCTCGTGATGCCGTACGCCCTGGCGTCGGGTCTCTTCGAGCCGGGAAGCCCGCAGGCGGCCGGGATCCTGCGGTACATGCTGCGCCACGGCTCGCGGCTACTCGGCGTCGTCCGGGCCGGCGCGTACGCGCTCTACGAGGACCCGGCCTACCCCACCTCGGGGACCGACCAGGTCTACGGGATCAACGTCGCGCGCTTCCTGGCCGACAATGACGTCGCCGACCAACTCGTGCTCAGCCTCTACGGCTCGCTCGCGGTGGCGATGACGCCGAGAACCTTCGTCTCCGGCGAGGCCGCAAGCGTCGCGCCGCTCGCCGGTAACCACTTCCGCTCCATGTACCTGCCGCCGAACGGCGCGAGCAACGCAGCCTTTCTCCAGACTCTCCGGTCACTGCTCGTGCACGAGACGCGCGATCCCGCGGGAGCGCCCGCTGGGCTCGAGCTCGGGTTCGCGACTCCAAGGCCGTGGCTTCGTGCGGGCCGGCGGATCGCGGTGCGCCGGGCGCCGACGAGCTTCGGCCCCCTGACGTACTCGCTCCAGGCTCGCGCCGACACGATTCTCGCGACAGTCGACGTGCCGAAGCGCCAGGCTCCGAAGTCGCTGAAGCTCAGGCTGAGGCTGCCCCGCGGTCAGCAGATCGAGTCGGTGACGATCGGCGGCAAGCCGCTCGAGCCCTCGCAACGGGTCGGCGAGACGATCGACCTGTCCGGCCTTGGCGGCCGCCTCGAGGTGACCGTCCGCTACGGCAGCCGACGCCCGACGTCGTCTGCCGGGATGACCGCGGTCAAGCGGTGGCACATCCGCTACCGCGCGCACGACGGCCGGCCGAGCCGCGCCTTCCTCGTGCTGCCGTCGTGGTACGGCCCGGCCGCCAACCCGGCGCTCCCACTCGTCATCTCCCCGCACGGCCGCGGGCTGGGCGGGCGCGCGAACTCGATCCTCTGGGGGAACCTTCCCGGCCGCGGCTCGTTTGCCGTGATCAACCCGGATGCGCGCGGCAGGAGGGTGGCCGGTCACTCGTGGGGCTACGCCGGGCAGGTCGCCGATCTCGCACGGATGCCCGAGATCCTGCGCACGGCGCTGCCCTGGCTGCGGATCGACCGCCGCAAGGTCTATGCGTTCGGCGGCAGCATGGGCGGCCAGGAGACGTTGCTCCTCGTCGCGCGCCATCCCAGGCTGCTCGCGGGCGCAGCGGCCTTCTCGTCGGTGACCGACCTGGCGCTGCAGTACCGGAACTTCATGAGGCTTCGCTGCAACGCCGCGTGCCGCACGCTCCTCGGGAGCAAGCAGTTCGGGGCGAGCCTGCGCGAGCTGGCGCGCCGCGAGATCGGAGGCGGCCCCGGCGACCACCCCGGCGCGTACGCCGCGCGCAGCCCGCTGAGCTTTGCCGGTGCGATCGCGCGCTCCTGCGTGCCGTTGCAGCTCTGGTGGAGCGTCGCCGACCGGATCGTCGTCGATCAGCAGGCGCAGACGGGCAGGTTTTTCTGGGAGCTGCGCCGGCTCAACCCGGCCGCGACGGTCGACGCGTACGTCGGCTTCTGGATCCATTCCGCCGAGATGCGGGCGAGAACGGGGCTACCGCTCGCGCTCTCGAACTTTGGCCTGCTTCCCGGCGGGCGTCCCTGGGAGAACGTGCGTCACGTGCGACCGGTGCCCGGCCGCACCTGCGTTCCCGCCGGCTAGGCCGCTCTCCCGCACGAATCGGTGTCGGCGGGTCGCCGGCCACGATCTCGGGCTCGCGCCCCTCCGTCGCACCGCGGAAGTCGCGTCGCATCGGATCGCGCGGAGGAGCTCGCTCGCGCGCCGGCGGTACTCCTCCGCAAAAGGCGGGCCTGCGAGGTCGATGCGCTGCACGGGATTACGATACGAGGATGAGCGACTCCCTTCCGGAGTTCGTCGCCCTGGGGCACGCCGGCTCGGAGCGCTATGCGGGCCTCGAGGTCTTCCCCAATCCAGGGGTCGGGCTCGTCGAGCTCGAGAGCGACGAGCTCGTCGCGGTCTGCCCGATCACCGGTCAGGCGGACATGTACGTCGCGACGATCGAGTACGAGCCCGAGAAGCACTGCCTCGAGTCGAAGTCGCTGAAGCTCTACCTCGCCTCGTTCCGGAACGAGGGCGTCTTCTGCGAGGCGCTCGCGGTGAGGATCCGCGACGACATCGCAAGCGCCCTCGGCCTCGGCCCCGAGCGCGTGACCGTCATACTCGTCCAGAAGGCGCGCGGCGGGATCACGATCACCGCGACCGCCTAGCCGACCGGGGCAAGGCCTCGATCGCGGTTACACCACGGAGTCGAGGATCTCGGCATGGTCGTGCTCGGGAGGCGTGCCGTAGGCATAGAGGAGGAGATCCTCGTCGCCGTGGTTCGCCGTCTGGAGCGGCGTGCCCGGCTCGACGTGGATGAGCCCGCCCGTCGGCACGTCCTGACGCTCCGGCGGGTCTCCGAGGTACATGGTCAGGGTTCCCGCGAGGACGAGGAACGTCTCCTCCTGGAGTAGGTGCTTGTGGCGGCGGCCCTTCGCGTCGGGCTCGTAGCGCCAGACGTTCGCTCGGGTATGCGCGAAGCCGGCCAACTCGCTGAGCTCGGCGACGTGACGCGGCGGCTCGGCAGGCTCGTGCGGCCGCGTTGTCCACTCGAGCTCGTCGGGACGGATCACGCGAAAGGCCACCCCGCCACCTAACCACGTCGCAGCCGCGCCAGCCGGCAGCGGTCGCCACCGCGAGGCGAGCCGTTCAGACGACGAGCTGGTGGGCGCGGGCGGACGCGGCCTCCGTTACCGGGTCGCCGTGGCCGACGCCCAGGATCCTGGCTTCGAGGCTGGCGAGCCGCCGGACGGACTCCCGCTGCTGCTCGAGGTTCAGGTTGAACGCGGGCCAGCCGGCCTCGAACCGGGGCCAGGTTGCGATCGCGTCGCCGGCGATCACGAGCCCCTTCTCCGCCCAGTGGAAGCCGAGATGGCCGGGCGAGTGGCCGGGGAGGTGCAGCACCTCGAGCGGGCCCACGTCCGCGCCGTCGGCCACCGACTCGTCGATCACGCACGGCTTGTGCTTGGGACGTCCGAGGAAGATGCCGACCTGGAACGGATAGGTGCGGAGCGGGCGCGTCGGCTTCAGGCCGACCGCCTGTGCGGGCCGGTCGCCGGCGAAGATGTCGGTCTCCCACGCGTGCGCGAGCACCGTCGCGCCGGTCTCGCGCTTCAGGGCGGCGAGACCGCCGAGGTGCGAGCGATGGGCGTGCGTCAGCACGATTCGCTTCAGGTCGCGGGGGCTGCGACCGAGTTTCCTGATCGCTCCGAGCACCTGGGCCCCGTCGTCGCCGAAGAGCGTGTCGACCAGCGTCAGCTCGCTCCCCGTCTCGAGCAGGAACGCGCGCACGCGGCCGCCCTGCTTGCCGCCGAGACAGTGGACTCCCTCGGCGAGTTGCCTCATCCGCCCACCCGCGTCCAGGGGGCGAAGGCGTTCTCGACTCCGCGCAGGGCGGGCTCGAGCTCCGGGTAGTGCCGCTTCAGCACGTCGCTCATGGTGCTCTCCTCGATCCAGTCGAGCCCGGCCTGGGTATAGGTCTCGGCGTTGTAGTCGCGGGTGAAGAAGCGGTCGCTCTTCAGGCGTCTCGAGGCCATCAGGATGAAGACGCGGAAAGCCGTGTCGCTGAAGCCGAAGCCCTGCGGCAGCGGCTCGGCATAGAGCCCGACCATCAGGTCGACGCGCTCGACGTCGCCGTAGACGCGCTCCAGCTCTTCCGCCCAGAGCGGGTTGTCGGTCAGTTCCTGGAAGCTCGCCGCCGGCTTCAGGTGGAAGAGGCGGCGGAACTCGTTGTAGCGCGGGACGCCGCGCTCGCGGATCCGCAGGATGTCCGTCGCAGCAAGGTCCATGACCGTGCCGTCGGGCCGCTCGAAGTGCTGGAGGAAGCGCGGGTAGTTGTGCAGCGTGATCGCGCCTGGATGGGCGATCCCGAGCGAGTAGAACGCGTTCGGGAGGCCGAGCTCGTCGAGGCGTGCGCGGGTGTGGAGCGCTCCCAACTCGGCGAATGTCCGCACCTCGAGTACCTCGTCCGTCTCGAGCGAGCGAAAGGTGAAGTCGTCGGGGAGAAGCGGGTGCATCCGGTAGACGGCGACGAACTCCTCTGTGAGCGAGTAGGGAACGCCGTGATGGTCGGTCGGCGAACCGGGGATCCCCCCGAGCACCTCGTTCGAGCTGCGCTTACCGAGGCGCTTGCCGAGGATGCCGTACCAGTTGGCGCGCATCGCGTAGCGCGTGGTCGGGTGGGCGATGATCGCGGGAGTCCACTCGACGGTGTGGATCTTCGCCATCAGGGCCGCGTTGATCAGGCGGGCGCGGTCGTAGAGCTCGCCGTCCGACCAGTCCGGGTGCTCCCGCGCCAAGCGCTCGCAGATTGCGTTGTGCTCGCGGGTGAAGAGCGTGTGCAGGAGCGCGAGCCCGAGCCACATGTTTCCCGCAACGCCCGTGAGGTCGATCGAGGCATCCAGGTCGCGCGGCAGCTGGCCGTCCGGGTCGACCCGGAGCTTCCCGCCCTCCTTCGCCCGGATCGCCGAGGCGAACGCCTCGTCGCTGCCGTAGATCTGCGAAGCGTCCCACCAGTGCGAGTCGGCCGTGACGTACGTCGGCGGCGAACCGTCGTCCGGGTGACTGGGGTCGGCCCGCGTTCGCTCGATCCGCATCGGCCGCTCGGGCCAGTCGTCATCCTCGGCGAGGTCGAGCTCGAAGGGCTCCCGATCCTCGCTCTTGCCGTGGCTGAACCAGTCGTGCACCTCGAACTGGAGCCACGCCCCCGCGAGCACGTTGACGATCGTCGCCGGTCGGAACTCCGTTCGGGTCAGGAGCTCCCGGCTGACGAGCCGCGGATTCGGCTCCAGCAGTTGTGGGAGGGGCTCGGGGTGCGTGCGCTCGACAGGGACGTTGCGGCCGAACCGGGCCCCGATCCTCCCCATCTTCGGCGACTCGAGGTCGTTGTAGCTGCCGTCGAGCGTCCGGGTGCGGAGGTGACGGTTGCCGTCCGGGGGCAACGGCGCCGAGCCGACCGTGCCGGTGTCGTGGAGGTTCTCCTGCCGCAGCCGGGCTCGCAACCCGACGAGCGTGAGGACGCCGAGCGGGCGTGGCAGCCGATCCCAGCCGAAGCGCCGGTCGAGAGCGGCCGCCGCCGAGGTGAGCAGCTTCGAGAAGGCCATGGCTCGCTCCTTTCGCCGGGGGATACGACCGCGGGCCCACCGGGGCGCGGGCGCCAGTCGCCAGTCGCGGGGCGGATACCGACACCGGCGATGAAAACACCAGCGGGCCCGAACGTCAATCCGAGGCGTCTCTTCGCGCCACCTCGACGAGCTGCGGCGGCGCCACCTCCGCATAGGCGTCCTCGACGATTCCGGCGACCTCGTCCAGGTTCAGGCTGCGGTCGAGCCGAACGCCGATCCAGCCGCGGTGACCAACGTACGGCGGGACGAAGAAGCGCTCGGGGTCGGAGCCGACGAGGAGGCTCTGCGCGCCCTCCTCTGCCGCGCACCAGAGCGCGAGCGACCGTCGCCGTGGTGGTCTCTCAGCACCATCACGAAGGCGCGCTTGCCGCGGACGAAGAACGTCGGCGCGCCTTGACTCAGTCGCTCGCTCGTCTCCGGCAGGCCGAGACAGAGCTCGCGGATCCGCGCCAGCGTCTCGACGGGGCCGGTGCCGGTCACAGATCCGCCGCCCTCACGACAGGCGCTGGAGCAGCTCGGCCACCTGCTCCTCGAGGCGCGCGACGCGTTCCTCGAGGGGGTTTTGGGTCGGGACACCGCTTTCTCGCTCGGGCGGCGGCTCGTCCTCGCCGCCGAGAAGTTGCCTGAATCGATCCTGGCTCTGACCGGGGCGGCGCGGCAGCTGCTCGACCAGGTCGGCGTCCTTCAAGGCGTCGAGCGCCTTGTGGACGTCCTCGAGCGTGCCGTACGGGTAGAGCCGCTCGACGCGCG
>Ga0136612_10000932_pt1 | contig 11821 bp, 7 predicted proteins | sample AntDryUQ224A2306_2_FD_106644 | JGI IMG/M metagenome (GOLD analysis project Ga0136612, IMG submission 106644) | Polar desert sand microbial communities from Dry Valleys, Antarctica - metaG UQ224A (23.06) | ecosystem: Environmental > Terrestrial > Soil > Desert | place: Antarctica: Dry Valley...
GCCTCGCGTTTCTACGGCTCGCACACCGGCGGCGCGTGGCTGATCCTGTTCATGATCGCGATGGTGCTGGTCACGATGTTCCTGTTCCGGGGCACCGCGGTGAACACCGGGACCTTCCCGTACGACTCGGGCGCGTACGCCTCGGAGTTCGTCGGGTACCTGCTCAGCGGTCTGAGTGTCGGCGTCAACGAGGTCCTGGAGACGATCTTCCTGCTCGCGCACATCAGCGTAATGCTCGCGTTCACCATGATCGTGCTGTATTCCAAGCATCTGCACATCGGTACAGCGCCCTTGAACGTCGCGACCAAGCGGCTGCCGAATGCGCTCGGCCCGCTGCTGCCGATGGAGTCCCAGGGCAAGGTGCTCGACTTCGAGCAGGCCGATCCGGAGAAGGACACCTTCGGCCGGTCCAAGATCGAGGACTTCACCTGGAAGGGCTTCCTCGACTTCTCGACCTGTACGGAGTGCGGTCGCTGCCAGGACCAGTGTCCGGCCTGGAACACCGGAAAGCCGTTGTCCCCCAAGCTGGTCATCATGGACCTACGTGATCATATGTTCGCTAAGGCCCCGTACATCCTGGGCGACAAGGACATCCCGGACGAGGTGCCGGACCTGGTCACTGCCACCAACGGGCACGGCGTACCCGAGGCCGGCTTCCCCCGGATCGAGGGTTCCGGTCCGGCTCAAGCGCATCGGCCTTTGGTCGGCACCCTGGAAGAGGGCGGGGTCATCGATCCCGACGTGCTCTGGTCGTGCACCATGTGTGGCGCCTGCGTCGAGCAGTGCCCGGTCGACATCGAGCACATCGACCACATCGTGGACATGCGCCGCTACCAGGTCCTGATCGAGTCGTCCTTTCCCTCCGAGGCCGGCGTGATGCTGCGCAACCTGGAGAGCAAGGGCAATCCGTGGGGGGTGGGTGCCAACACCCGCGAGGAGTGGATGAAGGGGCTCGACTTCGACGTGCCCGTCGTCCAGGGGACCATCGACGAGGACGTGGAGTACCTGTTCTGGGTCGGTTGCGCCGGCGCCATCGACGACCGGGCCAAGAAGGTCACCCGGGCTGTCGCCGAGCTGCTGCACATCGCCGGCGTGAAGTTCGCCGTACTCGGCAACAATGAAACCTGCTCCGGTGACCCGGCCCGAAGACTGGGCAACGAGTTCGTCTTCCAGATGCTCGGCCAGCAGAACGTCGAGGTGCTCAATGCCACCTTCGCCGACCGGCCGGACCAGGCCAAGCGCAAGATCGTCGCGACCTGCCCGCACTGCTTCAACTCCCTTGGCCGGGAGTACCCGCAACTGGGTGGCGACTACGACGTCGTACACCACACCCAGCTGCTCGGCCGCCTCGTCGAGGAAGGCCGACTGACCCCGGTGACTCCCGTCGACGGCCTGGTGACCTATCACGACCCGTGCTTCCTGGGTCGGCACAACAAGGTCTACACACCGCCGAGGGACATCCTCGCAGCGGTCGAGGGGGTGCGTACGCAGGAGATGCACCGCTGCAAGGAGCGTGGATTCTGTTGCGGGGCGGGCGGAGCCCGGATGTGGATGGAGGAGAAAATCGGCAAGCGGATCAACGTCGAGCGGGTCGACGAGGCATTGGCGCTCAACCCAGACATCGTCTCGACTGCCTGTCCGTTCTGCATCACGATGCTCTCCGACGCGGTCACTGCCAAGCAGTCCGACGGCCAGGCCGAGAACGTCGAGGTGCTCGATGTGGCCCAGATCCTGCACCGCTCGCTGGTCCGCAGCGGCGCCTCCCCTGCCGGTGGCGGTTATGACGAAAACCGCCAGCCGGACGGGACGGCAGCCTCGGACGGCGACGCCGACTCCGGTCCGACCACCAAATGACCCCGGTGCTGCGGTGAGCTTCTTCGGCACCGGCCGCGGGCGTACCGACGCAGAACTCGAGGCCGGCAACCGCCGCTCCCGCGTGCACTTCGCCAAGGACATCAACGACCTGCGGACGGTGGCCGCCTCGGGCGAACGCCCCGCGCAGCGTCGGCGCCGCACACCCTGGACCCTGTTCCTTCTCGCCGCGGCTGTGCTGCTGTTCCTCGGCTTTGCCGGAAATCTCGGGGGCCAGCAGGACGTGGCCCTGGAAGCCGACTGCACCAACCCAGCCATCGGCGTGGAATCCTCGCGCGTCGCTTCCGGTACGCCGCTGCGCTATCGCCTTACCGGCCCAGATGATGTCGACTATCTCGTCACCCTCGATGGCGAGCCGGTCCGCGGAGACGGCGGCAGCGCTGTGCAGTACGAGCAGACCCCTGCCGGGCCCGTGCTGCGCCTGCAGCAATGTTTGAGCCCGACCCTCGTCATCGCGACTCCAGCACCTCCGGGCGAGCATGAGCTCGCCATGCTGCGCCTCGAGCCCGACGGCCAGACGACCGAGCTGACACGGATCACCGTGACGGCCACGGACTGAGTGAGCGTTGCAACACCTTCAGGTCTCCGTGCCCGCCGAGCACACCGACGAGGTCCTCGGCGTCCTTCGCGAGTGCCCCGGACTGGCCACCCTCGCGGTGCTGCGCAGCGCCTCCGAGAGCCCACCCGGTGACATCATCCTGGCCGACCTTGCCCGCGAGTCCGTCGACGGTGTCGTGCGTGCCCTGCGCCAGCTCGACGTCGACCAAAACGGCTCTATCGCGATCACAGACGTTGTCACTTCGGTGTCCGCGGCCGCGGAGAGAGCCGAACGCAATGCCCCGGGCGAGGGAGCTGACGCGGTCATCTGAGAGCAGGTCGTACGCACGGCCGAGAATCAGTCCCGACTCAGCTGGACATTCCTCGCCTTCCTGACGATCGCGACGCTCATCGCCTCGATCGCGATCGTGCTCGACTCCGCGGTTCTGCTTATCGGCGGAATGGTCCTCGGACCGGAGTTCGGTCCGATCGCTGCGATGTGCGTGGCGGCCGTACACGGCCGGCGATACATCGCCAGGCGAGCTGCTCTGTCGTTCGTGGCCGGCTTCGCGCTGGCGATCTCGGTGACCACCGCGCTGGCCCTCATCGTGCGCTGGCTGGGCTGGATCGACACCGCATCGTTGGATGGCGAGCGGCCGGCTGCGGGGTTCATCACCGAGCCGGACAAGTGGTCGTTCATCGTCGCGTTCATCGCTGGGGTGGCCGGGGTTCTGGCCCTCACCTCGTCGAAGTCGGGAGGCCTGGTCGGTGTGTTCATCTCAGTGACGACCGTCCCGGCCACCGGGAACCTCGCCTTGGCGATCGCCCTTGGCAACGGCGCCGAGATCGGGCGCTCGTTGACTCAGCTCGGGATCAACGTGGTCGCGTTGCTGTTGGCCGGGATAGCGACGCTGCTCGTGCAGAAGCTGGTCTGGCGGCACGTGCCCACCGCACGGCCAAAGCGCGCCGCCGTGCGCGAGCCCGGTTAATCTGCCCGGCCCTGATTTCCACCCTGGCGGTTTACGTCAAACCTCCGGGTCTTGGCGATGACCAGACTCGGTTGGTGTGGCTCAGTTCATGTCGTTGGGGTGCGGTCCGATCCGGGTTCCGGTCTCCAGTCCGTTGATGGTCGCCATGTCCTCGTCGCTGAGCTCGAAGTCAAAGATCCTGAGGTTCGCGACGATGCGCTCCGGAGTCACCGACTTGGGGATCACGATGTTGCCCAGTTGGAGATGCCAGCGCAGGACGACCTGAGCGGCACTCTTGAAGTACTCGTCGCCGATCGCGGCGATGGCTGGCTCGTCGAGCAGCGCGCCTCGGGCCAGCGGGCTCCAGGCCTCGGTTGCGATGTCGTGCTCACGGTGCATGGCCCGGAGTTCGGCCTGTTGAAAGTTCGGATGCAACTCGACCTGGTTGACCACCGGAACTGTCTGGGACTCGGCGAGTAGCCGGGTCAGGTGCGCGGGCTGGAAGTTCGAGACGCCGATGGACGTCGCCAACCCATCGGCTTTGACCGACTCCAACGCCGTCCAGGTCTCCACGTAGTCGTTGTGCGTCGGCATCGGCCAGTGGATCAGGAACAAATCGACGTAGGAGAGCTTGAGCCGCTGCAGACTTCCCTCGACTGCCCACCGGGCGGTGTCGTACCCGTGCATGTCGTTGTTCAGCTTGGTCGTCACATAGATCTCGTCACGTGGAATCCCGGCCGCCCTGATTGCCGCTCCGACACCGGCCTCGTTGCCGTACATCTGTGCGGTGTCGATGTGCCGGTAGCCGGCCTTGAGCGCGGCGAGCACCACCTGCTGGGTGTCCTCCGGCGGGACCTTGAACACCCCGAACCCGAGTTGCGGGATGACGTTGCTGTCATTGAGGGTGACGGCTGGTTGAGAGGTCATGGACCTAGTCAACACCTGTCTGGTGTCCGGTTCTTCCATGATCGGTGTGCCATCGTGGTGCTGTGGCCGACGATCCGACGCTCAGCCCGCTCGATGGCCGATATCGCCCGCTGGTGTCAGGCATCGCCAATCATCTATCCGAGCAGGCTCTCAACCGCGGCCGGCTCGAGGTCGAGGTGGCCTGGCTGAGCTATCTGGCCGCGAGCCGCGTCATGCCCGAACTCCGCGAGCTCACCGACGGGGAGCAATCCGCCCTACGAGCTCTGGTAGCCGACTTCGGATCCGAGCAGGTCGCGGCACTGGCCGTGATCGAGCGGCGTACGGGCCACGACGTCAAAGCAGTCGAGTACTACATCAAGCAGGCGCTTGGTGAGACCTCGCTTGCCGACGTCGTGGAGTTCGTGCATTTCGGGTGTACGTCGGAGGACATCAACAACCTCGCGTACGCCCGAATGCTGCAGCGGGCAATCAGCGATGTGTGGCTGCCAGCCGCGCTTGGCCTGGTCGCCGACCTTCGCGACCTGGCGCTGGCCCAGCGCGATCAGCCGATGCTCTCCCGCACGCATGGGCAGGCAGCCACCCCGACGACCGTGGGCAAGGAGATCGCCGTGTTCGTGCATCGGCTGGACCGACAGCTGGCCCGCATCCAGGCACAGGAGTATCTCGGAAAGTTTAACGGCGCCACCGGAACCTACAGCGCCCATCATGTCGCAGCACCCGAAGTGGACTGGCTCGATGTAAGCCGGGGTTTCGTGCAGAGCCTGGGGCTGACCTGGAACCCACTGACCACTCAGATCGAGTCACACGACTACATGTGTGAGCTGTTCGCCGACCTCGCCCGGTTCAACGGGATCCTGAACAACCTGAACACTGACATGTGGAGCTACATCAGTATCGGGGTGTTCCGACAGAAGGCCACGACCGATGCCGTGGGCTCGTCGACGATGCCGCACAAGATAAATCCGATCCGGTTCGAGAACTCCGAGGCGAATCTGGAAGTCAGCAACTCACTGCTGCAGTGCCTTCAGACTGCGCTGGTCACCTCCCGGATGCAGCGCGACCTGAGCGACTCCTCGATGCAGCGCAACATCGGTCCCGCCCTGGGGTACGCATTGATCGGGATCGTGAACACCAGGACCGGGCTGCGCAGCATCGACGTCGACGTCGAGGCCCTGACCGCCGAGCTTGACGGCGCCTGGGAGGTGCTGGGAGAGGCGGTGCAATCGCTGATGCGGCTTCGCGGACTCGATCAACCGTACGAGCGGCTCAAGGAGCTGACTCGGGGACAGCAGATCACCCGAGAAAGGTTGCAGGACTTCATTCGAGAGCTGCAGTTGCCAGCGGAGGACGAGAAGCGGCTGCTGGAGTTGGCCCCATGGAGCTATACGGGGCTGGCTGGTCGGCTCGTGGACTTCATCGACGCGCCGCTGCCAAGTTGATCACCGGGCCGTAGTGCTCAGTCCGTCATCCGGGCCAGCGTGCGCATCTTGTTGACCGCATCGAGCGCGGCGACCTTGTACGACTCGGCCAGCGTCGGGTAGTTGAAGACGGCGTCTACGAGATAGTCCACGGTGCCGCCACATCCGATCACCGTCTGTCCTATGTGGACCAGCTCGGTCGCGTTCGAGCCGAATACGTGAACGCCCAGCAGATTTCGATTCTCGGCATGGACGAGCAGCTTGAGCATGCCGTACGAGTCCCCCAGGATTGCGCCGCGGGCCAGCTCCCGGTAGCGCGAGACTCCCACCTCGAATGGGATCGAGGACTCGGTCAGCTCGTCCTCGGTCTGTCCGACGTAGGAGATCTCCGGGATCGTGTAGATCCCGATCGGTTGCAACTGGCTCAGCGTCCCGACCACGGCCTCGTCACAAGCGTGATAGGCCGCCCGGCGGCCCTGTTCCATCGAGGTCGCGGCCAGCGCGGGGAAGCCGATCACATCGCCCACGGCGTAGATGTGCCGCGCGGAGGTGAGGTAGTTGTCGTCGACGACGATCCGGCCGCGGTCGTCGGCCTCCAGCCCCGCGTTGGCCAGGTCGAGGCCTTCGGTGACACCTTGGCGGCCAGCGGAATACATCACCGTGTCGGCCGGAATCTTCTTGCCGCTCGCCAGCTCGGTCAGCGTGCCGGCACCGTGCCGGCTGACGCTGGAGACCGTCTCCCGGAATCGAAAGGTGACGGCCAGATCCCGCAGCTGATACTTCAGCGCCTCCACGATCTCCAGGTCGCAGAACTCCAGCATCCGGTCGCGGCGCTCGATCACGGTCACCTTGGTTCCGAGTGCGGCGAACATCGAGGCGTACTCGATCCCGATGACCCCGGCGCCGACCACGACCATCGACGGCGGAATGTGGTCGAGCTCGAGGATCTGGTCGGAGTCGACGATCTTCGCGCCGTCGAATTCCACCGTATCCGGGCGGGCGGGCCGCGTGCCCACCGCGATCACGAAGCGCTCGGAGGTGACCTTGCGGTCGGAGCCGTCCTCCGCGGTGACGGCCACCGTGTGGTCGTCCAGGAACCGGGCGGTCCCCGGAATGAGGGCAACGTGGTTGCGGCCCAGTTGGCTGCGGATGACGTCGATCTCGCGGCCGATCACGTGCTGGGTACGCGCCGTCAGGTCCGCGACGTTGATGTCTTCCTTGAGCCGGTAGGAGTGGCCGTACAACTCGCGCTGGTTCAGGCCGGTGAGGTAGAGGATCGCCTCGCGCATCGTCTTGGACGGGATCGTCCCGGTGTTGATGCACACGCCGCCGACCATGTGCTTCTTCTCGACGATCGCTGTACGGCGATCCAGCTTGGCTCCGGCGATCGCCGCCTTCTGGCCGCCTGGCCCAGACCCGATGACGAGCAGGTCGTAGTCGTACATCACACGCCTCCCACACCTCGTCCGGATCCCCGGTAAGTCTGTCCCCTTGCAGCTGTTCCTAGAAGGCCAGGGTCCGAGACGACCGAAGTGGTCAGTAACTGCAGGCGTTCGGCGCTGCTGGTTGCAGTTTGTGACCACTTGGCGGGGCAGATCCGGCGTACCAGCTACTCCGGGATGCCCAAGGCTCGTCTGAGTCGCAATTTTCCGGCGGCGGAGTAGCTGGATTCGGCAAAGATTTCGCGCCAGCGATCGAGCCGGTCCGGATCGTGCTCACGGCCGAGAGCGCACTCGGCATCGCGCAGGATGACGCTCGGCGTACGGAAGACCGTGACCGCAGAGTAGGAGTACGGGTCCCAACCCAGCGCCCGCAGCCGTCGGTCCCGGGCTCGATCACGTTCATACTGGGCTGCGTCGCGGTGATATGCCCCGTCGTACTCAGGCAGCCGTCGAGTGCCCAGGATGCGGAGATCGGCTCGAGCGACCACGTATCCCTCGTCGTCCTGGATGACGAGTTGCGGCTCGACGGGGACGCCGCAGACGGCGTGCAGGACGCGCAGGAGCGACTCACCAGCGGACTCCGATCGAGCATCTGCGAACCGGACCGCCTGGCGGAGCCGCGGCGCGCCACGCCTTGGTTGCCGAGCTAGGTCGTACAGGCGATCCAGCGAGCAATCGCCGGAGTGCAGAGCGCTATCGACGAGGACGACAAGATCGAGAAGTGCGAGATCGCGGGCACAGGCCAGCAGCGTCTCGGCCGGCGATGCGACGGCCAACCCGCGCAGCCGCGTGGCGCTGGGCGGGACATTGTGGCGGACGACGTGCAGCCCCCGGCGGCGCGGACGAGACTCATCTCGCGAAACGGCGATGAAGAAGGGAGGATCTGCCGGCGTTCTGGGGAGCCACCATCCGCGCAATGCGGCCGCGCTGAGATGGGTGATCACCGCCGACTTTGGCAGGACCAATTGCCAGGCCGCCGCACGGGAGGCCAGTGAGCCGGCTGCAGGGTCGGGCAGATAGAGGCTGCGGCTTATCCGGGTCCAACCAACCCGGCGCACATGACCGACACACGGGGCGGCAACCACGGTCACCGCGACAACGATGGAGCCACGCGGCTGGGTCCGAACCGGCCAACTGCCCAGTTGTGGACGACGGACTCTGGTTGTGGAGGAGCCCAAGTGGTCGGTAACTACAAGAGATCGCCGACCGCGCCAGTAGTTACTGACCACTGGAGCGGGCACCTGAGTGCACGATGCCAAGCGGCTGCCCACCCCGCGAGCCCGGCTCGGTCGCTCTCTAATCTGATGGCTCGTTAGCGGCCGAATCGGTGGGAGTACCCGTACGTGACTGAGATCGAAGTCTGGCCGGGTCGGCCGTACCCCTTGGGCGCGACCTACGACGGGACCGGGACGAACTTCTCACTCTTTTCCGAAGTGGCCGAGCGGGTCGAGCTGTGCCTGTTCGATGCCGACGGAGCCGAGCAGCGGGTCGAGATCAACGAGGTGGATGCCTTCTGCTGGCACGCCTACGTGCCGCGGATCGGCGTGGGACAGCGGTACGGGTTTCGCGTACATGGACCCTGGGCTCCCGAGCAGGGGCACCGGTGCAACCCGAACAAGCTGCTGATCGACCCTTACGCCAAGGCCCTGGAAGGCAACGTCGACTGGAGCAACGCCTGTTTCTCCTACGACTTCGATGACCCGAAGTCGCGAAACGATGCCGACAGCGCGCCGCACGTTCCCAAAGCAGTGGTGGTCAGCCCGTTCTTCGACTGGGGTGCCGACCGGCCGCCGGACGTGTCGCTGCATGACTCGGTCATCTACGAGGTGCACGTCAAGGGCTTCACCCAGACCCACCCGGACATCCCGGAGCTGGAACGGGGTACCTACGCCGGCCTGGCGCATCCGGTCGCGATCGACTACCTCAAGTCGTTGGGCGTGACGGCGGTGGAGCTGCTCCCGGTGCACCAGTTCGTGCATGACTCGCATCTTGTGGACCGCGGGCTGCGCAACTACTGGGGCTATAACTCGATCGGCTTCTTCGCCCCGCACAACGAGTACAGCTCGGCCGGGGACGACGGCTCACAGGTCGCGGAGTTCAAGTCCATGGTTCGTGCCCTGCACGAGGCGGGCATCGAGGTGATCCTCGACGTGGTCTACAACCACACGGCCGAGGGCAGTCACATGGGACCGATGCTGTCCTTCCGCGGGATCGACAACAGTGCGTACTACCGGCTGGTTCCCGACGACAAGGCCTTCTACTACGACACCACCGGTACGGGGAACAGCCTGAACATGGCCCACCCCCACTCGCTGCAGCTGATCATGGACTCGCTGCGCTACTGGGTGATCGAGATGCATGTGGACGGCTTCCGGTTCGACCTGGCCGCCACGCTCGCCCGCCAGTTTCACGAGGTGGACAAGCTGTCGGCCTTCTTCGACCTGGTGCAGCAGGACCCGGTGATCAGCCAGGTCAAGTTGATCGCCGAGCCGTGGGATGTCGGCGAGGGTGGCTATCAGGTCGGCAACTTTCCGCCGCAATGGTCGGAATGGAATGGCCACTACCGCGACACCGTTCGGGACGTCTGGCGGGGTCAGCCCGCCGTGGTCGGCGAACTTGCCTCCCGGCTTACCGGGAGTTCCGATCTGTATCAAGCGGATTCGCGCCGGCCCTCGGCCAGCGTCAACTTCGTCACCGCCCACGATGGCTTCACGCTGGCCGATCTCGTCTCCTACAACGAAAAACGCAACGAGGCCAACGGCGAGGACGGCAACGACGGCGAGAATCACAACCGCTCATGGAACTGCGGGGCTGAAGGACCGACCGATGACCCCGAGGTCCTGGCCCTGCGCGCCCGTCAGCAGCGCAACCTGCTCACCACCCTGCTGCTGTCCCAGGGCGTCCCGATGCTGCTCGGCGGCGACGAGGTCGGCCGCACCCAGCGCGGCAACAACAACGCTTACTGCCAGGACAACGAGATCTCCTGGTACGACTGGGAGAACTGTGACGCCGAACTGCTGGCCTTCACCACCAAACTGATCGCTCTGCGCCGGCAGCACCCGGTGTTCTGCCGCCGCCGGTGGTTCCAGGGCCGCCCGTTGCGCGGAACGGCCGACATCCTCTGGCTCAATCCCGACGGCACCGAGATGACCGAACAGGACTGGAACGCCCACGAGGTATCGGTCGGGCTCTTCCTCAACGGCGAGGCGATCACCAGCCCCGGGTCGCGCGGGGAGCGGGTCGTCGATACCTCCTTTTTGCTGCTCATCAACGCCTCGGCCGATCCCCGGAAGTGGACGATCAGCGGCTCTTGGGGGCAAGACTGGGAGTGCGTGCTGGACACGGCAGCCACGGCCGAACACGCGACGGATGAGGCAGGCGTTCGCGGTGATCTCGTGGTGACCGACCGATCGGTGGTACTGCTGCGCCGTGTCGAACCCGTCGACGCCTGAGGCGGCACACCCTGATGGCCGGAGCACCGCTGTCGACCTACCGATTGCAACTCAATGCGGACTTCGACTTCGACGATGCGGCGGGGATCGTCGGCTACTTGTCCGACCTCGGGGTCTCGCACGTCTATCTCTCGCCGATCCTGCAAGCCGCGCCCGGGTCGACCCACGGGTACGACGTTGTGGACCCGTCGCGGCCGAGTTCGGAGCTGGGTGGGGCCGACGGGTACGCCCGGTTGACGGCAGCCGTGGCAGCGGCCGGTCTTCGGCAAGTTCTTGACATCGTCCCGAATCACATGGCGATCACCGGTCCGGAGAACCGTTGGTGGTGGGACGTTCTGGAGAACGGGCCGTCATCGGTGTGGGCCAGCCACTTCGACGTCACCTGGGATCCACCGGAAGCCAAGCTGCGCAACAGGCTGTTAATGCCGATCCTCGGTGACCACTACGGCCGGGTGCTCGAGCGTGGCGAGATCACCGTCGTACGAGAGGGGCCGGTCTTCACGATCCGGTACTTCGACCACCGACTGCCGGTCTCACCGCGAACTCTCGAGACGATCCTGGCCCCTGCGGCCGCAGCCACCGGGGACGACGACCTCGCCTTTATCGGGACGGCCTACCGACGGTTGCCCGCGGCCACCCGGACCGATCCGGCCAGCATGACCGAGCGCAAACGGGATGCCGGGGTGCTCCGCGCGCAGCTGCGCCGGTTACTGGACGAGCGCCTCACGCTGGGCCGTGCTGTCGATGACTCCGTTGCCGCGCTCAACGCGGACATTGACGCCCTCGACGCCTTTCTGGACATCCAAAATCATCGAATCGCGTACTGGCGCACTGCCGGTCGTGACTTGGACTACCGCCGGTTCTTCGACATCGACACGCTGGTCGGACTTCGCGTCGAGGACCCGGAGGTGTTCGACGACACGCACGCCCAGATCCTTGCCTGGGTACGGGACGGAGTCGTGGACGGGCTGCGCGTCGATCATCCGGATGGCCTTCGCGATCCGGAGGGCTACGCGCGGCGCCTCTGCGAAGCCACCGGCGGGGTGTGGACGGTCATGGAGAAGATCCTCGAACACGGCGAGGACCTTCCAGAGTCCTGGCCGGTCGCCGGCACGACCGGTTACGACCGGCTGTCGGCCATCGGTGGTCTGTTCATCGACCCAGCCGGAGAGGATCCGCTCACCTCCGCCTACGGCGAACTAACC
>Ga0136612_10000933_pt1 | contig 11814 bp, 13 predicted proteins | sample AntDryUQ224A2306_2_FD_106644 | JGI IMG/M metagenome (GOLD analysis project Ga0136612, IMG submission 106644) | Polar desert sand microbial communities from Dry Valleys, Antarctica - metaG UQ224A (23.06) | ecosystem: Environmental > Terrestrial > Soil > Desert | place: Antarctica: Dry Valley...
ATGTACTTACCCCTTGTGAGCAGGCAGGCAGAGCCCGGGCGTTAACGCCTGCGTGCTTCGGTCGCCGCGATCTGTCACCCTTCCCTTGTACTCAGGCACGCGCTAGCATCTCTTTGGTGCTACAGTCCTCTGTAACAAAATACAGCAGTCCCGGTTTGTGTTTTGCTCGAGCTCTGCGCAAAGAACCACCTCCTCATGTGGCACATCTCATCAGATAGAAATGCACACGATGTTACCCTTCTATCGGATTCGGTTGGTCCTCTTCATCGCCCTGATAGGCGGGCTCTTCCCCCTCTGGGAGACGAAAAGAGAGCCAGTCGTATACGCTGGACCCGACGAGCCCATCGCTATCAGCACCTTTGACACAGATGATGAGGGGTGGACCACCACCCCTGACGCCCGCTGTATCCCCCAACCGTGCTACGCAGCAAGCGATGGAAATCGGGGGTTTTTGCATATCCCCCCGAAAAGGTGCATCAAGGGCTTTTTGAGGCTTCAGCCGCCATTTTTTTTGTTTCTCGTCCCAATTTCCCTGTTCTTACCTGAATCTCACAAAGTATACCTTGTGAGACATACCACTTGACGTGTCGCATTTTATGTCTCATGATCGATTTCGCAAAGGGTCTTAAGCTTCATGAGACGCGAGGAAGGGGAAGATGGCTCTGATCGGCTATGCACGCGTCAGTTCGGTCGGGCAAAGCCTCGACGTCCAACTCGACAAGCTGCAACACTGCAACAAAATTTATCGGTAGATATAATCATTGTTATTGTCAATATAGACTGCCAATTCTAAGGCGTTGCCCCACCTAGTTTACCGTACAGCATTAATGACGCCTGCGGTGATGGGTGGCTGGGGATTAATTCGCCTGCACGCGATAGCTGCTTACTGTGCCTTTTTGTTTCACGCTAGGTAGATACAGCCCCCCCGGTTGCGGTGTTGCCGACGGCTTTGGAGTTGCACGAGAGATTGCCGTCATTGTAGCCGCCACTGCTGTAGCTATTTGTTTACTAATTGCTGTCTGGGTGGCTGCTAGGTTCGGGTCTGGGGTCAGAGTTAGAGTAGGTGTAGCCGTTGCCGGTGGCCCACTATCAACACCGTTGACGAAGTACGGCAGGTCGCCTGCTGGCGCACATTCAGGGTCTTTCCTAGAGCCTTCAGGGCTAGCCCACACACAGCTATTCCCTGTCTTGTCATATAAGCCAAAGGCCTGTAGATACCAACGCCCTTGTACGGAATATTGTGGCAGTTGGGAGTATTCGTTTGTTCTAAACACACCATTAGTGATAGTTCCGGAAATTAACTCCGAACCCCGTAATATTAAGTACGTCCCCTCTGGCATCCCACTAGACGATAGTTTTGCAAAAGAGAAGTCACTGGCCGCAAATCCACTTAAATTGTCAGTAATGTGCATCGTTACCGTTATAGCTTGGGCACTTAACGACGTATCAACGAACGATGGGTCCACCTGGATAGATACAAGGTGAGGCGGTTCTGTATCGCTTTGGGCAACAACTTCTCTGTTAAGCAGCAACACTGATATGCCAATGAGTGCTATTCCCACTATGGATATAGATATAGCTAGCTTGAGACGCATGATAGATTGAATTCCTAGTTATTGAGATGTGTCAGTGACGTAGGCGTGCAATTATAGCTGCGACCTACGCAGGCGTACAAACACATTTTGGACGCCTAGAGGAAATCAAACTTCATAACAACAGTAACGAAGTTATTCAAGCAATCAGGGACCAAATAGACGTTGCCAAAAGCCTTTGGGCCGTTCAACCTGCGGAGCTGCGTCCACAACTGGCGACGGTGGGACGGGTACTTCAGTCGATGGGGCTGTACTGCGCGATTCATTTAGGATTAGAGACAAGCGGCGGCGTTCTTCTGATTCTGCGTCAAGCCGAGCGCGCAAGTCTGCAACAGTATCACGCAATAACTCATTCTCGCGCTGTAAACCTACTATAGACTGTTGAGAACTTGTTTCCTCTGATTGGCGTGTACTATCGGCAACAGGTTTATAGACACGGAACAATTCAACAGGCTCTATCTGCCACTCACCGTTTACATCTTTTTCGGCTGATATCTTGCCTGAGCGAATAGATTTTAAGATTGCAGTCTTTGACAGACCCACCAAGTTTGCAGCCTCTTTTGCGGATAAACTCACGGTGTACCTTCCTATGTCCTAGCACGCACTTTTCTATAGATGGTTGGTAGTAACCATTTTCACACCTTTTGCAGCCTATTGACAAGCCATGATATTCTTGACCCTATAACCAAATAAAAACACCCGTCGCCAGTGCTTCGAACCACTGACGACGGGTGTTTTTCAGTTATGGGTACATCTTAGCAGGGTACACCTGTGGCGTCAATGGGTGTACCCTCAATCCACTGCAAAGCTGCCTTACACTCCTGCCCACACCGCCCCCCGTTAACCACCAGCACGAGAGCAGTTAACGAGAGCAGTTAACGGGGGCGGGCCGTCCAAAGGAGAAAGACAACCAGGTACAGTCAGGTAAAAGCAGCTAGGTTAGAAATAAGCCGCGTATTCTTGCCGGCGGCGTTGGTCAGACAAGGCACTAGAGCCATCCACATCAGCGAGGGCGGTGCTTGCATAGAATGCTAAGTTTGCTGCCTGTTTGCGCAGTTCGGTTGCCTGCGCCTTTGTGGTGGCTGCCCTTTGTGGGCCATTCACGGCTTCGTCAAGTATGCCCCAGGCGCTGTGGAGTGCTACATCCGTGGATGCCAAAATGATAGGCTTCGCCACGAGTAAGTGCGCAAGTTGTGATACTCTGTTGCTGCTACCCGCCACGGTCAGCAAGCGGGCTTGTAGCTGCGTAGGTGCTAAGCCCGTAAGCTCGTCACGGGTAAGACTGCGAGAAGCATTTAATCTAACCAGTTCATCTGTGGTCAATGCCTCTAGCGGATCAGCGAAGGGCGCGGCTTCAAGCTTTTGGGCTTCTTGCTCTGCGCCCGTGGCATAGGTCTGTGCGGCGGCGACCACGGCTTGCAAGGGCGCTAGAACACCTGCCATATTTCGCTGATGGTTCTCAGGTGTGAACACAGGCTGCCCATCCCTAAAAAGCTCTTCAACGCCTCGCCTGACTGTGGCTGCCGCACTATCAATAGATTTTTGGTACTGCTCTGCGTTAAACGCTGCCATGCTGCTGCTCCTCCTACACTTCTATCTTCCTGAAAAACTACCTTACGCTACCCCATGCCCCTGCTCTACCATACAGACAGACCCCTAGGGGGGTAGCCCCCTTTCGCGCAAAAACAGGCGTTTTAAGTCCCTGGACGAAGAGGGTGTGCAAACTAGCTGCCTAGAGGGTATACCTGCCCGGATGCCTCAGTTTGATGACGCCAGAAAACCCCACGATTGACCCTGGCTTGCCCTATCTCTCCAGTAACCTGCCTAGCCCCATATCGCGCAAAAAGTATTTAGCGCTTTCTACATCGCGCTCTTCTACATAGGCTCTACGGTGACCTGGCTTGAACTGATAGCGCGCATCGGCTTGCGCTTGGCGAACGATGCTTAAAAATAACAGGTGCTGGATATTGCCTACGCTCGTCAGGTTCGTTCGGTCAGACACTAGCTACACCTTTCTGTGAAAATAGCGTCGTTGCGGACACTCATATTATAACGCGCTGGTTTTGCCGGTAGTGTCGCAGCGCGCCCCGAACCTCCAGGAAGTCCGCTATCAAGCGAACCGCGCTGCCCTTTATGATTGTCTAGACAAAGCTATTCTCGCTTGGCGGCGGGCCAGGTTTCAATTAGCTGCACTAATTAAATACGGGAGAAAACAGAGTTGATTAGTGGTACTCTATGCTCTCCATTTTTCAGAATAAACACAAAAGGCGCAATAGCTGAATATGGGAGAAGATAAAGACGGTTAGTGTGCCACTGCGTTCTCCGTTGCCTTTGGCTTTCGGTGCTCGCGATAATGGCACTTTCGGCAAAGCGGAACTACGGTAAATCTGTGGCGCTTGCTGTAATTTTGCGGATGGTGGTAAAGCTCAGCGGCGCTATCGCAAGTTCTGCAAAGCAGGGTAGCAGGGCGGGGCAATTGTCCATCACGAACCGCGTAGTAAATGGCGCTATGCGCTGCTGCCGAACCTCGATACTTTCGGCGGAATTTTTGTTTGAGTAAGCGCTCGCGCTCGCGCCTTACTGCTGCTTTATCCATAGTTCTTCTCTTGCCTATAGTATTATCTGAGTACAACGGCCACAACGTCCCATGGGGTCGCCTGAAGCCCACCGCCGAGTTTGATGCCCTTGCCTTTATGATTGTCTAAACGCGTAGGATAAACCTCAATGGCAAGCCAGTTTTGCCTAGACAATAGGGGGCTTACCTAGACAAACCACAGAGGGCAGCCACTGAAGCGTCTTGGGGGCGATCAGCGCTTCGATAATGTATGCTTCCTGATTAGCTTCTTTAAGCGTATAGTCCTTCTCTGTTGCTGCTTGTAAATGGATTTGCTTTGTTTCGAGCAGATTATTCAGCGCGTTGGCGGCATTCATAGAGCAACCTCCCCAAAGGATATACCCCTCATTCGGCGTTACCATGGCAAACTCACCCGGAAAATTCATGATGTTCTGAGACAAATCAACAAAAGACACGCCATTATTTTTCCGAATGAGCGCAAGAATATCGTGTTCCATAAAGACTAATGGGGTAGAAATTAAGTATTGAAACATTATGCGACTCGTTTCTGTCTCGTAGGACACTAGTTGTGTAAAGCATAATTACTATCAATGTCGAGCTACTGCGACGAGCATCCCTAAACTATGCGCCCTTTTCGCAGATGTTTACAGGCTCTATTGACGTTGCCCTGCCCTGTAATCTGTTTTTTAGAATGCGTCGTCGCTGCTGCCTAGCAAGCTTGTCTTTCCTTCACAATGAACTTTTGCGCCGCACTTTTTTAGAAACGCTCCAAAACACGCATTTTTGCGCAAAAAAGCTTCCAAAAGGCGTGTAGTTCCAAAAAGTGCGACGGGCTTCTTTTTGCCTATATTATATTGTCACCTCGTTCAAATTTGCCGCAGCGCGACTAAAAATCTTTTCAAAGCATGTAAATCTACATGTAAAAGCAAGTACTTTCTATATAAATCCCAAACATATACGCGTATAGGTCTAATTAGCTGTTACTTGCTTTTACATGTAGATTTGCATAGTTTTGCCCCTAAAAAGCATTTTTGAGCCTTTTGAGAGCGCACCGATCAGTTTAACCACGCCGTTAAATCCGCCTCAATGTCTGCGGTTAGCTCGCAAGCTTCATCGTTCGTTGCAATCGTTGCGTACCATTTTCGGTTATTGTGTTTAATATAGCCCGCGGCGCTTAGCGCTTTTCCCAATTGTGGCGACAACTTCCGATCGTCTTCCGAAACACCTTCCTGGTGGCACCAATTGATGTAAAACCGGTGCAGTTCTTCTGAGGTGAGTAGCGCTTTGTCCGATCGTTTTAGACAACTTTCGACAAATAGCGCCGCGGTATTATTTGCCATCTCCATTTTATGGTTCGCTGCCGCGACGACTTGGGGCATGCCTACCCCTTGCGCATACCAAGCTCTAGCGCCTTGCACCAACCACCGCAATGTGACTTGACGCTGTGGTAGCATTGCGAGTCGATCCTGCAACCCTTTGTCGCATTTGTCTCCTTCATAAATGCGGTTAAACGGAATGACACGGAAGCGTTCGAGCGCGCGCGGGTCACCGCTATTGATTTTTGGCGGATGATTGCTCATCGCCCATATTTTGACCGTCGGCTGCCACTCAATCGCTTGCTTGCCCTTTTCGGCGACTTGCAACGGATCGCCATGGCTTGTCAACACTTTGATAACGCTACCCTTTAGGGCGTCATTCATATCGCCTTCACTAGCAGGGACAAAGCGCGCATAGATCAATGGGATAAGGCCAAAGCCCTGGGGGTCAGCTTTGCGACTTGCTTCTGTAAAAACATCAAGCCCAATGCCGTGTATAATTCGGCTATTAAGACAATCTTTAATGGCGCGTATCATCGTAGTCTTGCCGTTATTACCCTTTACGCCCTCAACGAAAAAGACACATTTTTCACTGCTCTCGCCAGTAATGCTATAGCCCGCGCTGCGCTGCACATATTCCGCCATTTCCGCTCTGTCTTCATTCCAATCCAATACCATTGCGCGCCAAACCAGATCTTCTTCTGTCTCTTCAGGGTCATAGGGCGTGGGGACGCACCACATAAAATAGTCCGTGGGTACAGCAGGGCGCTGCGGCACATCATCGCGCAGATTAACCACGCCACTTGCTGTATTGAGCAGGTGCTTATTGCTCGCGTCCGTAAAAACAGAAGCTTCGGTATAGAGCCGCGGCGCTGCCAGAGCCAACATCCCCCGAACCCGCGCTGCTGTCGGCATTACGTCAGCTAATTTATTTGTCCCTACTAAATCTGCCGTTCGCTGTAGTAGCGTTTGTTCCATGGAACGTCTGACCATAGCTTCACCGGCACCGCCTTGCAACCAGTGCGTGCCACTCCAGGCAAGCCACCCTAGCGCGTCATTCCAAGCAAAGCGCTCAGGATAAGCGGCTAACCACGCATCAACATTTCCAGACTCGTGCGTAGCAAACGTAGTTAAGTTTGCCTGTACAGGGCGTGTCGCGTTTGTTTGTCGCGCTGTCATTACTTTGACATTCTTGCGTAAGTCGCGAAGCGTGTCGCTAGGCACTTTAAGCGCCTTAAGCCTCGCCCAGAGCAAGGTCAGCGCGCCGCCCGTGTCACTCGCCAAATCAGGTATGTCTGCCACAATTCTTTTATGCACTTCGTTTGCCGAGTTATCGAGCAAGCCAAGGTATTCATCCATATCCGCACACATGTTATAAGGTTTCATCATGCTAGTCCTTCCAAACAAATGCAATGATCCGCTTCATTTCGTCTTCCTCTAATTTTCTCGTGCCAGGCACGCTAACTGCTCTTGCAAATTCACGGAGGTTGCCAAGCGCAGCGGGTCGAACAATCCCTTCTTCGTGAAGCTTATGCGCGAGCCACAGCGCGAGGTTATGACGAGAGCCCGTTTGGCCCAAGCGAATAGCGGCGTTGAGCAACACAGCAGCAGCGCCAGGAGCAGCGCCCACACGCGACGCGTTGATGTCTATTTGATTCTGCGCATTTTGATTTGCCACAATGAGGCGATCAATTACCAAAGCAGTTATTTCGTCGTAAGTGTACAGACGTTCCGGAGCTAATTCTACGAAGCGCACCGTGGGGTAATCTGGGGCGTACTTAGGCTTTCTATTCTGAAATCCGGGGAGCCTTAGCACCCTAGCTAAGTCTTTAGCGCCAAGATCACCGCCAACAAGATCAACCCAAGCAGCTTGTATCCGGCAAAGCGTGGGCAAATTCTCAGAGGTCACAACAATCGACGCGTCGAAAACCCAGTAACAATGATAGCCACCCCCACTATCCACGGTACTTGTGGGCGCTAAAGGCAGCGTCGCAAGGTGCGTAAGAATGTTTGGCTTGCTCCCATAATCTTCTGGGTCAAACTCAGCGAATACGCAATTGATAACGCTAATCGAAGGGATTGTGGCGCGTCGCCAAGACTCTTTAGGCGCGCTCGTAGGATGCACGCCAAAGTAGACATTCCTGAGCGCCCAACTTACAGGCACCGCGGGGATATAATTTAGCGGAAACCATAGGCTCACATTACTTGTTGCGACTTGCTTTTGTTGCGTTTTGCTATAGTAGGGTGGGCCATCCGGGGACCAGAAATATGCGTACGCGCCGTCTCGCCAGAGCATAGAAAGGAGGGTTTGGGTATCCGCCGATATTTGTGCCTGCGGGCTATTTACATTTTCTTGTAATTGTGATATACTATTAGGCATAAGAGACGCGTCCTCTAACGCGGGCTATTTGAGTAGTTGATGTAAATGCGGTAGAACAAAGCGCCTGCCAGGGCGTGGGTAACACAAGAAGCGCATTCTCCCAAGTGTGCGAAAATAGTGTGAATTGATCGACGCAAAAAATGTAACACGAAAGACACTTGTTCTGACAGACGAGTGTCTTTTACTATCCGGATTTATCCTACTGCTTTTAGCTCTTCGGGATCTGGCAGCGCTAAACCGACTCTATCCATTTCCAATAAAAGTAGTCGTCTAACATAAGTCCCCACAGGCAACTTCTCCCGTTTGGCCATCGCTTTACAGCCGAGTAACTCACGTCTAGATAATCGTATATGCGCCCACGATTCACGCGCTTCTGGATTCATTGTCAATGCCCCTTTTTAGGTAGAAATATGCTCTGCTGCTACCGCTATTGTATCACGATTTGACGGGCCTGCACGCGCCGTTTTGTGTAAGATTTACCCTATTCCAAATTCGTTCGCCTAGGCCAAACACGAGGGTCGCTGAGCGAAAACATTAAGCTACCTTAGTCAAATTGTTAAGCTACTCTAGCCTAGCTCCGATAACTCACTCGGCAGGGCTTGGTTTTCGGCAGCCTTTGCTATTGCCGCTAATTGCTTATCGACTCTGCCCTGTGGATTTTTCCGATAAGCAGGTGTAGCCCTGCGTTCCGCAATGGGTACGGTCTGTGCTGCCTCACGTTCCCACCGCAGATTAAGCAGCGATTTAGTTAACAAATCTGGCGCTGCCTTGTACTCCTGTATCTTTGCCTCGCGCTGATGGGCTACCTCCAAAAGGGCAATCACAACCTCGCTCTTTCGTCGGCTATTCGGTGCTAGTCTATCTAGAATAGCAACCGATTCGATGGGCAATTCTAAAACAATTCTCATGGGTATCTCCTTATACAATGAATGTACTTATTTAGTCGGTGTTCTGCCATTATTATAACTCAATTCTTGAGTATTGTAAATAGTGCCTTCTACAAGTTCTGACAACATGTGCCTATCTTATGTGCCCTACCCCCATATCTATCGTGTAGTCACTGCGTTATAATGTAGACACAGAGCAGCAACGAGCGGCTCAAAAATCCAAAGGACACACGCAACCATGAAAACTCAATTAACTCTTTCGGTCGATTCACCAGTTGTTATCTACAACGGTTCGTATAACGGTGACATTATCACAGGCACGGGCAAAGTACTCTCAATCAGCGCCACAGGACGATACACCATTCGGTTCAAGTCAGTCACATGGATTTGCGATGCTACCGGGCGCAACTACAGCCGTGACGCTAGAGGTTATATCAGAGCATTGAAGGAAGGCGAAACCGTGGAAGGTATCCAAGCCACCATGGACGCCACGGCGAAAGCAGTATGTGACGCCAAGAATGCAGCAGCTTCTGCGAAGGAAGAGATTAGAATAGCAGACCTTGCCAGGATTGATCAGTGGATACAGGGCGAGGGTAGATACTACGCAAGACTATTACAGAATCCTATTGCTCCGATGTGGATGGTTACAGTCGCATTGCCAGGGCAGCCCTTGGTGCTCATCCTCCGCTACGATGCCTTTGAGACAAGGTGGGGCGGCCAAGAGGTCGCAAACGTAGCCATCATGGTCAACCATCAGCGAGGCACGCATGTGGAAGGTGGGGCTACTTCAGGGACGACCACAAGCACAGACCCCCGAAGTTTAGTCGTGGAATACCTGAACAGTTGGATTCACGCGGATGTGTTCGCCGAGCGAGTAGCGGCCTAAAACCTTAACGTAGTAGCCAAGATGGTACCGACATAAAAGTACCCGGATTTTCGCGCTAACGAGAATCCGGGCATAAGCAGCAAAAGCGTTCAGAGGACGCCCACCACCATGACCCACAATACCACAAGCAGCAGCCTAGAGCAAGAGTATCTCAACGGATTTTGCCAGTTTTCTGACTGTGCCCGTGATAACGATTACCTGGCCGCTGAAGAGTTTAACGCGATGACTTCCACAGAGCGCCAAGGTTATACGGATGCGATTCGCAGCGCCAACTATGCCGAGTTCAGCGAGTGGCGCGAACGTACGAATAGTTTCGGCGACCAGACAAATGGGGGGGGCTTCTAATGCCTGCCATCCTTAGCAGTTACCGCTTTGCGGCCAATCAACTCAGCACCAAGCCAGGGCCCAAGGGCAAGGTGCTCACGTATGTGGATGTGCGGCATATTGCTGCTGCGCTAGACAGCCTAGCGGAAGGGTGGTCAAGCGACGTGACACTTAGCCACAATGGTCAGGAATACGCCGCCGTGTGCAGGCTAGTTATCAGTGGCATCGTTCGCTCGGATGTAGGCTCTGGCGAGACACCACCCGATGCGAGCAATCAGGCGTTCCGCAGAGCAGCAGCAGCCCACGGCTTAGGGCGCTACCTGTGGGTAGGCGAACCTGAACCCCTCTGGGCGACCTGGATGGTGCCCATGGATATGATGGAGTGGGCGCTAGATGTGGGTGCTATCAATGGCATTGAGCACGGCAGGAATGCTTTAAGGCAGCTGCTTGACACACGGTTTGATGGGCGCTTGACAAGAGATAACTGGCGCCAGGTATGCCAACGCTTTTATGAGACGAGGCTCGCCAGGAAAGAGGAGAAGGCCATCACGGTCAACGGGTCAGCGGGTGCCTACACGAACGGGAACGGTCGTGCTCCCCAGCTAGCTTAGCCCCTTTACACGCCCTCTGGTTTTCGAGCCAGGGGGCATTGCTTTGCCAAAAATAGGGCAAGGACCCTAATAAAACCTAGCGGCAGTGGGTGCTACTGCCGATAAAATTTCTTTACCGGTAGCTACCTGTTTTCCCTTTTGCTATGTTGCATTTGTAACATGCGAGGGCTAGATGTTGGTGTATCAGCCGCTTGCCCCTGTCTGCCATCGCGCCTATACTAGAGGGTATCAGCTTATCAGCTACATTCTCCACCTCCATAGAAAGCCCCCTCCATGTTGCGATTACTACTTCCTGTCCTTGTTGCTGTCCTTGCCGCGGTCAACATTGGCAATCTACACCTCGAGAGAAAGCAAGAAGATGTCAGCAGGGGTAACTAAACCAGTCGGAGTCTTGCCGTTGGCTTTTGCGCTAGTTCTATAAAAAAGCCAGTTACTACTTGTGTGCGCATTGTCATCGGGGCGGCTGCCCGCTGGACAAGCGGCTGGGCATTTGTGCCGGGAGGTTCAGTGCTGGGTTGGACGAGTTGTTGGCGTTTTTAGGCTGTCAGTTTAGCTTTGCTGAAAGTGCGGAGATGGTCAAGCGACTGCCGCTCGTCGAGGTGAGTCCTAACCGGTGTCGTCGTTCCACCGAGGCTTTGGGACAACTTGTGGCAGAGGATGAGGAAAGAAGACGGCAACAAGCCTGGGAGCAATCCACGCTTCACCGTTCATCCGTGACCCAGGCAGCCATCGACCCGCTCTACATTTCTGCGGATGGGGTGATGGTGCAGAGACGCGAGACGGGCTGGCGAGAACAATGTGTCGGTGCGCTCTATACCGCCAAAAGCGACCACTCCCACTCTAAAGAGCTGCGTACGCAGCATGCCTCCTATCTGACCGACCTGGGTTCACGCCCTCGATTCGGCGAGCAACTTTGGCTCGAGGCAGACCGTCGGGGGCTGCAAGCGGCCAAAACAACTCTCTTTATTGCCGACGGTGCGTCGTGGCTGTGGGAGATGGCACACGATCTCTTCCCCGATGCCATTCAGATTCTCGACTGGTACCACGCCACTTCATATCTTTGGACTGTTGCACGCGAGCTTTACCCCAAAGATGAGCAGGCTGCTCAACAGTGGACCCATCCTCTGCTAGTTCATCTCGCCCACAGCCAAATCGACCTTGTTTTCCAACACCTGCAACCCCTAATCGCTTCATCCCAGGCGGCGCGCAGTGCTTTTACCTATTTCACCCACAATCAAACGCG
>Ga0136612_10000935_pt1 | contig 11814 bp, 11 predicted proteins | sample AntDryUQ224A2306_2_FD_106644 | JGI IMG/M metagenome (GOLD analysis project Ga0136612, IMG submission 106644) | Polar desert sand microbial communities from Dry Valleys, Antarctica - metaG UQ224A (23.06) | ecosystem: Environmental > Terrestrial > Soil > Desert | place: Antarctica: Dry Valley...
CGGCAGACCTGCCCGCAGCCCGAGCACGCCGCCCGCCGGCGCCGCAGCGCGACCCGGACCGTGACGCCGGCCGGGCCGAAGAGCACGTCGATGACACGGGCGCCGTCGAGCGCCAGCAGCCGATTGAATGCGGTCGTGACGCGCACGCCGTCCTCCCATGGTCGCTGAGCTTTGAACACCCAGCAGCCTGCCGGAGCGACGGTCGTGCGCGTCGCTCGACACCTGCACAACTTCCAAGACCACGATCAAGAGCCGCGATTCCGCGGCTCAGCAGGACATTATGGGCTCAGGACCAGCCGCCCCGATCCACGACAACGACCGGAGATCCCTTTTTGTCGCCTTTTTCTTGAGGCTCCTTGAGGGTTCGGGCGTCGCAGCGCATGACCGCTCGGGTGCGTGTCAGCAAGGGCGCTCTGCAGCACCCTGCCCACACGCGCCCTGAGTGCCCGCGTAGTCGCTTGTGACGCCGGTCTGCGGAGTGTTATCCCCCATCAGAGGAGGCGTGGGTATCGGCGTTCTCATGACGACCGGTTCTCGTCCCTTGCGGGCGTCTCCGGGATCCCCATCGAGCGACCAGAAGGCCAGAAGGCAATTCACCCGGATGGCGCCTGGTCAGGACTACGATTGGCCTACGTCCGAGCGGCGGCATCCGGCAGCGGCATCCGCTCGGAGAAGCGGCGTCCCACACGAGAGGTCTTCATGGCTCAGCCGACGATCGATCCCACGTTCTACCGGACCGCAGCTGAGGCCGCGGCCGCTCCTGGCGAACAGCTCGCTCACGTCGTGGCCTTCGACCGGGCCGCACAGAAGAGCGACGCTATGACCGTCATCGATGTGAATCCGGCCTCCGACAGCTATGGCCGGGTGGTCGGTTGGACCGACGTCCCCGGCCTCGGTGACGAGCTGCACCATTTCGGGTGGAACGCCTGCAGCAGCGCGCTCAAGCATGAGGGCCACAACATGGAGGGCCTGGCCCGCCGCTACCTCCTGGTGCCGGGCCTGCGCTCATCGAACATCTACGTGTTTGACACTGGGCCGGACCCACGCCAGCCGGCGCTGGTCAACACGATCGACGGCAAGACGCTGTCCGCAAAGGCCGGCTACTCCCGCCCGCACACCCTGCACTGCGGACCCGACGGGGTGTTCCTCACGTGCCTGGGCGGCGCTGAGGGTGATGACGACGGACCGGGCGGGATCGCACTGCTTGACCACGAGACCTTCGAGGTCCTGCGCGCCTGGGAGACCGATCGCGGGCCGCAGCACTTCCACTACGACGCTTGGTGGCATCTCAATCAGAACGTGCTGATCTCCAGCGAGTGGGGAAGCCCTTCGATGATCGAGGACGGCATCGTGCCGGAGCTGCTGCTGGGCCAGAAATACGGCCACGCCATCCATTTCTGGGATCTCGCCGCCGGAAAGCACGTGCAGCGCGTGGACCTGGGCGCTCAGCATCAGATGGCGCTGGAGGTCCGCCCGTCTCACGATCCCGAGGCGACGTGGGGCTTCGTCGGTGTCGTGATTTCCACCGAGGATCTGTCCGCTTCGGTGTGGCGCTGGTTCCATGACGACGACGAGTGGAAGGTCGAGAAGGTCATCACGATCCCCGCCGAACCCGCCGACGCGGACCTGCTGCCTCCCGCCCTGAAGCCCTTCGGTGCGGTGCCGCCGCTCATCACCGACATCGACCTTTCGGTCGACGACAAGTTCCTCTACGTGTCCTGCTGGGGAACCGGCGAGATGAAGCAGTTCGACGTGTCGGACCCGGCGAACCCGAAGCAGGTGGGATCCGTGCGGCTCGGCGGCATCGTCAACCGCACCGCGCACCCGGCCATGGCCGACATGCCGCTCTCCGGCGGGCCGCAGATGGTCGAAGTCAGCCGCGACGGCAGGCGGGTCTACTTCACCAACTCGCTCTACGGGGCGTGGGACGATCAGTTCTACCCCGACGGCGTCGGCGCCTGGATGGCCAAGCTCGACGCAGACCCCGACGGTGGGCTGAGCATCGACGAGAACTTCTTCCCACACGGCGATGAGTTCCGTGGCTTGCGCGTGCACCAAATCCGGCTCCAGGGTGGCGACGCTTCGTCGGACTCGTACTGTTACAGCTAATTACCCAGTTCGGTGGCGGCGGGCTCGGGCAGGGCCGCCGCCACTGCGGCGAGTCGCACGCGGCCACGCGACTGTGCTCGTTCATCTACGGCGTTCAGACGCAAGCAGGCGCGTCCGCGCTCAGTTCCGGCGCGACCGCCTCGGACGAGCTGGGACCGTCGGCGACGCGGACGCGCGGACTCTCGCTCCTCCGGGCGACGCGGAAGCGGGCAACTAGCCAGTCGGGGCGCTCGGTCGTCGTCCTTTGCGAGCGTCTTACGCTCGCGTGCTGTCGCGACCGCTTGCAGGGGACGCGAGCACTCTCGCCTGAGTGCTCCCTCGACGCGAGAGGAGCACTTTCGGCCCGAGCGCTCGTCTCACGCGATAGCGATGTCCGGCCCTACCTGCGGAACGCTCGCAGGAGCCCGCTCGCGCGGGCGAGTCGCTCCTGCCGGCGGCGGACCGTGTCGCCGATGAGCCAGAACATCGGGGGCCAGAGCCCGACGAAGATCGCACGCCGTTCAGCGTTGCCACGCTCATCCTCGCCGATGGTCTTGGCGCGGATCCAGAGCGTGATGCACAGCGCGATCGAAGCGAGTGAAGTGGCGTAGAGATGCCCGCTGCGAAGCGGCACGGATTCAGGGAGGTTCGGCGTCATGGGACCAGGCAGCTTGACGCAAGCGCATGGTGGACGTCCCGATGGGTAAGCCTCCAGGCGTGCCGCGGAGGCAATCCTTCCCATTGCGCTTCAGGACCGCCGCGCGCTGGCCGGGTGGTATGGCCCTCACGGCTTGGAGCTACTTCTGGCGCACCACCGCGGTCCACCGGTGGGAGATGACCGGCTCCTCAGAGGACGCGGCGCCAGACCTTCCTGCGGACGTCGACCGCGACGATGTGCAGGAGACCGGCGACGGAACCGGGCCGCTCCTGCACCGCATCTACCGCACACGGATCGTCGGAGGTGAGCTCGTACCAGACGAACTCATGGACCGGATCACCGCAGATCTCGATGCCATCGCGCCCTCCGAGTTCGCCACGTTCCAGAGGCTCGGCGGCGACGGACCGCGCGCGGTCGGCGATGAGTACGTCGTGCGGACGCCCGGGCCCTGGGACGGGCCGGTACGGGTGGTGGGCCGCTGGCCCGGCGGCGTCCGCCGCGCGACGCTGACAGGCCATCTCGAGGCCGGCCAGATCGAGTTCCGTGCGCGTACCGATCGTCGCGGCCTCGAGTTCACGATCGAATCGTGGGCCCGCAGCGGCGACTGGTTGTCGGACCTCATGTACTCGCACCTGCGGCTGGCCAAGGAGGTCCAGCTGCACATGTGGACCTCGGTGCTCGAGCGCGTGATCAAGCTCGCACAAGGCACGATGGACGGCGGGGTCGTCATCACCACCCGCCGGGTCGAGGCCAGCGGTCGACGCGTTGACGGCGTGGCGACCACCGCGAGCCGGCGGGCGCGCCACCGACTGGCCGAGCTCTCGCAACGCAGCGTGAACTTCGATGCCTCGAGGACCGCGGACTACACGAGCTCGACCGGCTGGCACGTCGACGATCTGGTCCAGCCGCTGCCACACGAGGCTCCCGGACCCCCCGAGCATGACGGTACCTGGGAGCTGGCCCGCCGGCTCATGGTCGATTACCAACTCGCCAATCCGGGCACGGTCCGCGCGGTCTACGACCCGGCGGCACCGCTCGAAGGTCGTGACATGCTCCTCCAGATCCGTTTCCTGTCGGTCCAGTTCGCCGTCGGCGTACGGGTCAGCGAGGTCTATGAGGACGAGCGTGTGGTCGACGGGTCCCGCGCACACGTGACCGGCTGGGCCTATCAGACGCTGGACGGTCATTTCGAGCAGGGCGAGATGCATTACCAGGTCTGGAAATGGATCGACTCGGGCGATATCGAGTTCCGCCTGCACGCCGTCTCCAAGACGGCGGACACAGGCCCATGGCTGCTGCGAACCGGCTTCCGGCTGCTCGGCCGCACGAACCAGCTGCGCTTCTACCGCCAGATCTGCCGGAGAGTCCGCCGACTGACGGAGGCCACGCTCGAAGCTCGCCGAGTGGCAGAGACAGCCTGACCCGCGAACGCGCTCGCGCCGGCGAAGCCCCGCGTCGCGATCCCGGGGCCAGTCTGCGCCGTACTAAGGTGGACTTCAACGATCTGGGGGCCGACATGGCGAGAGTGCGCACAATCGACGGGTGGTCATCCATCCGCCATCCGAAGGCCGGCACGTCATGACGAGACAGGACCTGGGCGTGAGGTTGTTCCTGGTCGCTGCCGTCGCGTCGTTCCTGCTCTCGATCGCGCTCTGGTTCACCGACAATCAGGACGAGGGCGTGTTCGTCGGGCTGTGGGTGCCGTCGATCCTCGCGGCCGGCGGCTTCTGGATGGCCGCGGTCAGGACACGATGACCGATCTCGACGTCCTGCTCGCCGTCGCAGGGCTCGCGGTGACGGTCCTCGTCGTGGCCGGGATGATCCTCATCACGCCGCGTGGCGCGGTCGATGCCTTCGACGACGTGACCGATCCGCAGGGCGCAGAGCTGAGCCGAGCCGATGCGATCGACCTCTCCCACACGGCCGCGCGCCGTCGGAGAGTGGGGCCGACCGGCTGAGCGCCACAGCGATGATGAGGGACAGCTGGCGTCGCGGACAGCGTGGCTGGCCCGCGAGGTTCCCGGTCGCCCAGTTGCCCAATGCGCCGCTGTGGGTCGCACTTGGCGGCCAGCTCGTCGCCGAGATGACCGACGGCTCGGTGCACGCGTACGCACGCGCGGCGTTCTACGCCGGGCTCGCCGCATGGGCATGGGAGGAACTGGTCAGCGGCGTGAACTGGGTGCGTCGCGCACTCGGGGCCGGTGGGCTCATCTACGTCGTGGACAAGGTCGCCGCGGCACTCCGAGCGTGAGCGGATCACACGTGGAACGTGTCTGGGACTATCCCCGGCCGCCGGCTGTGACGTTATGCCGACGCCGCATCCGCTTGAAACTGGCCGGTGAGGCGCTGGCCGACTCGACGCGTGCACTCCGCGTGCTCGAGACCAGTCACCCACCGACCGTGTACGTGCCGCCCGACGACGTGCGCGGCGACCTGCTGGCCGCCAGTGGCGCGCGATCGACCTGGTGTGAATTCAAAGGCGCCGCGCGCTACCTCGACGCGGTCGTCGACGGCCGCCGCGTTCATGTAGTCGCGTGGACCTATCGCGACCCTACGCCGGCCTATGAGGCGCTGCGCGATCACGTCGCGTTCTATCCCGGCCGCGTGGATGTCGCATGGATGGGGACGAGCGGGTGCAGGCGCAAGCGAGCGACTTCTACGGTGGCTGGATCACCGCCGACCTCGTCGGACCGTTCAAAGGACCACCGGAAACGCTTAGTTGGTGAGCCGTCTCCAGCAAGAGCTTCTGGAACGCGCAACCGCGGCGGACCTTCCGACGCGCAGCTGTGGCCGAGCGAGAGCCCGCGTCTCGGCGACCTCACTCCCGCATTGCGCACGATCTGCGGAAGCGACATCGGCGTCAGCCGAGGCGCCCGCTCGTCGTCCGGAGCGGGCGTCTCGCCGGCAGGGATCGAGACGCCCGCTTCCGGCAACGGGAGTCTCGGCCGTTGTTTCTGAGTTCCCACGATGTCAGAAGTGAGCCGAGCTCGGACGCTGAACATCGATCACGAAGCTGTACGGACTGGAAACCGAGCCGGTACAAGTCCTCAGTCCTCGACGGCGGATAGCTGCCGCTTCACCGGACTGATCTGCGCGGGCCGGTGGCGGGCGACCCGACGGGGCGGCACTGCCGGAGCAGCGCCGCCCCGCGGGCGACCGGGCACGGTGCGGTCGGGCTATCCGCGGAGAGCGGGCACCCCGGGGCCGGCGACCGGCCGGCGGCGGTGCGCGGCGCCCACGCCGAGCCCGAGCCCGAGGATGGCGAGGATGCCACCGGCGCCGATGCCGGCGTCGCCCCAGTCGAAGCCGCCTGGCTTGACCACGTGCACGACCTCCTCGCGCAGCGAGCGCGCGACGCTCGAATCGCGCGCGTCGGGAGACCGCAGGTCGACCGTCGGTGACGACCGTTCGGGGGCGGGCGCGCTGTCGCGCGCGTCGGGGGACCGCAGGTCGCTCCTGACGGGCGTGGCGGCGCGGGCGGCGTCGCGCGCGTCGGGGGACCGCAGGTCGCCCGAGGCGGAAGCGCCGGGCGCGGCGATCGCCCCTGCGGCCAGGGCGAGGACGAGGGGGCTGCTGAGACGGCGGGTCTTGCGGGACATCGTGACTCCTTCCCTGAGACCGCCCGGTGCGATCTCGATGGAGCCAGAATGCGACGGGGCGGTAAAGCAGCGGTGCGAGCAACGGTAAAGCCGGTCTCGGGGATGAGCCCTTGAGCGGTAGGGCGGACGCTGTTAGCGTGGGCCGGAGACCGGCGATGGACTTTCGCATCCTCGGCCCGCTGGAGGTCGTCGCGGACGGACGGGCGCTCGATCTGGGCGGGCAGAAGCAGCGCGCGCTCTTGGCACTGCTCCTAGTGGAGGCAAACCGGGTCGTCTCCCGCGACCGGTTGATCGACGCGCTCTGGGAAGAGGAGCCGACGGCGACGGCCCGCAAGGCCCTGCAGGTCTACGTCTCGCAGCTCAGGAAGCTGCTCGGCAAGGAGCGCCTGGAGACGAAGGCGTCTGGTTACCTGCTGCGCGTCGAGCCGGACGAGCTCGATCTTGCGCGCTTCCAGCGCTTGCAGGAGGAGGGCAAGTTGCGGGAGGGGCTTTCGCTGTGGCGAGGGCCCCCGCTCGCCGAGTTCGCCTTCCAACGCTTCGCCCAAGCCGAGATCGCCCGCCTCGAGGAGCTTCGCCTGGCGTCGCTGGAGGAGCGAATCGAGCGGGACCTTGCACGGGGCCGCCACGCCGAGCTCGTGGCCGAGCTGGAGGCGCTCGTCAAGGAACATCCCCTCAGAGAGCGCCTCCCGGGGCAGCTGATGCTCGCGCTGTACCGCTCCGGACGCCAGGCCGACGCGCTCGAGACCTACCGGGACAGCCGCGCCGCCCTCGTAGAGGAGCTCGGCCTCGAACCCGGCCGCGGGCTGCGCGAGCTGCACCAGGCGATCCTCAAACAGGACCCGGAACTCGACCCTCCGCCTGCGGCTGCACCCGCAGCCGGGTCGGCCCGCGGCGTCTTCGTCGGCCGCGAGGTCGAGCTCGCCGAGCTTCTTGCCGGGCTCGAGGACGCATTCTCCGGCAGCGGTCGCCTCTTCCTGCTCGTCGGCGAGCCCGGGATCGGCAAGAGCCGCCTCGCCGAGGAGCTGATCGCCCGCGCGAGAGCCCGCGGCGCGCGGATCCTCGTCGGGCGCTGCTGGGAGGCGGGCGGCGCCCCCGCCTACTGGCCCTGGGTGCAGTCGCTCCGCGCCTACGTGAGGGAGAGCGATACCGGCGCGCTGCGGTCGCAGCTCGGCGCCGGCGCCGCGGACCTCGCGCAGATCGTCCCCGAGCTGCGCCAGCACTACCCCGACCTGCCGGAGCCGCCCTCGCTCGAGCCCGAAGGAGCGCGCTTTCGGCTGTTCGACGCGACCGCCGAATTCCTCCGCAACGCTTCCGCACGTCAGCCGATCGTCCTGGTCCTGGACGATCTCCAGGCGGCCGATGCGCCCTCGCTCCTCCTCCTGCAATACCTCGCCCGCGAGCTCGGCTCGAGCCGACTGCTCGTCCTCGGCGCATACCGGGACGTGGACCCGATCCCAGGACAGCCGCTGACGGAGACGCTGGCCGAGGTCGCCCGGGAGCCGGCGACCCGTCGCCTCTCGCTGGGCGGGCTGAGCGAGCGCGAAGTCGGGAAGTACGTTCAACTGACGGCGTCGGAGATCGCTTCTGAAGAGCTCGTGACGGCGCTCCACGAGGAGGCCGAAGGGAATCCACTTTTCGTCGGCGAGATCGTGCGTCTGCTGTCCGTCGAGGGCGTCCGTTCCGAGTCCACCGCCGCGGTTCGGCTCGCCATCCCCCAGAGCGTCCGCGACGTCATCGCCCGTCGGCTCACGCACCTCTCGCAGGAGTGCAACCGGGTGCTAGTGCTCGCGTCCGTGATGGGCCGCGAGTTCGCCCTCGACGCGCTTGCCCGCATCGGGGGTGTGTCGGAGGACGCGCTGCTCGACCTGCTCGACGAGACGATGGCCGCGCGCGTCGTCTCCGACATTCCCGGTGCGCCCGGTCGCCTGCGCTTCGCGCACGTCCTCATTCGGGACACCCTCTACGATGGGCTCACCACTCCCCGCCGCGTTCGGCTGCACCGGCTGGCGGTGGAGGCGCTCGAGTCGCTCTACGGCGAGGACCCCGGGCCCCACCTCGCCGAGCTCGCGCACCATTCCATCGCTGGAAGCGACTTCGACAAGGGCCTGCGCTACGCCCAGCGCGCCGGAGATCGTGCGCTCGCGCTGCTCGCCCACGAGGAGGCCGCGCGCCTGTACCAGACGGCGCTGGAGGCGCTCGACCTCGCGAACGTTGGGGACGAGAAAGCGCGCTGCGAGCTCCTCGTCTCGCTCGGCGAGGCAGAGTCGCGGGCGGGGAATCCGCCCGCAGCGAAGAAGGCCTTCCTCGACGCCGCCGGGATCGCGCAGCATCTCGGCCTCGCACGCGAGCTTGCCCGGGCGGCGGCGAGCTACGGCGGGCGGATCGTGTGGGCGCGGGCGGGGGACGACGAGCGGCTCGTGCCGCTGCTCGAGGCTGGGCTCGCCGCGCTCGCCGAGGAGGACGTCGAGCTCCGGGCCAGACTTCTCGCCCGTCTGGCGGGAGCGCTTCGCGACGAGCACTCGCGGGATCGCCGCGATACGCTGAGCAGAGAGGCGGTCGAGCTAGCGCGCCGCACCGGGAACCCCGCCGCGCTCGCGTACGCGCTCGACGGCCGCGCAGCCGTCATCGTTGCCCCGGACACGGTCGCCGAATGCCTCGCCCTGGCCACCGAGCTGCGCGAGGTGGCCGAGCGAATCGGCGACAGAGAGCGGATCGTGCAAGGGCTCTGTGACCGCAGCATCGCGCAGCTCCAGGTTGGCGACGTCCGCGGGGCGGCAGCCGATCTCGACGCGGCGAGCCGCATCGCCCACGAGCTCAGACAGCCTGCTCAGCTCTGGCTGGTCTGCGGCGCGCAGGCGATGCTGGCGCTGGCGGCTGGCAGGCTCGACGAGGGCGAGGAACTCGTACCCCAGGCCTTGGCGCTCGGCGAGCGCGCACAGCCGGCCGCGGCGATCGCCGTCTACGGGCTCCAGCGGTACACGCTCTGCGACTTCCGGGGAGGCCTCGAGGAGCTCGTGCCGGCGATCTGCGATCTGGTTGCCGGGTATCCGGCTCGCCCCGTCTTCCGCTGCGTTCTCGCGCATCTTCATGGACGGCTCGGACAGCTGCCGGAGGCGAAGCGGGCACTCGATGAACTGGCTCCAGACGCCTTCTCGGCGCTGCCCTTCGATCAGGAGTGGCTCTACGGCATGAGCCTGCTCGCCGAGACGTCCGCGCTCCTGGGCGACACCGATTCCGCCACCGTCCTGTACGGGCTGCTCCTTCCGTGGGCAGCGTTCAACGCCGTGGACCAAGCCGAGGGAATGAGGGGTTCGCTTTCGCGCTACCTCGGCCTTCTGGCGGCGACGACGGAGCGCTGGGAGGACGCAGAGCTGCACTTCGAGGATGCGCTGGCGATGAATGCGAGCATGGGCGCTCGGCCGTGGCTCGCCCAGACACAAGAGGACTACGCGCGCCTGCTGCTCCGGCGTGACGGCCCTGGCGATCGCCGGCGGGGTGAAGGGCTATTCGACCTCGCTCTCGGCACCTATCGCTCGCTCGGTATGCAGTCCTACGCGGCGAAGGCCTCGGCGGCGACATCGACGCGCTAGACCAGAAGCAGACAAGCCGCTCCATGGAGCGGCTTCTCGAAGGATTGATGGACACAGCGGGAATGGAACCCCGGACTCTCGCGCCGCCATGCTTCCGCATCTGCATGTGGATGCGAGCGTGTCGGCGGTCAAGGCCCAAACGCCTGCTCCGGACGACGAGCGGGCGTTTCGCGTGGCGCGGCCGTCGCTTTCGCTATTCGCGCAAAGCAAGAGCGGTTCGCGGTTCGCGGTTCGCATCACGCGGCACCGAAGCCGGGAGCATCGCCCAAGCCTTCTGCACCTGGACGCGGCGCGTGGATAGCCTTCGCGAATGTTTCAGAACTCGCGCCTTCGCGTTGCCCTCGCCGTCACGGTCCTCGTCTGCGCCCTCGCTTCCGGCACCGCGCTGGTCGCTGCCCAGAAGCGACCGAGCGACGTGACCGTCATCAGGACCACGCTCAAGGATGCCTCAGGCCGGGATGTCGCGGTCGTCGAGCTACGCAAGAGCCCACGAAGCGCAGTCAAGGTCCTCGTCACGGGCCGCGGTCTGCCGCCCGGCTTTCGTGGCATGCACATCCATGCCGTGGGCACATGCGAAGCACCGAGCTTCACGTCGGCCGGCGGGCACCTCAAGAACGAAGGCACCTCTCACAGCGATCACACCGGGGACCTGACGAGCCTCTACGTCAAGAAGGACGGCACCGTCAACGTCCGCTTCGAGACCGACCGCTTCGACCTTGACGCCCTGCGCGACACCGACGGCAGCGCCGCGATGATCCACGCCAGCCCCGACAACTTCGGCAACATCCCCCCGCGCTACGCGCCCGACGGTCCCGACCAGATGACGCGCGACACAGGCGACAGCGGCGCACGCATCGCGTGCGGGCCGATGAGCTGAGCAGCGCACCCGAGGGGTCGCCCGCCGCTCAGCGCTTGTCGGCCTGCCCGGCGGCCAGGCGCTGGGCGATACGACCGGCGCCCAGGCGGCGGCTGGCGGCGGCCATGACCCCGGGGGCGACGCCGGCGACTGTCGCGCTCAGGCGAACGCCGACCGGGGCGACGTCGATCTCGCCGCGGTTGCGCTCGATCGCCCGGACGACCGCCTCGGCAACCTCGTCGGGAGTGCTCGTCCCGACGTAGCGCGGTAGCTTCGCGCCCGAGTCGGCGAACATACCGGCGTCGCGGATGAAGCCGGGGAAGATCACGCTGACGCCGACGCCGGCGTCGCGCAGGTCGGCGCGCAAGCCCTGGCCGAATCCGCGCAGGGCGAACTTCGTGGCGCTGTAGACCGAGCTGCCCGGCGTCCCGGCCTTGCCCGCCAGCGACGAGACGAACACGATGTGACCGCTGCCGCGCGCGGCCATCTGCTCGCCGAGCAGGCGAGCCAGGATCATCGGCGCGCGCAGGTTCACCGCCAGCGCGCGGTCGATCTCCTCGGCGCTGAACGACAGCAGCGGCCCCGACGCGGGCAGGGCGGCGTTGGCGACGAGCACGTCGACGTCGGCGCACTCGGCCGCCAAGCGCTCGACGTCGGCGGCGAGCGCCAGATCGGCGGCCAGCGAACGCGCGGCCGTACGAGCGGCCAGCGGCTCGAGCACGTCGGTGCGACGCCCGGTCAGCGTCAGCCGCGCGCCGGCGCCGTGCAGGCGATCGGCGATCGCGGGGCCGATGCCGCCGGTCGCTCCGGTGACCAGCACGCTGCGACCGGTCAGGATCACGACGGGAAGACCGCGACGGTCGCGGTGAAGCCGTGCAGGAACGGGTCGCCGCCGACCGGGCCGATCTCCCCGGCGGCGAAGAAGCCGGCCGCCGGAGCCCCGCCAAGCTCGGCGTCCAGGGCGGAGGCGTCGTGGTCGCCGTCGCCGAACAGGTTGCGCCCGCGTCCGTTGCAGGTGAACAG
>Ga0136612_10000936_pt1 | contig 11804 bp, 10 predicted proteins | sample AntDryUQ224A2306_2_FD_106644 | JGI IMG/M metagenome (GOLD analysis project Ga0136612, IMG submission 106644) | Polar desert sand microbial communities from Dry Valleys, Antarctica - metaG UQ224A (23.06) | ecosystem: Environmental > Terrestrial > Soil > Desert | place: Antarctica: Dry Valley...
GGGCACACATTGGCCACACGACTCGTCGCGGAAGAACGCAGCGACGCGGCTCAGAATGTCGACCAGGTCGATCTGGTCGTCGAAGAGCATGATGACGCCGGAACCCAACGACGCCCCGATCTCCCGGGTGCCCTCGAACGTCAGCGGGGTGTCGAACTGCTCGTCCGGAATGAAGGTCCCGGCGGCCCCTCCGAGCAGCAACGCCTGCAGCGGCCGTCCGTCGCGGACACCACCGGCGAGCCTGAGCATGTCGCGCAGCGTCGTACCGAACGGGACCTCGTAGACGCCCGGGGTGGTGACGCAGCCGGACACGCAGAACAGCTTCGTACCTGTGGACTTCGCCGTGCCGATCGTGGCGTACGCCGGACCCGTCTCGAGTACGACGTCGAGCACGTTGAAAAGCGTCTCCACGTTGTTGATCAGCGTCGGTTTGCCGAACAGCCCCGCGACGGTGGGGAACGGCGGCTTGTTGCGGGGCTCGCCGCGGTAGCCCTCGATGGAGTTCATCAGTGCGGTCTCTTCGCCACAGATGTAGGCGCCGGCACCGCGCCGGAGTTCGAGATCGAAGGCGAACCCGCGCCCCATCACGTCCGGTCCGAGCAACCCCCGCGCCCGAGCCTGCGTGATGGCGTTGGCAAGCCGCCGGGTGGCCAGCGGGTACTCACCGCGGATGTAGAGGTAGCCGAGCTCGCAACCGGCGGCGTACCCGGCGATCGTCATCGCCTCGACGAGGGCGAACGGGTCCTCTTCCATGAGGACGCGGTCCTTGAACGTCCCAGGCTCGGACTCGTCGGCGTTGCAGATCAGGAAGTGCGGGCGGGCCGGGGCGCTCGCGACACCGGACCACTTCACGCCGGTCGGGAACGCCGCCCCGCCGCGGCCCATCAGCTTGGAGTCGGTCACCTCCCGGATGACCCCGGCAGGACCCAGTTGCAGCGCCCGGCGCAGTGCCGCGTAGCCGCCGTTCTTGCGGTAGTCGTCGAGGCTCTCGGGATCCGCGAGACCGATCCGCCGCAGCAGCCGCAAGGACGGATCGCGCGGTTCGACTGTCTGTGGCGTGGACCCCGGCACGAAGACGGCCGGCGCGCCGCCCCGGAGCACAGCAGCGACCTGGTTCGCGGCCGCGGGCGCGTGGGACTCGTCCTGCGCCTCGCCGGCCAACTGGAACATCACCGCCGGCGCACGTTCGCACAATCCGAGGCAGGGACTGCGGATCCAGGTGGCATCAAGCTCATCGCTACCCGGTGTGCCTGCGGGGCCGAACTCGCCTTCCAGCTGCTCGATCAACGGTTTGGCGCCGCCGATCCGGCAGGCGATGTCGTCACAGACATGCGCGACCCGCGCGGGTCGGGGCTGCGTCGACAGCATCGCGTAGAACGTCGCGACGCCGTACACCTCTGCGGGCGGGACGGTCAGCCGCTGCGCGACGTAGTTCAGCGCGCCGTCGCTGATCCAGCCGAGTTGCTTCTGTACGGCGTGCAAGACGGGCAGCAGCAGGTGCCGTTGGCTTCTTGCATCGCGGCCGCCGTAGGAGACCCGGCCGTCCTCCGCGCGATCCCGATTGCCGCCCTCCCACCGGGTACCCGGCGGGCCTAGTTCGGCGTCGACGGCGGCACGTTCGGCCGCTGACGCCTGCGCGTGCCTGAGGTACAGATCCATCCGTGTCCTAGCCGCGCTGTTTCTCTGGGGTCAGCTTGTCTACCCGGATCGCGGTCGCCTTGAACTCCGACGTACCGGACTTAGGATCCCAGCTCTCGTTGGTGAGCAGGTTGACATCGGCCTCGCCGCTCGCGTGCGGTGTCATCCACGACAAGCCTGGTCGCAGCGACGGATCGCACCGGATCGGTGCCTCGATCGCCCCCCGTCGTGAGCTGATGAGTACCCGCTCGCCGTCTTCGAAACCGAGCCGCTGCGCGTCCTCCGGCGAGAGCCGCAGGCTTTCGGCCTCCCACAGCGGGGAGCTGTAGCCGTCGGTCTGTACGCCGGTGTTGTAGGAGTCCAGCCGGCGCACCGTGGTCATCCGCAACGGGAACTGCTCGGTCAGGGTGTCGATCGGCGGCAGCCACTCGCAGGCATGGAACGGCGCGGCCGCGCCCTCCAGCGGATCGGCCCACAGCCGCTCGTGCAGTAGCGAGCTGCCGGGATGGTTCTCGTCCGGGCACGGCCACTGGATGCCGCCGAGTTCCTCCAGCCGCTGGTAGCTCATCCCGGTGTGCATCGCGGACAGGCTGCGAAGCTCGTCCCAGGCCTGCTCGGAGGTGGGACTTCCCCAGTCATGGCCCAGTTTGCGGGCCAGCTCGGTAATGATCTTGATGTCCGGCCAGGCCTGCCCCGGTGGGTCGAGCGCCTTTCGGGTGCGCTGCACCCGGCGCTCGCTGTTGGTCACCGTGCCGTCGGCCTCGCACCAGTCCGCGGCCGCCGGGAACACCACGTCCGCGTACTCCGCGGTCTTGGTCAGGATGATGTCCTGGACGACGAGATGGTCGAGGCCGTCGAGCAGCTTGCGACAGTGCGCGACGTCGGCCTCGGATTCGGCCGGGTTCTCCCCCATGATGTACGCCGCCCGCAGCTCGCCGCGGTCCATGGCCTCGAACATCTCCGACAGGTGCCAGCCGCGATTGGCCGGCAGCTGCACTCCCCAGGCCTGCTCGAAGCGGCCTCGCTCAGCGTCGTCCTCGATGTCCTTGAAGCCGGGCAGCTTGTTCGGGATGGCGCCCATGTCGCCGCCGCCCTGGACGTTGTTCTGCCCGCGCAACGGGTTCAGGCCGCTGCCGTAGCGACCGACGTGACCGGTCAGCAGCGCGAGGTTGATCAGCGACAGCACGTTGTCGACGCCGGTGTAGTGCTCGGTGATGCCGAGGGTCCAGCAGATCTGCGCGCGGTCAGCCTCAGCGTACCGGTGCGCCAACTCCTTGATCGCCGCCGCGGGTACGCCGGTGATCCGCTCGGTGTACTCCAGCGTGTAGGGCTCGACGGTCTTCTCGTACAGCTCGATGTTGATCGTGGCGTGCTCGATGAAGGCGCGATTCTCCAGGCCCGCGGCGAGGATCTCGCGGCCCAGGCCGTTGGCCAGGGCGATGTCGCTGCCGACGTCGATGCCGAGCCACACGTCGGCCCACTCGGCGCTGCTCGTGCGGCGAGGGTCGACGGCGTACAGCCGGGCGCCGTTGTGGACGCCCTTCAGGACGTGGTGGAAGAAGATGGGATGCGCGTTGCGGGCGTTCGATCCCCACAGCACGATGAGGTCGGTGTGCTCGATGTCCTCGTAGGAACTGGTGCCACCACCGGCACCAAATGCAGCCGCCAGACCGACGACGCTAGGAGCGTGTCAAGTTCGGTTGCAGGAGTCGATGTTGTTCGACCCGATCACCGAGCGCACGAACTTCTGGGCGATGAAGTTCGTCTCGTTCGACGCCTTCGAGCAGCTGAACATGCCGAATCCTCGGGAGCCGTCGCGGTCGCGGACCTTGTCGAAGCCGGCCGCGGCCCGGTCCAGCGCCTCGTCCCACGTCGCCGGGCGGAGCTGTCCGTTCTCGCGGACGAGGGGCTCGGTCAGCCGTGGCCGCGCCTGCGGCGCTCGTGTGGCCTGCTCTCGCGGGCTTTGGGAACGGGCCATTCGCACTCACCCCAGGGTCGTCGACCGGTGTATCCGGCTGTCGCTCTACCAGCCTAACCGGGGGCCGGTCAGGGCAGCGCGCTGCCGGCCAGCCACTGGTCCCAGGGAACGGCCCAGTCGTAGATGTCGCCATCGGCCGGTCCAAGGCTAACCGGGGTGCCGACCACCTCGACGATGTCGCCGATCTGGGAGAACTCGAAGAACCAGGCCGCATTTTCCGGCGAGGCGTTGATGCAGCCGTGGGAGACGTTGCGGACGCCCTGGTCGGCGATCGACCACGGGGCGGAATGCACGAACTCGCCGTTGTTGGAGATCCGGGTCGCGTACTCCACTTCGGTGACGTAGCCGCCGGCATCCAGCGCCAGGCCGTACGTCGTGGAGTCCATCGTCTTCTCGCGGTTCTTGTCGATCACGACGTGCGCGCCACCGCGCGTCTGGAAGCCGCCTTCGGCGCGTCCCATCGACACCGGCATCGTCCTGACCAGATTCGGTCCGTCGAAGACCTGCATCTGATGGGTCAATGCGTTGGCGACCGTCCGGTGCGCAGCGCCGACGCTGAAACTGATCTGGCGATTCTCCTCGCCCCATGCGCCTGCGCCGAAGTCGACGCCGAACAGATTGACGTCGACGGTGACCTGGGTGCCGGCCTGCCAGTAAACCTTCGGTCGCCAGTGCACCTCGGAATCGGACAGCCAACTCCACGACCCCTCCTGCGGCGGCGTGGCCGTGACCGTGAGGTGGCGCTGGACCTCCGCGCGATCGGTGGCCGGGGCATCGAGATACACCCGGACCGGCAGTCCGATTCCAACCGTCGTCCCGTCGAGCGGGCCGATCGACGGGAACACGAGCTTGGTCGGCGCGACCGTTGCGAACGTCGATGTCTGCTGGGTGCGCTGCCCGTCCTCGCTCTCGGCGGTCGCGGTCACGGTGTACGTCGCGGCATAGGCGAGGGCGCCGGTCGAGTTCCACGTCCTGGCATCCGTGGAGATGTCACCGGCAACAGCAGCCCCCGAGGCGTCGACGACGGACACCGAACGCAGGCTCCCACCCGTTGCTTCGACGCTCACATGATCCGTCGGCACGACGCCAATAGCGGCAGTAGCCGGGAGAACGCTGATCGTCGGGGCCGGTCCCTGCGAGGCGGACGTCGTACCGGGAGAGTCGCTCGAGTTTCGCCCGGACGACCCGGCCGTACACCCGGCGATCATCAACAGGCTCGACACCAAGAGGACCGTGGCACCGCGGACCGAGGACACTCGCGCCCCGAACAACATCAACGCCACCTCTCGACTACTGGGAGCCATCCTCCCTCATCGCGGCGACAGAACGCCGTCGGCGGGCCGGTCACGCCTGCTACTCGCCGGCGCGCCAATGCTCTACGGACAGTTCGGGCATCGGGAAGTCGCGCGGATTGCCGGTGGCCAGCCGACCGCCGACGCGTACGGCGGCGGCCGCGATCAGGCAGTCCGCCTGGGCAAGTGTCTGTCCGCGAGCGGCGTATTCGCGCCGCCAATCCCCCGCCTGCACGGCTTGTGCGCGATCAAGAGTCACGACGCGCAGGCCGCGGAGGAAACGCAATACCGGATCGCGCTCTGCTCCGCGCATGCCCCGGATGATCTCCTCCACGTTCACTGGAGAGACGACCGCGCGGTCTCCGCCCGTTCGCAGATCGCGGATACGGTCAACGGCGCCGCGCCCACGCAGCGCATCGATCAGGACGGTGCTGTCCAGCAGGACGAAGGCCATCAGCCGACCCTGCGCGGATCCTCACGTCGCTGGGATCGGACCCAGTCCCCGGCGTCGATGTCCCAGTCGTGCCCACTGTCCTCGAGGCTGCCGAAGCCGCTCTCGAGGTCGTCCCAACGACGCGCGTCGTCGAGCGCTTGCCGGATGAGCTGGGCGACAAAGGAGCTGCGGCGACCCCGGCCCACGCGTTGGTCAAGCTCGGCCACAACGGCGTCATCGACCAGGATGTGCAGCCGCATGTGCGTACGCTAGCACACGATCTGGCCGCGGCATCGTGCGCCCTTCTCGGTTGCTAAGCTCTGGCGGCTGCCTTCGGGCGGTACGGCGCCGCTAGCTCAACTGGCAGAGCAGCTGACTCTTAATCAGCGGGTTCGGGGTTCGAGTCCCTGGCGGCGCACCAGGAAAAGCCTGCTCATCGCCCCGTAAGACCTCTACAGGGCTGTCATGCAAGCATCCTGCAGATCCGGCCCCACTATGAGCCCCACTATGAGCTGGGATGCTGGCCGCCACGAGAGGTTCGAGCATGGCCATCGCGCCGACATCGGCGGCGCACCGCTGTCAGATGCTCGCGTTGCAAGCACGGCGTCGTGTCGACCATTTCACCGGCGGCCGGCCGCGTCAGCGCTGATCAGGAAGGGTGCGGTCGGGCAGGTCGCCTCAGCAGCAACGAGTTGGTGTCGGGTCCTCGCCTCGCCGGGGCAGGGTGGAACCCCAGCAGCTCCCCGGTCGCCGGGACCCGGGTTTGCGGGGTCATGGCATACCGCGCCGACGGGGCGCATCGCTGGGTCGGCGGGCTCGCCGAACCTCTTGACCCCCAGTCAGCACCCGGGCGTGTCGCGGCCTGCCGTCTCGGACTGCACTATGCCGCTGAGCTGCACGTTCGCAGATCCGAACTGCCGTCCCGTGTCGCTCCAGACCGCTTGGTGCTGCGGAGTCCGTGAGCATTTCGGTAGCAGCCGCGGACGGGTTTCGAGTCAAGAGGCAGCAAGGCTGCATCGTCGTTGACGAGCCGCTACGGGCCGGTTGGCTCGCGGAGCCCTGATCTTGTCGGTAGCGGCTGGCAGCCTCCCATCGCCAGCGGGTCCGCCGGCGATGGGAGGCAGGCGTCGTGAGGGCAATCGGGCCGCGGCGCGGGCATTACCACTATGGGGCGTGGCGGGTGCTGTGCGCGATTCCGGCCGTGCTCGCCAGCGGCTGTCTGGTGACGATTCTGTGCTCCGGGTTGGGCCGGTGGACGGTGCCGGCGGTGGCGGGGTGGCTGCTGGCCGGCCCGCTGCTGCTGGTGGGCCCGGTCGAGCGGGCGGCGGTCCGCGCTTGTTTCCGGTTCCGGGCGCCGATCGGGGCCGAATGCGGCTGGCTGGACTGGCTGCGAGCGGAGACCGAGCAGCGGTGCGACGCCGGTGCCGGCCGGTTCGACTGGTACGTGCGAGACGACCCGGAGCTGGCCGCGGCGGCCGCCGGCCGGCGCTCGATCGTGGTCACCACCGGCTTGCTGCGGCTGCTGTCCGACGATGCCCTGACCCGGGGCCAGGCGGTGGCGGTGCTGCTGCATGAGGTTGGGCATCACCTCACCGGAGGTACCAGGTACGGGCTGGTCGAGTGCTGGCCGACCTGGCCGTGGCAGACGATCTACCGGATGACCATGCGCCTCGGGCGGCTGTTGCCCGGGGCCGGCGCCGCGCTGGTGTTCCTGCCGGTGGTGTTCGTGGCCGCAGTCGTCAACGTCACCCGCCAGCCCGCGCCGCCCGGGCAGGTCGTGCCCGTGCTGGGGCTTCTGCTGGTGCTGGCGCTGGCCGTCTTCGTCCACCCAGTCGTCGATGCCGCGCTCAGCCGGGCCGGCGAGCACGCCGCCGACCGGTACGCCCACCGCCTCGGCGCCGGCGCCGACCTCGCCGCCGCGCTGCAGCTGATCGCCGGCCCCGGCCCGGCGCGCGGCCGGCGTCGGCTGCGAGCCGGCCACCCCGGTCAACGAGCCTGGCTGCAGCGGCCGGCCCGCTGATCGGCCTGCGGTGCTCGGACGGTTCCGCGCGCACGTCCCGCCGGCTGTGCCAGGTTGGGATCGTGAAGTGCTCACGCTCGACGGCCGACGAGCAGCTTCGGCCCCGATGCGCGCCGGCCAACCGCTGCCACCGGGCCTCGCTGGTTTTTCCCAGCAGTGTGTACATCCCCCCAAGGTCAGAGACTCCGCGTCAGACAGCAACGGCACGATCCCCCACCTTCGGACGCCACGGCGCCCGCTCGCGGACGGATTTCAGCGGGGCATCGACCCGTACGTACAGTGCGGTCGCAAGGGTATCCAGGTCGGCGTCCACGACGAGCTCCCTTGAGCATCGGGTCGCCCTGACAGGCATCGTCGTTGCCATCATCACCTGGTTGCTCGGTTGGCAATCCTTCTCGACCCCGCAAGGGCGCTCCCCGAATCCGAATTGTTGGGGGTTTTCGCGTTTTATCTCTAGGGTGGTAAGCGGTATCTCCACTGGGAGTTCGACGACCGGCCGGGAAGGGGCTGGAGGCCGTCCGACCGATGCGCGACGAGATCGACGCTCGACTCCGCGTCCTGCTCGCCGAACCGGGTCCCAGCCGGTAGCCGTGGCCGGCCCGGGGCGGAGCTGTCCGCTGGCCTACCGCTACCGGCCCGACGACCTGGCCGGGCCGGCGGCGTTCGACTGTCCGACGCTGTACGTGGTCGGCGGCCTGTACGGCAACACCGCCGCCCTGAGCGCAATCCTGGAGCACGCCGGCCAGGAGCCGACCCCGCCGGAGATCGTGTTCAATGGCGACTTCCACTACTTCGACGCCGACCCCGACGCCTTCGCGGCCATCGCCGACGGCGTGTTCGGCCACCGCGCCACGCTGGGGAACGTCGAGTACGCGCTGAACTCGCCCGATTCGGGCCTCGGGTGTGGCTGCGACTACCCGGACTACGTGTGCGAGACCGTAGTCGAGAACTCGAACGCCATCGTCGAGCGCCTCCGCGACACCGCCCGCGCCTTCCCCGACCACCTGGGCCGCCTGGCCGAACTGCCGCGGCACCTCACCGTCGAGGTGGCCGGACAGCGGGTTGGGATCGTGCACGGCGACCCCGAATCACTCGCCGGCTGGCGACTCGCGCTCGAGGCCATGGTCCCCGGCGACCAGGCTGTCCGGGAGCGCACCGGGTGGACAGGGCCCGCGACCAGCGCAGCCACCCTGGCGGACTGGTTCCGTCGCTGCCAGATCGACGTGCTGGCCAGCACCCACACCGGCCTGCCCTATGCCCAGGACATCACCGTCGATGACCGCCCCCGACTGGTGATCAACAATGGTGCCGCGGGGCTGGGCAACTTCAACGACGGCGCGTACGGCGTCCTCACTCGGATCTCCGCCGACACCAGACCGCCCCCGGACAGCCTGTACGGCCGCGTTCTTGGCGGACTGCGCTGCGACGCGATCCCGGTCCGCTACGACCTTCCCCGGGCGGTCACGGGCTTCCTCACCACGTGGCCGGTCGGCTCCCCGGCACATAGCAGCTACTTCGACCGACTCCGCCGCGGCACTGAGCTCGACCTGACCCAGGCGATTCGCCTGGATTGATGCGGACCCTGGGTGTACTGGCCGGCCCATCCGTCTCTGTTCGGCGCCCCTCCAGCGGTTCCCGCTCGGAGATCCCCAGCGCGGCCGACGTCACCGCGGAGCCCGCGTTCCACGATGGCGAGCGGGCTCCGAAGCGGTGCAGGCCGATTGGGTGGCGCGGTGCCCCGTGCGAGCAGGCATTCCTCGCAGACATCCTAGCCGCGCTGTTCACCCTGCTCGATGCCACCCTGCACTCGGCCCGCGGTCCTGGCCGCTGGACGTGACACCGGCGGGCGTCCGCGGCCGCGGCGGCGATGCCGGACCCGCGGGCCTGACCGCCGCCACCCTGATGGCCGAGTACGGCGTCGACGCGATCACCGTCACCAAGTACCCGGCACCGCGAACTCCCCGCGGGCGCGGATCACCAAGCAGCGCGCTATGGAGGCTCCGGGACCTCGGCATCGAGAACCGGGTGCGGGCTGGCGATCCCCAACGAGCTGATGGGCACCAACGTGTGGGGCCACCAGCTTCGCCGGGCAAGGAGATCGCCTGACTGATGACCTGGGGCACCGGGTGGCCCGCAAGGCCGACTGCGAGGCGGTCAGCCCGTCGGCGATGGACAACATCCCTTTGCGGTGCGAGCGGTCGACTTCGGACCAGCTCTCGAACAGCTCGACGATAGCCGCACTCTTGCAATGCCGCAGGCCTTGCATCGTGCCACCGCCCACGGATAGGTCCACGCCGACCGGAGCGGCGGCGTGCCCGCCAGTCCGCGGTCCGGTCGGCGTCCAAGCCAGGCCATCGACCCCGCGGAGTCACCAAGCATATCGAGGACCCTGTGGCGACTGCGCGCGGGCGGTCAGCGAGAGCACGGTGGAGAAGCACATCTCGATCATCTTCGCCGAGCTCGGGCTTCCCGCGATCAGCGCGGCGGCCGCAGCGTGACCAGTGAGCGGGTGCCCCGCGGGGGCTTGGCCAGCAGCTCGATCTTGGCGATCGACTGGTGGGGCACCACGAGGGCGCGGGGCGGGAGGCGCCCGCCGGCACCCTGGAGCATCTCGTCGTAGCGCTCCGGGTGCGGATACAGGGTGAGGAACTGATCGCCAGGACCGGCCTCGAGCGCGTAGAGGAAGAATCGCTCGCCGTCCGCGAGCGTGATCCGGACCACGGGCTCGTGACCGCCCCGCGAGCTGACGAAGTCGTGGATCCGCTCGAGCAGCGCACGCAGCCAGGGCGCCTGCTCGGCGGCGGACGCCGCGCTCCACGGCGACTCGGCGCGAGCATCCCGCTCCCCGGCCGGTTGCCGCGGGTTCACCAGACGCTCGGGCACGTCGAGGCTGCCGTGCACGATGTCGCCCGCCCGTTCGCGGTACCCGGGCACGAGCAGCGAGGTCACGATCCCGTGCTCGGCCGTCAGCTCGTCGATCATCGGCCAGGCCTCGGCGACCTTCCGGGGCCGATCGATGTACACCGTGTAGGTCGGTCGATGGCTGGCTACACGGCCGAGTTTGTCGCCGTGGGGCCGTTCGTCGCTGGAGAACCCCCAGTCGCCGAGAATCGTCGTCGCGCCCGCGGCGCCGATCTCCCGCAGCCGCCTGGTCAGCTCGCTGTAGAGCGCACGCCCGTCGACCTCCGCGCTGCGCCGCGTGTAGACCCGGATCGCCTGCCAGACGTCCTGCCCGTGGACCCCGGGCTCGGCGACGCTCGGCGGGGGCTCCAGCAGCTCGCCGTCGTGTTTGACCTGCGCGATCGCCTCGAGGGTCACGACCGGGTCGGCAAGGATCTCCGCGAGATGGGGAAGGGAGCGCCGGAGCAAGTCGGGCGCTCCCACGGAGACGATGATCATCGGTGTGCCGCTGTTGGCCGAGAACAGCCGCGCACGCCGTCGTGCGCCGTGCATCAGCCCGTCGACACCGGGCAGCACGATCGCCCCGGTCGCCCCGTGCTGCTGGAGCAGCGCCGCGGCCTCGCGGTACGCGGGGCGCCCACCCGCTCGTTCGGCCGAGCTGCAGTAGATCGTGAGCGTCGCCGCGAGTCCCGGGCCCGCGGGAAACTCGGCGTCCGCCACGTCCTGGCCGGTGACCAGGCGCGCATGCTCGAGCGTCACCAGGCCGCGCGGCACCGCACGGTCCACGTCGTCGAGGACGGCCAGGATCCGTTCGTGCCGGTCGACGGCGCACGCGAGCAGCGGCAGGTCGGTGGAGACGTCGGGGAAGCGATGGGCGTGGATGCGCCGGTTGACCCCGAACCCCTCGATGCCGCGCAGCAGCGCCGCCGCGACCAGGTCGTGGTCGGCGAGGCAGGCCATCAGGGCGTCGCTCGCCTGCGCCGGCCCGACGCTGACCGACTCGCCGAAGTAGACCGAGAGCTTGAGCGCGTCCTCGATCATCCGATCGCCCCGCCGGCGATCCACCCGAGCCCGGTGGCCGCCAGGCCGGCTAGCATGGACCCGAGCAGGTAGAGCCACACCAGGCCCCACTCATTGTCCTCGCCGAGGCGCTGCGTCTCGACCATCCACGTCGAGAACGTCGTATAGCCGCCGAGCAGGCCCGTCCCGAAGACCAGCAGCGGCTCGCCCGTCACGGCCAGGCCGGTGAGGAGCCCGAGCAGGAAGCCGCCCGTCAGGTTGACGACGAAGGTGCCGAGCGGGAAGGCGGTCGGCCGGCGCGCGGCGATCACGGCGCCAACGGAGAACCGCGCCCAGGCGCCGACAGCGCCGAACGCCGCGACACCGATCCAGCCGAGCACCCCGGTCACCCGTACCGCCGCCTCCGCGCGACCACGGTCGCGCCAACCGCGACGGCCATGCCCCCGGCGAGGCTGGCGGCCGCGTAGCCAGCCGCCAGCGCCACGTGGCCGTCGTTCGCGAGACCGATGGTCTCGACCTGGA
>Ga0136612_10000937_pt1 | contig 11803 bp, 12 predicted proteins | sample AntDryUQ224A2306_2_FD_106644 | JGI IMG/M metagenome (GOLD analysis project Ga0136612, IMG submission 106644) | Polar desert sand microbial communities from Dry Valleys, Antarctica - metaG UQ224A (23.06) | ecosystem: Environmental > Terrestrial > Soil > Desert | place: Antarctica: Dry Valley...
CGCCCCGATGATCTCGCCGGTCGCGGGGCGTGGTGGGGGTGGCTATTCGGTGATGGCGGCCTTCCAGAGGAAGCAGGCCAGCTCTCCGGCCAGCGTGATGGTGGTGACGTTTGCTGGGCTTGCCGCGATCGGCGAAGTGGCAGAACCGGACGGTGCAGTCGTTTTTGGGCGCGCCGGGCGACGGTCGTCACGCGCGGGTCGATGCCGTGCTGGCGGCGCTTGAGCCCAGCCAGGTAGTCAGCAAAACGTGGCGTAGGCGGCGAGGTCATCAAAAGCGCAGTCCGGTCACCCAGCGCATCCATGTCTGTGACCCGGTGCGATCGCCGGTCGGGCAGCGCAGCTCGCGGCCAAGCAAGCACTTCCCGAGGCGGTGACGGTCATGAGTGAGGTCGCCGCGGAACCCGAACCAGGGAAGCGCTCCGGCGCGCCAAGGCCGCAATCGCCGCTCGGCGTCACGCCGGTCGGTCTTGACCCGGTCGCCCGGGGCCCGCGGCACCGACCCTGGCGCGCAGACCACGACGTCGATGTCGCGCTCGGCGCCCGCCCGAACCAGCCCGAACCCGGTCGGGCCGGCCTCATAGAGCAGCCAAGTCCCAGGTCTGAGCGGCGCCAGGACGTCGACCACTCGGCTCGGTGAATCCGATCACTCAGCGACCGGACAGCTCACCGGTTTGCGAGCTCAAGGCTCACGATCCACGACGCCGCGCCATGCACATCGGCGGCGACCATTCACTTAGCGTTCATCTGCCGGCATCTCCCATCGCTGGGGTGCTGGGCCGCCACCTCACCGGCGGCGGCCCAGTCCCCGCATATCCATGCGCGGGGTGCCGGCCCGCTCAACCGTCCGCGGTCACCGACCGCTCCATACCGTCTAGGCCGGCGCACGCGTGGAGCGCGGGGCCGATCCACACCTGCTGAGACCCGCCTCGCCTACGCGGCCTTGAGGGCCGCGGGCGCCGACTCGAGGCGGGTGAGCTCGGCCCGCAGGGAGCGCCGACCGCGGTGCTGCAACCCATGCACCGCGTCCTCGGAGCGACCGATCCGCTGGGCGATCTCGCCCGGCGTGAGCCCGTAGATGAAGCGCATGACGATCACGTCGCGCTGCTCGGTGGGCAGCGTCGCCAGCGCCTCCTTGAGGTCGTGTCCCCGTTCCCAGGACAGGTCGTGGTCCTCGGTGTCGACCGAGCGGACCTCGGCGAACGGCACGGAGCGGCGCGCCCGGACGTGATCGATCGCCGCGTTGTGGGCGACGCGCAGGATCCACGCGGAGAAGGGGACGACGCGCGGCTGGTAGCGCGGCAGCGCGGTGAGCAGCTTGGCGAAGATGAGCTGGGTGACGTCCTCGGCCTCGTGCTCGTCGCGGACGATCGAGCAGACGTAGCCGTAGACGTTGTCGGCGTAGCGGAGGTACAGCATGCGGATCGCGTCGTCGTCACCCTCCTTGGCCCGCTCGACGGCGTCGAGCACCAGGGCCTCGGACCGGTCGGAGTGGTCGAGGGTGCGGCGGCGGCGGAAGCGGCCGCGTCCGACCGTGCTCTCCATGCGGTCGGCCTCTCGCCGGACGGTGTCGTGCGCGCTCGGAAGCGGCGTAAGGGTCTTCATGGTCATCGTGGCCTCCCCAGGCTCTCAGTGGTTCTCGAACGGGAAGGTACGGGACGACGATTCGCCCGGCATGAGGCCAGGGATGAGTTGGAGATTAGGTCGCCGAAGTGGACGAACGTACGAGCCCGGCGCCGGCTGCTTGAGGGCTGCGGACCGAAGGCTTAGCGGCGCTTCGGGGGATCTGGGTAGGTTCGCGGCATGTCCATCATGACGAAGCTCACCGCCTTTGCCCGTTCGTCCAAGGGTCGCCAGATGACCGAGAAGGCCACCCGCTACGCGCAGAGCCCGGAGGGCAAGCGCAAGATCGCCCAGGCGCGCGAGCGCGTCGCCTCGCGCGGCAAGGGCGGCCGCATCAGCCGCTGAGGGCCCCTTCGAGCGCGCGGTCGGCGATCTCCGGCACGCCCTCGGAGAGCAGGTCGAAGAACGGGTCGTCCGTCGTGCCCGCCAGCCGCCGCTTGTAGGAGCCTTCGAGGAAGATGGCCGACTTCCAGAGCGCCAGCGTCGTGTACCAGCGCACGTCGGACATCGAGCGACCCGATCCCGCCTCGTAGCGGGCGATGAGCGACTCGCGCGACGGGAAGCCCGGCGCGCGGGTCACCGCGCCGAGCGAGAGGATCGTGCTCACCGGGTCGCCGGGCTGGGCGTAGGTGGCCGCCAGGTAGCCCAGATCGGCCAGGGGATCCCCGATCGTCGCGAGCTCCCAGTCGAAGATCGCGATGAGCCGGGCAGGGGCCTCAGGGGCGAACATGACGTTGCCCAGCCGGTAGTCGCCGTGCACGATCGTCGCCTCGCCGGAGGCGGGAACGCGGTCGGCGAGCCAGGCCGTCACCTGGTCGAGGCTCCCGATCTCACGCGTCTTGTTGTGCTCCCACAGGCCGCCGAAGCGCCGCAGCTGACGGTCCAGGTAGCCGGTGGGCTTGCCGTAGCCCTCCAGGCCACGCGCGCGCCAGTCGATCGCGTGGACCTCGACGAGCGCGTCGATGAGCTCCTCGCCGATCCGGCGCCGCTCGGTCACCGCGTCGAGCGACGGGGGCATCTCCGTGGTGATGACGTCGCCGGCGACCAGCTCCATGACGTAGAACGGCGCCCCGATCACGCCCGGGTCCTCGCAGCGGGCGAGGACGCGGGGGATCCGGACGGCGCAGTCCCCGATCGCGGCCAGGAGCCGGGCCTCGCGCAGGACGTCGTGGGCGGAGGGGGGCAGCGGGCCGCGTGGCGGCCGGCGCAGCACCCACGCCTCCCCGCCCCGGCGGACGACGTAGGTCACGTTCGAGTGCCCCTCGCCGATCGGCTCGGCGGTGAGCTCGCCGCCGCCCGCCCCGATCCCCGCCGCGTCGAGGTAGAGCTCGAGCGGACGGCGCACGAGGAGGGGCTCGAGGTCCGCGCCGGCGGCCTCCTCCGCGGTGTCGACGATGGCGCTCATGGCGCCGATCCTAGAGTCCTTCCCCGCAACCCGCCGGGCCGTCGGAGGTTGTAGCTCCCCATGTCCCACCGTCTTCCCGCGCTTCTGCTCGCCGCGCTCGGCGCCCTGCTGCTCGCCGCTCCCGCGGCGGCCTCCTCCAAGCAGGTGATGACGTTCGAGGCGCCGAGGGAGCTCCTGCAGGACGGCGCCCGCGAGCGGACGCTGGACGAGATCCGCGCCTTCGGCGTGCGCCGGGTGCGAGTCCTCATGTACTGGGACTCGATCGCTCCGAGCCCTGGTTCGCGGGCCAAGCCCGACGGCTTCGACGGCACCGATCCCGCCGCCTACCCGCAGGCGAACTGGGCGCGCTACGACGACCTCATGGCCGCGGCGCAGGCGCGGGGCATCCAGGTGTACGTGACGCTCACGGGCGGCGCGCCGAGGTGGGCGACCCGCGCTCGGCGCGATCGCCTGACCTACCCGAGCGCCCGGGAGTTCGGCGCCTTCGCCACCGCCGCCGGGCGCCGCTACGCCGATCGGGTGGGGATCTGGTCGGTCTGGAACGAGCCCAACCAGCCGCAGTTCCTGCTTCCGCAGTTCCGCCGGGGCCGGGCCGTCTCCCCCGGCCTGTACCGCGGGCTCTACCGGGCCGCCCGCGCCGGCCTCGAGGCGTCGGGCAACGGCGACGACGAGATCCTTTTGGGGGAGACCTCGCCGCGCGGCAACTCGCGCATCGTCGCGCCGCTCGCCTTCCTGCGCGGCACGCTCTGCCTGTCGAGCGCCTACCGCAAGCGCTCCTCGTGCGGCCGGCTCGACACGGACGGCTACGCACACCACCCCTACAGCCGTACGACGGGCCCGGCGTTCCGGGAGCCCGACCCCGACGACGTCACCATGTCAGGCGTCCCCCGTCTCGTCCGCGCGCTGGACCGGGCGGGCACCGCCGGTGCGGTACGACGAGGGCTCGGCGTCTACCTGTCGGAGTTCGGCACCCAGGCCCTGGGCGATCCCGACGCCGGCGTCTCGCTCACCCAGCAGGCCGAGTTCAACGCCATCTCCGAACGTCTCGCCTACCTCAACCCGAGGGTGCGCTCGTTCTCGCAGTACCTCATGAGCGACGACGACCCGGACGCCGGCGACGAGCGGTACGGCGGCTTTGAGTCCGGCCTGCGGACGTTCGGCGGCAAGGCCAAGCCGGCCTACGACGCGTTCCGCACTCCGCTGGTGATCAAGGACTACGGCCGCTCGGACGTCCTGTGGGGGCTGATCCGCCCGGCGGTCGGCGTCACCGAGGCGCGCGTCGAGTACCGCAACCGCGGTGCCCGGCGCTACCGGACCCTGCGCTCCGTGCGGACGAACGCCACGGCGACCTTCGGCTTCCGGACGAGCTCGCCCGCCGGGCGCCGCTACCGCATCGTGTGGCGGGCGCCGGACGGGATCGAGTTCACCGGGCCTGGGGTGCGGAGCTACCGCTAGGGCCGCCGGATGGAGGAGACCGTGAAGGGCAGCTCGGGCGGGGTCATCGCGGTGCGCTTGTCGCTCTTACCGGCGGCTTCGTCAACGACCGGGGTCGAGGAAGAGGGCCGGGACCAAGGAGGCCGGTCAGCAGGATCCGTGAACGCAACTTCCCGAAATCCCCGGTCCGCGAGCGTTAGGGTGCCCGGCCATGGCTCCGCAGTTGTGGTTGCTGCGCCACGGCGAGGCCGTGCCGCATGACTCCAAGCCAGACGCCGAGCGCGAGCTGACCCCGCGCGGCGAGCGCCAGGCGCTCGCCGCGGGCGAGGCGATGGCGCGGCTGGGACTCGGTTTCGCGGCGTGCTTCGCGAGCCCCAAGCTGCGGGCGCTCGACACGGCCCGGCTGGCCTGCCGGACGCTGGCCGGGGAGCCGGCCGAGGACGCCAGACTCGCGTCCGGCTTCGACTCCGACGTGGCCCTCGAGCTCGTCGGCTCGGTCGACGGGGCGGACCGTCGCGTGCTCGCGGTCGGTCACGACCCGGACTTCTCGCAGGTGGTCTTCGACCTCACCGGCGCGCGGGTGGACTTCAAGAAGGGCGGTGTGGTCGCGATCCGCCTCGAGCGCAGGCGTGGGACGCTGATCGCGCTGCTGCGCCCGCGCGAGCTCGAGTCGATCGCCCTGAACACCCCGGCCTCGCTGCTCGAGACCCCGGGGTAGCCCTCTCGCGTCGGCGGGCGCCTCGGGCGAACCCGCCCGCCCGGCGACCTCACGCGAGCGCGGCGTCCACGACCGCGAGCGCCACCTCGGCCCGCGAATGCAGCGCCTGCACCAGGACGAACTCCCCTGGGTGGTGCGCGAGGCCGCCGCGCGGGCCGAGCCCGTCCACGGTCAGCGCGATCGCGCCCGCGAAGTGGCTCGCGTCGCTGGCGCCGCCCCGCGCGACGCCGACCACCGGCCGGCCGAGCGCGGCGGTCGATCGCTCGAGCAGCGCCGCGGTGGCGGCCTCGGAGTCCATTCCCGGCCACAGCCGGATGACCTTCGGTTCGAGGGTGACCCCGTCGATCGCCTCCGGCACCGTCGCGACCACGGACTGCACCGCGGTGAGGTCGTCGGCGCGGATGTCGCAGTAGAGGACCCCGGTGTCGGGGACGACGTTGAACGCCGCGCCCGACTCGAGGATCGTCGGGACCGCGGTGAGGTGCGCCGGGCCGGCCGGGTCGTGGCGAGCGGCGACCGCCTGGGCGGCGGCAGCCAGGGCGAGCAGCGCGTTGCGCCCCCGGTCGGGCGCCGCACCCGAGTGCGCGGCGCGCCCGTGCGCGGTTATCCGCACCGTCCCGGCGGCCTTCCGGCGCACGACGATCCCCTCGCCGCCGTCGGCGGTGCGCTCGCCCGCCTCGAAGCACAAGCAGGCGTCCCAGCCGCCGAAGCGCTCGACGTGCCCGAACGGGGCCGTGCGCCACTCCTCGTCGCAGACGAGCAGAAGGGCCACCTCGGCGAAGTCCGCCCGCCGCGCCTCGAGCGCCCTCAGGACGCCGAGGGCGAGCACGTCGCCGCCCTTCATGTCCACCGTCCCCGAGCCGATCAACCGCTCCCCGTCGCGCTCGATCGACCGGTGCTCGGCGTGGGCGACCACCGTGTCGAGGTGGCCGAGCAGCAAGAGGCGGCGCTCGCCGGTCCCGGTCAGCCGGGCGACGAGATCCGGCGCGTGGTCGGGCGACGAGCACGCCACCCGCTCGGTCCGCGCGGCCGCCGGAACGAGCCGCTCGCAGACCTGGACGCAGGCTTCGGCGCCCTCCACGTCGCCCGATGGCGAGGAGACGGCGACGAGCGCCTCGAGCTCGGGCTGGGCCCGGGCCGCGATGCGCTCCGCAGAAGCGGCGACCCACGCCGTCAAGGGCGGACGATGATGCGCTGCGTCATCGACACCGGGTGCAAACTGCAGAGGAGCTTGTAGGTCCCCGGCTGGCCTTCGCGCCGCGGGCCACCGAGAGGTTCGGCCTGGAGAAGCGTTGAGGAAGACGATGTGGTGAGGCGGTGGGCGCGAGCACCGGGCACCCGAGCAGCGAGAGCAGCGGGAGCAGGCGACGCACCAGGCGAATGTAGTGGCTTCCTAGTGTGATCGGCGACATGCCGGAGCTCCCCGAGGTCGAGGTGACCGTCCGCCTGCTCGACGCGGCGCTGCGCGGGGAGGTCATCGAGTCAGCCCTCTCCCCGTCGGTCAACGCGCTCAAGACGTTCGACCCGCCGCTGCAGGCCCTCGAAGGCGCGACGATCGAGGGGCTGCGACGGCGCGGGAAGCTCGTGCTCGTCGACGTCTCGGGCGACCTCACCTTGCTCCTGCACCTGATGTCGGCCGGGCGCCTGCAGCTCTATCCCAAGCGGGCGACGCTGCGCGACCGGACCTCGCGGCTCCTGCTGCGGTTGAGTGGCGACCGCGAGCTTCGCCTGCGCGAGTTCGGGACCCGTCAGGCCGCCTGGGTCAAGCTGCTGCGACGCGAGGCGGTGGAGGAGGACGAGTCGCTGGCCACGCTCGCTCCCGAGGCCTGGCCCGAGCCGCCGCCCGTCGACGAGCTCACGACCCGGCTCGGGAGCGCCCGCCCGCTGCACGCGATGCTGCGCGACCAGCGCGTGATCGCCGGGATCGGCCGCACCTGGGTCGACGACATCCTATGGGCGGCGGAGCTCTCCCCGTTCAAGCGCGGCGACGACCTGACCCGCGAGGAGGTCGAGGTGCTGCAGGCCTCGATCGTGGGCGAGCTCGGCCGCGCGATCGAGGCCTACGACGGCACGTGGAAGCTCCCGCTGCCCGACAAGCAGGCGAAGGTCGCGCGCATCCACGCCCACCAGGGCGAGCCCTGTCCTCGGTGCGAGACGACGCTCGAGGCCGTCTTCTACGAGGACTACGTGATGACCTATTGCCCGAACGACCAGACCGATGGGCGGATCCTCAAGGATCGCCGGCTCTCGCGGCTGCTGAAGTAGCGTGCGCCCCATGCTCGAGCCCGGACAGCGCGCCCCCGACTTCAGCCTCCCCGACCAGGACGGTCACCCCGTCTCGCTGGCCGATCTCGCCGGCGGCACCGTGGTCGTCTATTTCTACCCGAAGGCCGACACGCCGGGCTGCACCACGCAGGCGTGCTCGATCCGTGACCGCGGGAGCGAGTACCGGGCGGCGGGCGCGCGAGTGGTGGGCGTCTCGCCGGATCCGGTGGAGGCCGTCAAGCGCTTCCACGCCACGCAGTCGCTCGACTTCACGCTGCTCGCCGACGAGGACCGCGCCGTCAGCCAGGCGTTCGGCGCCGAGAAGCGCTCGACCTTCATCCTCGACGCCGGGGGCACCGTCGTCCACGTGATCGCGAAGGCGTCGCCCAAGACGCACGACGACCAGGTGCTCGAGGTGCTCGGCGAGATGGCCACCGCCTGACGCGGCGGCCCCTCGAGGGCCGATCAGCTCGTGGGAACGCCGTCCGCCGCGTTGCGCAGCGCAGCGACGTCGAGCTTGCGCATTCCCAGCATCGCCTGCATCGCGCGCTGGGCCCGCTCCGGGTCGGGATCGGCGAACACCTCGTCCATCCCGGCCGGCACGACCTGCCAAGAGAGCCCGTAGCGGTCCTTAAGCCAGCCGCACTGCCCCTCCTCGCCGCCCTCGGACAGCCGCTCCCAGTAGTGGTCGACCTCGTCCTGGCCGTCGCAGTTGATCTGGAGGGAGACGGCCTCGGAGAAGGTGAAAAGCGGGCCGCCGTTGATGCCGACGATCCGCTGGCCGTCCAGCTCGAACTCCACGGTCATCACCGTGCCGGCCGGTCCCGGGGCGCCTTCGGGATAGCGCGCGACGCTCACGATGCGCGAATTCTCGAAGACGGAGGTGTAGAAGTCCGCTGCCTCCTCGGCCTCGGTGTCGAACCACAGGTTCGGCGTGATCCTCTGCAGCATCGCCCTGCCTCCTCTTCTACGGCGGGAACGGACTCCCGCACCGGATGATGCACCCATAGACCGTCGCAAGCGACGGAACTCATCGCATCGCCAAGCCCATGACCCGATCGTCCTCGCCAGCGGCCCCGGGGTTCAGGAAGGCGGGCGGGCTGCCGAGTGCTCACGTATGCCCCACTTCCTTCAGCCGCCGCCCGCCCGCCGCGACGCCGGGCGACGCCGACCGCGCCCCTCGCTCGCGCGGACGGGGACGTCGACGCTCCTCGCCGGCCTCGCGGGGCTCGCCCTTGCCGCTTCGAGCCCTGCCGCGACCGTGACCGGGGCCAACGCCGGGGAGACGCTGCGCGGCTCCGCCGGCGTCGACCTGATCAACGGTCAGGGGGGACGCGACACCCTGTACGGCGAGGCCGGCTCGGACTCCCTTTACGGCGACACCGGCCCCGACACGATCTTCGGCCAGGACGGCGACGACACCATCGACGGCGGCTCGGCCGACGACACCCTCTCCGGGGCCGCCGGGAACGACGCCCTGGCGGGTGGCTTCGGCCACGACGTCCTGCGCGGCGGGTTCGGCGTGGACACCGTCAACGGCGGCGCGGCGCCCGACACCCTGTTCGGCGACGAAGGCGACGACGTCCTCACAGGCGAGTCGGCGGCCGACGTGCTGTGGGGCGGTTCCGAGAACGACCAGCTCTCGGGCGGGACGGGCGCGGACACCCTGCGCGGCGGCGAGGGCGACGACACGCTGTACGCCAACGAGGGCGGCGCCGACGCGGTGCTCGACTGCGGCCCGGGGAACGACACGCTGTACATCGACCCGTACCGCAAGCCCGGCGGCATCTCCGACGCGCAGATCGTGCGTGAGGGCCGGGCCACCGACTGTGAGACCGTGGTCGAGCTCGCTCCCGAGCTCGACCCCACCAAGGGCAGCACCTGGCAAGCCGAGGCGTTCTCGGACGCCTCCAGGACCGGCACGGGTCGCAACGACACGCTGCTCGGGGGGCACGGCTCCAACCGGGTGATGGGGGAAGGCGGCGACGACGTGCTGTGGGGCGACGCCCGACACGACTCCGGCGGGGCGCGCGCGAAGCGCCAGACCGACTACGTCAACGCGGGCGCCGGGAACGACACCGTCTACGCAGGGCGGGGCAGCAACACGATCCTGGGCCTCGACGGCAACGACTACCTGCAGGGCAACGGCTTGCGCAACGTCATCCGCGGCGGCAACGGCTCGGACACCATCCGGGCCAACTCCGCGGTCATGACTCGGATCGACGCCGGCGCCGACGCCGACCTCGTGACCGCCATCGTCTCCTCGGGGCGCGTGACCGTCGACTGCGGGCCGGGCGAGGACACCCTCCAGATCTCCAAGTACCGCGGCAACGCCACCCGGGTCACCCACCGCAATTGCGAGAACGTCAAGCGCGGCTGAGCGCCGGGCTCGATGTGCTCGCGGCTCCCGGCGTCCGCAGCGCGGACCCGACGATGAGCGGCCGCACCCAGGTCGGGACCTTGGGCAGCCGTTCGTGGGCGACGTCGTCCAGTTCGAGCCCGGGCGCTCGAGCGATGGTGGCGAGCGTGTCGCGGTTCGGACGGCAGCCGTCGGCGAAGAAGCGCTGCAGCGGCGCGATCCGGTCCTGTGCGCGGGCCGCGCGCGAGTCCTCCGCGCGGACGTGCTCCAGGAACAGCAGCCGCCCGCCGGGCCGCAGGACACGGGCGATCTCGCCCAGGCCGGCGACCGGGTCTCCGACCGTGCAGAGCACGAGGGTGACCACCACGGTGTCGAAGCGCCCGTCGGCGAAGGGCAGCGCCTCGGCGCCCGCGGCGACGATCTCGGCCCGGGCGCCGGCGCGGCGGCGCAACCGGGTCGCCATGTGCTCGCCCGGCTCGGCGAGGACGAGCTCCGTCACCCCCGCGCCGTAGTGGCCGAGGTTCAGGCCGGTGCCGGCACCGACCTCGAGGGTTGCGCCCGTCGCCCGCCCGACGAGTCTCGCGCGCTTCTCGGCGAGGCCGGCCCGCTGCGGCCTGGCCAGCAACCGGTCGTAGAGCGCGGCGACCGCCCGCCCCATCGTGGCTCCGTAGAGGCTCACCGGCGCCACTCCCGCCAGCGCCGTCCCCGCGCGGCCCGCTCGCGCACCTCGTCCTCGTCGGGCAGCCGCGCCCACTCCGAGGCGAACTCGGCCCCGAAGAGCAGCACGAGCGAAGCGGCGTAGACGAAGAGGAGGAGGGCCATGAACGCCCCCAGCGAGCCGTAGAGCGCCCCGAAGTCCGAGAGCTCCTCGAAGTACACCTCCAGCAGGCCCTTGACCGCACCCAGCCCGAGCGTCGCCACCACGGCGCCCGGCCAGATCTCGCGCACCCTCGGCCGGCGCATGGGCAGGATCCGGTACAGAAAGAGCACGACCGCCAGCACGAAGAGGAACGGAAGCAGGTCACCCAGGCCGTCGAGCAGCAGGGCCGCGAGCCAGCCGCCGCCCGCCTCGTCGTCGAGCAGGTCCGCGGCCCGGCGGGTGGCGGTGACCGACAGGGAGAGGAGCAGGACGACCGTCGCGCCGAGGATGAGCGCGAGGTCGAGCGCCTTGCGGCGCAGCAGCGGCGGGCGCTCGTGGATGTCCCACGCCTGGTTGATCGCGTGGCGCAGGGCGCCCATCACGCCCGACGCGGCGGCGACCAGCAGGACCAGCGGGATCGGGCCGAGCCCCCCGGCGCCGCTCAGCGCATCCTGCATCACCCGCTCGATGCGCAGGCGGTCTGAGTCCTCGGTGAGCGGGACGGACTCGAACACGGTCCGGATCACGCGGGTGCGGACCTCGTCGTCGTCGAAGGCGAGGCCGAAGAAGCCGACGAGCAGGAGCGCGAGCGGGACGAAGGACAGGCAGGCGAAGAAGGCGATCTGCGCAGCGTCCCGGTGCGCGCGATCCTCCACGAACTCGACGCACGCCCGCCAGGTGGTGAGCTGGACGCGGTCGAGCAACGTGGCGGCCTTGCGCCGGATCGAGGCCGCCCTCACCATGGCGACGCTATCGGCTGCTCAAGCGGGTAGGGCCCACTCCATGCTCGAATCCAATCTCTCCGGCCGCGTCGCGGCCATCACGGGCGCGTCCTCCGGTATCGGCGAGGCCACCGCCCTGGCCCTCGCCAAGGCGGGCGCCAAGGTCGCGCTCGGCGCCCGCCGCACGGACCGCATCGAGGACCTGGCCCAGCGCATCGAAGCCGACGGCGGCACCGCGCTGGCCCTCGAGCTCGACGTCTCCGACGAGGCGAGCGCCAACGCGTTCGTCACCCGAGCCCACGAGCAGCTCGGCGGCCTCGACATCCTCGTCAACAACGCGGGCGTGATGCTGCTCGGCCCGATCGAGGGCGCGGACACCGGCCAGTGGCGCCAGATGGTCGAGGTCAACGTGCTCGGCCTC
>Ga0136612_10000938_pt1 | contig 11801 bp, 13 predicted proteins | sample AntDryUQ224A2306_2_FD_106644 | JGI IMG/M metagenome (GOLD analysis project Ga0136612, IMG submission 106644) | Polar desert sand microbial communities from Dry Valleys, Antarctica - metaG UQ224A (23.06) | ecosystem: Environmental > Terrestrial > Soil > Desert | place: Antarctica: Dry Valley...
CTCAGCGCTCCGCGAACGCGTACCCGGCGCCGCGGATGGTGAGGATGAAGGCAGGATCGGCCGGGTCGTCCTCCAGTTTCTCGCGCAGATGCGAGACATGGACGTTGATGGTCTTCTCGTCCTGGTCAAGCGCGTCGTAGTCGCGCACGAGCTCCAGCAGCTCTCGTCGGGAGAAGACACGGCCGGGCTTGGAAGCGAGGTAGCGCAGGATCTCGAACTCCGTGGCGGTCAGGCTGATGCGTTGCTGGCCGCGTTGCACGCGACGGCGCTCCAGGTCGATGACCAGGTCACGATGGCGGATGAGCCTGCCACCAGCCGCGTCCGCCAGATCGCCATAGGCGCGACGGAGCAGCGCCTTGATGCGGCTCATCAGCTCGCGCAGTCCGAAGGGCTTGGTCAGGTAGTCGTCCGCCCCCAGTTCCAGACCGATGACCTTGTCCACCTCCTCGTCCCGCGCCGTCAGCATCAACACCGGTGCCTTGGAGCCGGTGGCACGCAAGCGCCGGAGCATCTCGAAGCCATCCATGCCGGGCAGCCGCACGTCGAGCAGCACCAGGTCCGGAGCCTGCTGCGTGGCGAACTCCAGGCCTTCCTCGCCACTGCGTGCGAGGCTCACCTGATAGCCCTCCTGCTGAAGGGCGTACTGCACGCCGCGCGCCACGGCGTACTCGTCCTCGACGATCAGGATGGTGGCGCTCATGGGTGACGATCGTTGCGGGCCATCGGGGGAGGGATGGTACATCGCGGCTCGCATGGTACGATCTTGCGCTCCCGGACCGTGGCGGCGCTCGATGCAGGCGCGCCCTCGCCAGGCCAAGGCAGTCCGCCCCGCGCAGAGAGTCCAAGTAGAGGTCCGACCGACGTGAGCACCCGTCCCCAGCTTTCCGCCGATCCCCGTGAGGCCCTCGGCAAGAAGGTCGCCCATCTTCGTCGCGAAGGCGTGCTGCCGGCCGTGGTCTACGGCCACGGCAATGACTCGGAGCCGATCCAGATCGACGCCAAGGGCTTCGATGAGCTACGCCGTCACGCCGGTCGCAACGCGCTGGTCGATCTCAAGGTCGGCGGCGGCCGAGCCCGTCCCGTGCTGCTGCACGCGGTCCAGGAGCATCCCGTCACGCGTCGTGCCCTTCACGCCGACTTCCTCATCGTGCGCATGACCGAGGAGATGACGGTGGACGTCTCGGTGGCCATGGTCGGCGAGTCGGTGGCCATCGAGAAGATGGGCGGGACCCTGCTCCATCTGCGGGACACCATCCAGGTGCGCGCCCTGCCCGGGGACCTGCCCTCAGCGCTGGAGCTGGACATCAGCTCGCTGAGCACCTTCGATGCGACGCTCCACGTCAGCGATCTCCAGGTGCCCGACAAGGTCACCATCCTGACCGACGCCAGCGAGCCCCTGGCGCGCGTCCAAGCGCCTCGAGTCGAGGAAGAGCCGGTCGAGACGGAGGGCGAGGCCGTCGCCGACGAGGCCGAAGCTGCCGAGGGCGACGGCGAGGGCGAGGGCAGCGACGGCGAGGAGCGATCCGAGGAGAACGAGTCGGGCGCCGCGCGCCGGTAAGCCGTCGGAACCGTGTCGCCGCGGGGGGCCGTGGATCAGGCTGGCTGCGTGCTGGTGCAGAAGGCGCAGCGGCGCGCGGCCCCGGGAATGCTGCTCAGGCACTCCGGGCAGTCCTTGGTGATCGAGCTGACGTCAGGCTCCGTCTTGCGCGCATCCGCGAGGCGGTTCATGGGCCTGACGACGAAGAAGAAGATGGCCGCAGCCACCAGGAGGAAGCTGATGAGGGCATTCAGGAACAGCCCATAGCGCACCTCCGCGCTGCCCACGAGCACGACCGCGCGCGTGAAGTCGGGCACGCCCAGGAGACCCAGCAGGGGCGTCAGCACATCAGCCACGAAGGAACTCACGATAGCCCCGAACGCCGCTCCGATGACGATGCCCACGGCGAGATCGATGACGTTGCCGCGAAGGACGAAGTCGCGAAACTCCCGGATCATGGCGTTCCTCCCAGCGCTGCGTGCTACTCCGTATGGACCATACCCGCTGGGCGTGACTGGCCGCTTGGCGATGCGCATCGGCCCCATCACGATGGACCAGCCACATCCCGGCTAGGCTTGGTGGTCCGCGGCGGCGTGGTCTTCGCGTGATGAGAGGTGCTGTGTGAGCGAGTCCGGATCGGAGCTGCGGGCCGGACAGGATGTCGCCATCAGCGAAGCGCCGACGTCCACGGGGAGCCGCTTGCGCAACGCTCTGATCGAGGTCATCACCACGGTCGTGCTGGCGGTCGTCATCTATCTCGTGGTGCAGAGCTTCGTGGTGCAGACCTTCCAGGTCCAACAGGTCAGCATGGTGCCCACCATCCAGCCCGGCGAGCACCTCCTGGTGGACAAGCTGACGCCCCGCTTCGACTCGTACTCTCGGGGAGATGTCGTCGTCTTTCGTGCGCCTGGTACGGCTGACGACGAGACGCCGTTCATCAAGCGCATCATCGGCGTCGGCGGCGACCGCGTGGAGCTCGAGGGAGGCGCGGTCCTGGTCAACGGCGTGGCGCTCGACGAGTCGTACGTCTCGCGCGGCGCGACCGAGCCTGACTGTGGCGAGGACGTCTGGAACGTGCCCCAAGGGGAGCTCTTCCTGATGGGCGATCACCGTGATCAGTCCCTGGATTCGCGCTGCTTCGGGACGGTCGGTGCACAACGCGTCGTGGTGCGCGCCTGGCTGCGTTTCTGGCCCCTCGACACCCTCACCATCCTGCCCACGCCCACATATCCGGACGTGCCTCTCGCCGGAGGCTGAAGCGCCACACCCCGGCCTATGACGGGTTCGTGTATCTTTGCGCAGATTTGAGCGTTTCCGGCGCACCCCGTTCCGCACGCGCACGCCGCGAGCAGTCTGACTGGATCAGCCTGGGTGAGGCCAGCCGACTGCTGGGCATGTCCGAAGCGACGCTCCGCCGCTGGTCGGATGGCGGCCTCGTCTCGGTCTTCACCACGCCCGGCGGGCATCGACGATTCTCGCGCTCGTCGCTGCGTTCGTTGCTGCCACCGGCGCCCGCTGGTCGCCCCCATCTGGCGCGACTGGGCGTCTCTGCCGAGCGCATGGCGCGCCTCTACCGGCCCTCGCACGCCCGGCGCGAGGCCGTGGCCCATCGCTCCCGAGCGCCCTGGATCGTGGCCCTGCCGCCGGGTGAGCTGGACGGCTTCAGAGAGCGTGGCCGTCTGCTCGTGGCCTTGATGCTGGAGCATCTCGATGCGGCGGATGATGAGGTCGCCGCACAGCGTCTGGTGGAGGCGGCCCGGGTAGCCGCCGAGCAGGGCCGCGTCGTGGCGCGCCTGGGTGCGACGCTGAGTGATGCGGTCGAGGCGTTCCTCGGCTTCCGGTCGCCGTTCGTGGAGCACCTCGCGCGACTATCCAGCGAGCGTGGCCTTGACACGCGCCGGGCGACGGAGCTGCTCATGGCCGCCGAGTCGGCCATGGACCGTCTCCTGCTGGCGACCATGACCGGCCACTCGCTCGAGGCGGGTCCCACCCCGCGAGCCAAGCGGCCCCGACGCGTGACGGCGCCATGACGGTGCTCCTCGACCGCGCTGCCACTCCTGTCGAACGCGCCACGGCCGGTGCAGACCGAGCAGCCGCGCCCATCGACCGGCTGTGGGTGGTCGGCGCGCACGCCGACCGCGTGCCTGTCGACGAGCGCGAGGCGGTCGCGCGCTACTTCCGATCGATCGCTGCCCAGGAGGGGCTGCTGCTGCTGCACACCTGCCATCGCGTGGAAGTCGCGGGATCGGCCGGCGATCCGTCCGCCATGCTGGCCGATGCCCCGGCCGCTTCCCTCATGCGCCGCATGTCCGGGTCGGAGGCGGTGCGCCACATGCTTCGCCTGGCGGCTGGGCTCGAGAGCGCCGTGGTGGGTGAGGATCAGATCCTGGGCCAGCTTCGGGTCGCCTTCGCCGCTGGGTCGCGTTCCCTCCCATCGGACGTGCGGCGTCTGGGAGAGATAGCGCTGGCCGCCGGCCGCGAGGCGCGCGCCGGACAGGTGGGTCGAGGACGGGACCTGTCGCGGCCCGCGCTGCGATGGCTGGTGGACCGGGGCGTTGGGCTGAAAGGCGGTCGCATCATGATCGTCGGTGCCGGGACCCTGGGTGCGCGCCTTGCGGAGGCCGCTCATGCGCGCGGAGCACGGGTGCTGGTCGCCAGTCGTGACGCAGGCCACGCCGCGGCTGTGGCGCAGCGGCATGGCGGAGAGGCGCTCGGTCTGGCCCAGGCCGCCGCGCTGGCAGCAGGCATGGATGGCATCGCCGTGGCACTCGGTGGCACGTGGCGCGACCTGCGTGGGGCAGCCGGGTTGCCCCCCGTGATCGACCTCTCGGCACCACCTGCCGTGCCCTTCGAGGTGCGTCGTCTCATGGGTGATCGATTCGGCGACGTGGACCAGCTCTACTCGGTCAGGTCGGTCGCTGCTTCGCCCGACGATGGGCCGGCTCCGACAGCGGGTCCGCAGCCCGACGCGTACATCAGACGCGCCGAGGGAGTGGTCGATGCCTGGGCTGCCCGCTACGAGCGCTGGCTGTGCGGCCGAGGGGCGGTTCCCACGCTGTGCTCCCTGCGCGACCGCTCGGAGGAACGCCGCCGGGTGGCGGTGGCGCGCTTGCTGCGGCGACTGCCGGAGCTGGACGAGCGGGAACAGCGATTGATCAGCACCTTTTCTCGGCAGCTCACGGCAGCACTGCTGCACGAGCCTAGTGCCAGGCTGCGCGAGGACGAGGATGGCTCGGCCGCGCTGGCGGCACGCACGCTCTTCGACCTGCCCCGGTGAGGCTCCGACTGGGCACCCGCGGTTCCCTGCTCGCGCGGGCGCAATCGGGCCTCATCGCCGCCGAGCTGGAACGGGCCGGTCACGACGTCACCCTCGTGCCCATCGTGACCGATGGGGACGTGCGCCTGCCGGACACCGCGTGGGGGGAAGGTGCCTTCGTCGGGGCGCTCGAGACGGCCCTGCTTCGCGGCGACGTCGACCTCGCGGTCCACAGCGCCAAGGACGTGCCCATCGAGGCCGAGGTGGAGCTGGTCATCGGCGCCTATCCGCCGCGCGCGGACCCGCGCGATGCGCTGGTCAGCGGGAGAGGTGCCACGTCCATCACGACCTTGCCGCTCGGCGCGACCGTCGGCACGGACAGCCCGCGACGCGCCGCTTTCCTGCGCGCGGCCCGGCCGGATCTCCAGGTGCGGCCACTCCACGGCAACGTGGACACGCGGCTCCGCCGCCTGGACTCGGGCGAGGTCGATGCGCTGATCCTGGCCGTGGCCGGCCTTGCGCGGCTGGGTCGCGGCGAGCGGATCTCGGCGCTCCTGGACACGGAGCAGATGACGCCGGCACCCGGCCAGGGCGCGCTCGCCGTCCAGGTGCGAGCCGACGATGAGGCCGTGCGCCGCGCCGTGGCGGCCCTGGATGATGCCGCGACCCGACTCTGCGTGGAGCTGGAGCGCGGCGTTCTGGAAGCGGCCGGCGGTGGTTGTCGTGCTCCGTTGGGTGCCTTGGCGTCGCTTCACGGCGCGGATCTGAGGGTCCTGGCGGTGGCCGCCAACTCGGACGGCAGCCGGCGCATGACCAGCCGCTGGTCCGGAGCGAGCCACGAGACGGGCATGCTCGCGACACGGATGGCGGCCGAGCTGATCGCGGCGGGGTACCGGGAGCAGGTGCTGGCGGTGCCAGTCTCATGAGCATCCTCTCCACTCGGCCCGATGGCGCCGCTGACCCGCTGGTCAGCGCACTCACCGCGGCAGGGCATCGCGTCCTTGCCGTGCCCACCGTGGCGCTGTTGCCGGTGGAGCCGCCTGGTGCGCTCGACCGTGCCGTGGCGGAGCTCAGCAGCTTCGACTGGGTGGTCCTGACGAGTGCCGCTGGCGCGAACGCGGTGGTGGAAGCGGCACGTCGGAGGGGCCTGTCAGAGATGGATCTCGAGCCGCCGCGGTGGGCTGCTGTGGGGCACGCGACGGCGGCTGTGCTGGAGGCGGCTGGCGTCCGCGTCAGCCTCATACCCGAGATCTCCCGCGGGGCTGCCATCACCGGCGCGCTGCTCTCGGCCGGACCGCTGGCCGGAAGTCGCATCCTCCTGCCGCGCTCCGACCTGGCTGACGGCGCACTGCCGCAAGCCCTTCGCGCCGCTGGTGCGACCGTCGTCGAGGTCATCGCCTACCGAACCGTCGAGGGTCCGGCAGCCAGCGAGCCGGCGCTCCGCGAAGCCCTGGCCGCCCCGGACCTCCGCACCATCATCCTCTGCTCCGGCTCGGCCGTGCGCGGACTCATCACCCTGTCCGCAGGCACGGACGGCGCCCAAGCGACTGGCGTGCATCCCGTCGTGACGGCCACTCCGCTCGTGTCCATCGGCCCGTCGACCAGCGCTGCCATCCGTGAAGCCGGCCTTCAGGTGGCGGTCGAGGCGTCCTGCCAGTCGCTCGAAGGCCTCGTCGCCGCCGTGGAAGAGCTTCTCGCCGAACCCCATCCGTCGTCCGGGCGGACCCCCCAGGAGGTCGCTTCATGACCGCACCCACCCCGACCCGCAGCGCGTCTCAGGTCTCGGGGACTCAGACCGGCACCTCGGCCGTGCCGGCTGCGGTCCTGGTCCAGCGGCCGCGACGCCTGCGTCGCTCGCCGCAGCTGCGTGCCCTGGTGCGCGAGACGCGGCTCTCGCCTGCGCAGTTGATCGCGCCGCTCTTCGTCGTCTCCGGAGAGGGGCGTCGGGAGCCCATCGCGTCGATGCCCGGGCAGGCGCGCCTGAGCGCCGATGTCGCCGTGAAGGTCGCCAGCGACCTCGTCGAGCGGGGTGTCGGTGGGGTCATCCTCTTCGGCATCCCTGCTAGCAAGGACCCGTCTGGTGCCGGTGCCGCCGATCCCGACGGACCCGTCCCACAGACGCTCCGCGTCTTGCGGGCGGCCGACCTGCCGCTCGTGCTGGCCGCCGACGTCTGCCTCTGCGAATACACCAGCCACGGCCACTGTGGCGTCCTGGACGGCGAGACCATCGCCAACGATGCTTCGCTGGGGGCCCTGGCGGCAGCGGCCGTGACCTACGCCGAGGCCGGCGCGGACATCGTCGCGCCCAGCGCCATGCTCGATGGCCAGGTCGCAGCCATCCGCCCCGCCCTGGACAGGGCGGGCCACCACGACAGCGCCATCCTGGCCTACGCCTCCAAGCACGCCTCTGCCCTTTACGGACCGTTCCGTGACGCGGCCGATTCCACGCCCGCCTTCGGCGATCGGCGCAGCTACCAGATGGACGCCGCCAACGGCCGCGAGGCGATGCGCGAGATGGCTCTCGACCTTGCTGAGGGCGCCGACATGCTGATGGTCAAGCCGGCCATCACCTCGCTCGACCTGCTGGCCCATGCCCGGCAGCGCTTCGATGTTCCCCTGGCGGCCTACCAGGTGAGCGGCGAGCTGGCCATGCTGGAAGCGGCCGCCGAACGCGGCTGGATCGACCGCCGCCGGGTGGTGCTGGAGTGCCTCACGGCCATCCATCGCGCCGGCGCGGACATCATCGTCACGTACTTCGCGGCGGAGGCCGCCGAGTGGCTCAGCAAGCCGGAGCGGAGCAGATGACCGACACCTACGTCCAGGCACTCGCGCTGGGCCTCGATCCGACCTGGCGGAGGCTGCCGGACGAGGAACGGGAAGCCTCCTCGGACGAGTTCGCACGCGCCGTGGCCGCGGACGGCGACGACGGCGTCCGGACCTACACCTACTCCACGATCGGCCTCCAGTCCGGTTCGGACGTGCTTCTGTGGCGCCTGGCGGAGAGCGTCGATGCGCTGGAGGAGGCCGGTGCCCGCACGCTGCGCAGCGGGCTCGGTCGCTGGCTGTTCGTGCGTGAGAGCTTCATCGGCGTCCTCAAGCCCACTCAGTACGTCACTACCCCCACTGAGCAGGAGCAGTCGGCCTTCGGCGGGGAGCGCTCGCGCTATCTGGTGGTCTACCCCTTCACCAAGAGCTCGGAGTGGTACCTCCTGGGCCGCGAAGCACGGCAGGGGATCATGAACGAGCACATGAAGGTGGGGCGTCAGTGGCCGGCCATCCGTCAGTTGCTGGCCTACTCCTTCGGCATGGACGACAACGACTTCCTGGTCGCTTACGAGATGGATGACCTGCCCAGCTTCGGCGATCTGGTTCGCGCCCTGCGCGGCACGGAGAGCCGACGCTCCACGGTGCGCGATACGCCCATCCTCACGGCTATCCACCGGCCGATGGATGAGATCCTGCGGCTGCTCGGGGCGCCGGAGGGGGCGTCGTGACGGCGCAGACATCGGCACGTGGCTCGGTCTCGGCCGAGTGGCGCGACCGCGCCGAGGACCTCTTCCCGGGTGGTGTGAACAGCCCCGTGCGCGCCTATCGGGCCGTGAGCGGGGAGCCGCCCATAATCATGCGCGGCGAGGGAGCACGCGTCTGGGATGCGGACGGCGTGGAGTACCTCGACTTCGTGGGCGCTTTCGGGCCGCTCATCCTGGGCCACGCTCATCCGCGGGTCGTCGCCGCACTGACCCGTCAGGCAAGCCGCGGCGGACCGTTCGGGGCCACCTCACCCGCAGAGATCGAGCTGGCCGAGCGTATCCGCGAAGCGATGCCGTCGATGGAGCGGCTGCGCTTCGTCTCGTCGGGCACGGAGGCCGTGATGTCCGCGCTGCGCCTGGCGCGTGCGGCCACGAGCCGCGAGCTCATCGTCAAGTTCGAGGGCGGCTACCACGGCCACGTGGACAGCCTGCTTGCCCAGGCCGGCTCGGGACTGGCCACGCTCGCGCTGCCGGCCAGTGCCGGTGTACCCGCGGCCGTGGCGTCCGGAACCCTGCTGGCCCGCTACAACGACCTCGATTCGGTGCGGGAGTCATTCGCGGCCCACGGCGAGGCGATCGCGGCGGTCATCGTGGAGCCGGTGGCGGCCAACATGGGCGTGGTGCCGCCGGCCGATGGCTTCCTGGAGGGTCTGCGAGCGCTCACGCGAGATAACGGGGCGCTGCTCATCTTCGATGAGGTCATCACGGGCTTCCGCGTGGGACGCGGCGGGGCGCAGGCGCGTTACGGGATCGAGCCGGACCTGACGACGCTGGGCAAGATCATCGGCGGAGGCCTGCCGGTCGGTGCGTACGGCGGTCGCGCCGACTTGATGTCGCTCATCGCGCCGAGCGGGCCTGTGTACCAGGCCGGCACACTCTCCGGCCATCCGCTGGCCATGGCCGCTGGCTGTGCCACGCTCGACCTTCTCGGCCCCGACTCGTACGAAGGACTTGAGGCTCGCTCGGCCAGGCTGGAAGCTGGCTTGTTCAGGACTATCGAGGAGGTCGGCGCCGCCGCCAGCGTCAGTCGCGTCGGTTCCCTCCTCACGCTGTTCTTCCGTGCCATCGCGCCGGGAGACTTCGACGAAGTGCGCGACGCGGACGGCAATGCCTACGCCCGCTTCCACGGGGCGATGCGCGAGTCCGGGATCCTGCTGCCGCCCGCATCGCAGGAGGCGTGGTTCGTGTCCGCCGCCCACACCGAGGCGGACATCGAGCGCACCGTGTCGACCGCTCGTGAGGCGCTGCGCGCATGACGGCCGCACCGGATGTCGTCGTGCCGCCGACCGCGACGCGAGCCGACCGCTTCTTGCGAGCCTGTCGGCGGGAGTCGGTGGACGCCACTCCGGTCTGGTTCATGCGCCAGGCCGGCCGTTCGCTGCCGGCGTATCGCGCCATCCGCAAGCACGTCTCGCTGCTGGAGATCACCGCCGACCCGGCACTCTGCACGCAGGTCACCCTCCAGCCGGTAGAGCGTCTCGGCGTGGATGCGGCCATCCTCTTCGCCGACATCACCAGCCCGCTGCCGGGGATGGGCGTGCCGCTGGAGATCCGCGAGGGGGTCGGGCCGGTCATCGATCCGCCGGTGGATACGTTGGCCGCGATCCGTGCACTGCGCCCGTTCGACGCCGAGGAGGCCGTGGGGCCGCTGCTGGAAGCTATCCGGCTCATCCGAGGCGAGAGCCCGGCGCCGCTCATCGGATTTGCCGGCGCTCCCTTCACGCTGGCCTCGTACATGGTCACCGGCCGCTCCTCGCGCGACGCGGAGGGCATCAAGTCGCTCATGCGCGCGGAGCCCGAGACGTTCGACGCGCTGCTCTCCCGCCTGGTCGACACCACCATCACCTACGTCAGCGCCCAGGTCGGCGCGGGTGTGCAGGCCGTCCAGCTCTTCGACTCGTGGGTGGGCACTTTGAGCCCCTTCGACTACGGGCGCTCCGTGCTGCCCCACATGCGCCGGCTCTTCGCGGGCATCCAGACGCTGGGCGTTCCGCTCATCCACTTCGGGACGGGCTCTGCCGGGCTGCTGAAGCTCCAGGCGGAAGCCGGCGGCGACGTCATCGGCCTCGACTGGCGCATCGGCCTGAACGACGGCTGGTCGCGAGTGCCCGATCGGGCGGTCCAGGGCAACCTCGACCCGGCGGCGCTTCTGGGGCCCTGGTCAGGCGTGGAGGAGCAGGCCCGTTGGGTGCTCGCCCAAGCGGCGAGTCGGCCGGGGCACATCTTCAACCTCGGTCATGGGGTGCTCCCGGCCACTGACCCAGACGACCTGCGCCGGCTGGTCGACCTGGTGCACGAGGAGACGGCTCGATGAGCGTTGCGCCGACGACGGGGACCGCGCCTGCCGTGGCTCCATCACGGATCTGGACCGGCGAACAGCGCTTCCTGGCCGCCTGCCGGCGCGAGACCGCCGACACGACGCCGGTCTGGTTCATGCGCCAGGCCGGCCGGGCGTCCCCCGGCTACCAGCAGCTGCGGGAGCGACACTCCGTGATGGAGATCGCCACGACGCCGGAGCTGTGTGCGCAGGCCTCGCTGCTGCCGGTCGAGGCGTTCGGGGTAGACGCGGCCGTGATGTTCGCCGACATCATGATGCCGCTGGTGCCCATGGGCGTGGCGCTGGAACTCACCGCTGAGGGGCCTATCATCGAGGCCCCGGTCCGTTCAGCGGCGGACGTGGCACGACTGCGACGGATCGACGCGGCGGTGGAGCTGCGACATGTGTCGGAGGCCATCGGGCTGGTGCGGGGCGAGCTGGCCGGCCGCGCGGCTGTCATCGGGCTGGCTGGTGGGCCGTTCACGCTGGCGGCGTACCTCATCGAGGGGCGGCCGTCGCGCGATCAGGCGCGCGCCAAGGCGCTGATGTACGGCGACCCCGCCACTTGGCACACCCTCCTGGAGCTGCTCGGGGAGGTGACCGCCGGTTACCTCCAGGCCCAGATCGATGCCGGGGCAGGGGCGGTGCAGCTCTTCGATTCGTGGGCCGGTTCTCTCTCGGCGACCGACTACGCTGAGTACGTCGCGCCGCACGCCCAGCGCATCCTCCGCTCGGTGACTGGAGCCGCCACCATCCACTTCGGGACGGGCACGGAGGGACTGCTGGAGGTGATGGCGGAGGCTGGCGGCGAAGTCATCGGCGTGGATTCGCGGCAGTCCCTGGCGGCCGCCTGGGCAAGGGTCCCCGGTCGCGGCATCCAGGGCAACCTGGACGGCGCTCGGCTGCTGGCTGGCTGGTCAGCGACGGAGGCGGGCACGCGGGCCGTACTGACCGAGGCGGGCGGCCGGCCGGGGCATATCTTCAACCTCGGCCACGGCATCGCTCCGGACACTGACCCAGCGACAGCACGCCGTCTGGTCGAGCTGGTCCACGCGGAAGGCAAGCCGGCGGGCGCGGCGTGACCGGCCAGACTCGGCTGGGTGCGCTGCTGATGACCTACGGCTCTCCCACGAGCCTGGACGACGTGGCCACCTACATGAC
>Ga0136612_10000939_pt1 | contig 11800 bp, 10 predicted proteins | sample AntDryUQ224A2306_2_FD_106644 | JGI IMG/M metagenome (GOLD analysis project Ga0136612, IMG submission 106644) | Polar desert sand microbial communities from Dry Valleys, Antarctica - metaG UQ224A (23.06) | ecosystem: Environmental > Terrestrial > Soil > Desert | place: Antarctica: Dry Valley...
GATCGCCGCGATCGCGGCGATCGTGTTGCTCGTCATTGGTATCGGAGCCTGGATGTCGCGAGACGCTGCGAAGGTCGATAATGGCAAGCCGCCCATCACCAATACGGGGGGGCCGGTGACGGGAGTAGAACCAGGTTCTGCGGCCCGGGACGGCGTGCTGCTTCTTTCGGCGACTCCGTGGGGAGATATCGAGAAGATCGTCAACGCGAAGAGCCAGGCTTCGATCAAGCTGACCGAGGACGATCGCTCCACACCTTCGCGCATTCAGCTCGCCGCGGGTCAATACCAGGTCACGATCAAGGGGCCGAATGATGCCCAGACCATCGACGTCCTGATCGAGCCCGGGAAGAGCAAACGGGTCGTCGTTCCGACCGGCGACGTGAACTACGACGAACTGCAGAAGGAAGTTAACCGTCCATGAAACGTTCCCCGATCATTCTTTCCCTGGCGTTTGTCTTCGCTTCGGCGATCGGCATCGCGCAGGCCTCGTGGTACGACGACTACAACGACGGACTGGCTGCTGTCCGGAGTGGAAACTGGAGTGTGGCCCGCCAGAAGATGACAGCCGCAATCGCCGTGCGCGCAAAAGAAAACAACAAGGAGCGGGCGTACGGGACGATCTTCTACAACTACCACCCGTACTACTATCGCGGGGTAGCGAATCTCAACCTGGGCGACTATCAGCAGGCCATCAGCGATCTGGAGAATGCTACCGGCCCGGGCCCAGAGAATCTCGGCTCCATCGACATGTTGCTGCAGATGGCGAAGACCCGGCAGCAGGCCGGGACGACTTCGCCGGTGCCCCCACCGGCACCGCAGCCACAGCCTCAGCCGCAACCACAGTTGCAGCCCCAGCCGCCGGCACCGCAGCCACCCACATCGCAACCTCCGGTGCCGCAGCCGCCGGTGCCGGGGCAACAGAAACTGGATCCGGCACTTCGATCGCGTGCGCAGGCGGAACTGAATCAGGCACGCCAGAGGATTCAGGCTGCTCAGCAGCGGAAAGCCACCGGCCTGCCGCAGTATCGAGACGCGTTGAAGCTATTCACTGATGCGAACTCCCGCTTCGGGGCGGCAAGGACAGAAGAGGACCTGCAGACGGTCATTTCCAACGCCAGCAATGCTCAGCTGATCGCCGACTCGGCCGTAATCACCAAGCCCGTCGAGGCTGGGGGCCTGGTGCTGGGCGATTCGTCGCGAAGGGTACGCCAGGCGCTGGAGAGCTACTTCAACGGCGACTTTGACGTCGCGGCACAGGGATTTCAGCAGCTCGCCGTCGATATGCCGACTAACGGATGGATCTGGGCGTTTCTCGGGGCGTCTCAATACTCGCGCTACGCCTTCGAGGCCGAGGAGCAGTATCGAGCCGAGGCCATGACCGCCTTCAGGAAGGCCAGGCAGTATGGTCGCTGGGGGAAGGACGGGCTGCCGTCGAAGTACTTCTCGAGACGGATCCGTCGGGCGTTCGATCAGACCTCGGGTTAGCGATTGCCCATGGAGGACAGGCACTCCTGCCTGTCCTTAGCGAGCCGCTCCAGAAACAGGACAGGCATGAGTGCCTGTCCTCCATGGGTGCGCTGGCAACGCTGCCTGCAGTCTTTCTGATCGTCCGTGGTGCGCCGGACAAACAAAGGGCCGGCTTTTCAGCCGGCCCTCATCATTTCTGATTAAAGACCGCCGCCGCCGAAGTTGCCGCCGCCCGACGAGCCACTGCCGGACCTGCCGCCGCCGTAGTTGCTTCCGCTTCCCGACGAGCCGCTTCCCGAGCTGCTGCTCGAGGAGCTGCTGCCGCCGGGGAGGAGTGAGCCGACCTGAGATCCGATTGTGCTGGCCTTCTCTTTCACGGTGTCGACCATACGGCTGATGGCGCCGGGATTGCGGCGTACCGCTTTGCGTGCGGCAGTGACCGCTGCTGCTCCAGCGGCGCCGGCCGCGACGCCAGCCACTGCCGCGGCGGCGGTGCGGCGGGTGGCCTGATGACGCGAGCGTGTCTTGGCCGCTTTCACTCCCGCTCTGGAGCGGGAAGCGGTCGAACGCTTGGCAGTCTTGCTGCCCGACTTCTTCGCGGCGGGACGACGCGAAGCGGTGGAGCGGCTCTTCGTGCTGCGTTTCGCGCTGGCCTTCTTCGAAGACTTCTTCGCTGAAGAGCGCTTCGCTCCGCCCTTCTTCGCGCCGCTGCGACGCGCTGAAGAGGAACGTTTGGCCGACGACTTCTTTGCGGAGGACTTCTTGCTGCTAGCCTTGCGGGATCCACTCTTCTTGGACTTCTTCGAAGAGCGCTTCTTTGATGCAGCCATTGATTATTCTCCTTCTCAAAGTTCGGTGTAAGGGGTCCGGTACTTGAATTCAGAGGTCACGTTGTGCTGCGTGGCAATGTGGTTGCACCGAAATCAATGTAGACGAACATGTCGCGATTGTCACGCGTAACACTGCCCCGTTGGACTGTGATCATCGCAGTGATGATCTTCATCACAATCCATGCCTCCGGAATCTACCTGCTGATTCTCAGCCGCCGGATGTCGCGCGAGCTCGCCGATCAGAGCTGGCGCGCGCCGACCGTCATCGTCTCCGCTGCGGGTGGTCGCGAGCGCGAGATCCTCCGTCTCCACGGCGTCGGCTGGAGACTCACACCGCCACTCCGTCTGGACATGCTTCCCCCGCACGTCGCCAATGCTTTCATAGCTGCTGAGGACGTGCGATTCCGGAAGCATCTCGGGATCGATCCGATCGGAATCACCCGGGCCCTGATCGGGAACGTCCGGGCCGGCGGGATCACGGCCGGGGGCAGCACCATCAATCAGCAGATCATCAAAGCACGGTTCCTGACTCCGAAACAGACGTTGCGGCGCAAGGCCACCGAAGCGGTGATGGCGGTGGTCCTCGATGCGCGACTGTCGAAGGACGACATCCTCGAGCTTTATCTCAACGACGTCTACCTCGGGCATCACCAGGGAAACCCGGTCCTGGGGGTCGACGAGGGTGCGCGCCTCTACTTCGGAAAGACGCCGGGGCGGCTTCGCGTCGACGAGGCGGCGCTGCTTGCCAGCATCGTGCGTGCTCCGAACCGCGACAACCCGCGCAAGCGCCCTGATCTCGTTCGGGTCCGCCGCGATGCCATCCTCCGGATCATGCGGGAGCGCGGCTGGATCTCCGAGACCCAGATGCGGGAGGCCGGATCCAGGGGCGTGACCTTCACCGGCGGCTCTCTGCCCGTTACGCCCTACCCCTATTATCTCCGCGCGCTCCGCTCCGACATCGTGAAGGAGGTCGGCATCCGCCCGATCATCGAGGGTGGCCTCCGAATCGTGACCGAGATGGACCCGGCCGCTCAGGTTGCAGCGGAGCGAGCGGCTCAGCGGATCCCGGCGCAACTCGGCGCGCGCTACTCCTGGGTCCGGGACCAGGCCCGCAAGGAGCCGCTGCAGACAGCGCTGCTCTCCGTCGATCCCCGCACCGGCGGGATCCGCGCGCTGGTCGGCGGGTCGAACTACGGCCGCTCCGCCTTTGACCGGACGCACAACATGCGCCGACAGCCGGGCTCCGCATTCAAGACCTTCGCCTATGCGGCTGCCATCTCCTCGAAAACTGCCACCGCAGCCTCCCTTCTGGTCGATTCCCCCGTAAAGATCACGCTGGAGGGGGATGAGATCTGGGAGCCCCAGAACTACGACGAGAAGTTCCGCGGCCGTGTGACGTTGCGCGAGTCCTTCGAAAAATCGTTGAACGTTCCCACCGTGCGCCTGACTCAGCTGGTAGGCCTGCGAAGCGTGATCCGTACCGCGAACGGATTCGGGTTCGAAGAGAGCTTCGAGGCCATCCCGGCTCTCCCGCTGGGGGTCACTGAAGTGACCATGCGGGAGCTCACTGCCGCATACACGGCTTTCCCGAATCTCGGGATGCGAGTCGAGCCGTATCTGCTCGCATCGATCACCGATCGCCGCGGAAACAAGCTGTACCAGCACAAGAAAAAGGAGAAGCGAGTCATCGACGCCCCCTCCGCGTACGTCATGCACTCGCTGCTGCGCGGGGTGGTCCGGCGAGGCACGGCATCGAGGCTCAAGCGATACGACCTCGGGTATGTCGCAGGAAAGACGGGAACCACCAACGATTACCGCGATGCCTGGTTCGTCGGCTATACGCCCGACATGGTTACGTCGGTATGGGTGGGGTTTGATCACGGGGCACCGCTGCGTCTCTCGTCCGCCGAGGCCGCCCTGCCGGTGTGGGGCGCCTACATGAGCGCCATCCCACACTCGCGAGCGGAGCTGAAAGCACCTCCTGGAGTCACGTTCCGGAACATCGATCCGGAGAGCGGCATGGTCTGGGCGGATGGCTGTCCAGGCCCGGCGCAAGAGGTCTTTCTCGACGGCACCGCGCCGACGCGCGGCTGCCCGCGCGGCATCATCGGCCGGATCGTCCGGCGCGTGCTCTTCGATCCCGACAACTTCGACGAGCCCGCTGCCATCACCTTCGAGAAGTTCCGTCGGTGGGCCAACGAGGTGGATCGGGATCGACAGAAGGTGGAGGGATGGATGGATCGGTTGCGGGGGGTGTTTCGGTAGTGGTAGGCGGTTGTTGGTTGTTTGTAGCTGGTAGCTGGTTGTCGGTGATCGGTTGGGCGGCTCGAGTTTGACAGGGGATCGATCAGGGCCTACATTGCCTCTTACGCTGGACTGATTTGGGGTCGCTTGCAACCAGCCTAAAAAAAGCTAAATAGCCGTCACGAGTTTTTGCTTTTTCGGTGGCCCCACTGTCGCTCAGCGGCGTGGGGCCTTTTTGTTTTAACCAGCTACCAGACAACCGACAACCGACAACAACCGAACCGCATGCAAGACTTCATACAGGCCATCGCAGACGAACACATCTACCTCTTCGACGGGGCCATGGGCACGATGCTCTATTCGAAGGGCATCTTCATCAACAAGTGCTACGACGAGCTCAACGTTCGGAGCCCGGAGATCGTGCATGAGGTCCATCGTGCCTACGTGCGTGCAGGGGCTGAGATTCTGGAGACCAATACCTACGGCGCGAACCGGGTCAAACTGATCGGGTACGGCCTCGCAGAGGAGCTGCGCGACATCAATCTGCGGGGGGCGGAGCTGGCGCGCAAGGCGGCAGGCGATTCGGTTTACGTGGCCGGCGCGATGGGTCCGCTCGGCATTCGAATCGAGCCATACGGACCGACCTCCCTGGACGAAGCCCGTGAATACTTCCGGGAGCAGGCCATCGCGTTGCGGGACGGCGGCGTCGATCTTTTTGTGATCGAGACTGTCTCCAACATCTCGGAGATCGAACAGGCCATCCTGGCCATCCACGACGTCTGCTCGCTGCCGGTCATCGCACAGATGACGATTGGCGTTGACGGCCGGACGATTTACGGCGACACCCCGCGCGTGATTGCGGCACGCCTCGATACTGCCGGCGCGGATGTCATCGGCCTGAACTGTTCCGTCGGGCCCGACGTCATGCTCGACGCCGTCGAGGAGATCAGCGCCGTCTCGGCAAAAAAGATCTCCTGTCAGCCCAACGCCGGTCTGCCACGAGAGGTGAACGGACGCCAGATGTACATGGCCTCACCCGACTACATGGGCAAGTACGCGAAGCGGCTCATCCACAAAGGGGTGAAGTTTCTCGGGGGATGCTGCGGAACGACGCCGGAGCACATCAAGATCATGGCGGACGCAGTCAGGCCGCTCTCGCCACGGCGCTCATTCGTGGTGGTGGGAGATGAAGCCAGGAAGGCCGAGCCGAAGGGCGTTGACCCAACACCGCTCGAGAAACGCTCGCGCTGGGGCTACAAGCTCGCGCACGGCGAGTTCGTCACCACGATCGAGATCACACCCCCCAAGGGCCCGAACCCCGACGCGATGATCAAGTCGGTGCACGCCATCAAGGAAGCGGGCGTCGACGCGGTCAACGTTCCCGACGGACCGCGGGCCCAGAACCGGATGGGCGCGATCGCTGTGGCGGTGCTTCTGCAGCAACGGGTCGGCATCGAGACGGTCCTTCACTACTGCTGCCGGGATCGCAATCTTCTGGGTATGCACTCCGATCTCCTCGGGTGCGCCGCGCTCGGGCTGCGCAATGTCCTGCTCATCACAGGCGACCCTCCGAAGATGGGCCCGTATCCCGAAGCGACGGCCGTGTTCGACATCGACTCGATCGGCCTGACCAACATGGTCAACCTGCTGAACCACGGCCTCGATCTGGGTGGCAATCCCTTCGGCGAGCCCACCTGCTTCACGGTCGGCGTCGGCGTGAACCCGGGTCACCTCGACCTCGACCACGAGCTCAAACGTCTCGACTGGAAGGTCAAGGCGGGAGCAGAGTACGCGATTACCCAGCCGGTGTTCGACGTGCTGCAGCTGGAAAGTTTCCTGGGGCGCATCGAGTCGATGAAGCTTCCGGTGGTGGCCGGCATCTGGCCGCTGCTCTCATACCGCAATGCTCAGTTCATGAACAATGAGGTGCCCGGCGTCTCCGTCCCCGACGACGTGATGGAGCGGATGCGAGTCGCCAGCGAAAAGAGCAAGGAGCATGGTCTGCGCGAGGGGGTTGCGATCGCCCGCGAGACCCTCGAACGGGTGCGGGACCAGGTGGCGGGTGTCCAGGTCTCGGCGCCGCTGGGCCGGGTCGATCTCGCTCTGCAGGTGTTCGAGGGGCTGGTTGAGAAGACGGTCAGATCCGGCGCCTGATGGCGGCAAGCGTGACGTCATCCTCGGTCGGCCGGCCCTGCATGAAGATCTGCCACTCGGCGACGAGATTCTCGACGAGCCGCTGAGGCGGAGCGTCTACCTGGAGCGCGGCCACCGCTTCGATGCGCTCGTCGCCGAAGTCGTTCTCCTCGGTGTTGCGCGCTTCGGTCAGTCCGTCAGAGTGCAGTAAAAGCGACTGCCCGGGAGCGAGGTGCCCGCTCACTTCTTCCCACCACATGGCCGCCTTGACACCGAGCGGGTAAGCGCCGCGGCCGATCCGATCGGCGACCCTGCCGCTCCTGTCCAGCTTCAGCATCTGGGGGTGCCCCGCCACGGTAGCGACGAAGTTGCCGTCGGGCGAGAAGAGCACATAGCAGAAGGCAAAGAACGCACGAGGCCCGCCGGTACGGCAGAGGATGCGATTGAGGCTCGATGAGATTGCACTTGGAGCGGGATCGACCTCGAGCTGCGTACGGAAGGCAGCGTGCGCCACGGCCATCACCAGCCCGGCGGACATGCCGTGTCCGGATGCGTCGCCGAAGAGCACCGCCATCCGTCCGTCTTCCAGAGGAACGAAGTCGTAGATGTCGCCGCCGACCGTGTTCGCGATGTGGTGAAAGGCCGCCAGCTCGTAATCCGGGCTGGGGGGCAGGGTGTGCGGGATCAGGCTGGACTGAAGGTCCCGCGCCAGTACCAGCTCGTCGCGGATCTTGATTTTGTCGATCAGCTCCATCGCCAGCAGCACCGTCATCATCAGGAACGTCGCCGTCACCTCGATGAACGTCCAGAGAGGCGGCTCATTCATCTGCGTGAAGATCGAGAAGAGGCAGAGGAAGAACGCGACCTGGGAGAGGACAAAGAGCATCCGGCGGTGCGGCGCGAGACGTTGAGCGAGGCCGTAGAAAACTGCGCTGCCGGTGCGTAACCAGCGACGAACGCTCCGCTTATCCTGCTCGATCGCGACCCGGTGGTCGGCGATCAGCATCTTCTTCGTCTCGGGCCATTCGGTCGCGTACAGGCCGGTCACGTCGTTGGTCGTGATCGAGCTAAGGGTGCTGCGGCCGAGGTTCATCCAGTCGCTGAGGCGAGCCACGACTGCATACTACGGCCGAAGCCGCGTTGGGTTTATGAGGGCCTGACTTCGCGCTCGTCCGGAGAGGTTTTCAGCATCAGGCTCACGGTGCCCGCGCCGAGGAGGCCGGCAATGATGAGAAAGATGCCGCGACCGAGGCCTCCGGAGCGTGACTCCGTATTCCGAGGCGAGGCCGGAACCGGAGTTGCCGGCTGTTGCGGACTCAATACTTTCGCGGTTCTGGCGGGCGGTGTGGCCACCAGATTGGCCGCTGCCGCCGGAGCCGCGACCTTGGAAACGGTCACAGTCGGAGCGACCACCGGCTCGGCGAGAAGGGTGGCCGGAGCCGGTCGGACGACTGCTACCGGCACGGATTCCGGAATGGCAGCTCGGGCGGCTTCTGGTTGCGCTACCAGCGCAGGCCTGATTGGGGTGACGTCTGCGACCAGTCCGCGAACGGCGGCGGAAACGAGGAACCGGCGGGTTTCTGCGGTCGGGTAAAAGACGTTCCCGTTGGAATCGACGATTCGATACTGCTCGACCCAGGCCGCATAGCCGGCGTAGGCAGTTTTGAGCCGTGAGTAGGTTTCGACACCGTAGAACGCGCCGAAGCGATCGTTCATCGCCCAGTTCCAGAGGCGGTGCAGCTCGGCGTACTCAGGGCGGGGATCGCGCTGATAGAGGCGGATGAACGAAGGGAAGTCGTTGTTGAGCGCAGCGTCGGCGAGAGTGAGATCAGAGGAAGCCGAAACGTTCTCGACGCGAAACGGCTCTGCGGGAAGGTCGACGACGACCTCCTGAGCCCACATGGCTGCGAACGAAACCAACAGCATTAGCGCGACAGCGATCTTCCGCACGCTCACCTCCCCCGGCATCGAGCCGACGGGGAAAGTCTACACTGAGTCTCTATCTCTGCGCGGTGCGGCGGCTGGCGTCGGCGCCGAGCAGACGAGCCGTATCGATCAGTTCCTGGATCGTCGTCACATCCTTGCCACTGGCCTGCAGCAGATAGATCCGGATGGCGCTCCCGATGGGGATGTTGGAGTTTGCCGGTTCGGCGTAGAAGCGCTCCAGCCCCGAGACGAGCTCGAATCCGGTCACTTTTCCTGCCGTCGATGTCTGTCGTTCGGTGCGGGTTGCCAGACTCGCGCATGGAGTGCCCGCCCCGGAGGTGACGTCGATTTTCTCGAGCGCTTCGCGGTATCCCTGCGAGTACCCGACGGCCCAGAAAAGCTTCTCTGTGCTGCTGAGGCGGACCCACTCCTCACCATTGGAGGGAGCTTTGATTTCGGGAGTGGCCTGCCGCTGCTGGGCCGAAGCGGCGGCAGCGACGACGAGCAGAGCAGCACCGACGATGAAGTTCTTCATGGTCCACCTTTTTCGCGATTGGGAGATGTGATCGCAGGAATCTCGCGCGATTCTAGCGAAAAACAGTTCATTTGCAAACGAAGCAAAATGCGGGATTTGCGAGAATTTGCGACGACGGGCAACCGGCAAGCGGCAACCGTTTATACTCGCCGCGATGGGCGTGGACGACAAGACGTTCAAACTGGCGTTGTCGCATTTCGCGAGCGGCGTGACGGTGGTGACTACAGAGCTCGAGGGGCGGCCTTTCGGGCTGACCGTGGCCTCCTTTGCGTCGTTGTCCCTCAATCCCCCGCTCGTCCTGGTGTGCGTCGAAAGGAACGTGAAATCGCACGATGCCATCGCCTCCGCCGGGAGGTTCGGCGTGAGCATCCTGGAGGAGAATCAGGCCGAAATTTCGGGACGGTTTGCCTCGAGGAGCGACGACAAGTTCGCGGGACTGGACGTGGTGCGGGGGAAATTCGGCCTGCCTCTCATCGCCGGGGCGATCTGCGCCATCGAGTGCGAGCTTCGCGAGAAGATCCCCGGAGGCGACCACACCATCTTCGTCGGCGAGGTGATGACCGTGAAGACCAGCGAAGGAAAGCCCCTCGTCTACTATCGGGGTGGCTACAGAGAACTCAACGCGTAGTGTCTCCCCCTCCCCCTCTCGAAATGAAGGACTTACGCGACACCCTCCGGGATACATTCCGGCGCGCCCTGCGTCTCGAGAATCGTAGCGCCGCTGTTCGCCCGGGCAGGTTCGAGCGGGTTCCCTTCGAATCGAAGAGCCTGAACGCGGTCCGTGACGTCACGGTCTACCTTCCTCCCGGGTACGACGAGCGCCCCGACCTTCGCTACCCGGTGCTGTACATGCACGATGGCCAGAATCTCTTCGAAGCCGATCGCGCCTTCATTCCCGGCCAGCACTGGCGTCTGAACGAAGCAGCTGATCAGGCCATCGCGGAGCGGCTGGCCGAGCCGATGATCCTGATCGGGATCGACAATGGAGGCCCGGAACGTGTTCACGAGTACACGCCGACGCATGATCCGGCAAAGAAGGCCGGCGGACGTGCTGACACGCAGGGCCGGATGATCATCGAGGAGCTCAAGCCGATGGTAGACAGCCGTTTCCGGTCGCAGACGGATCGGGCGCACACCGGCATCGGCGGCTCCTCGCTCGGAGGGCTGCTCTCGCTCCATCTCGCTCTCAAGCATCCGGAAGTGTTCGGCTGTGCCTCTGTCATGTCTCCGTCGGTCTGGTGGAACGAACGGGTCATCGTCAAGGACGTCATGGTTTTTCGCCATGCTGTACGGCCTCGGATCTGGCTGGATATCGGTGCTCGTGAGGGGGCCGAGGCCCTGAGGGATGCCCGCCTGGTGCGCGACAAACTGCAGGAGCGGGGGTGGTCCGAGGAAAACCTGCACTATCACGAGGACAACCGGGGCGACCACAGCGAGCGCGCCTGGGCCGGGCGGGCCAGACTGATGCTGGAGTTTTTGTTTCCGCCTGAGCAGTTGTAGCCTGAGCCATGCGCGACTCCCTCGGTCGTCCCCTTCACGACCTGCGCATCTCGGTCACTGACCGCTGCAACTTCCGCTGCGTCTACTGCATGCCGAGGGAGGTCTTCGGGCGCGATTTTGCTTTTCTCGAACGAGCGGAGCTCCTGACGTTCGAGGAGATTGCTCGCGTGACCCGGATCCTGACCGGCCTCGGTGTGGAGAAGGTCCGGCTGACCGGGGGCGAGCCGTTGCTTCGACGTGACCTCGAAAGACTGATCGAACAGCTTGCGCGGATCGATGCAATCCGCGATCTCACGCTGACCACAAACGGATCCCTTCTGACACGCGCGAAAGCGAAGTCGCTCGCCGATGCGGGACTTCGCCGCATCACCATCAGCGTCGACTCTCTCGATGACCACACCTTTCGTGAAATGAGCGATGTGGACGTCTCGGTCGACACGATTCTCGAGGCGGTGGACGCAGCATCCCAGGCCGGGTTGCATCCGATCAAGATCGATATGGTGGTCATCCGCGGTCGCAACGAGACCTCGATCGTCGACGTGGCGCGGAGATTTCGAGGAACCGGATCGATCGTCCGTTTCATCGAGTACATGGATGTCGGAAACACCAACGGCTGGAGGATGGCAGACGTCGTGAGCGCTGCCGATATCCGCTCGGCGATTGCGACGGAATGGCCCATCGAGCGCGTAGAGGCGAATTACCTCGGAGAAGTCGCCGAGCGTTGGAGATACATCGATGGCCAGGGGGAGATCGGGATCATCACATCGGTCACACAACCCTTCTGCGGCGCGTGCAGCCGCCTCCGTCTCTCTGCTGCCGGCGAGCTCTATACCTGCCTCTTTGCCGGCAAAGGCCACGATGTGCGGGCCTTGCTGCGGTCTGCCGCTTCCGACGAAGAGGTCCGCGAGTTCGTGAGCGGGATCTGGCGCGCGAGAGACGACCGCTACTCCGAGATTCGCTCCGAGGCGACGGAAAGCCTGCGCAAAGTCGAGATGTCCCACATCGGGGGGTAGAGAACGCGTAGCACCGCGCCGGCGGAGCCGGTCATACCAACTTCCGCATCCCCTCCACGAACTGATTCTTGCCGCCCATCGAGGGATGCCGCACCTTCGTATGCTCGATTCCCAGCTTCGTCATCGAAAGTGAGGCCTGGTTTCCAATCGCC
>Ga0136612_10000940_pt1 | contig 11798 bp, 12 predicted proteins | sample AntDryUQ224A2306_2_FD_106644 | JGI IMG/M metagenome (GOLD analysis project Ga0136612, IMG submission 106644) | Polar desert sand microbial communities from Dry Valleys, Antarctica - metaG UQ224A (23.06) | ecosystem: Environmental > Terrestrial > Soil > Desert | place: Antarctica: Dry Valley...
CGCGATGGGCCGGGCACCCATCGTGAAAACGTCGCGAAGAATTCCGCCAACTCCCGTTGCCGCGCCCTGATAGGGCTCGACCGCAGACGGGTGGTTGTGTGACTCGATCTTGAATGCGACGGCCAGCCCGTCTCCGATGGAGATCACTCCCGCGTTTTCTCCCGGCCCCTGCAGGACGTACGACCCGGTAGTCGGCAGCGTCCCTAGAAGTTTGCGGGAATGCTTGTAGGAGCAGTGTTCGCTCCACAGCGCACTCACCACTCCAAGCTCCGTAAACGTCGGATCTCTACCGAGCATCGCAACGATCCTGTCGAATTCTTCAGGGGTCAGTCCGTGCTCGGCAACCAGCTCGGGTGTGATGGGAGGGTCTCCAGCGCGTGGAAGGACGTGCGCCATGTTATGCGGCAACCCCCGCTAGCATCGACTCGAAGAGCAGCAGGCCGTCGTCCGATCCAAGCACGCGCTCCAGTGCTCGTTCGGGATGCGGCATCATCCCGGCGACATTTCCTTTGCCGCTGACGATGCCTGCGATGTTGTTCGCGGAGCCGTTGGGGTTGGCGAGTGGTGATTGTTCGCCATTGCCATCGACGTAGCGAAAAAGCACCCTGCCGGCGGACTCGATAGCGTCCAGGGTCGCATCGTCCGCCGTGTAGCGGCCGTCGCCGTGCGCAATGGGGAGTGTGATCTGCTGCCCGCGCCGGTAGCCCGAGGTGAACAGAGTCCGGTTGTTTTCGACTGAGAGGTGAACGGGGGCGGACACGAACTTCAGGCTTTCGTTCCTCAGGAGCGCGCCTGGAAGCAGCCCCGCCTCGCATGCAATCTGGAAACCGTTGCAAATGCCCAGCACCGGGCCACCCCGCTTCGCGTGCGCCGCAACTTCGCGCATGATCGGGCTGAAGCGCGCGATTGCACCGGCCCTGAGATAATCGCCGTAGCTGAATCCGCCGGGAAGGATGACGACGTCCACCGCCATGAGGTCGTGGTCCTTGTGCCAGAGGTAGACCGCTTCCTCGCCCAGCGAATCGACGATCGCCCGGTACGCATCGTAGTCGCAATTCGAACCAGGGAATGTGACGATGCCGAACTTCATCGTGGTGTCGCCGAGTCTATCTCGAAATCCTCGGTCACCGGATTCGCGAGCAGGCGCGTGCACATCGATCGCGCGGAGGCCGCAGCCGCATCGGCATCCGCCGCGTCGGTCTCGATGACAAGGTGCCGGCCGACATGCACCTCCTTCACACCAACGAAACCGAGTGAGTGCAACGCCCCTGCTACCGCTTTGCCCTGTGGATCGAGAAGTCCCTTTCGCGGCGTGATGTGTATGGCGACGCGAAACAGCGTCACTGCCCCGGCTCCCTCGGCGGACGCGGTGGAAAATCGCGTGGCCGCGGCCGATCGTCGCGAGGAGGCGGCCGCCGGCGCCTGCGCCGGCGCTGTTGAAGCTGCTGGTCGGGGCCGATGTCAGGAACGACAATCTGCGGGTCGGGCTCGAAGTCCTCATCGTCGTCCGATATCACCGGTACATCGCCGCGGGGCTTCCTGCCGATGAGCCCGAAGAATACGGTCTTCCCGACACCGTAAAGCACGTAGATCACAAGGGCAGGGAAGTAGAACTGCTTCTGAAGAACGATGATACCGATAACCGTTGCGGCAACGACGAGCGAGCCCAGTATCTCATTGACCTTCTTGTATCCGATTGTCGGGACCGCCGGATACGACACGTTGCTGATCATTAGAAATGCAAGCGCGAGCATAAGAAAGCGCAGCCAGAAATGCCACGGCAGATCACCGAGGATAGTCTCGTTGTACAGAGGGGTCTGGCTGAACCAGTAGTACGTGGCCAGGGTCATGCCGGCCGCCGGGCTCGGGAGCCCATGAAAGTATCGTTTGGCCCGACCGGCTTGCTCGACATTGAACCGCGCAAGGCGAATCGCCGCGCACACCACATAAAAGAACGGGATCAGCCATTCCCATCCCTCGCGATTCAGAACCGCAAAATACATGATCAGCGCCGGAGCCAGACCGAACGAGATCACATCCACCAGCGAGTCAAGCTCCGAGCCGAAGCGCGAACCGCTGCCCGTTGCGCGTGCGACGCGGCCATCGAGTGCGTCGGCGACTCCGCCAAGAACGATCAGCGTTCCCGCAAAATCATATTGGCCGCGAGACGCCGACACGATTGCGAATACGCCGCAGAACAGATTGGCGAGCGTCAGACCGCTCGGCAGGATTACCACCGCGCGGCGCATCCGGCGCGGTGAGTCGGAGTCGGCCGCTGGTTGATCTCCTGTCGAGCTCACCGCGCGGGCAGTTCGGCGAGCACTGTGGAGCCTGCCGTCGTCATCTCGTTGAGCTTGATTCGCAGTCTGGCGTCGGTCGGGATGAACACGTCGACTCGTGATCCAAACCTGATGATTCCCATCCGTTCCCCCTGCCGGGCCTGATCGCCATCGCGGCTGTAGGTAACGATCCGCCGAGCGATAAGGCCGGCGATCTGCCGCACCAGAATCCGATACGGGCCCGTTTCTATTCCGACCGAGCTCTGCTCGTTCTCGAGACTCGACTTTTCCGCTGCGGCGTTGAGAAACTTGCCCTTGTTGTAGTGTACGTAACGAACTACGCCATCGACCGGGTACCGGTTCACGTGAACGTTGAACACGTTCATGAAAATCGACAGACGCAGAGCGCGGTTCTTGATGAAATGGGGCTCGTCAACTTCAGTGATGAGAATCAATTTCCCGTCCGCGGGAGCGACCACCAACTGTGCTCCGCGCTCGCCGGTTCTCTCAGGATCCCTGAAGAAATACGCAACCCACAGCGCAATCACTGTAAAGACTATCGCCAGGAGCCAGAGGGCCCACGAGCGCCTGACCAGCGCCAGCGCGAATACGGCCGCGGCCGCCAGCGCCGCTATACCGATGAAAACGTGTCCCTCGCGTGCAAAGCTCATTTCATTCTTCCGGTGTCCGGCGAAACCATTGTGAGGCGCCGGTAAATATCGATGTAACGGTCGCTGGTCGCGGCGACCACATCGTGCGGAAGCGGGGGAGGCGGATACCCGCCGTTCCAGCGGCCGGCCACGCGCTCTGAATCCAGGTAGTCGCGCAAGGGCTGCTTATCCAGACTTGGCTGCGCGCGGCCCGATGCGTATCGGTCCACAGGCCAGAAACGAGAGCTATCGGGTGTCAGCACTTCGTCGACTAATATAACACGCGATGGGTCGAACTCCCCGCGCCGGGGAGCGCCTTCGGTATACCCGAACTCGAGCTTTGTATCGGCAATGATGATCCCGCGATCGGCGGTAACCTTGCTGCCGAACTCGTAGACCATGCGGGCCAGACGCTCGAGCTCAAAGGCCGCGTCGACGCCGATCAGCTCCCCCATCCGCGTCACTGAAATATTCTCGTCATGCCCCTCCTCGGCCTTCGTCGCCGGACTGAACACAGGCGCGGCGAGTTTCTCCGATTCTTTCAGGCCGGGGGCAATGCGCTCGCCAGCCAGCGTTCCCTTCGCTTCGTATTCCTTCCACCCCGAGCCCGAAATGTACGCACGCACCACGCACTCGATTGGAAACACCTCGGCGCGCTGACAAAGCATGACCCGGCCCTCGATCTCGGCAGCGTGCGGGCCGAGAGACGGAATCTCTTCCACTATGTCCGCTGCGTCAGCTGTGATCATATGATGGCGAAGCAGCGATCCGAGCTGCGTGAGCCACCACGCCGTGATCTGAGTAAGCACCACCCCTTTTTCGGGAATGGCTTCGTTCATAACGACATCGAACGCGCTGACGCGATCAGTCGCGACGAGCAGCACGCGTTCGGAATCGACCTCATACACGTCGCGGACTTTCCCTCGACGAAGAACCGGGAGGGGAAGCGTCGTCCCCGAAACAAGCATCAGACGCGTATCTCTATGTCTTCCCCGGTTTCTTTGGCGGCGCCGGCGAGCGCTGGATCGACGACCTCGGCGAGAAACTCGTCGACCTGCTCCGCCGCCCGGCCTGTGTAGCGCGAAGGATCCCGAGCCGCCACGATCTCGGCCGCGTCGAGGCCAAGACCTCCGTCCGCCGCGAGCCGATCGAACAAGTCGTTTCTCGCCCCGCCATCCTTGACCGCGCGCGCAGCGGCAATGGCATGCCTGCGAATCACCTCGTGTGCCGACTGCCTGTCGCCGCCGGCCCGCACGACCTGAACGATGAGTTTCTCGGTCGCCATGAACGGGAGCTCGTCGTCGATGCGCTGGCGAATCCGTGAGGTATGCACTTCCAGACCGCCTGCAATGTTCGCCATCAGAATGAGAATGGCGTCCACCCCAAGGAAAGATTCGGGAATCGCCAGCCGGCGGTTGGCACTATCGTCGAGGGTGCGCTCGAAGTACTGAACGCTGTGAGTCTGGTTGGCGTTGCCTTCGATCGAGAGAACAAATCGCGCCAGCCCATTGATGCGCTCTGAGCGCATCGGGTTGCGTTTGTATGCCATCGCCGAAGAGCCGACCTGCTCGGATTCGAACGGTTCTTCGATCTCGCCAAATGACTGCAGCATGCGAATGTCGCCGGCAAACTTGGCGGCACTTGCAGCCACCCCGCACACCGCCGCCATCAACGATGCGTCGAGCTTGCGGGTGTACGTCTGCCCGGTGACCGGAAGGGGCGCGCCAAACCCCATCTTCGACGTCACCAGCAGGTCGAGCTTCCTCACCTTGGCGTGGTCGCCGTCGAACAATTCCAGGAAACTCGCCTGAGTTCCGGTGGCTCCCTTGACGCCGCGGAACGGCAGGTTCGAGCGCCGGTAGTCGATCTCCTTCAGATCGAGGATAAGATCCTGCATCCAGAGCGTCGCCCGCTTTCCCACCGTCGTTAGCTGTGCAGGCTGCAGGTGAGTGTAGCCAAGCGTCGGCTCGCTGCGCCATTCGCGCGCGAAGGCAGCCAGAGAGCGAAGCACACCAATGAGCCTGCCGCGAAGTATTTCGAGGCCGCGCCGCATCAGGATCAGATCGGCGTTGTCCGTCACAAAGGCACTCGTTGCTCCGAGGTGAATGAAACCCTTCGCGGCCGGTGCGACGTCACCGAAAGCGTGAACGTGGGCCATCACATCGTGGCGGAACCGGCGCTCGTAGGCGGCAACCGCGTCGAAGTCGATGTCGGACAGATGCGCGCGCATCTGCTCGATTGCCTCGACAGGTATGTCGGCCCCCAGCTCGCATTCACCTTCCGCAAGCGCGAGCCATAGCTGCCGCCACAGACCATACCTGGTTCGCGGCGACCAAAGCTCGAGCATGGCGCGAGACGCGTAACGTTCGGCGAGCGGTGAAGTGTAGATCTCGTGCATTCGCTACTGAATCACGAATTCGGTGGTGTACACCCGGCCTTGCCGCTCGAGGTACATCACTATGGCTCCGCGTCCACCGTAGTAGTCGAGCGCCCGGGCAGCCGCTTCGGCATCGGCGATCGGCACGCGGTTTATCTGCAGTATCACGTCTCCCGTCTGGATCCCAAGCTGTTCGGCGACGCGGGGCGTGACACTCTGAACCAGTGCTCCGTTCGCGCGCCTGATGCCGCGCTCCGCCCGTATTGCCGGCGTCAGCGTGACAAGCTGAATCTCCCTCAGGACCGTTACCTTCGGCGCGTTCACTTCGGGAAGGTCTGCAACTCTCACGGTTGTACGAACCTCACCGCCGTCGCGGCGCAGCGTAAGCGGTACGTCTTCGCCCACCCTCAGCTCCAGGCGTTCCGCCTCCCAGTCGTAGGAACTCCGCAATACACGGTCACGGGATTGAACCAGAATGTCGCCCGCTCGAATCCCTGCCCTCGCCGCCGGGGAGCCGGGCACGACGGTGCTCACCACGGCGCCCCGCGTGGGCGACGAGCCCTGAACCACCGGAGCACCGTCCCGCAGCTTGAATCCCACCCACGGACGCCGCACGACCCCATGCGCGAGCAGATCCTCCGTCACGCGGCGGGCTCTGTTGATCGGGATAGCGAAGCCCAATCCAATCGAGCCTCCGCTTGGCGAAAAGATAGAGCTGTTGACTCCAATCACTTCGCCAAGAGCGTTGACGAGCGGACCGCCGGAATTTCCCTGATTGATCGACGCATCGGTCTGTATCATGTCCACGTACACTCCCGCGCCGCCGCTCTCGGCGGTGAGATTCCGTCCCGTCCCGCTCACCACCCCGGCGGTGACACTCGGCTCCGAGTTGGCGAGGAGAAAACCATACGGGCTCCCGATCGCGATTGCCCATTCACCAACGAGAAGGTTGGAGGAATTCCCGAGCGGGGCGACAGGGAGGTTGCGAGCGTCGATCTTGATGACTGCAAGATCGTTCGGCTCATCGGCGCCAAGCAGCCGGGCGGGATAGCTTGTACCATCGCGCAACGCCACAGAGATGCGCGTGGCGCCGTTGATCACGTGGGCGTTGGTAACGATGACGCCGTCGGGTGAAACGATGAACCCCGAGCCAAGCCCAGCGGCCGACCGACGGCCGGAGCGGCCGCCGAAAAACTGCTCGTAGAAATCGGCAGGCACCCGCTCGACAATTTCGGTTTGCACTGTGACAACGGCAGGGGACACGCGCTCGACCGCCGAAGTGATAGCGGTGCGGCGCGCAACCGAGACTTCGCTTGAACGCTCAACGGCTCCCTGACTCGCCTGGGCCGCAGGCAGCGAGCCATTGTCGCACCCGGACAGCGCCGCGGCGAGGAGCGTGCAGCTGACGATTCGGCTCATCGCTCGTCCCGCGGCCTGGATCGCCGTGAAAGGCTGTTGAGGAATCGATCCACGCCTCGATCTGTCAACGGATGAAGGAGGAGTGATTGCAGCACCGAGGGACGAATCGACACGATCTGCGCTCCGGCGGCGATGCACTCCGTGAACTGGGTAGTATTCCCCGGCGACGCGACCATTACGTCGCACTCGCAGGCGCTCGACTCCAGCAGCGAGCGAATCTCTCTCACTGCGTCGGCGCTCGTCTGCCCCTGCGAATCGAGATCGTCCAGCGACACGCGCACAATCGAAGCCCCGGCTTTCGCAGCCAGCACCGCCTGAGCGCCATTGAATACGAAGGTCGCGCAGACGCCGACACCTTCCTGGCTGAGCCTGTGCATCGGACCAATCGCATCTTCGACGAGCGGAAGCTGGACCACGACATGATCGGAGACTTTGGCAAGTTCCCGCGCCTCACGATACATATCCGCGCCGTCGATTGCTCCAACTTCGACACAGATGGGCATGGCAAACTCCAGTGCAATCGCCTCGAGGAGCTCGCGGCCACTTCCCGCATCGCCGCCGGCAAGCGCAGCGTCACCAAAGACGACGCCGTCGGCAAAACCAGCCGACCAGGCACGCCTGATTTCGTCGAGTGAAACGCTTTCAACAAAAATATTCATGCATCCGCCAGATAAAGTTCGTGTGGATATTCTACTTCTTCGAGATACAACCCGTGCGGCGGAGCGGGCGGGGAAGCCCGCACGTTATCGCCGGCCGCGAGCAGTTCCGCCATGAGCTCCGGGTCTCGTCTGCCGGCAGAAATGTCGAGCATGGTTCCGACCAGAAATCGAACCATGTGGTGCAGGAAGCGGTTCGCACGAATTGTGAAGGCAAGACCGCCTTCGCGCGAGCTCCACGATGCTTCACGCACGAGACAGCGATGGTCGTCGCCGGCAGGTGCAGTGCCTTTTACGGCAAAGCCTCTGAAGCAATGCCGGCCGACGATGTGGCGCGCGGCGGCATTGAGCGCGGCGGGGTCGGTTTGCCGCCTCCAGGCGAGCTCCCTGCCCCGTCGAAACGGCGATTGCACGGCGTCATCGGTACCCACGAGGTAACGGTACGCGCGAGACACCGCGCTATATCTCGCGTGAAAATCATCCCGCATCGGGAACACGCCGGCAACCCAGACATCATCGGGCAGCACCGCGTTGAGCGCCCGCCTCAGCTCGCGCGGTGTCCACCGCTCGGACACGCGCACTCCGGCGGCCTGTCCCAGTGCGTGCACACCGGCATCGGTTCGGCCGGACCCCAGGACGCTCACGTGAGTGCCGCAAAGCTGAAGGAGCGAATCTTCCAGCACCGCTTGAACTGTTCGCTCGTCCGGCTGTCGCTGCCACCCTGAGAAGTGCGTGCCGTCGTACTGCAGCACGAGTTGTACGGTATACGGCGCCATTGTCCAATGTTATCGCGCGCCGCGACACCGGGCAAACAATCACAAGAGGTGCCGCAGGAGAATCCGGAAGGCGCGGTGGCGACGGCGAATCGGGGTTCGCGGGTCGCGACCCGCCTCTCCTCGTCGACGCGGAAAGGGCGTTGACATTCAACGAAGCAAAGGTCAAACTCGGTAAGTTCAACCGTGTCCACTCCAGACGGAACCAATGGCACCACGCACACTCGCAACGCTTGCAACTGTTTTGTCGGCGGCACGTGATGCCGATGCCGCCCTGACGCTGCTGCAGGAGGAGGCATGGGAGCTGGATCGCGCCGCGCAGCTCGCACTTTTCATGTGCGATTCGAGACGCCAGCTGATCACCGAGCGGCTCACGCCTGGTGTTGATGGCGTCACGCGCATTCCGCTCAACGTCGCTATCGACCACCTGCCAGCACCAATCCGCCGGGTGCTCAACTCGGCCCAGGTGCTGGCCGATTTTGGCGCCGAGTCCGACGACTATCTGAAGCTCCTCGGAATCGGCGTCACGCAACACGGCGGCATTCTTTCGGTTCGAGGTCTTACGCTGGACGGCGAGCTGGCAGGCTTCCTCGCCATGCACGAGACACGGCGGCGCTTCGGTCCCCGGATTGCCGAACGCATCACTCCCGCATTGGACCTGTTCGCGCTCGCCTTCGAGCGCATCGCAGAACACGACGCGAGATTTGAGGCAGTGCAAATGCTCGAGGAGCTCACGCGAGACATCCATACCGAGTATAACCTGACGGTGCGTGGCCTGAAGGCGGAGCTGGACGAGGCCAGGGCAGGCAGCGCCGCACCGCAGGCGCGAGATGCGTCGAGGATCGCCGAGCTCGAGCGCGCACTCACCCAGGCTAAATCGGAGAACGAGCGGCGGCTGGAGCGACTCGCCGCTGTAGAGGAACAGGTCTCGCGCGCTGTTGGCAAGCTCGAAGAGGCGCATCTGAACCTGCATGCGCAGACCCAGCAGGCCCGCGCCCACGCCGATGTCATCTACCGAATCGAGATGGCCCTTGCGGCGCAGACGTCCGAGATCAGCCCGCATGACGTGCTGGCGAAGATCAGGGCAGCACTCGCGTTGCGCGCGTCGTAACCCGCGCCGAACCGCATGACTTCCCCGCAGGGCCACACTGCGCTCCACGGAGCGATTCTCAGACTCGCCCATCACCAGCCGATCTCCGCGACGGATGCTGCCGAAGCTTTCGGGGTGATAATGCGGGGAGAGGCCAGTGCACTGCAGGTCGCGGCAATTCTGACCGGCCTTCGTGTGCGCGGCGAAACCGCGGAGATCGTGGCCGGTGTAGTGCGCGCGATGCGGGAGGTCATGGTGCGGCTCCCCGTGAGTGCCGCCGATGAGCTGGTAGATACCTGCGGCACGGGAGGCGGCGCGGTTCCGACCTTCAACATCTCGACCGCGGCCGCGTTGCTCGCAGCGGGCGCAGGCGTCCGGATCGCAAAGCACGGCAACCGTTCGTTCACTTCGAGATGCGGAAGCGCAGATGTGCTCGAGGCGCTCGGAATCGCCATCGACGCGCCTCTCGCCACAATGTCGGCGTCCCTCGAACGGGCAGGCATCGTATTCATGTATGCGCCGGTCATGCACCCGGCTATGCGGTATGTGGGCCCGGTGCGCCGTGAGCTTGCTATACCGACTGTAATGAATCTTGTGGGGCCTCTGGCGAATCCCGCCGGCGCCGAAAGGCAGGTCGTGGGTGTCGCCGACGCCTATCGTGTTCCGATTCTCGCCGGCGCGCTTGCGGAGCTCGGCGCACGGCACGCAATGGTCGTGCACGGCGAACCGGGGCTCGACGAAATATCACCACTCGGTACCACCCAGGTTATCGAGATCCGGGGCGGAATATCCACCGAATGGACCATCGATCCATTCGCGCACGGTTTGGGAGAAACAAAGGCTTCGGCTCTGGCGGGCGGGACCCCCGAGGAAAACGCCCGGATCATCACCGAGGTGCTGGAAGGAGGGGGAGGGGGGTCGGCGGGTGCACGAGCAGCAGTGGTATTGAATGCAGCCGCGGCGATCTACGTCAGTGGACGTGTGGCGACCTACGCAGAGGCCGTGGAGGCAGCCAGGGCCGCATTGTCCGAGGGTCTGGGCCTGATCGCCCTGGACCGGCTCAGATCTGCTTATAACACCCAGGGCCCCGCGACCTGAGGCCTGCCATCAGCAACGGCGAAGGACTCCTACGACGACGCCCTGAATGGATATGTCATTCTCGTGAACGTAGATAGGGGCCATCGTCTCATTCGCTGGTTGAAGTCGAATCCGGCCGTCTTTTTCGCGGTAGAGCTTCTTCACCGTAGCTGAGTTTCCATCGATGAGTGCGATGACCATCTCGCCGTTGTCCGCACTCTGGCGCTCGTTTACGATAACGAAATCGCCGTCACGGATCTGCTCGTCGATCATCGAGTTTCCTCGAACGCGAAGCACGTAGTGATTCCCGCCGCGGCGAACGAAGTCGTCGGGAACGGCTATCATTTCCTGAGTCTGGATGGCCTCGATCGGCATACCCGCCGCGACAGTTCCGGCGAGGGGAAGCTGCAGCGCACGCGGGTACACGTCTGACGGGAGCACCTCGATCGCGCGGCTCTCATTGTACTCGCGCTTGATGTAGCCCTTGCGCTCGAGATTGCTCAGGTGCTCGTGCACGGTCGCGAGAGAACTGTAACCGAACCGGCTCGCGATCTCGTCGAAGCTCGGAGCGTATCCGCGATCGTCCGTATACTCGGTGAGATAGCTCAGGATCTCACGCTGGCGCTTTGTGACCGACATATCTTTCCCCGGGAACAGGTCATCGGCGGTTGCAAGCCTGGTGGCGACACCGCACGGACGCATAACAGCCGACCGAACATTTGCCGAACCAAAACATTATCCGAACAAGCCCCGAAACGCAAGCGCGGAGTGACTGGACTCCGCCTGGCGGCACGCTGGGAGACCTGGTGGAGCAGGCTTTCGCTCGTGCGCACCTCCTCGAGCCATCCTCCGCGGAGTTGGAGCGGGCGGGTGCCGCACTCGGCCCGGCGAAGTCTCTCACCAGCGCCCTGACCGGCGAGATGATTGCCATTATCGCTGAGGTCAAGCGCGCCTCGCCGTCGAGGGGCGCCATCAATGTGGCGATGTCGGCGGGTATCCAGGCCAGGGCTTACGCCGATGGTGGTGCGGCGGCGCTGTCGGTCCTCACCGAGTCCACGCGCTTTGCCGGCAGCAACGCCGACCTCGGCGAGGCAGCTGCTGCAGTATCGCTCCCAATCCTTAAAAAGGACTTTCACGTCGCCCCTGTTCAGCTGATGGAGGCAAGAGCCCTCGGGGCAGCGGCAGCGCTGATCATCGTGCGGGCGGTGGGCGACGCACGTCTCAAGGAGATGGCGGCGTGTGCGCGGGAAATCGGTCTTGAGATCGTTCTCGAGGTGCGCGACGAAGCCGAGCTTGAACGTGCGCTCGCCGCAGGCGCGCAAATCATTGGCGTCAACAATCGAAATCTGGAGACGCTCGAGATCGACATGACGACCGTCCAGAGAGTGCTGCCGCTGATTCCCGCCGCGTGCGTCGCGATTGCCGAGAGCGGATACTCCATTGTGGGAGATATCGAGGCAGCCGCTCGAGCCGGAGC
>Ga0136612_10000941_pt1 | contig 11794 bp, 10 predicted proteins | sample AntDryUQ224A2306_2_FD_106644 | JGI IMG/M metagenome (GOLD analysis project Ga0136612, IMG submission 106644) | Polar desert sand microbial communities from Dry Valleys, Antarctica - metaG UQ224A (23.06) | ecosystem: Environmental > Terrestrial > Soil > Desert | place: Antarctica: Dry Valley...
CTCGCTACGGGTCGTCGGACTACCGCGGCGCTCGATAGTGACGGCCGTCGCAACAGAGTTCGCAGCACTGCTGGGGACCGCAGCCGTGTCGGGCATCCTCGCCGGAGCACTAGCCCAGTACGTCGTGGTCCGCACCCTCACCTTGGGGTACGCCGACGACATCCTGACGCCGCGGATACTGCCCTCGCTCGACATCACCGCGGTCTCAGCAGTTCTCGCGGTGGCCTTTGCCGTCTTGCTGTGCCTGGCGACCCTCCTCGGCAGCCTCACCATCCGAGGCGCCCGCACCTCCACCCTCAGAGAGACGTCATAAAACAGAGTTCTGTGCGACCTCGCGGGACAGGCGTAGCGCGTCGCGGGCCCACGTCGGAGATGCACCGGCCAGGCCGCAGGCAGGGGTGACGACCAGCCGGTCGGCCACCTGCTCCTCGGTGACGCCCAGCTCAGCGAAGAAGCGCAGCACCGCTGCGACCAGTGCGGAGGCGGTCGGCGGCTGATCGGGGTCCATTGCGGGTACGGCGCCGGGCCACAGCGCTATGCCGCCCTCGTACGCCAGCGCCCACGGCTCCCCCGGCGTCACCTGCGACAGGTCGAAGGAGACGGCCGAGAAACCGACCTGCGCCAGCAAGGCGACGGGGACGTCGGCGGCGCAGACGTGGACGACCGGCACGGCTCCGGCCGCCACGATCGCCGCGACGAGCCGCGCCAGCGCCTCGCGCGCCTCGGGTTCGGCGACGCTGCGGTGGCGCGAGAAGCCGCTGGCGGTCGGGACCGCGCCGGCCAGCACGGCCGTCAGGGCCGGCTCGTCGACCTGTACGAGCAGCCGTGCCCCCGGCACCCGGGCCGAGACGCCGCGGACATGGTCAGCGACCCCTTCCGTGAGCGACTGCGCGAGGTCGCGCCGGGCTCCGAAGTCGGCCAGCACCTTGTCGCCTCGCGGCCGCTCCATCGCCGCGGCCAGCGTCAACGGCCCTACCACCTGCACCTTGAGCCGGCCGGTGTAGCCCTGGGTGTGCTCCTCCAACGCGTCGAGATCCCGCGCCAACGTCGACACCGCCCGCCTATGGTCGACACCCGGTGACTCCTGGATCCGCCACCCGGCGGGCTGCAGGTCCGCCGCCAGACCACTGAGCATCGCGGCGCCGCGACCCGTCATCGTCGCCGGCGCCCCGCGCTCCGGCAGCTCGGGCAGGTAGACGAAATCCGGCAGCTCGCCGACGACGACACGTACCGTCTCGACGATGTCCGTGCCGGGCATCGACCCGATCCCGGTGGCGGTCACCGGGCGGTGCTGGCGATCGTGCCGCTGCCCACCACACGGGTCCCGTCGTACAGCACCGCCGCCTGACCGGGCGCGATGCCGGCCGCCGGCTCGTGCAGGTCCAGGATGATCCTCTCGCCCAGCACGGTGGCGGTGGCCGGGACCGGCTCGCCGTGCGCGCGCAGCTGCGCGGTGCACGCGAGCGGCCCTGACGGGACGGTGTCGCACCAGCGGGGGTGGACGGCTTCGAGCCGCCTCACCTGAAGCGCCTCGCGCGGTCCGACGGTGACCGTCCGGCTGACCGGTTCGATGTCGAGCACGTACCGCGGCCGCCCGTCAGGCGCCGGCACCCCGAGCCGCAGGCCGCGGCGCTGGCCGATCGTGTACGCCACGGTGCCGTCGTGCTCGACAAGCACAGTGCCCCGCTGGTCGACCACGCGGCCAGGCCGGTGGCCGAGTCGCTGCCGCAGGAAGCCGCCGGTGTCCCCGTCGGCGATGAAGCAGATGTCGTGGCTGTCCGGCTTGTCGGCCACCGCGAGGCGGCGCCGGGCCGCCTCGGCGCGGACGTCGCCCTTGCGACTGTCGCCGAGAGGGAACACTGCATGACGCAGCTGGTCCTGGGTCAGCACCCCCAGCACGTACGACTGGTCCTTGTCGTTGTCGACGGCTCGGTGCAGCTCAACCACACCGTCACGACCGGCCACCAGCCGCGCGTAGTGGCCCGTGGTTACCGCGTTGAAGCCCAGCGCCAACGCACGGTCGAGCACCGCGGCGAACTTGATCCGCTCGTTGCAGCGGACACAGGGATTGGGGGTGCGACCGGCGTCGTACTCGGCGACGAAGTCCGCCACCACGTCGGCGTGGAACCGCTCGCTCATGTCCCAGACGTAGAAGGGGATACCGAGCACGTCAGCCGCCCGCCTAGCGTCCCCCGCGTCCTCGAGGGAGCAGCAGCCACGCGCGCCGGTGCGGTAGGACTGCGGGTTGCGCGACAGCGCCAGGTGGATGCCCGTCACATCGTGACCGGCGTCGACGGCCCGCGCCGCCGCCACTGCGGAGTCGACGCCACCAGACATCGCGGCGAGCACCTTCATCGCAACGCGGCGCCGGTCAGCCCGGCGGCCCTGGACCGCTCGTACACAGCGGGAAGCGCGTCGATCAGGAAGTCGACGTCGGCGGCGAGCGAGGTGTGACCCAGGCTCAGCCGCAGCGACGCGCGGGCGCTGTCCTCGTCCTGGCCCATGGCCAGCAGGACGTGGCTGGCCTGAGGCACGCCGGCCGTGCAGGCCGAGCCGGTGGAGCACTCGATGCCGTGGGCGTCCAACAGCATCAGCAGCGAGTCGCCCTCGCAGCCGGGGAAGGTCAGGTGCGCGATGCCGGGCAGCCGGTGCTCGGGACCGGGGACGGGATCGCCGTTGACCACGACGTCCGGGACGATGCCTCGGACCCGGGCGATGAGATCGGTGCGCAGCGCCTCCAGCCGTACCGCCTGCGCTGCCTGCCGGGCCACCGCCATCTCGACGGCGACCGCGAACGCCGCCACCGCGGGGGCGTTCATCGTGCCGGATCGGATGTCGCGCTCTTGCCCCCCACCGTGCAGCAGCGGCACCACGTCGAGCTCGCGGCGCAGCAGCAGGGCGCCCACACCGACCGGACCGCCCACCTTGTGCGCGGTGACCGTCATCGCGTCGAGACCGCTGCGGGTGAAGTCGACGGGGACGTGACCCAGCGCCTGCACGGCGTCGCTGTGCACCGGGATCCCGGCCATGTGCGCCAGCCGCACCACGGCGTCGATCGGCGCGATCGTGCCCACCTCGTTGTTGGCCCACATGCACGTCACCAGCGCGACGCTCTGCGGTTCGCGTTCGAGGCGCTCGCGCAGCTCATCGACCCGTAGCCGACCGGTTGCGTCGACACCGACCAGCTCGACATCGGCGTCCTCCGAGCCGGCCAACCAGGCGAGCGGGTCGAGCACGGCATGGTGCTCGGTGGCCGGCGCGAGCACCCGGCGCCGTCGGGGATCGGCCGCCCTGCGAGCCCAGTACAGTCCCTTGACCGCGATGTTGTCGGCCTCGGTGCCGCCGGAGGTGAAGACGACGTCGGCGGGGCGGGCACCGAGCTGCTGCGCGATCGACTCCCGCGCCTCCTCGACGGTGCGCCGGGCGGCCCGGCCCGACGCGTGCAGCGAGGACGGATTGCCCAGCCGCTGCAGGTGCTCGGCCATCGTGGCGGTTGATTCCGGAACCATCGGCGTGGTCGCCGCATGGTCGAAGTAGGCGACTGCGGTAGCAGCGTCGGTGAGAGGGCTGGTCATCGCCGCCCAAGCGTAGTCGTCGTTACAGCTGACTGAGCCAGTGATGCTCCGGGTGCAGCCGGCGTACGGTGTCGCGCAGCCACTCTCGGGCCGCCGTCTCGAGCCGAGGCAGTGCGGCCGCCAGGTCGGCGTCGTCCTTGGGGCGGGTCAACTTGGCCTTGTACGCGAGCACCATCTCGGGATTGAGGTAGCGGATGCCGTCGGGCGCCACCCACGTGACCTCGGGGAGTGGAGCCGTGAACGAGGGGTCGCGCCGGAACACCCACGCCCCGCCGACGTCCTCGGTCGCCACCACATCGACCAGCCACGGTGCCCAGGCGTGCTCGCGTACCCACATCTGCTGGGACCACTCCGGCAGGGTCGGCTCGTCGTCGCTGAGAGGGCGAAGTTGACCGGAGCCGGCGGCCCAGCAGTGGTATGCCGGACCGAGGTAGGTCCGCAGTCGTGGGATGTCCTGGCGCCAGATGGCGACATCGATGTCCTCGTGTCGCCGCGGTACGCCGGTGAACGCCTCGAGTGCCCAGCCTCCAGCGAGCCACCAGGTGGCATCCCAGCTCGTGAGCGCCTCGGCGGCCTGCTGGGGGGTCCAGGGTTCCCAAGGCCCCCAGAGCCGTTGGAAGGCTGCCTCCTCCGGGTCCTCGACCTCGGGCAGGGCCGGTGGCGGTGGCGGTGGCACGCTGCCAGACTGGCACGGGCGAGCCCGCCGGCGCGGCGCGGGCCCGCGCCGAATGCGGCGCGTGCTCCTCAACTGGGGGTAGCCACATGGCAGACACGCCGGGCGTGTCGGGGTCATCTGGCGACCGCCAACGGGCGAGGAGCGGGCCAGCTTGCCGCTCAGCCCTTGCGCCGGGTGACCTCCTCGGTCGCCTGGGGCAGGATCTTGTGCAGGTCGCCGACCACGCCGAAGTCGGCGAGCTCGAAGATCGGTGACTCCTCGTCCTTGTTGATCGCGACGATCATCTTCGACGTCTGCATCCCCGCCCGGTGCTGGATCGCGCCGGAGATCCCGACCGCTACGTAGAGCTGCGGGGACACCGTTTTGCCGGTCTGCCCGACCTGGAACGCGTGGGGGTACCACCCGGAGTCGACGGCGGCACGAGACGCGCCGACGGCGGCGCCGAGGGAGTCCGCGAACGCCTCGACCGCCGCGAAGTCGCCACCGGTGCCACGTCCCCCGGAGACGACGATCGACGCCTCGGTCAGCTCGGGCCGACCGCTCCTGGTCCGCGGCTGGCGGTCGGTGACCTGCGCCGCCCGCGCTGCTTCGGACACCGCGACGTCCACCCGCTCCACAGTGCCCGCACCGGGGGCCTGCTCAGGTGTCACCGCGTTGGGCTTCACCGTGACGATCGGCGTGCCGGTGGTCACCCGAGCGTCGACGGTATAGCTGCCGGCGAAGACCGACTGCGTGGTCTCCGGTCCCTGGTCACCCGGCCGGACGTCGACGGCGTCGGTGATGAGTCCCGATCCGGTGCGGATCGCCAGCCGCCCGGCGATCTCCTTGCCCTCCGGCGTCGAAGGGATGAGGACGGCCGCCGGAGTCGCCGACTGCATCAGCTGTGCCAGTGCCTCGACCTTGGGTACGACGAGGTACGCGTCGAGGTCGGGGGAGTCGAGGACGTACACCTTCTCGGCGCCGTAGGAGGTCAAGGTCTCCAACGCATCGTCGGCACCGGCGCCGATGTGCACGGCGGACGGCTCGCCGAGCCGCCGGGCGAGCGTGAGCAACTCGGTCGTCGTCTTGCGCACCCGCCCGTCGGCGTGGTCGACGAGCACCAAGATTTCGCTCATCCTCGCTGTCCTCTCAGACGAACTTCTGCGTGGCGAGAAACTCCGCCAGCTTCACTCCGCCGTCGCCCGCATCGACCACGACAGTGCCGGCACTGCGCGGTGGACGGGCGTCATACGAGATCACCGCCGTCCACGATGCGTTCAGACCTACCTGCGAGGGGTCCACGCCGAGGTCGCTCAGCGACCAGGTCTCGAACGGTTTCTTCTTCGCCGCCATGATCCCCTTGAAGGACGGGTACCGCGGCTCGTTGATCTGGTCGGTCACACTCACGACCGCCGGTGTCGACGCGACCACGGTCTCGGCGGCGGTGTCGCTGTCACGGCGCACGGTGACCTGGTTCGCCTCGACGCTCAGCTGCGCCGCATACGTCACCTGCGGCACGCCGAGACGCTCCGCCAGCATGGCGGGGACCACGCCCATGACGCCGTCGGTCGACGCCATGCCACACAGCACGAGGTCGAACTCCAGCTTCTCGAGCGCAGCAGCGAGCACCAGTGACGTGGCCACGGAGTCGGAGCCGTGGATGCCGTCGTCGACGACATGGACGCCCTTGTGCGCCCCCATCTGCAGCGCCTTGCGGATGGCGTCACCCGCCCGCTCGGGACCCACGGTGAGCGCGGTCACCTCGCCCTCGCCGTCGTCAGTGAGCTTCAGTGCCTCCTCGACGGCGTACTCGTCGAGCTCCGAGAGCAGGCCGTCGACGCCCGCCCGGTCCACGGTGCTGTCAGCGGGGTCGAACCGCCGGTCGGCGGTGGCGTCCGGTACGTGCTTGACGCAGACAACGATGTTCATGGCCGGACGCCCTCCTGGCGGTGACGGGGGATGCCGGACCAGCCTGCCACCGTTCCGGGATCGGCGCCGGACTGTCGAGCCCTGACCACCCGGCCGGGTACGCCGGCGACGACGGCATAGTCGGGGACGGTGCCGCGCACGACGGTGTGGGCGGCGAGCACACAGCCACGGCCGACCATCGCGCCACGCAGCACGCTCACCTTGGTCCCCAGCCAGCAGTCCGGCCCGATCCGTACCGGGGACTTGACGATGCCCTGGTCCTTGATGGGCCGGTCGAGGTCGTCGGTGGCATGGTCGAAGTCGGTGATGTAGACCCAGTCCGCGACCAGTGTGGCGGCCCCGATCTCGATGTCGAGGTAGCAGTTGACAACGTTGTTGGCCCCGAAGACGACCTTGTCGCCCAGCCGCAGGGTCCCTTCGTGGGCCCGCAGCTTGACCCCGTCGCCGAGGTGCACCCAGCGCCCGAGGATCAACCGGCCGTAGCCGGGCCGTACCTGCAGCTCAACGCCCCGGCCGAGGAAGACGAATCCCTCCGTGACCACGTCGGGGTGGCGCACTCTCAGCCGCCAGTAACGCCAGTAGCGCACGAGGTGGTACGGGGTCCACGCCCGATGGGAGACCACCCACCGCAGGCTGCTCAGCGTCAGCAGGCGCGACTGCCTAGGATCCCGCGGGCGGCGCATCAGCGGGCCTTGGTCGCGGTCACCGAGACGTTGTAGTACAGCGGCGCCGGTACGACGGGGGCCACCAGGCGGTCCAGTCGCGACAGCGCCAACCAGGACCGATAGGCGAAGCTGCGCCAGCGCACCCCAAGCCGCTGCTCGCGCACCGCGCATTCGAAGGTACGAACCGGCCAGCCCCACCAGGCCGCGGTGAGCTCGTCGGTGACCGTCCGCACGTCGAGCCCACCAGCCCTGCGCACAGCCTCGGCCAGCTGGCCCGGGTCGAAGCTGTGCAGGTCCACCACGGCCTCCAAGGCTGCGGCCCTCGACGACTCGTGCAGCTCCTCGGCGGGTCTCGCCCACGCATCGCGGAACCAGGGCAACCGGGTGACTCGCGTGGTCAGCTCCCACGTCGCTCGGGAGAGCCGGCGTGCGACGTAGTCACCCCAGCGGGTCGGCTCACCGCAGATGACGAGGCGGCCGCCCGGCCGCAGGACGCGGAGCATCTCAACGAGGGCGAGAGCCACATCGGGGACGTGGTGGAGAACGGCGTGGCCGACGACGAGATCGTACGTGTCGTCGTCGTAGGGCAACCGCTCCGCGTCGGCGGTGCGGCCCTCGATGGTGAAGCCGAGCCCCGCCGCGTTGCCGCGAGCGGCCGCCACCATCCCGGGGGAGATGTCGCTGACGTGCACCTCGTCGATGACACCGGCCAGCTTCAGGTTGAGGGAGAAGAAGCCGGTGCCACAGCCGACCTCGAGGCTTGTGCGGTACGGCCAACCGGCGTCGCCCGCAACGGCGACGAAGCGGTCCCGTGCGTAGCCGGTGCACCGCTCGTCGAAGGAGATCGACCACTTGTCGTCGTACGTGCGCGACTCCCAGTCGTGGTAAAGCACCTGGGCCAGCTTGGTGTCCTGCCAGGCGGCCTCGACCTCCTGGGGCGTGGAACGGTGGAGCGGGTGCGGGTGCGGGTGCGGCTCGGCGGTCACGGTCGGCTCAGCGACCCTCGAAGCTCGCCTTGCCGGGCCCGCGCTCGACGAACGACGCCATCCCCGTTGCCCGGTCCGCGGTGGCGAAGAGCGCGGCGAACTGCACCCGCTCGATCTCCAGTCCGCTCGCCAGGTCGACGTCGAGCCCCGCGTCGATCACCTCCTTGGCCGCCCGCAGCGCGTACGCCGGCCCCTCGGCGAACTGACGGGCCCACGCCAGGGCGGTGTCATACACCTCCGCCGCCGGTACGACCCTGTCGACGAGACCGATCGCGTACGCCTCGTCGGCGGCGACGAAGCGTCCGGTGAAGATGATGTCCTTGGCCTTGGCCGGCCCGACCAGGCGAGCGAGCCGCTGGGTGCCGCCGGCGCCGGGGATGATGCCGAGCAGGATCTCGGGCTGCCCGAGCGTGGCGTCGTCGGCCGCGATCCGGATGTCGGCGCACAAGGCCAGCTCGCAGCCGCCACCGAGGGCGTACCCGGTGACCGCCGCCACCGTCGGCTTGGGGATCGCTGCGACCGCCGACAGCGCCGACTGCAGCGGCCGGCTGCGGTCGACCATGTCGGTGTAGGACATCTGCGCCATCTCCTTGATGTCCGCCCCCGCCGCGAACACCCGCTCGCCGCCGTAGATCACGACAGCCCGCACGTCGTCGCGGTCGCTGGCCTCGACCGCCGCGTCCCGGATCTCCTCCTGGACTGCGACGTTGAGGGCATTCATCTTGGGCCGGTCCAGACGCAGGGTGGCAACCACGCCCTCGACTTCCAGCCGTACGAATTCCGCCACGCAAAACCTCCTGGGACAACGACCGCGAGAGCCTAGTCGACGTGACTGGCCGGCCAGGCGACCAGACCCAGCTCGGCCGGGGATGCCAGCAGCTCGTGGTGCGGCAGCACCCGCACGGTGTAGCCGAACGGGCCCGTGCGGTCGAGGGTCACGTCCCCGGCGAAGCGGTGGTGGCCACCTTCATACGACTCAACCGGGCTCAGGGAGGTGGCGGCGCTGCCGTCGAGCGTGTCGTCGTCGCCGACGCGACCATGCACCACGTGTACCTCGACGTCACCCGGCTGCAGCTCCGCGAGCGCCACGTACACCTCCACCGACATGGCAGCGCCGACCTCGGCGACGTCACCGATGCCGGAGGTCTGGACATGCTCGACGCGGACCGCCGGCCAGTTGTCCTGCACCCGTCGCTTCCAGGTGGCCAGTGCCTGGGCGGCGGCGTGGTCCGCCTGCAGGTTCCGGGCGGTCCGTGCGGTCGGCGCGTACAGCTCGGTGACGTACTGGCCGAGCATCCTCGTGGACAGCACCTTCGGGCGAAGTGACTCGAGGGTGTGCTGGACCATCTCCATCCAGCGCACTGGCAACCCGTCGGCGTCCCGGTCGTAGAAGCGCGAGGCCACCTCCTTCTCGACCAGGTCGTAGAGGGCGTGTGCCTCGACGAGGTCCCGGCGATCCGGGTCGCCGATGCCGTCCGCCGACGGGATCGCCCAGCCGTTATCGCCGTCGTACCACTCGTCCCACCACCCGTCGAGGATGGACAGGTTGAGGCCGCCGTTGAGCGCCGCCTTCATTCCGGACGTGCCGCAGGCCTCGTACGGGCGCAACGGGTTGTTGAGCCAGACGTCACACCCGGGGTAGAGCGGTTGGGCCATCGCGATGTCGTAGTCGGGCAAGAAGGCGATCCGGTGGCGCACCAGCGGGTCGTCGGCGAAACGCACCAGCTCCTGGATCAGCCGCTTGCCGCCGTCGTCGGCGGGATGCGCCTTGCCCGCGATCACGAGCTGCACCGGTCGGTCGGGGTCGAGCAGGAGCGACGTCAACCGCACCGGATCGCACAACATAAGCGTGAGCCGCTTGTAGGACGGCACCCGCCGGGCGAAGCCGATCGTCAGCACGTCAGGGTCGAGTACGGAGTCGACCCACGCGAGCTCGGCCGGCGTCGCACCTCGCTGCAGCCAGGCGTCCCGCAGCCGGCGCCGAACATCTAGGACGAGGCGCTTCCTCAGGGTTCGCTTGATGCCCCACAGCGTGAGCGGGGTGACACCCTCGGCGCCGTCCGCTGGGCGGTCACCAGAGCCGTTGCCGCCCAGCTCCGTGAACTCCCGAGCCACCCAGGTCGGGGCATGGACACCGTTCGTGATCGAGCTGATCGGCACCTCGGGAGCGTCGAAGCCCGGCCACAGCCCGGCGAACATCGACCGGCTGACCGACCCGTGCAGCACGCTGACGCCGTTGGCGCGCTGCGCCAGACGCAGCCCCATGACCGCCATGTTGAACATGGTGCTGTCGCCGCCGGCGTAGTTCTCTGCGCCGAGGTCGAGGACCCTCTCGACCGGCAGTCCGGGGCAGGCGTTGTCGCCACCGAAGTGCTGTCGCACCACGTCCCGCTGGAAGCGGTCGATCCCGGCCGGCACCGGTGTGTGGGTGGTGAACACGGTGCCCGCCCTAGTGATCTCCAGCGCGGTGTCGAAGTCGAGGCCGGAGCCTTCGGTCAGCTCGCGGATGCGTTCCAGGCCGAGGAAGCCGGCATGTCCCTCGTTGGTGTGGAACACCTCTGGCGCCGGCGCCGAGCGGATCCGAGCGTACGCCCGCAGCGCCCGCACGCCGCCGATGCCGAGCAGCATCTCCTGCAGCAGCCGGTGCTCTGGCCCGCCGCCGTACAGGCGGTCGGTCACGTCGTAGCCCAGGTCGGCGTTGGTCTTCTCGTCCGACTCCAGCAGCAGCAGCGGCACCCGACCCACCTGAGCGATCCAGATGCGTGCGGCGAGGCGCTTGCCACCCGGCAGGCCGATGTGGACGTACGGCACCGTGCCGTCCAGCTCGTACAGCAGCGTCAGGGGCAGACCGTCCGGGTCGCTGACGGGGTAGCGCTCCTGCTGCCAGCCCTCACGCGAGAGCGACTGCCGGAAGTACCCGGCCCGGTACAGCAGACCGACTCCGACGATCGGCACACCCATGTCGCTGGCGGTCTTGAGGTGGTCGCCGGCGAGGATGCCGAGCCCACCGGAGTACTGCGGCAGCGCGGCGGTGATGCCGAACTCCGGCGAGAAGTACGCGATGGAGGCAGGCCCGCCGTCGTCAGCGTGCTGCTGGTACCAGCGGGGCCCAGTCAGGTACTCCTGCAGATCCGAGTACGCCACCGCCAGGCGGTCGAGAGACGCCCGGTCCGAGGCCAGCTCATCCAAGCGCTGCGTCGACAGCGCCCCGAGCAGCCGTACCGGGTCGTGGCCCGACTCCTGCCAGCGCGGCGGATCCAGCGCCTCGAAGAAATCCTGGGTCGGCGGATGCCACGACCAACGCAAGTTCGTCGCCAGCTCTTCGAGCGGACGCAGCGGCTCCGGTAGCAAGGGCCGGACGGTGAAGCGACGGATCGCGCGCATCCCACGGACGCTACAAGCAGCCCGCCCGACACGGGCGCAGCGGGCTCGGGTGTCAGCGACACGCAGCACCTGTCTTTGTGGATTCGTAAGACGATAGGCACCAGGAAGACCCTGCCACGGCCGAGATGGCGGGCAAGCTGACCGCCGAGCTGAAGGCAGAGGTGGCCCGTCATGTCCGCTGACGTTCTCGATCGCACGCCGCAGGGAGCCCCCCCGAGAGCGCCATCACGTTCGTGATCGTCCTCGGCGCGGCACCATCGATCGCCAACGGCATCATCGGCGGTATCGACGAGGTGCCCCCGACCCTGCTTCGAGCCGGGCACATGCTGGGAGCCCGCGGTCTCGACCGCTACCGGTACGTCGTTCTGCCGGCGGCGCTGCCCTCGTACGTCTCGGGTCTCAAGCAGGGCTGGGCGTTCTCCTGGCGGTCGCTGTTGGCCGGTGAGCTGTTGGTGCAGGTGCCCGGAGTGGTGGCGCTCGGCAGCGATACGAGCAACGCCCGCAACAACGCCCAGCCCGAGCTGCTGCTCGCGCTGATGATCGTGATCCTGGTCATCGGCATGGTGGTGGACTCGATCTTCTCCGCGCTGGCCCAGCGAG